>VFQT010000388.1_pt1 | contig 66053 bp, 48 predicted proteins | sample 3512381 | NCBI WGS metagenome assembly VFQT01 (sample SAMN10412376, study PRJNA504923) | tailings metagenome | isolation source: Relicate 2 Philex TSF3 active mining site | place: Philippines: Tuba, Benguet | collected 2017-08-29
TTGGTTCTTGGTTGTTGGTTCTTGGTTGTTGGTTCTTGGTTGTTGGTTCTTGGTTCTTGGTTCTTGGTTCTTGGTTGTTAGTTGTTGGTTGTTAGTTCTTCGTTGAACTTACCCTCCTCCCCCAAACTTGTTTGGGGGAGGTCGATCGAGCGCCAGCAGGATCGGGAGGGGGCCAAAGGGCCTGTGAGCCACGTTGCCTCTGACCAATCGCCGATGACGAACAAGTGTCGCAAAACCACTGGACACGCACAGACCTTGTCACAGCAGCTCTTGCCGTGTGATTCGTATTCTTCCCCCGTTCAGAGATTCGTTATGACCGTATTCGCTCGCCTGCTTGTGACTCTCACGCTTCTTGCCCCGGTACTGTCTCCCTGCGTACAGGCTCAGGACAGCAAGTCGACTGGCGCTGGTGAGAAGGGAAAGAAGAACGCGAAGAAAGAGAAAGAAGAGGAGAAGGTTGTTCCTCCTGCCACAGAAACGATTGCTGCTCTAACGAAGTCACGGGATGAGCTGCGAGCTACGCTGGCCGAACTGGCTCGAAGGCCCGAATTGCAGACCAGGAATGGCGAAAGTCTCCTGGCCGATGTCCGGATCTTTGAAAAGGCAGCAACATGGATGCTGCGATACAACGAATTTCACAAAAACGACTACACCAAGCAGCTCGAAGGTGTCCTGAAGAAGGGCACAGCGCGAGCACATGAGCTGCTCGAGGGGAAGCCTTCGTGGAACCTTCAGACCGGCACAACTGTTCGCGGTTTTGTGAGTGGCATTGACGGTTCTGTCCAGCCGTACGCGATTACTTTGCCGGCTGGCGTCGATCCCGCGAATGCAAAACGATGGCCACTGCACCTGGTGCTGCATGGTCGAGCTGATCAGATGAACGAGGTGAACTTCATTCATCGAATGGACGGCAAGACTCCGAAGAAGGATTCACCGGAAGCCGCCGCTGACTGGATTCAGCTGGATGTGTATGGTCGCGGCAGCAACGCTTACCGCTGGGCTGGAGAAACCGATGTCTTCGAAGCGCTGGCGGATGTGAAACGGCGGTTTCGAATCGACGACGACCGTATCACGCTCCATGGCTTCTCGATGGGAGGTGCCGGTGCGTGGCATCTGGGCATGCATCATCCGCATCTTTGGTCGTCGGTTGGTCCCGGCGCGGGATTCGTCGACTTCTACCGGTATCAGAAGAAAGACCCTTCCAATCCGGCCGATCGGCTTCCCTTCGCGCAGGATCAGACTCTGCGAGTCTACGACACCGTGAACTACGCTATGAACGCGTTCAACGTGCCGACCTGCACCTATGGCGGTGAAGTGGATCCTCAGTTACTTGCCAGCACAACGATGGCGGAAGCCGCAAAGGCTCATGGAATCGACATCAAGGTCATCGTCGGACCGAAGATGGGACATGCGTTTGATCCGGAGAGTCAGAAGGAGTTTATGGCGTTTCATCGCGAGAAGTCCGCCAAAGGCCGACCTCGTTTTGGAGAACGCCGGGAGATTCGTTTTGAAACGCGAACGCTGAAATATGCTGCGTGCGACTGGCTGACGATTGAGGAAATGCAGAAGGTCTATGAACCCACTTCGGTTCATGCCAAAGTAAACGCAGACGGAGACGTGGAAATTCAAACGGTCAATGTTGAAGCGTTTCGACTGGCACGAGACATTGCCGCGAATGCCATCGTGGACGGTGTGACGCTTGAGTGCCGGTCGGCAGGCGAAGGACTATTGCCGGACGTCTACTATGTGCGAAATGGTGAATCGTGGAAGGTACTCAGTTACCAGGAATCAAAGTCCTTTTCGGAGAATCGAACTCTTCAGAAGCGTCCCGGACTGCAGGGACCGATCGACGATGCGTTTGCCAGTCGATTTGTCTGTGTCAAAGGTCAGGGCAAGTCGCCGTCAGAACTGTCTCAGCGGTGGAGTGACGCGACACTGCAGACATTCGCCTCGGAGTTTTCACAATGGATGCGAGGCGACGTTCCGATATTGAATGAGTCTGATGTGACGCCGGAGATCATTCAGTCTTCAAACCTGATTTTGTTCGGTGACCCGGAATCAAACGGGCTTTTGAAGAAGATGCTGTCGGATCTGCCTGTTGAATGGACAGCAGAGAAGATTCGAATCGGCAATCAGGAATGGTCGCGGGCAGATCATTCGGTCAGCCTGATTTTTCCCAATCCGCTGAACCGTCGTCGCTACGTTGTCATTAACTCCGGAATGACCTTTCATGAGAAGGACTTCAAGGCATCGAACGCCTGGCTGTTTCCTCGTCTTGGCGACATTGCCGTCATGAAGATCGAAACTGATGCGAAAGGTCAGCTCAGCTCAACGCCGGTTTGGTCGCAGGTGTTCAATTCTTCGTGGAAGCTGGATGAGAACTGAGGCGATCACACTGAGTGATCCACAGGACAGCAGATGCTGCACGCCATGCCCGATTTTCCAGCCATTCCGCCGAATTTCTGACGGCCAGCCTGATCTGATTTCCGTGTTTTTTCCCGAGTTTGTCTCAACGGCGTGACACACGGACTGGTGCTCGGTACCGTGGAACCATGTCGCAGACTCGGGGATTTCGAATTTCTGTGTGCTGCGTCGTGCTGGTGGGATTGCTGGCCGGAGGTTTGGGAATCCGGTTTGGAATTCGACATCGGCACGACGGAGGGGGAACTGCGCATTCTCATGCAGCCCCTTCGAAACGAAATGGTACCGAGGCCAAACCGCATTCGCATGCCGACAATCACAGTCACGTTCATTCGCATGCGTCGGACCATTCTCATCCGCATGCTCATACTCATGCTCATTCGCATGCCCATTCTCATACGGACTCCCATTCACATTCACATTCACATGCTCCAGCGCATACTCACGAGGATCCGGGACATTCGCATGAGTCCTCTGACGGGGCTCACGTTCATGTGACTTTCCTGGGGTTTGAGCTGACGCTGCCGGATTGGTTTCCAGGTGAGCCGGCTCCGTTGTATTCCGAATCGGTTCAAGATCGCGCCGAAGCACCGGCGGGTAATGTCATTGAACTTCCAGGCTCCTTTGGGCTTGCTTCGTTCCTGCAGATGTTTATGGATCAGACTGCAATTCGACCAGAGAGCCCTCTGATCGGAGGATCGGAATTGCCTCCCGCGATTACCGTACAGCATCAGGACACGAACCTGGGGCTCGATCCAGCTCCGCCAATCGTACCGCCTCCGCGTCTTGTGTGAGTTCCACACATGGGCGACATCTTTGCTGGATGCCGCGAACGCGATTTGATGGCTTCGTCCGGCCTGCCGCATGTGTTTGCGCGCGGGTCTGAATGACGTTTAGGAGCAATTTGCTTGAAGATGAATCCTCTGAATCCTCGCCGCATGCGGGGATTCACACTGATAGAATTACTGGTTGTGATGGCGATCATCGCCATCCTGGTCGCGCTGCTGTTGCCGGCAGTGCAGCAGGCAAGAGAAGCCGCAAGGCGGACGGCCTGCAAGAACAATTTGAAGCAGCTCGTTTTGGCGATGCACAACTATGAGTCGATCCATGGAGTGCTGCCACCAGGGTACCTGCATAAGTTTGATCCGGCCGGGTCCGGGGCCAACTTCATGGGCTTTGGATGGGGCCTGATGTGTTTGCCCCAGCTGGAACAGGGAAACCTTTACTCTCAGTTCAATTTCAACGTGCCGGGATTTGATCCGGTGCAGAGAGTTCCCAGAGAAATCCATCTGCCCGTTTTCCTGTGTCCGTCTGATCCGTATTCGCAATCAAGGTACGTTGTGAGGGATGACTCTGCGACGCCACCTGAACGTTATGCGGCCGGCAGTTACGCTGCAAACTGGGGCCCGTCGACTTCCTCGGTCAATCTCGATGATACTCCCCTGGCCAGTCAGGGAGTCTTCTATCGCAACAGTCGAACAAAGCTGCGAGACATTACAGATGGCCTGTCCAATACTCTGGCTTTGGGCGAACGGACCAATGGTCCGATTCGAACGAGTTCCGGGATTTCGCATGGCCACACTTCATTTGAGACCGCATGGTGCTGCTCTGCGAGGGAAGTGAGCGATCCGCCGGATGATCATGGTCATATGGTGTTGTTCGAAACACAGTATCGCCCGAACGAGATGGACAGTGACGACAAAGGTGTTTCCGCACCACATGTTGGCATTGGTCAGTTCGCCATGTGCGACGGAAGTGTTCGCGCGATTTCGGAGAACATTGCGAAAGTGCTCTACGACGGGATCGGTACACGATCCGGCGGAGAAGTGATCGGAGACTTCTGAAAAGCAGGGCCAGTTGTTCCGGCACCGTTTTTCGAACGATTTCCTGGTCAGTCATTGAATAGCCGTCACAGGTTGTGACAGACGTGTGGCGGCTCTTCTCACTGTGATGTCGGTGGGAATTTTGCCCGGCCGTTGAAGGAGTTTCAGTGTGGGACACGAAATGGTCATCTTTGGCTGTATTGCAGGATCGTCTCCGGATGCGCTGCTGGAACTAAACTCCGAGGTGATCGCTCAACTGCCCGAAAAGGATGGGTGGCCCAGTCTTGTGCGGGGCATGTTCGCTATGCCGGTGATCTGGCCGGTTGGGACGTATCAATCGCACATCATCCACTTCGGCGCGTCATTCAAGGATGAGCCTGGAGAAGGGGGGTGCTGGGACACCTGGCTAAGCAAGTTTGAGGCGTTGCTTCAGCGGCTGTATTGGGACTCTGCGACGGTCCATTTGACAACTGAGTTTGGGCCGGAATGCGTCTTTCACTGGGTTCCGATTGTCGATCCCGGAGCGTCCGATCGCTTCAGGCCGGTCTCACGCTGGGAGAGACGCGTTCGGAAACTCGTGTGATTCGTGAGGTCGTTGACGCTTCCCAGGTTTGGCGGAAACTCCGCCGTGTGTGTCGGAAACTTCGCCAGAAACTCAATGGCGGGATGGGACCGTGACGCTTTGCTGGTCAAGAAGGCTGGATTCTCCTGTGATCTGCCACTTTCCTGAATTGGCGCGACGATTGCACTTCAGGACGACGGAGCAGCGAATCGAGCTTCTTTCTCTTTGATCAGTAAAGGACGTCCGGTGTTCAACCGAATTCCGACAACACGCAGCCATGGGTTTACTTTGATTGAACTTCTGGTGGTCATCGCAATTATCGCGATCCTGGTGGCTCTGCTTTTGCCAGCCGTGCAGCAGGCGCGTGAGGCTGCTCGACGGACCCAGTGCAAGAACAATCTGAAGCAGATCGCACTGGCTGTTCACAACTATGAATCCACGCATGGCGCGTTTCCTCCAAGCATGGCGATCAACCCGGCGATCACTTCCAACAGTTCGTGGTCGATCCATGGTCGGATCATGCCGTATCTTGAACAGGTGAATCTTTACAACCAGATTGATCTGTCGAAGGCCTGGGGCAACTTTCCGGTCATCAGTAATTTTCGAGTCCCCGTGTTCGCATGTCCTTCGGATCCCAAGTCCGATCGTGCCCGAGACACCGGGACGAATGGTATCTTCCTGATGCCAACCTGCTACGGGTTCAATTTCGGAACCTGGCTTGTTTTCAACCCGACCAACGGTGCTGGTGGCGATGGATTCACCTATCCGAACTCAAAGATCAAGATGAGCTCCATTACTGATGGTACCAGCAATACTCTGATGGCTTCCGAGGTTTACGCGTGGGCTGCTTACACCCGAAACGGCGGCCCGCCAAACACGGCAGTTCCGTCTAACAAGGACATCGTTGCACAGTACGCAGATTCCGGGGTGAAGGACCGTCTGTTCCCGGCTTCGCGCGATGGATCAGGTCATACCGAATGGGCCAACGGACATTCTCATCACAGCGGGTTCACAACCACTCTGACACCGAATACAGATGTGGTCTACAACTACAGCGGTGTTGAGTACCACAATGTGGATTACGCATCGCGACAGGAAGGCAGCCATCTGACCAGCGTCAGTTACTCAGTCATCACGTCCCGAAGCTACCACACTGGCATTGTGCAAAGTGCATTGATCGACGGATCAGTACGCTCATTCAGTTCCAATATCGATCTTGGTGTCTGGCGAGGTCTTGGGACTCGCGACAGCGGGGAAGTGCTTGGGGAATTTTAGTCTCCGGAAAGGATGGCTGACTCCGTAGGCGTCTACTTCCGAAACTCGTACGCCTTCACCCCGGCCCAGTCCGCGCGAAATGGGATGCCGAGGGTTCGGATGTACGAAAGATGCACTCGGTCATCACGCAGTGACAGACCCCAGGTAGCCTGAGTATCATCGACCTCGCCGATCGTTCCAACCTGCTTCGGCCTGGCTGGATTCGCGACGCTGACGGCAACGAGATCACTGCGCCCGGCGGACATCAGGACCAGCTTTCGCTTTGCATCGAAAGCAATTTCATTGGCGTGCCCGGGACTGGAAAACCAATTCAGCGCCGCTGGTTTCGGGTTCCATGGATTCCACCATGCAACCAGTTTGATCGAACGAGGATTGGAGATGTCCAGAACTTCCATCCCCACATAATCGGCAGTGACGTAGGCGTGTTCTCCATCCACAACGATATTGTTGTAAGCTCGAGGAAGACCGTTCATCGCCGGGTTTGAATACCGTCCAATCTCCGTGAGCTTGCGAGGATTCGACACATCAATGGCACGAACTCCGCCCGCGTCGTAGCACAGGAACAGCATGTCGTTCACAAGCGCCAGCCCTCGGGCGTTGATCTTGCTTTGATCCGGCTTCGCATCAGGAAAATTCAGCGGTGGCTGAATTCGCGAAAGCTCACGGATCTTCTCCGGATTACTGACGTCGAGGCTGATCAGACCTTTTTCCATCGCGGCAAAAAAGGCCGTCGAATCCCGGACGACGATGGCACCGGCGGCGCCACCGGGTTCCTCGTCCTTCCAGATTCCAAGGACGTGAGCAGCTCGAGGCCTTTGGACGTCGACCACTGCCACGCCAGCGGACTCATGTTTTCCCCAGTGATTTCCAAGCGCCACGCAGATCCGTCGACCGGATTGCGTGAGGCCCATGACGTGCATCGAACCGAGTTCTTCGATCCTGATAGTCTTTATGAGTCTCGGTGATTGACTCAGATCGAAAATGCGCAGGCCACCTTCCTTGGCTGCCACATACAGATACGGCCGCCCCTCCGTATCCTCCGCCATCGTCATGGGCAAACCATCTGCCAGTCGGAACGGAACATCGTACTGATGCTGTAACTCCACATTGGCTTTGTCAGAAGTCTTCTGCGCCTGCGCTGACAGAAGATCTGTCGAGCAAAACCACAGAACAACAGTCGCCAGCGGTATCCTGTTGGAAATCATCCGAATTCCCCTGATCAGAGTCTGCTCGGTGTCCCGCTCGCACTGCGCAAGCCAAGATGGTGGCTCGTGTCTCCGACGCGAGCAAAGTACTCTATGCGAACCTTCCACACGGCGGCAGACCAAAGCCATCGTCGGCGTCCGAATTGTCCCGCGACCGCTGTGCTTTCGCAGTCGTTCCAGCGACCATCTGCTGGAATAATCGAACTCTGTGATTCGACAAGCGGCCAGCGAGATTCGATATTCCAGGCACCAACCGTCTTCAGATCTCCGTTTGGGAGCGAGTTCGCTATGGGCACTGATTCGTGTTTGATTCGGTCAGTAGTTGTCATCACGATCCTGTTGTCGGCCGACTCCCGCTGCAGCTTTGCTCAGGAGACTGTAACCTCGTCGCCTCCCGTTGTCTTCACGGCACAGCAGGACCATCAGAATATGCTCGATCAGCTGGGGATCACCAAGCTGCGAGCGGGGCGTGACGGAAGCCCAAATGCAAAGGGTCCCAACGCGGCCAACTACGATGAATCACAGGCCAATCCATACCCGGTTCTCCCTGATCCTTTGACGCTCTCCAACGGACAGAAGGTGAGTTCCGCGGACGACTGGTGGAAGCTTCGTCGACCGGAAATCGTTGAGCTGTTTGAACGCGAGGTTGTGGGACGTGTTCCTGATAACGTGCCCAAAGTGACGTGGGCAGTGAAAGAAACGCGCGAGAAGACCGTCGGTGGCAAGGAGGCTGTTGAAAGTCACATCATTGGCACGGTCGATAATTCTGGCTGCCCAGAGATTGAAGTCCAGATTTCGATGTCACTGACGTTGCCAAAGTCCGTCGACCATCCCATCCCCGTGCTGATGTTCTTTGGATGGACTCCCTTCGATGCGTCGCCCTTTGCGCGAGGATTCGGTGGTGGGCCAGGAAGCAACAAAGGTCCGCAGGGACCGAACAAATATGATCGTCTGTTTGAAGCAGGCTGGGGCTATGCGATTCTGAATCCGACCTCCGTGCAGGATGATGCCGGAGGCTGGCGGCCACGACCTTTCCTGGCTCAGGCTGCGGCGGAAACACCGAAGGGAGCCGGATTGACTCGCGGTATCATCGGCCTGGCAAACCTTGGGCAGCCGCGCACTCCTGAACAATGGGGAGCGCTGCGAGCATGGGCGTGGGGCGCGTCACGGGGCCTCGACTATCTTGAGACTCGGCCCGAGGTGAATGCCAAACGAGTGGCGATTGATGGAGTCTCTCGCTTCGGCAAAGCGGCGCTTGTGACTCTCGCGTTTGACGAACGATTCGCCGCCGGGCTGATCGCGTCGGCCGGAGAAGGCGGTACCAGTTTGTATCGCCGAAACTTTGGCGAGAGTGTGGAAAACCTGACGGGTTCGGGAGAATACCACTGGATGGCCGGGAACTTTTTGAGGTACGGCGCTGAGGAATCAGGCTTTGGCCGACGCGATGCAAATGACCTACCCGTCGATGCTCATCAACTGATCGCGCTGTGTGCACCGCGACTGACCTTCATCAGTTATGGCGTCCCGGAAAAAGGAGATGCTCTCTGGCTGGATCAGCAAGGCAGCTTTATGGCGACCATTGCGGCTCAGCCCGTCTTCCGCCTTGTCGGAGCGAACGACCTTGGACGGAGCGACGACTACATGTCCGAAAAAATGCCACCGGTAAAGGAAGCCCTGGTCACCGGCCAGCTCGCCTGGCGCCAGCACGACGGTGGCCACACGGATGATCCCAACGTCGAATATTTTGTGAAGTGGGCGAACGAGATGTGGGAGCTTTCAAAATAGGACTTCACTCGAACATCGACGACGCACTCCCGGCAGCGACTCACTTTGCCTCTGTGACCGGAATGCTGATGACAAGTCCCGCAAGAAACTTCTTCGTCGAAGGCTGAGGAGAAAAACCGGCATGACAACCGGCACAACCGCCATTGAGAGCGATGGGAGTCGCTCGTCGGTAGTAACCGTCTTCCACAAGTTCGATTTCCGGCTTGCCGCTGCCGAGTTCTTTTGCCGCCTGCTTTTCAAAGTCCGTCTTCGGGTCGTGGTTGATGCTCATCGCCCGAAGATTGACTGAGATCCAGTGAGCCTGGGATCCATTTTCCCGTTCAAGACCTTCAAAGACATCTTCCATAGCCCGGGCCGGCACAATTGTCCTGTCTGCGTGGAAATAACGATCGTGCATCACAGTCAGCGTTGTCATGTAGATCTGCTGCATCAGACGCGCTCGATCTTTGGCGACGGCCAATGTCACCGGAACGGTTGGCTCGGAAGAGGCAACTTGAGACTCGGACGGCGACTGCGCTGCACCAGCTTGTGCGGTTTCGTCGGCCCGGCTGGCAAAGGGTAATGTCAGCATCAGCACCGCAGCTGCGGAAAGAAGACCTCGCATTATCCCGGAGTGAAACACGTCGATAAGCTTGTCCATGGCAAATCTCCGAAGGCACCAATGCCGGTCGCTGAAATTTCGCTGACGGCAATACTATACCTTCGCATGCAGAATTCAATCCAGAACTTAGCGGGAGCTTAAGAAATGGAAACAAGCGGGCAGCGTCTCCGGGGCAGTGGGTCTGATTGAGCCATCGTGCCTGACGTCAGTACGCAGTGCAGATAAGACAGAAGTGAGGATGTTCAGAGGCCGAGGTACGTCAGGACTCGACAACCACATTCCGAGCCAGGGTCTTGAATCGCTCTCCGTTCGTCTGGACCACAGTAATTGTCACCTGACCAGTTTTGCTGGTGTTGATATCACGTACCTGGCCGCTTTTTCCTTTGTGAGTTCCGCCGACGACCTGGCACATGGCTCCATCTTTCAGTTTGCCGGATGGACTGGAGTTCTTGCTCGGTGCTGCTTTGCGTTTCATGTGGATCTCCCTGTAAGCTCTTTGTGGTCAATCACCTGATTATGCCAGACTCGCTCCGTTTCGGTAGCATCATTCCATTCAGAATCTGCCAGAGGACGCTCCATGGATGTCGAGATTGTTGAGTCGCCGAAGTCCTTTGTCCTTGCCGGACTTTCCGGACACGTTGAAAACAACGCCTTCGGTCCGGTTGGGATGAAGCTGATGAACGAGCTTTGGCGGATTGTGAAAGAGACCGCAACGCCGAACAGCGGTATCAATCACTGGGTGTATCTGCCTGGCAGCAGAATGTTCACAGGCGTGGAACTGTTGCCAGAGGCCCGGGTCCCTGCCGGACTCGAAACGCTTCGTTTCGAGCTGCCTCGATACCTGCACCATTTGCATGTCGGCCCCTATCAGGGATTGCCCGCAAAGTGGATGGCCCTGAAGACAGAGATCGCCGCTCGCGGCGAACGGATGGGAGCGTATTCTCTGGAGATCTACGGCCATCATTCGGACGACCCGGCCAAAACCGAGACAACGATCCTGATTGGGCTCGCGTGATTTGGTCGAGAAGCCGACGGCGAAAGACGGCGATGCCCCGGGGAGGCGATGATTGACAACGATGAACAACAGCTCCTGCGGATGATTGAGCGATCACGATGTGCTCAAACTTGAACAATACGGGGAAGTCGACAACAATTCAGCCGGAGTCGGGGAGAAAGCTCTGACTGAATTTTTCACTTCATGGGACTGTGACCCGCATGTTTTTCTGGTTGCGTGAACTGGCCGGCTGGGGCCTGATTGGCGGATCACTCGTCGTCCTGAAAATGGGGCTCGATCTGGCTCTGGATCTGCAGAGAACTCAGATCGTTCAGGCTTCCGTGGTGGTCTTTGGGGCCATGGGGCTGCTTCGAGCCGGCGTGTTGTTGATTCGGATGTCGACCGCGGCCCGGATTTGCCGAGCGGATCAGGAACCAGAACGGAGTCGCGCGTAAGCGGAATACGCGGATTGATCTGACGGCTCAGTCCTGATCCTGTGTTCTCGGACATGCACAAAGCTGCTCCTGAGCGCGATGCCCACACGAAACTGGTCCATGAATGTCATCTCCGTACTCTGCTCCGGAAACTGAAACGCCGAAGTCTGTTCCCGGAAGTATGGCGGAACTCTTCAAGGTTGCCGTCCCGCTGATGATCAGCGCTGGTTCTCAAAGCCTGATGAATGCGGCGGATCGTGTCGTGCTTGCCGGATGTTCCCAGGACGCGCTTGCTGCGGTTACTCCGGCATCGATGCTGCACTGGACCTGCGTGTGCATTCCTCTCGGCACGGTGCTCTACGCGAACACTTTCATTTCGCAATATGAAGGTGCCGGGCGCAAAGACAGGATGATGGCCTCATTGTGGCAGGCGATCTGGATTGCGATCGCTGCGGGACTGCTGCTCCTGAGTCTGCTGCCGCTGACACGACAGTTGCTGCAGCTGTCCGGGCATCCGCCAAGAGTCGCAGAGCTGGAGGCTCAGTACTTTAACACGCTCGGCGCGGGAAACCCGATATTGCTGATCGTGACTGCGATGACATGTTTCTTTAACGGTCGCAGAAAAACGTCCGTCGTCATGGTCATCACTATGGGCGCTGTTGTCTTTAACTTTGCCGTTGACTATCTGCTTGTGTATGGCGTCGGTCCATTTCCGGAGCTTGGCATTCGAGGCGCGGCGCTGGCAACGGTGCTGGCTCGGTGCTGTGAAGTGGTCATTTATAGCGTGCTGATCTGGAGAGAATCGAAACGGCTGGGGCTTCCCCTGATGAGCGAGTGCCGAATCGATCGGGAACTTCTCCGGAAGTACTTCCGATTCGGCATTCCAAGCGGCCTGCATTACTTCGTCGACTACTCCGGCTTCACCGTCTTCCTGATGTTCGTGGGAACGCTCAGCAGTGAAGCACTGGCAGCCACAAATCTCGCGTTCAGCGTGAATGGGCTGATCTTTGTTCCGCTGCTGGGTTTTGGTACCGCCATCCAGACACTGGTCGGGCACCACATGGGAGCACGTCGTATCGACTGGGCTCGTCAGACAACGCGCAGCGCGACCATTCTGGGAATACTCTGGACGGGCGGGACAGGACTGCTGCTTGTTCTGCTGCCACAACTGATTCTTCGCCCGTTTTCGATGTTCGCGGATGAATCACAGCTGGTCAGCCTTCAGACGCTTAGCCACACAGCATCAACGCTTCTGTATTTCGTTGCCGTGTACTCCGTGTTCGATGCCCTGGCCGTCGTTTACTCATCTGCACTCAGAGGAGCAGGGGACACCGTGTATCCCATGGTGATCACTCTGGTTTCGACCTGGCTGGTCATGGTTCTGCCTGCCGGACTCATCGTGCAAAGTGATTCACCGTCGCTGCTGAAACTGTGGTTTGCAAGTTCTGCCAGCATTGCCTTCACCGGCAGCTGCATGCTGTTTCGGTATCTGCTGGGAAGATGGACCAGGATCGAACTGATCAAAGATGAACCTGCAGCCCTCTGAACGGAAGTGGGGAGGAATTTCGTTTCTGCCACTCCGCAGAATGTCACAGGCAATTGACTGGCAGAATCTCCCGGCGGCTCAAACCAGCGCCCTGAAGACCGAGCCTGTGCTGTCAAGGATCCGCCATGACAGCTGGCCATCAGAGCGCTGGTTTGAACCGCCGACGTCTCGTCTCGGGCGGTGCCAGGGCGAGCGGATTATGGCAGACCAAAAGCCGCCGACGGCTCGTTGTTCGATGAGTTTCCGTTTAGACTCACCGTTGATGAGATTTTCATTAGCTGTCGGCATTGGCCACATCGTCCTGCAATGCCCAAAACTAGACTCCCGAATCCTGTGTACTCGTCCACTGCGTTTTTGCACCGAACTGTTGTCCCGGGTAAAAGAAACCATGGCAAGACTGCTGCTTGTCGAAGATGAAACGGCCCTCCGACGCAGCATGACGAAGGGGCTTGAGGAAGAAGGCCACGAAGTACTCACTGCGGTCAGCGGTGATGAAGCGGTTCTGATTTCATCCCGTGAGCCGCTCGACTGCATCATCCTGGACCTGCTACTTCCTGATGGTGATGGGATAACGGCGCTGAAGCAGATGCGAGCAGCCGGGCTGACTCGGCCCGTCCTGATCGTGACGGCCCGTGATTCCATCGAAGACCGAATTACGGGACTCGACAGCGGCGCCGACGATTATCTCATCAAGCCATTTGCCTTTGCAGAGCTCCTTGCACGTCTTCGCGCTCTGCTCCGTCGCAACTTCGCGCCGGGTGAAACGGTGTTGCGCTACGACAATCTGGAACTGGACCTGCTGGCTCGATGTGTTCGTCGAGGCGGCGAGGAGATCGTGCTGACTCGCCGTCAGTTCGAACTCCTTGAATACCTGATGCAGCATCTGAACCAGATCGTGTCCAGAGATCTGATCGCGCGGGACGTCTGGAAGGCGTCGACCGCCACATGGACGAATGTTATCGACGTTCAGGTCAACCAGCTGCGCAAACGTCTTGAACGCGATCCGTGGAAAACGATCCTGCACACAGTGCGTGGATCAGGTTACAAACTGGGAGATCCTCCATGATGCTGACATCATGGCCTCCCCGACTGAACATCCGCTGGCGTCTGACCGCATGGAACGCCCTGGTAATGACAGCAGTGCTGACGATTTTCAGCCTCGTCCTGCTGATTGCCGTACGACGGCACCTGACTGAACGAGCGGACCAGACACTTCAGGAAGAGCTTCGGGAGCTGATTGAAGAGATCAATTTCTATCCCGACACCAGCAACCTGGGGTCGCAGCTGGAACGACGATATTCCGTTCATGCTCACTATCACTTCCGAGTGCTGGACGAGCATGGCGAGCCGTTGTTTCGAAGTCGATTTCTGACCCATGTGGATCTGCCGAAAGTTGACGATCCGGCAAAGATGCGGGGTGCGGTGTTTCAGGACGTGGAGCTTCCGGAAGTTGGAACACACAGACTGCTTTCCATGGCCATGCGGGACTCACGATCCAATCCGCTGCTGCTGCAGGTGATTGCGCCTCGCATGGCACTGGATTCTGAGTTTCGCTCCTACGTCTGGATGATTCTGACAGCAGGCCCGATTGCCGTTTGTGCAGCGATTCTGGCGGGATACTTCCTGGCCGGGCGGTCTCTGGCACCAATCGAAGACATCGCGGCAACCGCTGAGAGGATCTCGGCAAAGAACCTGTCGGAGCGAGTCATCGTCTCTGACCCCAACGATGAACTTGGACGCCTGGCGATCATGCTGAACGAAGCGTTTGATCGTCTGCAAACGTCCATCAACGACGTGCGCCAGTTTACCGCAGATGCGGCTCATGAACTTCGCTCTCCGCTGGCCATCATGCGCACGGAAGCGGAGGTGGCTCTTCGAAGTGCGAGGACCGACGACGAATATCGCCGCGTCATCCAGGTCACCCTCGACGAAGCGACGCGTCTGGGAGAACTGAGCGACCAGCTGCTGACTCTGTCTCGCCACGATTCCGGTGCGCTTGGGCCGTTCGATGACATTGTGGCCATGGATGCACTGCTGTCAGACGTGCTTGAGAAGTTTCATTTGCTGGCTCAGGAAAAGGGTGTTCGCTTCGAGTCGTCGGAACTGCCTTCATGGTATGTTCAGGGCGACGACATCTGGCTCAGCCGTCTGTTCTTTAATCTTCTGGATAACGGACTGAAGTACACAGAACCGGGAGGAACGGTTCGACTGACAGCCTCTGTTTCCGCAGCACCTGATGGCTCACATTTCGCCACGTATGTTGTGGAAGATACCGGTCCGGGAATTGCGCCCGAACATCTTCCCAGTCTGTTTAAGCGATTCTATCGGGCGGACGAATCACGCAATCGACGTCTTGGCGGAACGGGGCTGGGACTTGCCATCTGCCAGTCCATCGTGAATGCTCACAAGGGAACGATTCGAGTCGAAAGCAGGGTCGGTTTCGGCAGCCGCTTCATCGTGACTCTTCCGGGCAGTTCGGAGGATCGCCTTTGACACTGCGTCGCGGATTTACTCTGATCGAACTGCTGGTCGTTGTGGGCATCATCGCTGTCCTTGTGGCGTTGCTGCTGCCTGCCGTCCAGTCCGCGAGAGAAGCCGCGCGGCGAACTCAGTGCCGAAATCATCTTCGACAAATCGGCCTTGCCATTCACAACTACGCGGACGTTCACAGCCGCCTGCCACCCGGTTCCACGTTTTCACTGCGCGAATCCTGGAGCGTCCATGGTCGCATCATGCCTTATCTGGAGCAGGCAGCGGCCTATGGCAAAATCCGTCTTGATATCGAATGGCATGACCCCATTAACCTGGCAACGGGTGTACAGACTTTGAACATTCCGGTCTATCACTGCCCCTCGGACCCGAACTCAGATCAGCTCTATGATGCCGGGGAAGGAGAAGGGTTTGTGCAGACCAACAACTACGGTTTCAACTACGGAACATGGTTTGTCTATGATCCAGTCACAAACCAGGGTGGCAACGGAATGTTTCATCCGAACGCAAACCTCACACTGGATTCAGCCAAAGACGGACTGTCACAAACGCTTTGTGCATCGGAAGTGAAGTGTTTCCAGAGTTACTTTCGGAATACGGCGGACCCTGGCCCCGCGGTGCCGTCGACGACCAGTTTTCTCTCCAACTTTGCCGGAGGCGCCAGCTTTGAACTGGGACCTGCACTGAATGACAACGGCGGGCATAATGAATGGTGCGAAGGAACGGTTCATGACAGCGGCTTCACGACCGTTTTCACGCCCAATACGCTGGTGGACTACGAACATTCCGATGGCCGCCATTACGACATCGATTACACGTCTCGGTACGAAGGGACGAGCCTGTTTCAGCGCACCTACGCGGCGGTCACATCTCGCAGCTATCACACCGGCATGGTCACTGTCCTGCTGATGGATGGCTCAGTGCGTTCGGTTTCCAGCAACGTTGACGGAACCGTCTGGCGATCCCTGGGAACCCGTGATGGCGCGGAGGTCGTTGGGGAGTTCTGACGGGGCTCCCAGCGGTTGATCGAGCGGCAACGGAAGTCCATCAAGTTAAAGAAGAACTCACCAAACCGGTTAGCTGAAGTACACTGATTCCTCTACATTCCCGGCTCGAGCCAGCTGGTCCCTAACGGATTTCTTCGGTCGTGCCACGTGATTGCCAGACTGTGGAAATGAACCAAACCGCAGACAGTTTCAAGATGCCCCTCGTCCAACGCCTTCCCCAAACTGGCTTCTGGCTCTTTCGCTGGCGCAGTTTTTTGCCAATCACGATGGTAGTGCTTGCCTGCCTTGCCATTGTGCCACTGCCGAACTCCGGACACGATTCTCTTCTTGCTCAGTCACTGGAAGTAACAGGACTTTTCATCTCGTTTCTGGGGCTGCTGCTGAGATGCATGACCATCGGGCATACTCCCGCCGGTACCTCGGGACGTAACACGGAGCGACAGGTGGCCGTGTCGCTCAACACGACCGGCGTCTATTCGATTGTTCGGCACCCTCTGTACCTGGCGAATTTCCTGGTCGGACTTGGTCTTGCCAACTTTACGCTCAACCCATGGTTTGTGGTGACGTATGTTCTGACGTTCTGGTTGTACTACGAACGGATCATGATGGCTGAAGAGCAGTTTCTTCAGGAGTCATTCGGGAACCAGTTCAGTGAATGGGCCGATCGCACTCCTGCGTTTATCCCGTGTTTCCGCAACCACGTCCGGTCAGCTCTGCCGTTTTCGTTTCGCAACGTTCTTCGACGTGAATACAACACGGTACTGCAAATCGTTGTCGTCAGCTTCATTCTGGAACTGATTGGGGATGCGATCGACCGGAAGAAGTTTCAGCTGTCAATGCCGTGGATCATCTTCCTGTGCTCCGGCCTCGCCGTCTGGGTCATCCTTCGCACGCTGAAACGACATACGCACCTGCTGGACGTGCCCGGGCGTTAGATGTGACGATCATCACGGGCAGTGAATACCGAAAGTCGATTCATTCGACCTTCAGCCAGTCGACCTTCCACTCATCATTCTCGGGGCCAACAATCACGGTTACTTTGTGGCCGTCCTTCGAATGGAAGCGGAACTCGTTCCGCTTCTTTCCGTTCATGTCTGCAGTCTGCACGGAGTCGAACGTCAGAGACTCCGTCAGAAAGGTCTTGCCTTTCAGGGAACGAATGAACGACTCTCTGCCTTCAGCACTTTTGAATTCTGCTGTCGTCGATTCCCATGCCTCTGCCGACTTTCCACTCCGAAGAAGCTCCACAAACTTGTCCGCAACAGGACGCCCCTCTTCTTCGGAGACCACTTCGGTTTCACCGTTCAGCGAACAGCCAGCCGTCGTGACCAAAAGCATGGTGCCACAGGCCAGCGACATCAGTGCTGACGCGAAAGCTCTGATAAATGCTGAACGAAACATATGTTGGACTCGCCCGTCATGCTGGCTTGAACGGAAAACACACCTACTCAAGAGAGAAAATCTCGCCGTTGCCTCGCGTCCCAAGGCCGCGCCAGACTCCAAGATCGATATTGTCGCTGACGGACCGAACAGATCCGTCCATCAGCATGATGTTGACCGAGGCAGGATGAAAGCTGCGTGCCGTGACTGCAGCATACGTCGGAACGGTCGTCGATTCTCCATCTCTCATTGAAGTCACGTCAATGCTGTAGGTGACACCACCGACGGTGTAGGGCACCATGGCATTTGGGCCAAATGTGGTCGTGAACCCCGATTCATGAACGTCGCCTTCCACCCATTCCGTGTGGCCGTTTGAATCGAAGGTTCCACCGTAGAACGCAGAAGCTGCTGCCGGGTTTGCCGGAGGAGCCACTCCCAGTGCGGTGGGCTTGTTTGTGTCCCACAAATTTGGCTGGAACGCCTTCACCTCAGATGCACCAAGAGTATTGCTGAGACCATCGGTGAAGTCCGCCGTACGAAACGCGCGATTGGGATGGAACGCCCCGTCTCCAACATTCCCGGTCACCGGGTCATAAATGAACCATGTCCCTTCGTTGAAGGCATAGTTCAGCGGATAATGAATCAGCGTCGGCGTAATTCGCTGACGATCGTTCACTTCATCCGGACACATGTAGATCGATACCCGAGTTTTCGCCGCGAGCGGATTGGTGGTGAACTCCGAACTGACATTCCAGTCAATCAGCCCGGCGAGATTGGCCTGTTCGATAAAGGGCAGCAGCCGCACGTGACCGGAATACGGCTCAAATGTCCGCCCCGCCGGCACCACGGAAACGGGAGCAAACCGAGTATAACTGTCGAGGTAATTGTGCAGAGCCAGTCCGACCTGCTTGAGATTGTTCCTGCACTGTGTTCTCCGTGCCGCTTCTCTTGCCTGCTGAACAGCGGGCAGCAAAAGACCAACAAGAATTCCGATGATCGCGATGACGACCAAGAGTTCAATCAGCGTGAATCCACGAGTCCGTCGCGCGAGGCCTGCTGTTCGAACAGCCATACAAGTCTCCTGATGGGGCCATTTCCGACATTGAGTTTCTGCAGGGAACGCGATGGATTATCGCGGCACAAAAGCGCATTCAGCAATGATGCTGCGTCCGGGTTCCGGAGACCGGCAGTCCATGTGCTTTCCCAGAGTTTTTCCTCAGGATTCGAACTAACTGGCGATTCGTGTCGTCTGCGTGGAAATGAATTCGCCTTTAGATTTGGGCACTCACCGGAGTATGTCCTGAGTGCTTCGCGTCTTCAGAACTGCGCTCAGTGATCGCTGCGGCCGATGAGTCTGCAGTGAGCCCGCGTCCGGGGAGCACGACTGACACGATTGTCCCATACCCCACGCGGCTTTGAATCGACACGCTGCCACCAAGACTGTCAACGTGAGACTTGACGATCGCAAGCCCCAGTCCGGTCCCTTCCGTCGATCTGCCGGAATCAGCACGGTAGAACCGTTCAAAGACATGGGGAAGGTGCGATGGAGCGATTCCAGCACCGCAATCTGACACGGTCACTTCAGTCCCTGCAGCACCGTCCGCCAGGCTGACAGCAACCGTGCTGCCTTCGGATGAGTACTTGATTGCATTCTCCAGAAGGTTGATCAGGATCTGACGCAACCGACTGGCCTCGGACACAAGTCGGCAAGGTGTCGGCACATCCAGCTTCACAAGAATCCCGGATGCGGCTGCCTTCAATCGCAGCTCATCAATCGCTTCACCAGCGAGATCTTCCAGATCGACAATCTCCACATGAGATGAGTCTGCTCCATGACATCCGGCATCATTTCGAGACAACACCAGCAACTGATCGGACAGCCTTCCAAGTCGCCGAGCTTCTTCCACCACGACCTGCAGCGCTGCCATGTACTCCTCAGGAGTTCGCGATCGACTCAGCGCCAGTTCGGCTTCCGCCTGCAGCGCCGCAATGGGCGTTCGAAGCTCGTGCGATGCATCAGCAGTAAATCGCTGTATTTCATGAACGGCTGTTTCGAGGCGTGCTAGGAACCCATTGAGAGTTGTTGCCAGCACGCCAATTTCGTCAAAAGGATTCGAGACCGGAACGCGGGCATCGAGAGAGTTGATCGAGATCGTCTTTGCGGCATCTGAGAGCATCCGAATTGGAAGCACCGCTCGCGATGCAAGCAGGTATCCGCCAAGCACTGAAGGAATCAGAGAGGCAGGATACAGCCACAGCAGCACAGAACGCACAGCCGCCATCTCCGTCGAAGTGACCAGCATCGAAGTCAGTGCCACGACGTTCAGGCTTCCAAACCGGCTCTCGACATCGGACCGAACAACGCGGCATGCTCCGGCACCCTCGACGTCCGCAGTCTGACTGCCATCTTCGACCGACCGTTCAAGCAGAGAAATCATTAATGGCCGCACCGCGTCTTCAGAAACTCCGGCGCTGCGAAACACAACATTCTGCTGATCATCAACGATCAGAAAATCATACGCGTCATGTCGGTAGAACCGGCTGTTGGCTGCCTCAAGAAAAGTAGTCCGCGTCGCACTGATTTCAATTTCAACACAGATTTCCCGAAGCTCCTCCCTCAGCGCAGCATCCAGCCGGTTCAGCAAAGCGGTCTTTGCAGCGATATGAATCGCAAAGCAAAATACGATCAGGACGATGGCCATGGAAAGCCCATACCACAGCGTCAGGCGCGTTCGGATGGAAAGCCCGATCATGGACTGTCTCCCAGCAGGTATCCTTTTCCCCGGATCGTATGCAACAACGGCGCTGTTCCAGGGACGTCGAGTTTCTTTCTGAGCTGGTTGATGTGGACTTCGATAACGTTCGTCCAGGTTGCTGAGAGATCCTTCCAGACACTTTCGGCAATCATTTCTCTGCTCACAATCTGATTCGCCTGCCGCATCAGGCAGGCCAGAAGTTCAAACTGCCTCGTTGTCAGACTCAGCTCCACAGCGCCGCGCCATGCGACTCGATCCAGCAGCGACAATCGCAGACCATTCACTTCAATCAGCATCCCGGCAGCGCGCTCATCCCGTCGAAGCAAAGCACGAACTCTGGCCATCAGCTCGGACATGGAAAATGGTTTGACGAGGTAATCATCCGCCCCGGCATCCAGACCCGCAACGCGATCCCGAACAGCATCCTTCGCCGTGAGGACCAGAACCAGAACGCTCCGCCCGGCCTGACGCAGGTCTTTCAGCCACTCAAGCCCATTCCCATCCGGCAGCATCAAATCCAGAATGATCAAATCAGTCGCTATGGCGCAGGCATTTCCCGCATCCGACAACGAACCTGCAGCAACGGCCTCAAAGCCTGCCTCGACAAGCATCTGGGTGATGCTTCTTCTGAGGTTTGGATGATCTTCGACGACGACAATTCGAGGCATGGCGAGACGGAATACTTCGTTTTCCATCGATCGTACCATGATTTCAGCAGTCGGCGCCTCCAACGCTGTTCGATAAAACGGAATTAATCACATGGGCGCTGACAGATCCTGTTGCCATCTCAGCCTGATGGTTCCGTTCGGCTCCACTTCAACAACAGCTCAAAGTGACTCTTGAATCTGCCGCCACGAATGCTGCCGGCGATCTGGACGGGATCGCGACAGACAGACGCTGCCCCGGGGCCAATTCGAGCATCATCCACAAAGAGACCCTTGACGCGTTCGACCTGAACCGGGACATCCGCCACCCATTTCAGAGATGTGGTCGACGGTCCGCATAGAACAAGTCTCTTCGCACCAGAGGACGACTCCAGCCCGGCGATCCAGCTTTCAGGCAACTCCTCCAGATGATTCCCCCGCACCAGAGAAACATCGCCATAACACATCATCAGACGTTCATCCCCGCGAAGCTCACAAAGCACCGATCTTGCAGCGGCGGTCGGTATGGATTGGTAGAGTTCCGAATCCGGGCAACGTTCCTTCAATTGGTTTTTCCAGGCTTCATCAATCCACTGCCGACCCTCAGCGGGCGTCCTGCGAAAATAACTGCAGGCTTCAAGCACCAGCTGTTCCAGTTCGGCAGCAGGTTCATCAGTCGCCGTGCAGCAGGTCGCAAGGTCCCGCAAATAGGCTTCCGTCAAATCCGAAGCAGGATCGAGTTCCGGGGCTTCAAAGTTGACGTTATCGCCGGCAAGTTCCATGGAATGCAGCTTCTGCTTGTGCTCCTCACTCATCAATGCTGCGATCCGCAGCGACTTCAGCGTCGGCAGAACCTTCGACGCTTCCGGCTGCACCAGGTATTTCAGAAAACTGCAGAGTGACGAGGCCGCTTCCAGCATCTGCTCGCTTCGCTGTGTGATGAGATGTGGATGTGTCACATCAAGTTTCAGACGCAGATCAAAGCGGTGTTCGACGCCTTCGCGCCAGGTTCGCACAGAAGCTTCCGTGGCTCCATGAATGTGGTCGGAAAAGAACTTCTCCAGCGAATGTGCAATGGCTTCACGCTCTGCCCGTGTCAGCATCGACGGCTCGGCAAGCTGCAGACCAGCCGATCGATGCGCTGCAAGACATCGATAGAGATAGATGCGATCGTATTCACTACGCAGCGGCAGAGCTGTGATTCGCTTAAGGCCGTGACGAAGACTGTCGCCGGAGGCAGGGAAACCGGAAATGAGTTCAACCAGCTCCGCACCTTCAATCCACGCAGGATCGCGCTGACGAAATCCCGGAGCGTAGATATTCGCCGCTTCGACTCCCACCACCGTGATGACCTGATGGAGCAGGGCAACCGCCTGCTTGTCAACAACATGCTCGATTGCTTTCTTTGCTCCCTGCTTTCCAAGCTCGGTGGCCAGCCACCATGCTCCCAGGGAAGCGGGATTCGTCGCGGCGGCAATTCGACCGGCGTACAATCCTCGAGTCAAGTACGTCATCCACGGCCCGGCCTTCTGGTACACACCGTACCCAATGACGGCCTTCCGGATGTAACCATACAGCGTCGCGATGTTGTACTGCTGCACGTTCATCGGCAGCTGTTCCAGCAGTACCAGCAGATGCAGCCAGATCCGGCTCGCCGCCCGCGCCAGTTGTTCAAGACTTGTGTCCAGAATGGGGGTTTCAGAACCAGGCTTGTAGATCTTTGCAACCTGCTGAATCAGATGCAGCGCTTCATCACGAATCGTGATCAGGTCAACCTTGCCATTGACCGTATAACCATTGGTACGAATTTTCTCGTAAACCCGTTCGGCCTCCGCTTCAAGCAACTTCCGAACAAGCCGGTCCTGTTCCGTCAGCTGGTGAAGTTCTTCCGCGTTCTTCCCCGCATGCTGATCCTCCGTCGGATACTCCAGGAACTCATGGAACCGAGCAAACCGCGCAGCAAGGTCCTGCTCACGTCGAGCCAGATCGCCCGCACGAACTTCCACTTCCCGAAGTAACTCAGCCCTTTCTGCTTCTGCCGCTTCAGACTGTTGTTTCAGCAGGAGATTTGTCTGCTCTGCTTCCGACCGGAGTCGCTGCAGCTCTGAATCAGGCGGAACCACGTGGCTGCGAAGAAACAATGCTGCTCCCGCCGGCAGCAACGCCGCAAGGAGTCCCCAAAACTGCCATTCACCTGGTCGAAAACTGACTGCAGCAACGACCAGAACGGCAAGCATTGAAAGACCAACCAGCCATTTTCCAGCCTGTGCCGAAAGTGTGTTCATGTCACAGTGTTCCGCAAATGCCCTCAAACATCCATCAACTGTCGTGGAACTCGCCGGAGTTCCTCACTCACCGTCACGCAGCAAGATTGGACAAAAAAATTCTGGCGCGTTCCACCACGGCGGATTGCATGCCATTAATCCGCCCACTTGAGTTCTGCTGACACAGGAAAATGATCGGACGGGTACCGAACTCCATCGTGGTCATGCATGATCGCTGCGGCCTTCGCTCCAAAGTGTTTTGTTGTCATGATCCAGTCAATGCGAGCATCACCCGCCTTTCCACTGAAACCGTGAAACGTCCCGTCGGTGGCAGACTTCTCCGAATGCAGCGAACGGTAGGTATCAGTCAGAAATTTGTCCCCGGTCAGCTCTTTGAAGGCTACAGATTCATCGCCGCAATTGAAGTCTCCGGTCAGAATGATCGGCAGTGCAGCAACGTGTTCGGCAATGCGTCGACGTATGAGTTTCGCGGACTCCTGACGAGCCGTTTCACCTCGATGATCAAAATGAGTATTCGCAAAGACCAGTTCCCGATTGCCATTCTTTCGATCCTTCAAATGGCACCATGTGACCACTCGCGGCAGTGAAGAATCCCAGCTCTTCGAATACTTCTCGTCGGGCGTCTCACTGAGCCAGAACTGGCCGGATTGAATCACTTCAAATCGCTCTCTGCGAAACAGGATGCCACACTGTTCGCCGTTGTCCGATGAATCTCTGGACCAGCCGAGATATTCATAGTCCGGCATCTTTTCACGAAGATACTCCGCCTGCATCGGCAGTGTTTCCTGAGTACCCAGGAGGTCAGGGGCGTAATCCTGGATTGTTTTCAGAACGAGCTCTTTTCGGAGCGGCCATGCATCTTTGCCGTCGTTCGCTGTGCCATAGCGAATATTGAAGCTCATCACTTTCAGATCATCCGCCTTCGCACGACTGGCCCCCAACATCGTGCCGATGATAAGCATCGCGGCCCAAACACCTATGCACCTTCGCATCGCTCGCCCTCAGGAATCTCGGTCCAGCAACAGACACTCAGCTGAGTCTAGCGAATCTGCCCCCGCGGATCACGCCCCTCGCTAAGTTCGGTCCTGCACCAGCGGGACGACAACCGACAACTACAGGTCACCGGTCCCCTGGACGCCCGTGATTTGATCAGCCTGCAGCTGATTGCGGTCTGCGTAGTAGTCAAATCGGCGGCCGGTCAGCGTCTGAGGTTCTCTGCCGTTGGGCTGGTAGGTCACCTTTGCCTGGCGTCCTTCGTCTGCCCGCAGAATGTACTGCTGCTTGGAATGATCGTAGGTGATCTTGTCCGCATCTCCGGAAAACTCCCGGCTCTCCAGGCGCCACGGCGCTCGAGTTCCCGAACCGCCGCCAGCACCGTTCGATTCTGCAACCAGTGAAAAGGAATTCTCAGCACTTCCTTCTGTTGAATTCATGGAGACTGTCAGGTTCTCACATCCCATCGAGCCAGTATTCAATGGAAGCTCATCGGCCCCCAGACCATCGATGTTGATCTTGTCGTCCAGAGTACGAACCGGGCCAAACACTCCTCGAACATGCTGCCGCAGTCTCACGTACCTTCGAACATGATTGCCTTCGATTCTTCCAATGAAGGTTGCCCGCATGTACATGCAGGCATGATCCGGCGTATTGATCGGGGTATTCGCTCTTGCCACCGTACGGCCCGTGAACTTCAGTCGTTTATTCTTGTCAGGCTGGACTGATTCAATGACGCCTGGTCCCATCGCATGAAAGTCGCCAGTCTTCTGGTCAATGACGAAGTCCGCAAACTCAGCATGATGCCTTGCAGTGACGACTTTGTTGACCATCGTTTCTGCGTCAACGACGACCTGACCTTCGCATTCGATCTTTACGATTTCATTCTCCGGCTCAGAATCGGCTCCCTTCGCGGAGCCCACTTTCGAACGAGGAATATTGAACGCCATTTCACGTTCCTTCCGGTCTCGTGAAATTTGCACTTCCTCGGCAAAGTGGACTTTCATTCCCGCACATGTCAGCTGTGCGTCATAGTCTACCTCATTATTCAGCACGGCTCGAACATTCCCAATGAAGTGAGCTGTGCGACCACTGAATGACATTCGCTCATTCCAGTAGATATCAAGCGGCGCCGGGCTGGAGAGCTGCTGACCATCAGGCCCCTGCTGCACAACAAAACGAACTCGGCCACTTCCTTCGACCGTTGCCTCCATCTGCTCAGTACCAGACCGAACGACTTCTGACAGGTCAATTCGCTTGCCTTCGATGCGAGCAGTGTCGCGGTCCATCACAGCAGGGTCGCCGAACAGTTTGATTTCCCGATCACCCGTGAATCCGCCTTCTGCATGCAAAACATTTCCGTAGGCCTTGAAGACCGTATTCTCTTCATCTCCAGCTGCAGTATGCACGATGCTGACGTTGCCCTTCAGCCAGAGATCGTGAAGCTGTGGGTCAGCATCGGGAACTGTCACCAGGCTGGCTTCAATCGTCTCGCTCGAAAACTCCGTCATCCCCTGCCGCGGAGTGTTCTTCGGCGCTGCATTGCCGGACTCATCAGATGCCTCCTGCTCCCGAACCATTGACACGGGCTGCACGGAGAAAGCTCCATCTTCCAGATTGGCAAACTTCACCACCAGCTGTCGGCTGGCTTTCCCGGTCAGCCCTGTAACCGTCATCAGTACGTTGTCCGTTGCGATGACTTCTTTTGGGCGAAAGTGGAGGGAACTCAGGCCCATTATCGAATTCTGTGAATCCGCGTTTTCAACAGGCTCGCTCGACGGAGCAGACTGGTCAGCGGCATCCTCGTTTTCGAGCACAACTTCAATCTTCCCGGCCTCAAGATCCATGTCCTTTTCCGGATACGATACGCTCGACGTCCCTTTCAAAGTGATGCGATCTGTCTCACCTCGATCAAACTCGAGGCTCTCGTTCCACGAAGCAGTGACAGCAGGAACTCCCGGATCAGGCTCCCTGTCAGCAACGGGCTCGATCCGGCCCGGACCGTTACAGAAGACGGATTTGAATCCCTTACCTTCAAGAAATGATACTGCCACACGAGGAGCGAGCAGGCGCTTACTGCCCTGACGAATATCGACATACACCGGCTTGCCGGTTGCTGCTTCAGGTCGGCCCAGCAGTTCCAGAGTTTCTTCAAACAGCTGAAATCGAAGAATGCTCATCGTCGCATGAATATCATCCAGTGTGGAATGATAGACAACGCGACGGCCGTCAGCTGTGATACTGGCCAGTTCCAGGTTTTCTCGCTTCTTCTTTCCATCAGCGCTGTTCGTTCGAATTCTCGGCTGCAGTCCCAGGACCAGTTGTGAACAGAACAGTTTGTCGGCCGAGCCATCTTCGCGAAGTCTCTGCACCAAAACCTGATTGTCGACTCGCAGTTCCCTGTCGACAAAACCGGAAAATGTCCCCTGGCGTGTTGGAACGAAGTATTCAAATCCGTTTGCGGCGTTCACAGAGATCTTGACGGGATCCCCTTTGCCCTTCTTATCTGGAAAGTACAAGCTGCACTGGACCCGTCCCAGCAGTCGAATCCGGGAAACGTTCGAAACGGACATGAGCCCCGCCTGCGCAGGGTCCGAAGAAGAAACGAGTTCAATCTCCGCGCCGCCTTCGGCAGTCCCTTCGTGTCCCTGCCATTGAAACTTGACTGGCTGACCAGTCCAGATTTTCATCGCATCTTCATCGATGTAGAACGTGCGTCCTTCAATGCGCAGCTGTTCGGGTCCGGTGATTCGCACGTCCCCGGCCAGGAGTCCGCTTGTGATCTTTCCGAACTGACCCTCTCCAAGACTGAATTTGGTGCTTGCGTCCAGTTGAGCGGAGTCTGCAGTTGCCGTAATCGGCGTCGTGTCTTTGTCGTTATCCTCTTCTGTGTCTTTGTCTTTGTGTTTGTCTTTGTCCGGATCATCATCGCTGCGGTTCTTGCTGCCCCACAGTATTGCGACCGGCTTGACTCGAATCGACCTGTTGTCGTTGAACAATTCATGCTTGTCGAAGAACAGCAAACGATCGCCATCGCGAAATTTGCCGTTCGCCTTCTGCACCCACGAATCCGCTTCAAAGTGCCTGACCGCAGACTCAAAGACCTGAGATTTTTCCTTTGCCTTCCCGGCCTTCGGAGTGACAGTTATCGGCGTCTGATGTTCAACGGTCAGCCACGGTCTCGTCAGCGCAGCATACGCGGCATACACGGACAGCAGTCCAATGCCGACAAGCAGCGTTCTTGAGCTTCGAGACATTGTGGCAAACGACATGGAACGATGGTCTTTGCACGGTTCAGAGTTTGAAAAGGCCCGTTACGCCGAACGCAGCACTCCAAGTCTTGTCGCCGCGGCAGGTGTCTCCGCCGGTTCCACATGCTGCAGAACATCCGTGATGTCCAGCATCCCTACCGGCATGCGATCATGATCAATGACCGGAACTTCGCTCAGCTTTCGTTCCGACATCAAATGGATCATTTCCGGCAGCAGCACATCGGGGCCAGTCGTGATGGGATTGCGAGTCATCACGCACTCTATCGGCTGGTCCAGCATTTCATCGCGGCGCTGCTCAAACAGCCTCGCAAGGTCGCTGTCCGTGAAAAGCCCGGTGAGCCGCCCATCGGCATTTGTCAGTATCACAGCGCCTGTTCTTCGGCCTGGGCGACTGTGGTGAATCATGACCTCACGCACTGTTTCGGTCTCTCTCGCCACACGCAACTGGGTCCCGCGACGCATCACTTCTCGCACGGGACAGAGCTGACGTCCCAGACTGCCCGCCGGATGATACGCAGCGAAGTCCCTGGACGTGAATCCTCTGACGCGACTCAGAACAAGAGCCAGCGCATCACCCATCGCCAGCATCGCCGTCGTGGAGCAGGTCGGTGCCAGCCCCAGATCACCAGCCTCCTGATGGCGACCAATCGAAATAACAACAGTCGCGCCGCAAGCCAGGCGGTTTTGCTCATCTCGCGTCACCGCGATGACCGGTATCTGCCATTGCTGAAAGGCTGGCAGCAGAGTCACAATCTCTTCCGATTCACCGCTGTTGGAAAGAGCCAGTATGACATCGTCTCGACCAACACATCCAAGGTCACCATGTCGTGCTTCGGTGGGATGCAGGAAGTGGGATCTTGTTCCGGTGCTCGCGAACGTGGCCACCAGCTTCTGACCAATCAAGCCCGCCTTGCCAACGCCTGTTACGATCAATGAGCCGCGACAGTTTTGAATCAGGCGGACCGCATCGCAGAATCCGCCACCCAGCTGTTCGGCCATCTGAGCCAGCGCATCCGCTTCCTGGCGAATCACTCTTTTCGCATCGCGAAGCAACTCGACGTCGCCCAGCGACAAGATCGCACGCTGCGGTATTGATTGAGTCATCGTGTCGTCCTTGACCCGAATTACTTTCAACTGGTCCCCGCGCAGAGAATCCCATTCTCTCGCACAGGCAGCCCTCGAAGTGTAAGGCAACACCCGCCCAATGGTCAATGTCGACCACGAATCACAAAACGCCCACAAACCCTTACCGAGAAGGCACTTACGGCGACACACACAAAACAGACGCCTGCCGGACTACCAGATCTCGCCGTGAAGGATCTTGTAGTGGATCTCGCCAGAGATCCCATAACACTCATCGACAGCCAGTTGAAAACACAGTTCAGGGAGGTCAAAGGTCCTTCACAGCCAGCCAATCCCAAGGCTCGCGCCCCTTCAACGGCTCGGCAGGAACTTTGCCCTCCCTGTTTCAACAGCTGCTACGCTGCGCCTGGAGTTTTGCTGTGTGCGTACTGAGGGAAGTCGAACGTCAGCACAAGTGGTTCCGTCCCAGTATTTTCAATCTCCACTCCGCCGCTTTCCAGCGCCGCCTGTGTGATGAATCCAATCTCAGGATAGATCTCGCCCAGAATCATGTTTTGGTGATACTGAACCTTGAGCTTTCCAACGCGACCGCTGCCACCGTTCGTATGGAACATCGTCGGGCACTCCGGGCGGAACGTTGTCTTCGCACCAGGACTCACGATAAGCCTAAGAATCGAACACTTCTGGTCTCCAAGGAAATTTCCATAGACGATCCACCGTGCGTCGACCCCCTGGCATTTGAATTCTTCTGCCGGGATTGCCGGACGTGAATTCTTCAGGACAAACTCCGGGTCCTGATTCGCTGCGAAGTCGAATTTCTCCACCAGGTAGTCCCAGTCTTCGTGTCGAGCCTTTGGATAGTCTTCTTCCCGACACGCATAAAATGCATCCTTTGCACCGATGCGTCCGTCAAGCGTCAGGTCCTCCGCCAGGAAATGCTCATCCATTGTGACATGCAATTCATGGGTGCAGAGATTTGTTGGGGAATGCAATACGCCGTTCGGCATCACGAACCCGTCATCAAGCTTCATCATCACATGCGGCGACAAATGGCGAACACCATTGTACTCGCCCTGACCAAAACGCTTCATGCAGGCATGGAACTGATCCCTCGTCACAAATGGGTACAACCCCATCGCTGTCGTGTGGTAATGCGACGGACTGACTCCCGGATTGTCATAGGAGTTGATGTCGTAAACTTCCCACTTAGACCAGTGCAAGTGATGTGGAATCGGATTCAGGTTGTCGAACTTCTTCGAAACAATCGGCCAGGTGACTTTTCCAAAGAGCTGTTTTGAAAGGGTCGTCACTTTGTCGCCGATAACGGCCTTCGCATTGGCGGCGATCAGATCCTGGAGCGCAATCACGTGTCCGTCCGCAGTGAGAACATGAGCTTCCCCTTCGCGAAACGGCGCCTTGTTTGTTCTGGTGTCGATGACGCCCGTCAGGATTGGAACCGTACAGCACATCCAGAGTTCATCGAGTCCGGTGCCTCCCATGTAGTCCGGATAGTAGGATTGTGCAGCCAGGCGAAGTCGTTTGCCTGGGGTGCAAAAGGTTCGGCCAGCGTAGCGGTGAAGAAGTTGCAGAACGCCACCGTTCATGCTCAGACAGTTCTCAAGAACCGTCGCGATGCCCTCGCTGGCCCCATCGATCACATTCTGTCGGGGATACTCGTGCAGTTTGTCTGCGAGAATCGAGGTCTTACCAGCCATGAGCATTGCTCCTCATTGAGTCGAAAAACTGTGGGGGTTCAAAATGTTCCGGAATGACGAACGATACCTTTTCTCCGGAAGAATTCACGAGACGGGCGAATTGTTTTGAACCGGAAGAAACTCATTTCACGAATCGAGAGTATTCGAAATGAACGCGGCAAAAGGGCAGCACGCCAAATTGCGTTACCAGGCCAACACTTGAAACAGGTTGGAGAAATCATCCGTCCATAGCACGGGCGAGTTCGTTTTGCCCGCTCGACCGACCTGACGGATGCGGTCGGGGATCGCGTCTCGTTCTCCAAGAACCACCCAGCGGCTTCCAGGGCTGGACATTAGAGGAACGCCTGTCTCCGGATCACGAATCGGTGCTGTCTCGATCACGGTACTTTCCAGACCATTGGAACGCGCCAGGCCGTCGGTCACTCGAGTCAGGTCGAAATGCAGATTCGAAACGTGGAAGGCAATCACGCCCTTTTCGGAAAGATGACGCTTGTAGATTTCAAAGGCTTCCTGAGTCAGCAAGTGAGTCGGGATGGCATCACCGGAAAAGGCATCCAGAACCAGCAGGTCGTAGGACTGAGCAGACTCTGCTTCAAGCGACAAACGAGCATCTCCGGGCACATGTTCAATGACCGCTTCTGAGTTTTTTAGAAACGAAAACTGAGACTCGGCAATCGTCACCACCTGAGGATTGATTTCATAAAACCGAAATACGTCTCCCTGCTGACCATAGGCTGCCATCGTGCCAACTCCGAGTCCAACCAGCCCGACTCGCAGAGGTCTTAAAGACGTTTCACGGACCGCCTCCAGAGTCAGGCCGACTCCGGTTCGGTAGCCGTAGTACATCGTCGGTACAGAAGGGAGCGCCTTCAGCTGGAGACCGTGAATGATCCGACCGTGACGAAGCAGTCGAGCGTTCTCCACGGGATCGTCTTCCACTTCGAGAACCCCGTAGAAGCTTCGCAGTGTTTCCACGGAACGAAGATAGGTCTGCACTGAAGAAGCGGTCACCGTGATGATGGCAACAGCAAGCATCACGACGACTCCCAGAGACCACAACGGCGCGCGACCTTTTCCGGACAGCCAGCCCTGCGAATCCATCCAGACGAAGTTGGCCAGCAGACTCGTACCGACAAGCGTAATGTGATGTTCCCAGTAGCCAGGAAAAATGACCGGGGCAGCAAGTCCCGCGAAAAGCCCAGCTGCGGCTCCGCCTGCGGCAATTGTCAGATAGAACTTCGTCAGATCCTGTGGAGCCGGTTTGCAGGCAGCCAGTTCCCCGTGACACAGCATGAAGATCGAAAACAGGGCAGAGAAATAGATGGCGACCTGCAGCATCAGGTGAGTCTGTGCCCCGAAGCTCTGCACCCAGCACACCGCCAGCAGAAGTGCACCAGTCAGCGGACCATAAAGTTTCCGCTGGTACCATCGCTCATGCTCAAAGCAAACGATGAAGCTGAGAAGATAAAGCGACAGAGGAGCGATCCAGAGGAACGGAATCACTGCCACGTCCTGGCAAATCTCATTCGTCTCAGCCAGCAGCGCGAGACATGACAGAAACGACAGAGCAAACCATTTCGCTTGAGAACGGAACGTCACGGACGTTGCGACTTGAGCAGCACCATGTGACACATTGAGAGACTGATCCGCAGACACAGCTGATGCGGGACACACCGCTCGAAGCTTCCACATGCAGACACAAAGCCCGGCAGAGAACGCGTAAAATGTGAAACACCAAAGCCGGTCCAGCGATGACGTTGAAAAGAAGGGTTCCATCAGAAATGGAAACGACAGCAACGCCAGTAACGACCCGGCGTTGGAAAGTGCATACAGTCGGTACGGAGATGCACCTGGAGAAACGACACTGAACCATCGCAACACCAGAGGCCCGGTGGTCGCCAGGAGGAAATAGGGCATCCCGACAGCGCGCGACAAAGTCACCAGAATTTGAATGGCAGGCGACTGATCAGCCTGGGGCACCGACCGCTGATCCGGAACGATGTTCAGGAGCAGGAGAGTGCTCGTCAGCAGCGCCAAGTGAATCGCGGTTTGCAGCTTAGCTGACGCTGCGAACGGCTTGACGGACGTCAGCGTGTGCGAATAGTTGTAGCCGAGAAACAGGAGACACTGAAAGAACAGCATACACGTCGTCCAGACCGCCGGAGTTCCTCCATACCATGGCAATATGACTTTGCTGATCAGAGGCTGGATCTGAAACAACAGAAACGCGCTCAGGAGGACCGTGAAACCAAACCAAAGTGATGGCGTTACGCCGCCTGACGGGCAAGGCCGTTCCAAAGTGGAACCAGGAGATGTGGAAGGAGGAGATTCAGAGGAGACCATGTCGAATACAGGGCTGGCAGTCGCGTTGGAGCGTCAGAAGTTCGAGTGACTCGAACTGGTCGCACTCGAACTGGCCGCAGAAGACGTGAAATTCGCCTGGAGTATGGCGCGAAGGACGAGCCGGAGAAAGGTTGCCGCCTGGCAAAGTCTGCTGGGAGACATGAATTGCAAAAAATCCCCAATTTTCCGGAACAATGCCAGGAAGGCGCGCGTCTGGATCAGTGGAGCCATCACCCGAAAGCACCCTAAATGCCTCAAAGATCACCGGCGATCTGCATGGATAATTTTGTCTGAAAGCGGGGGGAAGTTCCGTTTTCACCGGCTTTGAGGATTGTTCGGTTGCGAAGGAATGCGTGAATTCGGGGAATTGCGGCGGGCTGCGGTTTCGAAATTGGTTGACGGGACCACAAAGTCGCTGGTACTTTTGGCTTACGATGATGGAAGGGACGCGCCTTTCGGGGCGTGGGCGCTCTTCTTTTGGAATGTCGGAACAGGTGTTCGGCAGAATTTGCCGATGACAAAACCTGTTTTGGTTTGGACAGTTCTTGAGTAATCGGAACGGTGACTGAATATGGCAGAAGCACGAAGCGCGTGGGGCATCGACATTGGGCAGGCTGGATTGAAGGCCATCAAGCTGCGAGTGTCGGACGATGGTTCGCGAGTCGTCGCGGCGGCTTTCGATTACATTCCCCACCCGAAGATTCTGAGCCAGCCGGATGCGATTCCCGAAGAATTGATTCGGGAAGCGATGAAGACATTCCTTGAGCGAAACAAGGTCGACGGCGATCTGATTGCGATCAGCGTGCCTGGCCAGAATTCGCTGGCGAAGTTCATCAAGCTGCCGCCGGTGGAAGCCAGCAAGGTCGCAGAGATCGTCAAGTACGAAGCTCGCCAGCAGATTCCGTTCGATCTGAACGATGTGATCTGGGACTACCAGCCGATCGGCGGCGGCGTGGAAGAGAGTGGCTTCATGCTGGAGGCGGAAGTGGGCCTCTTTGCGATGAAGCGAGAACTTGTTTATGAAGCGATGAAGCCATTCACGAACAGCTCGAAGGAAGTCGAGATTGTTCAGATTACTCCGCTGGCTCTTTACAACTTCCTGTCCTACGACGTGCTCGGTTTCCGCAAGACTGCTGAGACTCCTGAGCCACCAGCGATGGAAGACTACCATGTTGTGCTGGACATGGGTGCCGACAATTCCACGATGCTGGTCTCAAATGGTCGAAGCATCTGGATTCGAAACGTACCGATCGGGGGCAACCATTTCACGCGCGCTCTGACCCGTGAAATGAAACTGACCTTCGCGAAGGCAGAGCATCTGAAGTGTAATGCGACGAAGGCACCGGACCCGAAGGCTGTGTTTCAGGCGATGCGTCCGGTCTTCAATGATTTCGTCAGTGAGATTCAGAAGACGATTGGCTTCTTTGGCAGCGTGAATCGTTCCGCAAAGATCCGCAAGATCATTGGCGTGGGCAACGGCTTCCGGCTGGCGGGTCTGCAGAAGTTCCTGCAGCAGAACCTGCAGTACGAAGTGGAACGCATGGAAAGCCTGAACGGAGTGACGGGCGACAGCGTTCTGACGGACCCATTGTTCGTCGACAACATGATGACATTTGCAGTGCCCTATGGACTGGCTCTTCAGGCCATCGGCATGACTCGAATTCGCACGACTCTGCTGCCGCCGGAGATTGCGGTCGACCGCAAGATTCGCAGCAAGAAGCCATGGGCAATTGCAGCGGCCGCTGGGTTGCTGCTGGCCATGGGAGTCAGCACGATCGGCAGTGCTGCGGTTGCTCGATCATTTGGCCCTGACAAGTGGAAGGGTCCCTCAGATTACGTGGATGGAATTCAGGGGAAGATTTCCAGTCAGAAGAATCTCTATGGTTCCGCCGAAGGGGCTCATAAGAAGAACCTTGAAGACATCGCACAGCTGGTCGCTCCACTCGAGAAGCGGTCGTTGTGGATGGAGTTGTTCAAGGCAATTAATGAGTGCTTGCCGGCTGAGGAAGGGAATGCTCTGGATGAGACAGACATCACAAAGCAGCAAAAGATTCGCCTGACCTCGATCACCACCAAGAAGGTGGAAGATGTTTCGTTGTGGCACAAGGCGTTTGTGGACCAGCAGCACGGTGAGGACTTTGCTGTTCCGGATCAGACTCCTCCAGCCACCGCACCTGGGTACATCGTGACTCTCCGTGGATATCATTTTTACAATCACAAGGATATCCCGTTTGATAAGAAGGACCGGCGCTTTGTGGAGAACACGCTGGTCACGAATTTGCGGCAGTGGGTGCTGAACTCGGGTGGCGTGGAGATTCCGGTCGGCAAGATTGGGATTTCCTATCCGGTTGTCGCATTCAGCGTGCGGTCACCGTTTATGTATGACCCCAATCAGAAGGTTGGTGGTCTCGGCGGTAACAACAATTTGATGACAGGCATGGGGCCAGGAATGATGCCTGGAGCCATGGGCTATGGTTCGACACCCACGATGCCAGGCGCTGATGAAACGCCTGGAGCAGTGGGTGGCGGAATGGGACTTTCATCGGGTGCGCCTGGCCTTGGAGCGGGCATGGCACCTGGCATGACACCAGGGATGTCGTCCGGCAAGGGCGGCATGGCTCCTGGAGCTCCGGGCGGTGGTCAGACCGGTGCTGCTGGTCCTGGAGCAGGTCCTGTCTTCGCGGAGCAGGAAAAGAAAGAGATTCAGCAGATCGAACGCACCGATTTCGTCGTGCAGTTCATATGGACTCGGACTCTTGAACGAGACCGCAAACCGGAAGACCCAAGAAAGGCGACCGCAGAAGGCGGGGCACCTGCAGATAGTACTGCTCCAGCCACGACCGGTGGAGCGTAGTTCATTCTCTTTGGAATGTGGCTGACCGTCTGACTGGAATCACGGATCAAACTTAGCAAACGTTGGGTATTCATATGGATAAGCTTCAACCTCTCATCAAGCACCGTTACTGGATTTGCTTTGGTCTGTCCGTGATCTTCGTCATCGTCGGCTGGTGGATGGCCAGCGGGGCGATCGCCACGGAGATCGAGAATGGGCGTAAGGCAGTTGACGGTGCGTTCAGCAAAGCAAAGCAGGGCGCCAATGACCCAAATGCGAAGTGGGTCGAAGCGGCCGATGAGCGGAATAAGCAGGATGCTGCTGCGTTTACGGCAGCCTCCACAGAGTTGCGAGAGCGTCAGCAGAATGCTCGCCAGTGGCCAGCGGCTGTTCGCGATGAAATGAAGGGGATTGCCTATCAGGGTCCGATCACCAATCAGATCTCCCGTGAGAAATGGGCATCGGTTTACAAAGACGAAATCGACTCCCTGCTGGCAATTGTGAAGCCGTTTGAAAATGGTAACGGGCTTGTCGTTGTGACATCGGATCGCATTACGCATAAGCCATTCGACAAATGGAAATTCGGTCCTCCTCAGTCGAAGGAGATCTGGGACTCCCAGGAAGATGTCTGGTTGTTGCGGTCATTGCTGACTTCCATCGCTTCGGTGAATGGAGATGCAACTCGAATCACAGAAGCGTCCGTTCGCGAGATTCAGCGTTTGTGGCTTCGCGGTGGTGACCCTGCTGCGACACCATCATCTGCAGGCGGTGCCGGTGCAATGGGTGGTATGGGCGGCGGCATGTCTGGAATGGGCGAAGGGATGATGTCCGGCAGCAGCGGCGGAATGTCGATGGGCGGTGACCCAACGGCAGCAGGCAGCGGCGGTGGTGCCGCAGCGGGTGCATCGTTTCCTGGCAAAGAATTTGAAGGATCAAGTGGCAGTGACATTCTCGCTGAAGAATTCGGAGCGGACTCAAGTAATGCGGGGCTTGGTGGCGGCGGAGCTCTTGGTGGCGGTGGTGGCGGCGGAATCATGGGATCAGCCCCAGCCGGTAAAGGCAGCTTTGCAAGCGACATGATGGGTGGTGGCATGATGGGTGGCGGTGAAGCCACCGGGGCCTCCACTGAAGAAAAGCGTTATGTGCACGAAGTGGAAGGGTCCTATAAGACTCGAGCCTTCCTCCTGGATGTGATGGTTCGCGACGACAAGCTTCCTGAGCTTCTTGCTGCTCTGACGGATTCTGATTTCCCGGTGGAAATTGTACGCGTTGAGATTAACGCGACACCAGGTGCTGGTGGTGCACTCGGAGGCGGCATGGGTGGCATGTCGTCGACGGGTGGCATGGGAGGCAGTTCAATGGAAGATCCCGGTCCAGGCCTTGCTCCATCAAGCGGGATGGGTATGGGCATGGGATCCGGCATGGGACTTTCCGGAGCGGGTGGAATGGGCATGGGAATGGGCGGCGGCAAAGGAATGATGCCTCCGGCCGGTGGTCCTGGCATGGGACTTGGTATGGGTCCGGGCATGTCTGGCGGTGCTCTCGGCGCTGCCGGTGCAATGGGTTCGCCAACCGGAATGGAAGCACTCCAGATTGCAATGTCCGACCCCCTGCTGATCAGCGTGCGCATCGGTGGTTTGATGACTTTGTATCAGTCGGCTCAGGAATCTGATGCTGCCGAACAGTCAGCAGCCGCAGCGGCGAATGAAGCGACTCCTCCACCGGTTACGCCGGAGAATGGCGGTGCACCATCAACAGCACCGACCGACGGAACGACTCCGACACCGGGAGCCGCTCCAGGTGACGCAACGACGCCAGTACCATCAGAAAATGGCGGAGCTCCAACGCCGACGGACGGTTCGACTCCGCCAAATGCGAATGGCACCGGAACCGAGAATCCGCCAGCACCAGGAGCAGCGCCTGCGGAACCTGGCACTCCGACTTCTGATCCGGCGAACCCAGCTCCACCGGCTGGTCAGACGCCGAATCCTGCAGAACCAGCGCCTGGGCCAGCGCCAGCCGGTACGGGCACTCCTGGAGGCGAAAATCCGGCACCAGCGGGTGATGGTGCGTCGCCAGCTCCTGTGCCAGCGGCACCTGGTTCAAACGCACCAGCGCCGGGTTAGTCTGTATCGTTTCACGACGCTCGAACGTAACTTGAATATTCTGTGACATTGGTACTTAACTGAACTTCGTCAGGGAGAACAATCATGGCCAAAATGAAGGGGCCTGATTTCAAGGCAATTCTGCTGAACCACGGAGAAAAGCTGGGAGCAGTTTTGGTCGGACTTTTGGGACTGACTTCGCTGGCGACCGCAAACTGGTCTGCCTGCGAAAAGGACCCAAACCAACTGAAGATGGATGCTGATAGCACTGAACGTCAATGGCTGTCATCCACCTGGCCAGAAGAACAGAAGAAGGCATTCGCGGACACTCCGGATGTCCAGGCGATGGCGAAGAAGATGCTGGATTCCAATGATGAGTTTGGGCGATTCGCCACAACTCGTCGATGGAATGAACCCATCAACAAGATTCAGGAAAAGCTCGCCACGGCTGTGGTACTGCCTGCCGAATCTCCCGAAGCGACATTGGTGATTTTCCCAAATGTCAAGAAGGACGAGCCAGCAGAAGCAGAACAGACGCTTGTTGCTGATGCCACTGACCCAAAGAAGATCAAAGGCAAAGAGGCAGAGAACACAGAAGATCTGGAAAACCTCTTTGGAAACGCTAACCCAGCGGCACAGCCTGGTATGGGTGACCAGTATTCCGGTGGAGATTCCGACCTGCCTGGCGGTGTCGGACTGGCAGGAGGAAAGGGCGGGCTTGCACCGGGCGGAGGTCTTGCCCCTGGCGGACTCGCCCCAGGCGGCCTTGGATCGCCTGGTGCTGGCGGCGCAACTGGCCGACGTGGCAAGGGTGGCGGCGGTGGCATGGCTGGCCCCATCGGCGGCCCGGGTATGGGCATGGGCCCCGGCATGGGAATGGGTCCAGGGATGGGCATGGGCCCCGGTATGGGGATGGGCATGGGCGGTGACATGGGACTCGGCATGGGCGGTGCCGATGGCTATGGCGGCGGCTATGGGCTCGATGTCGTTGCTGAAAAGAAGGTTCGATCACACGCCGGTGTCTCGGTGCGATATGTCTTCGACATCTATCGTGAATCCGAGCTTCTGGCTCAGGCCTTGAATATCGACCCGGCTCGCGCAAGCCAGATGGTGGACTTCGTGAATCTGCAGATCGAACGGCAGCGAGCACAGCCGGGTGAAGATCAGTGGAATGGTCCCTGGGAATCACTCGCGCTGAAGGATGTGGCTCAGATTCTGGAAGAATCACTCGCGTACGATATCGAGATTGTGAATCCCGGTGTTGTCCGAAGTGAAATCACGATGCCACTACCACGCCGTGGTGCTGGAAAGTGGACTCCGGCTGATGCATCTCACAAGCGACTGGAGAAGTTCCAGCTCTCAGAAAGAGAGCAGGAGATTATCGACCGCCTGATCGCAAAAATGCGAGAAGAAGCGGATAAGCAGAAAGCCATGCTTCCTCCAACCCAGGCGGCTAGTGAAGGCTTCCGAAAATACTCATTCTCCACCAGCGACCTTGCAATGGGCATGGGCGGAATGGGAATGGGGATGGGTGGCGTCGGCATGGAAGGCGGAATGGGCATGGGAAGCATGGGGAGCATGCGAGGCATGACTCCTCCCGGAATGGGGCCTGGAATGGGTCCGGGAATGAGTTCGGGGATGGGTGCTGGAAACGACCAGTACAACAACATGCTCGACGACCTCTATTCTGAACTCACCGACAAGAGTGACGAAGAGAAGAATGGTGAAGAAGCGAAAGGTCCAGGTGGCGAGCCGATGAATGCCAAGGACCGTGAAGAGTTCCGTCAGAGGATGCGAAACGCCCTGGCGGGAGGTCGATTGCTTCTGGTTCGATTTATGGACTTCACCTGCGATCGCGGAACGGCTTATCGATATCGCGTGCGTCTGGAAATGCGAAATCCAAACTTCAACAAGCCAATCGATGAATTGCTGGATCCGGAAACCGCAAAGAACGCTACGGTCTTCTCTCCATGGAGTGAGCCGACAGAGCCCGTCTTTGTCCCAGATGCCTACCGCTATTTCCCGGAGAAGGCGGAATCGCGACCACGTGCTGATGAATATGCTGCGATGGCTATGTATTACGAACACGACACTGCCGGCACGCCAGTGATGGCGTCGGTGCGAGTTCCAGTTGGCACTCGCATTGGTGGCAAGCAGGCCGTCGAACTCGTGGACCTTGGGAAGAACACTCTGGAGCTGACTGAAATTGAACTGAAGTCACGTGACTTCCTTGCGTCGGTCACAGAGTCTCCGAAGGTCAACGCCACGGACATGCCTGAACTGAAGGAATTTCTGCGAGGACTTTCCGGAACCAAGGCGGTTGGTGACCGACTGACTGTGATTGATTCCAATGGTGCCATCGTCAGCCGTTATGGGGCCGACAAGGTCATTATTGGGAACCGAGAAATCAGCAAGGCTGATGACGCACGTCTGACAGCTTTCGTTCTCAAGGCCTATGACCACTTGCGTGCTTCTAAAGAAGGCGACCTGAATGATCCATACGGAGCTGCGGATGGCGCAGCAGGAATGGGAGATATGGGTGCAATGGGAGGAATGGGTGGAATGGGTCCTGGAATGGGCGGTGGCATGAATTACGGTGGCGGCATGGGTCGCGGGAGCTCACTGACAGGCTCCGGCGGGGGCCGAGGACGCCGTGGCGGTGGTGGCCGAGGACCAGGTGGCATGATGCCGGGTGCGGGCGGACCGACCGGAAAGTAATCACCTTGTCGTCGAAGATCACGAATCGCCGCTGGCGGGTCGAACTGTGCTCAACAGTCAGACACGCCAGCGGCGATTCCATTTGTGGCAGCAGAAAACGGTTTGCCAACCCGGATCAGGTCAGGGCACGAGCCCCTGGTTGTGAGATGCCAAAAATCGGGGCATCGAGCAATGCGTATCTTTTCCAAGCGAAACCAGCCGTTCTCTGCGCCCAGTCTACCCCACTTCGCTGTTTCTCCCGGACGGAACAACGACACAACAGAGATGCTGAAATATCGGTTTTTTACTGGTTTGATTGAATTCAGACACAGCAGTCGGTAGTGTCCTCGTTTCTATTCGGCAAAGCACCTTGTGCCTTCAGTTTGCGGATTCTGACCGGCAATTCTGCCCTGTCCGTTTTCGTGTTTCCGACGTCTTTCGGCTCCCATCCATTCAGGCAATTCAATGCTGTTCAAAAGTCTTGGAGACCTTACAGCAAGGCATGCGTTTCTGATCCTGCTTGCCTGGGTTGGAATTCTGGCAGCCTGCATCTCCACCGCGCCGAAATGGTCGGATGTCGTTGAGAATGGCGAGTTTGCCTTTCTGCCTGAAGACGCCCCCAGCCGTGTCGCCACTGAGGCCTTTCATCAGGCATTCCCGAACGACATGCTGAAAAGCACGCTGGTGCTTTTGGCGAGAAGAGAAAGCGGAAGCGAAGGCCTGCTGGATTCGGACTTTGAGTTTCTGTCGACGCGGGTGATTCCGGAACTGCACCGCATCACAGGCGTACCGCTGTCGGGTGATGAACCAACAGAAGAATCAGCTGAACCAAAGCCAGAGGGGGATACATCTGAGAAGACGTCCGAAGACTCTGCGCGGATTGTTCAGAATATCACCTGGTTTGCGGACCGCAAAATTGGCGATCTGCTGGTCAGCGAAGACAAACAGGCAACCACGATCGTCCTTGGTCTGACCACGGAATTCCTCGATCAGGCAAACGTCGCCCTTGTCGACAAGGTGGAGGAGTTCGTTAAGCAGCTGTCACGAAATCCCAAGGGTCACGAGGACTCGCTGCCGGCCGGTCTGGAAATCGCCGTCAGCGGCAGTGCGACGTTCGGTCGCGACATGATGATGGAATCGCGCAACAGTGCGAAGTCGACGGAAAAGTGGACCGTCATTCTGGTGGTCGCGCTTCTGATCGCGATCTACCGTGCGCCTATGCTGGCCATGATTCCACTGGTGACCGTTGCTGTTTCAACGGCAGTGTCGCTGAGCTGCCTTGCATTGATGGCAAAAGCCGGCTGGCTCAGTCTTTTCAACGGTATCGAAACGTACGTCACGGTGCTCGTCTATGGTGCCGGGGTTGACTACTGTCTGTTCCTGATTGCTCGTTATCGCGAAGAACTGGATGGCGGTCAGACAATTGAAGAAGCAATTTCAGGAACTCTGGAACGTATCGGTGCCGCGCTGACAGCAAGTGCTGGAACAGTGATGTGTGGTATCGGCATGATGTACTTTGCTGAATTCGGCAAGTTCAGCCAGGCGGGTATTGCAATTACGCTCGGCCTGGCGATCTGCCTTGTGGCTTCTTTGACTTTGACTCCGGCCATTTTGAGGCTTAGCGGGCGGTTCGCGTTCTGGCCAAGTCTGCCAACAACATCAAAGGCCAGCGAAGACGGATTCCCGGCCAGCACTGGATTGCTGTCACGCCTCCAGAAAGCGCACCTGCTGACGGCTGGCTGGGCACGAATGGGAGCATTGCTGGAGCGGCGTCCGTGGGCCACCTGGCTCGCCAGCGTGCTCCTGCTGCTTCCGTTCACAGCAATCGGCATCTTTTTCTTCGGAAACCTCAGCTACGGCCTGCTGTCGGAATTGCCTCAGACATCGTCCAGCGTTTACGGCGCGGCGGCTGTGCAGCAGCATTTTCCAGCTGGTGAAGTTTCTCCGCTGACAGTCATCATCGAGGCTGAGGGCGTTGATTTCAGTCCGGTCCAGGGTGAATCATTCTCATTGATTCAGGAATTCACGCGCCGGCTGGTCGATCAGAAAGATGCGCTTGGCCTGCATGCGGTTCGATCGCTGTCCGCACCAAAGGGACAGCGTGAACAAAAGGGTATGAGCATGGCAGTACGCCAGGCTCAGAAGAAACATGCTCGTGACTACTTCGTCAGCTCAACAGATCATTCCGTCACACGTGTCGACCTGATTCTGAAGAACGACCCGTTTGCTCGCAGCAGCATTAGTGAGTTTCGGCACCTCCGCGACAACATTCGCAGCCATCTGCCGGACGGACTGCGGAATGCAAAACTGTCCTATGTGGGAAACACCGCGGACATCAGCGACCTCAAGGATGTGACGGACTCCGACCAGATCCGTATCGACTCCCTGGTCGTTCTTGGTGTCTATCTCATTCTGGTCATGCTGCTGCGCAAGCCAGGAATCTGCGGCTACCTGATGTTCACGGTTCTCTACAGCTACTTCGCGACTCTTGGATTCACCTTCTTCATCTTCTGGGCTCTGGATCCGCAGGGCTTTACGGGACTGGACTGGAAGGTTCCGATGTTCCTGTTCACGATCCTGATCGCGGTCGGGGAAGACTACAACATCTTCCTCATGGCCCGTATCGAAGAAGAGCAAAAGGTCCACGGTCCGCTGAAGGGAATTTCCATCGCCCTGGAACGTACCGGAAGCATCATCTCCAGCTGCGGCATCATCATGGCCGGAACCTTCTCCTCGCTGATGGCAGGAAGCCTGGTCGGAATGGATCAGCTTGGTCTGGCTCTGGCCACCGGCGTGGTGCTGGACACATTCATCATTCGGCCAATTATGGTGCCCGCGTTCCTGGTCCTGTTGACGACTCGACGACTTGGCCCGATCAGTCGACTGGCTGGCTACGGCAAGCAGGAATCGATTTCCAGAGCTGCTTGAATCAAATGGGGCGATGATGCCTGAGACCATCTCAAACCCATCCGTCCCCAAACACTCCGTCGCCTCCAGCAAGCCGCCACGAACCCTGCGGCAGCGATTGAAGCGGGCCGTATTCATTTACGCGGTCGTTCCGTACTTCACGATCACACTGCTCGCATTTGTGTTCCAGCGACAGCTGATGTACCACCCGACTCGTGCGACATCGCTCGACGTCAAATCGTCCGGGCTCAATCCTGATCAGGTGAAGGACGTCTCGAACTCTGTCAACGACGGTGTCACTCTGCGAGGATGGCATTTGCTCGGTCGAAGCGTCGCTCCAGTTCAGACGGTACCAGATGCTGACAAAAACACAGTCGCTCCCAACGTGGCCAGGGCCGCCAATCCGGAACGCTGCCTCGTCATCTATTTCCCGGGCAACGCCCAAAACCGGTTGCTTCGCCTTGCGGACCTGAAGGAGATTCAGTCGTGTGGTGCGGATGTCCTGATCTTCGACTACCGCGGTTTTGGTGACAGCACGGGCAGCCCACGCGAAGTCGATATGGAATCTGATGCGCGTGCGGTCTGGAACTTTGCACAGACCGAACTTGGCTTCAAAGACCGGCAGATCATTCTGTTCGGCGAATCGCTCGGCGGCGCGGTGGCACTGTCGCTCTGGTCTTCTGAAACGGAACCCGGTCCAACTCCAAAGGCGGTAATTCTGAATTCCACATTCGCGTCAATGCCTCGAATGGCAGCTGTCACATATCCGTACTTTCCGTTTCGGTGGATGGTGATCGATCAATGGCCGTCGTTCGAACGGATCGCCAGAGTCACTTGTCCCATCATTCAGTTCCATGGCGATTCTGATGAACTGGTTCCGCTGGAAGAAGCGGAGTTCCTTCGGTCGTGTGCTCGCACGTCGGTGGATTTTCAGGTCATCAAAGACGGCACGCACAACGGCCTGCCAACGCTCCCGCTCCGGCGCACGCTTAAGGAACTCATCTTCGGAAGAGACCCTGAACCGCCAACATTCTGATGAACCGGCAAAGTAGCGGAAGGGCGCAAGCCCTCCGGTGACGCCAAACATGAAACTCCCACGCACGGAGCAATACCTTATTCCGCCCCCTGGACCTTCTTGCGAGCCCGTTCATGCAGTTCCACGGGAACGAACTTCAGCAGTCGTTCGATCACGACATCAGGTGTCACGCCCTGACTGGCGGCGGCAAACGTGGTCATGATGCGATGGCGCAGCACGGGCTTGGCGACCGCTTTGACGTCATCCGTTGTCACATGGAAACGCCCCTGCAGCAACGCATGGGCTCGAGCACCAAGAATCAGATACTGACCGGCTCGAGGACCAGCACCCCAGGAGACGAGTTCACGGATGAACGGCGGTGCTTCTGATTCACCCGGCCGTGTCGCTCGCACAAGGTCGCGAGCATACACAAAGATGTACTCTGCACACGGAACGCGGCGAACAACTTCCTGCAGTGCCTGGATCTGTCGCCCGGTCAGCACGGGTGTTAGTTCCGGTTTCTCATTGCCAGTAGTCTGTTTCAGAATCCGCAGCTCTTCTGCTGCCGTCGGATAGCGGACGACAACGTTGAACATAAAGCGGTCCAGCTGAGCTTCCGGCAGTGGATATGTTCCTTCCTGTTCGATCGGGTTCTGAGTTGCCAGGGTGAAGAACGGATCCGGAAGATCGTACGTCTGTGACCCAACGGTCACGTGTCGTTCCTGCATGGCTTCCAGCAAAGCAGCCTGAGTCTTCGGGGGCGTTCGATTGATTTCATCTGCCAGCAGCACGTTGGTGAACAATGGCCCAGGAATGAACTGAAAGACTTTACGCCCGGTCGCCGGATCATCCTGGAGTACATCAGTGCCGGTGATGTCCGACGGCATCAGGTCCGGAGTAAACTGAATGCGTCGAAAGTTCAGCTGCAGGATACTGGCGATCGTGCTGCAAAGAAGAGTCTTCGCGAGCCCCGGAACACCGACCAGCAAACAGTGGGATCGGCAGAACATCGCGATCAGCAGCTGATCCACGACTTCGTCCTGACCAATCACCACTTTCCCGATCTCCTGACGCATCCTCTGATAGGCTGTCGTCAGACCGCGGATTGCCTGTTCTTCCAGTGCTGTGGTCGCTCCGGCGGACCGATCGGCGGAGCTCTGAGTAGACTCGTCAGACATAAACTTGATTGCTGAAAGGTTCGTCCGGGGCAGGAAATTCCATTGTTTCGAAGAATTGAAACGCCTGCAGAAGGGAATTGCGAGCGCGGAAGACCAGAATATCTCAACTGCCGCAGAACCGCACGCCAAAGAATCGCCCGAAGCGTCAGGCAACCGTACTCGACCGCCTGTCCGTTCGGCACAACGTGTCTTCGTCCCCGGTCGGCAAGCCCGCGAATCAGTCCCGAATCATCCTTCAGGAATCTTCATCATGTCCGACATCCGCTATCTGATTTTTGATATCGAAACGGTTGGCGATGGCGACCTGATTCGCAAGGTCCGCTTCCCGGATGATGAACTGACTCCGCGTGAGGCTGTCGATCGGTATCGCAAGCAGTTGCTGGAAGATACAGGCAAAGACATTTTGCCACTGACCTTTGTCCTTCCCGTTTCAGTCGCGATCGCCAAAGTCGCTGCCGATTTTCGGCTCCTGGATGTGCTCGTGCTGGATGCTCCGGAGTTTCGGCCCGCGGAAATTGCTCGTCGGTTCTGGCAGGGCTGGATTCACTATCAGCGACCAACGTTCGTCACATTCAACGGTCGCGGTTATGACATGCCCGTCCTGGAGATGGCGGCCTTCCGATTTGGCCTGAGTGTTCCTGCGTGGTTCAACGTGGACTCCAAGTCGTTTGAGCAGTCCCGCAATCGCTATAACCTGGATGCTCACCTGGACCTTCAGGACCTGCTGACGAACTATGGCACGTTTCGACTGAGCGGCGGTCTCAACCTGCTGGCCAACATGATTCAAAAGCCAGGCAAGTCCCTGATCGACGGTTCACAGGTTCAGGATCTCTACTATCAGGGGCGCGCCGACCTGATCAACGATTACTGTCGCTGCGATGTGCTCGATACCTACTTCGTGTTCCTTCGCGCCCAGGTGATGCTTGGACGCCTGTCGCTGCAGGAAGAACAGACTCTGACAGAACTCGCTCGCACCATGCTGAAGGAGCAGGCCGCTGACCACGAAGCTTACCGCCACTACCTCAGCGCGTGGGATGATCGACTGGCGAGAAAGATGGATGCGATGAAAGCCATCGGCGGTTAAGTCAGTTGAGTCATCCCAAGAGTAGCGGAAGGGCGCGAGCCCTCCGGTGCCTCACCACTGGAACGCATCTCGCTGGACGACGCGAACCGCGACTTTTGCCAGCGTCTGCGCCAGCATCGAGAATCGCCCTGCGCAAGGAAAAAGACTGATTCTTCTGCCACTTTGCCTCAGCGCGAAACTGAGTTTGCTGCTGTTTCGGAGAACCGATAAAACTCGTCGCGTGTCATTCTTTTCTTCGGGCCGGAATTCGCGACTTCTCGTAGCAGCCGCGACATGATGGCTCACCTTTGGACAGAACTGTAGAAATGATTCAGGTTAAGCTGCCGGACGGCAACATTCTCGACCTTCCCGATTCCGCTTCTGCACTGGATGTCGCCGCTGGTATCGGCGAACGCCTTGCAAAAGCGACCATCGCTGCCAGCATCGAAGGCAACATTGTCGATTCGATGCGCCCCCTTGCGGAACTGACCGAACTGCGCCCGGTGCCGCTGAAACTGATCACAGAACGTGACGCGGAAGCACTCGGCGTCATGCGTCACAGCTGCGCTCATGTGATGGCTCGCGCAGTGATGCGATTATTCCCGGGCGTTGGTCTTGCTTTTGGACCGACGACTGGTCAGGGGTTTTACTACGACTTCGATCTCGCCGCTCCGATCCGAGAAGACGACTTTCCTCGCATCGAAGCGGAGATGCAGAAGATCATCGATGCTGCCGAACCATTTGAACGGTTCGTCGCCGGACGTGACGAAGCCATCCAGCTGTGTTCCGATCTGAAGCAGACTCTGAAGACTGAGCACATCCGGACCGGCCTGGCCGATCATTCGACGCTCAGCTTTTATCGCCAGGGCGAGTTCGTAGATCTGTGCCGCGGCCCGCACATTCCTCATGCAGGAAAGATCAAAGCGTTTAAGCTGACGAGCGTTGCTGGTTCGTACTGGAAAGGCAACTCCGCTGGTCCTCGACTGCAGCGTCTGTATGGCATCGCGTTCTTCGACAAGAAGGACATGAAGGCTCACCTGGATCAGCTGGAAGAAGCAAAGAAGCGCGACCATCGAGTACTCGGGAAACGTCTTGGACTGTTTACGATCACCAACGATGTCGGGCCGGGACTTTGCCTGTGGCTCCCCAAAGGTGCAACGATTCGCGCAACGCTGGAAGAGTTCATCAAGGCGGAGCTGCTGCGACGCGGTTATCAACCGGTGTATTCGCCACACATTGGCCGAGTGGAAATGTACGAGACCAGCGGGCATTTTCCGTACTATCGCGACTCACAGTTTTCTCCGATCTTCGGACACACCGCCGGGCAGCTGGTCGACTACTGGATTCGCTGTCTGGACCCTCGTGAAGCAGAACCCGCTCCACCGTCTCCGGAAGACGAACGAAGGCTGCTGGAAGCCGCGCGAGTTCTTGGCTTTGACGTCAAGGATTTCCCGGTCAGCGGCTCCAATGATCAGAAGCGTGAAGTTCTCCGTCGCTGGGAACAGACTCAGGAACGCTTCCTTCTGAAGCCCATGAACTGTCCTCACCACGTGCAGATGTACAAGGCCATTCCGCGAAGTTATCGCGATCTGCCGGTGCGTCTTGCGGAGTTCGGCACGGTTTATCGCTACGAGCAATCCGGCGAGCTGAACGGACTCCTGCGAGTTCGCGGACTGACTCAGGACGATGCTCACCTGTTCTGCACTCCGGAACAGGTGGAGAAAGAGTTCAAGGAAACTCTGGGCCTGGTGAAGTTCGTTCTTCAGTCAGTCGGCATGGACGACTACCGCGTTCAGCTGTCGACTCGCGATCCGAATTCGGACAAGTACGTGGGCAGCGATGAACTGTGGTCCAACGCCGAGGCGACTTTGCGAAAAGTTCTGACTGAAGAAGGAATGAACTTCGTCGAATCGCCGGGCGATGCAGCGTTCTACGGTCCAAAGACCGACTTCATGGTGAAGGACTGCCTGGGCCGCGAATGGCAGCTGGGAACGGTGCAGCTGGACTACAACCTGCCGGAGCGATTCCAGCTGGAATACACGGGACCGGATAACAAGCCTCATCGTCCGGTGATGATTCACCGAGCTCCGTTCGGTTCGATGGAACGATTCTGCGGAGTGCTGATTGAGCACTTTGCCGGAGCATTCCCGCTGTGGCTGGCACCGGAGCAGATTCGAGTGCTGCCGCTAAGTGAGAAGTCAGATGACTACGCGACTGAAGTTGCTGCGAAGCTGCGTCTTGCGGGCTTCCGAGTTTCCACGGATCTTCAGAGTGCTCGCGTTCAGGCGAAGATTCGCGAAGCCCAGATGGATCTGATTCCATACATGCTGGTCGTTGGACCGAAGGAAGCAGAAACAAACTCCGTCGCCGTTCGCTGTCGAATCGATGGCGATCTCGGCGTCATGACTCTGAATGACGCGATTGCAAAACTGGTTCAGGAACGAGACGGTCGCACGATTCGTCAGATTCCAAAACCGTCTGCTCCACCTGTGTCAGTGACAACCGGAACTGAGCAGAACGAGTACTAATTCGCCCTTGAAAAGTAGCGGAAGGGCGCAAGCCCTCCGGTGACTCTCCAGGACCTGGTCCCAAAACAAAAGCCCGGCTGGAACCATCCAGCCGGGCTTTGTTTTGCTTTGATGCACCTTCGCGCCGTCGAAATAGCGTCGCTCAAAATGCCGTTAGTGAGCGTGTGAGTCGCCTGGCTTTTCCAGCTTGGCGGTCTTTTCCGCGTCAGTCATTTCGTCCCATTCTTCAAGGCACGGTGGGCAGCAGAAGCCGACCTTCTTGCCGTTGAAGTCGCGAGTCAGTTCCGGAGTCAGTTCTTCAGGCTTTACTTCGCTGCCCATGATCGGGCAGACCTTGTTCACAACGGTAATGCCGCTGGGAGCGACCGCGTCCGTCGTTGCATCCGAGCATCCGGTTGCCAGCCCAAGAACGGAAAATAAACAAACAGTCAACGTTTTTCGCATGATCATAATCCTATGAAAAGAGATGCTCTGAGTTTAGTCGGGCCGGAATCGGTTTGAAGACCAGATCGGCAAAATCCTCGTTTCCGAACGGCTCAATCCCTTGTTCGGAAAGAAACACGGGCAAATTTCTGCGTTTTCGAGTTCCGGCGGTGCCCGATGACGACATATGCTTCGGCACGATCGCGGAAACGTGAAGCGGCCCGCCTGTTTCGCAGATCCGCGCTTCAGTTTCGGCCGTTCCTGCCGATCTCATTCGGCGGTCGAACTGGCCTCAAACACGTTCAATCCCAGGACACCGGTGATCCAAGGACTCCACGATGGGGGAATATCTGAATGGCGAGTCGCTCGCGGCACTACTGACGCTGACATCGCTGGAACTTGTCCTCGGCATCGACAATGTCATCTTCATCGCCATCCTGTGTGGTCGGCTGCCGGAAAAGGATCGCGACAAGGCTCGAACCCTCGGCCTGCTGCTGGCTGTTGTGTCACGCATCATGCTGGTCCTTGCTATTGGCTGGGTGATGGGACTGACAAAGGTCCTGTTCCGCATGGGAGGATCGGAGATCACCGGCAAGGCGATGATTCTGATCTTCGGCGGACTCTTCCTGGTCTTCAAAGGCACCAAAGAAATTCACCACAAGATGGCTGATGCACGCGGCGAACATTCGTCAACGCCGAAAGTCAGCACTCTTACTGCGGTCCTTGTCCAGATCCTGATGATCGATGTCGTGTTCTCACTGGACTCAGTCATCACCGCCGTCGGAATGACCCAGGGATTGACTCACCCGATTCCCATCATGGTCACCGCCATCATCCTGTCGGTGATCGGAATGCTGATCTTCAGCAAAGCCATCGTGGTGTTCATCGAACGAAACCCAACGGTCAAGATTCTGGCCCTGAGCTTTTTGATCCTGATCGGCGTCTTGCTGGTTGCCGAAGGGTTCGGACACCACATCCCGAAAGGCTACGTCTACTTCGCGATGTCGTTCTCGTTCATCGTCGAGATGCTGCAACTGTGGACACTCAAGCCATCCAAGTCGCCAACCAAACCACCAACGCACACCGGGCAGTATTGAGCGCCGTAGCGGAGAGCCCCAAAACGCTCCTCCCCCAAAACGCAGTTTGGGGGAGGTCGATCGAGCGCCAGCAAGATCGGGAGGGGGCCTCAGTCGCAATCGCAACCCTCCCCCGAACTGTCGTCCGACCGCTCCCGCTTCGCTCTGCCCGGGAGGGGAGCATGATTCCGATCACAGAATCGCCACAGGTCAGCGTCACAAAATCGCCAGCGGATTCCGTCTCGCTTCCAGCGTCCCGCGAGTAATTCCAACACGGTTCATGGCATGCAGTGATGTCCAGACGTGCTCACCCATGATACTGCCGTCCAGCAGTCTTCGATACAGTACCAGCAGCTTCTCAATCTCATGCGGTGTTTCGCGAAGCAGTTCAATTCGAAATCTTCGCACGCCCTTCTGAATGAGTTCCGGAACAAGCTCCGCCGCACTTTGAGGCGTCGCGTTGAACAGAGTATTCCGGCATCCCACGTCAGCGATGAGCGGATGATCCATACCGGTTCGGTCACGAAGCTCCACCTGATGAACATCGCACGGCCGGCCACAGTTCGTCTTGTTCGTCCCTGGTGACAGCATCGCGCAGAACACACAATGCTCCATATGAAACATCGGCATGTGCTGATGGATGACAACTTCCAGCCATGACGCCGGCATGTGCGAAACCAGATCACTCAGCTGATCACGGTTCAAGTCGTAGGAAGGTGTCAGCCAGCGAAGTCCCTGGGCCTTCAGAAACTGAGCCGTCAGTTCGTTCGTGACGTTCAGAGAATAATCGCCGACGATGCTGACGCCGCTGTCGCGAAAGAACTTCAGCCCCGACAGATTACGGACCAGAACGCCATCCGGTTCGGCCTTCAGCATCAGTCGAAACAATCCGATCTCACCGGGCTTCTGAATTCGTGGAGGAGCCAGCAGCAATGTCAGGCCGGCCGTGCGACAAAGCTCCACAGCTTCCCGATATTCACGCAGGTCCTGAAAATCCGCGATCAGCAGCTCAGGCTTCAGTTCGATCGCAGCCTTCAACTGGTCCATCGTACGACATAACAAATGCAGCTGGACGCCTGCAACTTTCGGTTCATCATCGGCGACCAGCGTCCGCAGTCGAGAAAGTGCTCCGGGAGCTGACTGAGCACGCTGGTTCCACGGCAGTGAGGAATTCAGCTGCTCCAGCATCTGGCGGCGAATCTTGCCCAGGACGCTGTGAGGAACCATGGGTACTCCGGCGATGCTGGCTTCCAGCTCCGCGAGTTCAAACACTGACCCGCCGAGTCTTCCGAGTTGCTCCGTCAGAACTTCCTGAGTCACCGGATGTTTCGTAGCGGACTGCAACGGAGCTTCGGATTCCACCAGGCAGTGACATCCATTCTGTGCGAGGCCTTCCACTTTCAAGCGGCGACCGGTCTCCGCATAAACCTTCAGACGCAGGGCGACCTTTCTCTGAGGATCCGCGGTTTCAAACGTTCGACGAAGCTGGCTGTTCAGGCGAGGATCATCTGTCTTCCAGATCTTCTGTCCCGGTATGATTCGTGAAAACTCCAGCGAGTCGCGGCCGAATGACAGATCTACGACCCCGGAATCCGCAGACTCCGTCAGCACCTGCCCATCACGGTAGACGTGGAAGACACGGCCACCTTGCTCTTCACCGTGGAAGCGATCGCCGTCGAAGACAACGCCGTCGCCCGCCAGAATGGAATACTCCAGCTGGACTCGAATCCGGTCCCACAACACCTGAGTTACCGTACCCAGCAACACGCCTCGCTTGGCTGAACTGGTGGCCGGAACCAGCATCTTGTGATCGCAGCCGTTGAACCAGCCCGGCGAAAACCCTCGCGAGAACGACTGTTCCATCTGCTGAATCTGCCGCCGAGTAAACTCAACCGGCCGGCCCGCCAGAACCGCGTCAATCGCTTCGCGGTAATGGCGAGTAATGTTGGCAACGTACTCAGGAGTCTTCAGTCGCCCTTCGATCTTGAACGAACTGACGCCAGCGTCAACAAGTTCCGGAATCAACGGAAAGGCCGCCAGGTCCTGAGGACTCAAAAGGTACTTCTGATCGCCGAAATTTCGCAGCGTGTTGTCGCAGACAATCTCGTAAGGAAGTCGACAGGCCTGAGCACACTGGCCGCGGTTGGCACTTCGGCCACCCAGGGATTCGCTCGTCAGACACTGACCGGAATAAGCCACGCACAACGCACCATGTACGAAGGCTTCCAGTTCGATGCTGGTCTGAGAGTGTATCTCGCGAATCTCATCGATCGACAATTCCCGAGGCAGCACAACCCGAACGATGCCCAGTTGCTCAGCGACCTGAATACATTCGGCACTCGTCAGCGTCATCTGTGTCGATGCATGGATCTCGAGGTCCGGCGAAATTTCGCGCACCAGACGAGCCACGCCCAGATCCTGAATCAACACCGCGTCAACACCCGCATCACACAATCGGCGGACAATGTCTTCCACCGACTCCAACTCATTGGTGAACGCCAGAGTATTCAGCGTGATGAAACCTCGAACGGCCCGACGATGCAGAAATTCCATGGCTGACGACAAATTGTCCAGGCCAAAGTTCTCCGCTCTCGCGCGCGCATTGAAGCCGACATCCAGACCGAAGTAGACGGCGTCCGCTCCGTTCTCCACCGCCGCTCGCAGACAGGTAAAGTCTCCCGCAGGAGCCAGCAGCTCCAGCGACCGTGACGGTTTCAGCACCGAGGAGGAAGTTGACGTCGATTCGTTCACAGCAGTTCGTACCCGGCAAAAACAGAACAGTCACACTAGATCGTGCGTATCCTGGTTATCGATCGGATTTCTGCCAGTCGGAATCCCGCAGATACTCAAAAGCAGAACAATTCCCGGGACATTCTGCCTTCTCCGAGCGCACAGCGTCTCAACCTTTGCGACGACGCAATCGCCCGATTGTGCCGGCATCCTGCAATGCGGGTGAATGATGAGCATCCGGCCGAGTAATCTGCACGTCGGGCGGAGCATCGATCCCGACATGAACGCGATTCGTTCCGACACTCAGAATCGTCAGACGAATGTTCAGTCCTGGAATGACAATCTGTTCCTGCGGCTTGCGAGACAATACGAGCATGACAACCTCCTGTTGACAGTTACTGTAAATCACATTTCCAAAAAGAAGGCAGAGGTCTCTCCTCTGCCACACAACCAAAAACAAAAGTAGCGGAAGGGCGCAAGCCCTCCGGTTACGAATCCTCCGGTTACGAATCCTCCGATCGCAATCACTCCGGTTGATACCACATCACGGCTCGAACTCAGAACAAATGCTTCTGCCCGATATAGGCATCTCGTCCTGGAAACAGATCTTTTGTCCCTTCCGGAACGTAAATCACATCCAGTCTTTGAAGCCGGACGACGAGATTCGAAATCGTGACCTGAGCACGCTCGGCCAGTTCATAGAGTGCTGGCCAGGACGTGACGTCGAGATCCTTGACGGCCGAACGAATCAGCCAGTCCGGCATCAGCAGCGATGACTGATATCGATCCACCGCGCTGCGAACTTCGGGTGAATCCTGCCCGGCGGTCAGTTCCCGATACAACTCAAAGTACCGCTCGTCGTAGGCGGCTCGATTCAGGACTTCTACCAGCACATGCCGATCAGCCGCCTGACGACGAACCACACTGGTCTGCATTTCAAAGCCCGGTAAGCGTGGATGGTGCAGACTCGTGCGATCAATATCAATGTCCCAATGCCCGGCCTCATGACCAATCGTGCTGCGTTCCAACCCTGGTTTCTGCTGGAACAAATCAAGATGCCGACTGTTCAAAACGATCCGGCGTTCTTCCGGAATCAGACCCGCCAGAATCTGTTCGCCCGGCTGTTCTTCAATGTCCACCCAGTCAAAATCAAGCCCCAGAATCTGCTCGACAATCTTCTCCACCGGAACTGGAAACGTCACAGGCTCGCCCATCAGCTGCTCGTACTGCCGAATGCGCATGGCAGTGACAGCATCGATGGTTCGAGTCCGCATGTTGGTCAGATCATGACGTCTCATGGTTCACACTCCCTGCGAATTCCGAAACTCGATCTTGAGCTTCGTGCCTGACATTCCGGCCGCTTCGTTTTAGGACTGCCGGATCCCGTGAATTACTTCCCGGATCGTGCTGGCTTGCGTTCAATCTGACTGACGAGTTCTTCCAGAGCTGCATCCGGAAGGTTCAATAATTTTCGAAAAACACCGGGCCGCGAAAGAATGCGGTCTCGGTAGGAATCCGGAATCCGTCGAGCCAGCAGGAGCAGCTCATCGGCATCCGCATTCAGGGCTTTTGCAATTTTCTGCAGTGTTTCTTCCCGAGGAGTCTGTTCATCGTCCAGCCGGTCATTTTCAACACGGCTGAGATACGTAAAGTTGATCCCAACTTTGTCCGCCAGTTCACGCTGAGTCATATTGCGACTCTTGCGGATCTCCCGAATCCTTTGTCCGACGGAAGTCATTTGTCGCTCCTTGATTCCCAATCACCGTCGCGCCGCAGGTTCATCCCGCTCTTCCAGCGACACCCGAAGAATACGCCAGTTGCTGTCAACTGTCAACATCGGCCGACAAGTTTTCTCTTCGAGCCTCAGTGTAGAACAATTGTCCTCAATTGTTCCCACCTCAATGAAAAGCAATTGTCCTCAATTACTTCCCCAGCAACGTAAAGCACTGGCCCTCAATCGCTCCCGCGGTCTGCTCCCATTCCGCACCAGCCTCAACGCCAGGCAAGCCGTGGAACAGGACAACAGACTTCAATCACCAGTCGCCCACACTTCCATCCGAGTAGAACACTCGCTGAAGCAGCTCTTGCTCAAACGGGTGTTTGCGGACTTCGTCTTCGTTGATGGTGATGCCAAGACCCGGTCGAGTATTTGGTCGAACGATGCGTCCTTTCTTTTCCACCACGAATCCTTCCTGCACGACGTCCTGACGCCACGGAACATCTTCATGCACCGTTTCGCAGATGATGTAGCTCGGCTGCGAAAAACCAAACTCGAGCGATGCGGCCGTGCTGACTGGTCCCTGAGGATTGTGCGGTGCCAGTGACAACCGCCATGCTTCCGCCAGCGCTGCGATGCGTCGTGCTTCCGAAAGTCCGCCGCAATGAGTGATATCCAGCTGACAAATCGAACAGGCTCGCGCGGCGAAGAGATCGCGGAATGCCGCCAGATTCGTGACTCGCTCCCCCGTGGCAATCGGTGTCGATACCGCCGCGGCGATGGCGGCCAGTCCGTCAACACTCTCCGGCCAACAAGGCTCCTCCAGAAAATACAGACCGTACGGCTCCAGCGCTTTTGCAAACTGGAGACCCATCGCAGGTGAGGGGCGAGCATGACAATCGACCATGATGTCTATCGATTCTCCAACCGCTTCACGCATCGCAGCGACGGCTTTCTCCGCAGTTCGAATTGGCTTCAGGCCTTCCAGCGGCAGCGTTGGCGGGACGGCCATCGACTTGAACGCAGTAAATCCGTCGGCGACTGCCTTCTGAGCCAGCTCGGCAAATCGCTTCGCGTCTTCCGTGGACGTCTCATAGAAGTCTTCCATCCTGCCTCCGCCAAGATGGCAATACGTTCTGACATGGTCACGAACCGGTCCGCCCCACAGTTTGGAACACGGCTGGCCGGTCACCTTGCCAAGAATGTCCCACAGGGCGAGATCAATGCCGGCCATCGCGGTGGCTCGCACAATTCCGTTGCCGTGCCAGAAGTGCTGCCGGTACATCATCTGCCAAAGATACTCAATCCGTGTCGGATCTTCGCCGATCAGCAGCTGAGCCAGGTCCTCGATAGCTGCGACGACGCTGCGAGTATGCCATTCGAGTGTCGCTTCGCCCCAGCCAAACAGACCATCCTGATCCGTCATGACTTTCACAAAGATCCAGTTCCGCATGCGAGCATTGCAGACCAGGGTTTCGATTTTCGTAATCTTCATCTCAGACTCCAACCAGCTCCCGTGGCAACGGAACATTCAGCAGCAGAACATTCCGCCCGCTCACTGACGAATCGCGTACAGATGAGTAAACGTTCGCAGGAACAAAGTACCATCCGCCGCCGACGGAGAGGCTCGCATGCCTTCTGCCAGATGATTCTTTGAAACAACTTCGAATGAGTCAGCCGCTTTCACGACGAAGCAATCACCTTCTTCGCTGCAAAAGAACAGCAGTCCATTCGCGATGATTGGCGACGCAGTGAACGTGCCTTCGATGCGCCCCTTCCAAAGCTCCTCACCGTTCACCGCATTCACGCAGGAGACGACACCATTATTGGCCGTGCTGAAGATGCGATCCCCCAGAATCACAGGAGCACTCAGGTCTGAATTCCCCTTGTCACGATTCCAGACCACGTGGGACGTTGAAACATCACCTTTCGTCGAGTCATCCAGCTTCACCGAAACCAGATTCGAACTGCGAGAACCCGTATTGATGATCGCATGATTCTGGAAGAACAATGGTGGCGACGACGCGTTGAAGTCATCGTGGCGAATGGTCCACAGCTCCTTGCCGGTTTCTGCGTCATAAGCAAAAGCAGCTCGTGAACCGATCGAAACAATCTGAGTCTTTCCGTTGACTTCGACAAAGTTCGGTGTGCCGTACGCTTTGCGAAGGTCGCCTTCCAGCTTCGGCATTCCGTTCTCATCCAGGTCGCCGTAGTCGGTCGTTCGATCCGTCTTCCAAACCGTTTCACCGGTCTTCTTATTCAGTGCGGTGACGAACTGTGCATCAATGCCGTCGAACGTCAGGATCAGCAGATCTTTCCACAGAATCGGCGAAGACCCTGGACCGCGAAAATGACGACAGTTGATATCGCGTCGAGTCCACACGATCTCGTAGTTGCCCGGATTCATGCGGACGGTGCCGTACGTTCCAAAGTGGACGTAGACAGCGTCATCTTCCAGAGCACACGAAGGAGACGCGTACGTGTTGACCTCGTTCTTGAGCGGTTCAGGCGATGGATTCTCAAACAGCAGCTTGTGAAACAGAATTTTGCCGGTCTTTTGATCAATCACGTAGACGTACTGCTTCGTCCCGTCTTTCGTAGCGGCGGTCAGCCAGATCTTGCCATGTCCGATGATAGGCACAGAATGGCCGAAGCCTTCGAGATCGATCTTCCAGGCAATGTTCTTGCCCGTGTCTTCCGACCACTCTGTCGGCAAGCCCTTCGCATCTTCGGCGGCGACGAGTCCATCGCGAGTCGGCCCGGACCGAGTCGGCCAGTTGACTCGATCTGACGCCGCAACGTTTGCCAGCCCCAGGCAGGCAAATCCCGTCAGCCCCGCAAACACGATGACAGAACGAAGAAGCGAATGCACTCTGAACAGCGACGGCAACAACTGGCCATCAGGAGAGCAGTTCATGCCTGCGGTCCTTTTGAAAACTCAGGTGGGAATGGGTCGGAAGGCAAACAAACGCAGTCTAACGAACCCATTCCTCCGAGTCTTCTCTGGCGGGCCTGAACATCAATCACGGACTTTTGTAGGTGCCGACTGCCGGGCGGCACTGTGAAGGATTTTCTGCAGCGGCTTTCAGGGGCTCCGAGCTGTAGTGGAACTCGCCAGAGTTCCTGTCATCAACGACAGTCGCGGGATCTCTGGCGAGATCCACTACAGAATCCTTCACGGCGTTGCCTGCCGGGCGGCACTGCGCGGCCTTGCCACGACCAGCACCTGACGAGTGTCGGCGTGAGTGGATGAGACCGTGGCCACGCAGCACTTCGGGCGTGTTCTTTTGCCGCAAGTGGCTTTGGCATCATGTACATGCAAGACAAGGTTCGCCTTTCGGCGAAAGTCCTTTCCGGCAGATCCGGCAGAAAGGACCTACTAACCTCGGCGCGGAGGTCGGCCCTGGTTCTGAGCAGGTTCTTCCGGAGTATGGCCGACGATGATCTCAAAGCTCGCCGCAAGTTCGCCGATCTTTGAATCCTTCACTGGAGCAAACTCCGCTGTGACGGCATCCTTCCTGTCGCCCATGGCATTGTAGATGCCGTCCTTTTCGTTGCCCGGATCGCCTTTGACAAACAGCTGAGTCGTCAGGAGCCGATCCTTGCCGCGCGACACGGCAAAGTGAATGTGTGGCGTTCGACCGGGGTAGGGCACTGGCTTGATCGTTCGGAAGTAGTACCGACCTTCCATGTCCGTTGAGAATCGGCCATAGCCCTGAAAGTTACTGTCTCGCTTGTCAGCATTCGAACTGCCGGAATGCAGATAGGCTCCCTGATTGTCACACTGCCAGATTTCCACCAGACAGTTTCGCAGAGGTTCCCCGTCCACTCCCAGGACTCGCCCCGTCACGTGAGACACCGTGCCCACAGCAGAATCGATATTCTTCGTGATGATCAGGAGATCGTTGTCTGTATCGAGGGGCAGCTTGTCCGGATAAAACGGACCTTCAGTCGTTCGAGGTGTCTTGGCGAGTTCTTCGGCAAGGAGACTGGAAGAGTATGACATGGCGGCAAACCAGGCGGCTTGTCGCAGGAACGTTCGTCGGTTAGCCATTGGGGACTCCGCAAAACTGAAAGGGCACTGAAACAAAGCTGTTTTCGCACACTGCGTCCGCACACATTGCAGCAAACACCCGAGAATTGCGAATGTACCAAACAAATCTCAGATTTTCCGCGCTTCACTGGAACATCTGTCGCATCTGACTTCTTATGGGCAGTTGCTCCCCGGAAATCAACCATCCCCGCCCCTTCCAAATTCGCTCCGACAATCCCGTCATGCCAGAAACGACGCAGCCACCAGCTTCATACAGCCCTCAAATTGAGGTCTGGCGAGACTACCTGCGTCTCATGGCGAGGCTCCAACTGTCACCGGCACTCAAGGGGAAACTCGACGCCTCTGACATTGCCCAGCAAACAATCCTGATGGCGCACAGTCGTCGATCCCAATATCGCGGCGCGACTGAAGCGGAATGGCTGGGCTGGCTTCGTTCGATCCTCTCAAACATTCTTGCCTCATCCGTGCGTGAGTATTCAACCGAAGCGCGAGACATCGCAAAGGAACGTTCCCTGGAGGATGAGATCAACCGATCTTCTGCCAGACTGGAACGCATGCTGGTCTCTGATCGATCTTCCCCCAGCACGGTGGCAATCCGCTCCGAAGAAGTCCTCCGCGTGACGAATGCCATCATGCAGCTGCCGGATGATCAGCGAACGGCCATTGAACTTCATCACCTCAAAGGATTACAGATCGCCGAGGTTGCTCTGAAGATGGAAAAAACACGAGCGGCTGCGATGGGGCTGATCTTCCGCGCTATGGAACGTCTCCGAGTTCTGCTGAAGAAGGAGACGCATGCATGACTTCGAATGCGAATTCCTTCACCCGGAACTCAAAGCCGGGACACGGTCAATCGACGAGTTCGGGGACTCATGAAAACCCTGAGTCCGATTCACGCACGGAACGTCTGAACGAGATTCTTCTGAGTTATGTGGAAGCATGCGAAGCGGGAAACACGCCGGCTCGTGAAACCGTTCTGAATGCTCACCCGGACCTGCACGAAGAACTGACTCTGTTCTTTGAAGAACGCGATCGTTTGCAGTGGTTTGGCAATCTGTTGCGCGACGAACAACCCGATCACGAACAGACTCCAACTCCCGCTGATCCGGAGCGAGGCCGACTGGGAGACTTCCGGCTCATCCGTGAAGTTGGTCGAGGCGGCATGGGTATCGTGTATGAGGCAGAGCAGATCTCACTGGGTCGTCGCGTCGCGCTGAAGATTCTTCCCTTTGCAGCGGCGCTTGATCCAAGGCAGCTTCAGCGATTCCGGAACGAAGCAGCAGCAGCCGCTCATCTGCGTCATGAGAACATTGTGTCTGTACATGCAGTGGGCCATGAACGTGGCGTCCACTACTATGCGATGCAGTTCATCGACGGTCAGAGCCTGGCATCGCTCATTCGCGAATTTCGAACTCCGCCCGATGACCGTACCGAAGCGTCGACCGCGCCGGCCTGCCGGATGGTCACCGAAGGCAAGCCACGAACATCTCAATGGTTTGACTGGGTCGCGCGCATGGGGCATCAGGCCGCCATAGCGCTCGAACATGCTCACCAGACGGGCGTTGTTCATCGAGATATCAAGCCCGCCAATCTTCTGCTCGATTCTCACGGGCAGGTCTGGATTACCGACTTCGGACTGGCTCAGGTCGCCAACGAAAGCGGTCTCACATTCACCGGCGAACTTCTCGGGACCCTGCGATATGCAAGCCCCGAACAGATCTCAGGACGGCGAGGCGTCGTCGATCATCGAAGCGACGTCTATTCGCTCGGAGCAACGCTGTACGAACTGCTCACACTCCGGCCGCCGTTCAACAGCTCCGACCGACATGAACTGGTCCTTCAGATTGCGACTCAGGAACCTCCTTCGCCACGAACATTTGTGCCTGAGATCCCGGTCGATCTTGAAACAATCCTCCTGAAGAGCCTGCAGAAAGATCCTCGCGATCGTTACGCGACAGCTCAGGAACTGGCAGAAGATCTGGACCGCTTCCTTCATCGCCGGCCCATCGTTGCACGGCCACCCAGTCTTGCCGATCGTTTCTGGTCGTGGGCTCGACGACATCCATCATCGATGCTCTCAGGATCTCTCTTTCTGATCGTGCTGACGGCCGGATCAATCCTGACCACAGTGCTGCTGAACGCAGAACGAGCACGCACGCGGCAGGAACAGCTCCGAACTCAGCAGGCCTACACGGCCGAACAGCTTCGTGCGGAAGAAGCAGAATCCCGCCTCAATCTGGCTCGCCGCGCCGTCAACGAACTGCTCATCATCAGTGAAGAAGAACTGGTGGGACGACCAGAACTGCTTGTCATTCGCAAGCGACTCCTCAGCTCGGCCCTGAACTTCTATCAGGAGGTTCTGCGAGAAAGTGAGAACAACCCGAAGACTCAGGCGGAGCTTCGTGAATCGACGGCGCGCGTCGCAGAGATTCTTGAGGACCTTGAACTGCTTCGTTCGCAGATTTATTTCGCTCTCCTGTGGCAGCCTCAGGTTCGTGAAGAACTGAAACTGACTGCCGAACAAAGGGAACAGGTCAGGAGTCTGTCAGACCGTGTGGGGCAGCAATGGTCAGACTCACTGAAGGAACTTGGCGTTTCGTCGCCTGCTGAACGCGATCGCCAGTCCATGGAACTCGCACGAGCCAATGATGCTGAGCTTCAAAAGATCCTGACACACGCACAGCTTTTCCGCCTCAGGCAGTTGGGAGTTCAGTTTGAAGGAGCGTCCGCGTTCCGTGATTACTCCGTCGCTCAGGCGATGGCATTGTCTTCGGAGCAGCGTGAGAAGATCCGACTGATTGAAGACGAATCGACGCTGGCTCGAATCCGACGTCCGCCCGGACCGCCTCCAGAGCCAGCCGAAAGCGGTGATCGAAGAACCGCGAATGACCGAATTCTGGACGTTCTGAATGAGAAGCAGGAACAAACATGGAATCAGCTGATCGGCACACCGCTGGAAGGCGGATTCCTTCCCCCAGGCCGTGCCGGACGTCTTCGCAATGCAGACACACCAGCCGTTCAGCAACAGGAAAGTCCCAAAACTGACTGATTGAACGTGAGAGCAATCTTGTGCACAGGATCGTTCCGACGCCAGAGCCTCCTCAGGTCTTAGCCATGAACACAAAACTCCATCCAGTATCTCTGCCGATACTGAATCCTTCGCCGACGGAAACTCGCACGATGGACAGTATTCGTGATCGACTCAGTCAGCGACGACACGAATTAGCCAGCGTGGCACGAGCCGTCGATGGACCAGGACGTCTCGCAACTCTCTACGCCGACACACTGACACAGGCCTACGGACTCGCACGCCCGCTTGACGGACGCACCATTCTTGCCAGCCCCACCGCCATCATCGAACTCATTCTCTCCCTCGAATTCGGCGTCGTCACCAACTGGCAGATGTAGCGTTGCCTTATTCCCCACCCAAACAATGTAGTGGAACTCGCCAGAGTTCCCGTCATCGATGAGTGCCGCGGGATCTCTGGCAAGATCCACTACCAAACTCCTCACATCGCCCGATCCAAAAACGGCTGAACCAGCGAAGCCAGTGGCACGAGGTCAATCAGAAACGAATCATGTCCAAACGGACATCGAAGCTCCACAAACGACACATGCCGCCGAACATGCAGCAGCGATGAAACCAGCTCCCGACTTTGGCTCGTCGGAAACAGCCAGTCCGTATCGTAGGACGCAACAAGATACCGGCATTTGGAAACCGCCAGAGCATCGGCAAGGGATGAAAATCCGTCGGCCAGATCAAAGTAGTCCATCATGCGAGTCAGATAGAGATAACTGTTCGCATCAAATCGCTGCACGAATCGCTTGCCCTGATAGTGCAGATAACTCTCAATCTGGAACTCCGTTTCCTTCTGCATGCTGTAGGCAAACTGAGTACTGTCCTGAAGCCGGCGGCCGAACTTCAGCTCGATCGAATCTTCCGACAGGTAGGTGATATGGGCCACCATTCGAGCCAGCGCAAGACCATAACGCGGCCCTTCCGACTCGTAATACTCACCGTTCATGAAACCCGGATCTGCGTAGATGGCTCGACGCCCGACCGCGTTGAATGCAATCCCCTGAGCCGACAACTTGGGAGCTGAAGCCAGCACGATGGCCGCTCGCACCTGATCGGGAAAACGCACGGCCCATTCCAGAACCTGCATGCCGCCAAGGCTTCCACCGACAACCGCCAGCAGTTGAGTCACCCCGAGGTGCCGCACAAGTTCCGAATGCACCGTCACGACATCGCGAATGGTCAAAAATGGAAAGCTAAGGCAGAAGCGTTTTCCCGTTGCCGGATTCACCGAACCAGGCCCGGTTGTCCCCTGACATCCTCCCAGCACATTCGCACAGATGACGAAATACTTGTTCGTGTCCAGTCCCTTGCCGGGACCGATAAATCCATCCCACCAGCCTGGCTTTTTGTCCGCCGGGCCATGCAGGCCAGCAGCGTGAGCATCCCCGGTCAGCGCGTGACAGACGAAGATCGCATTGCTGCGGTCGGCATTCAGGGTCCCGTAGGTTTCATACGCGACAGTGATGGGTCCCAGAGTTTCACCGCTGGCAAACTTCATGACATTCGGAGGCTGAAACAGCTCCACGAATTTCGTCTGCACGATTCCCACGGATGCCGCAGTTGATTCCGATTCTTCCAGCAGTTCGGCCGACATTGTCGCTCTGATATCCCTCAACAGTTTTCAAATTGCATCGACGACAGCAGTGTAACGACATGCCGAGAATTACGACAGCCGCGCGACAATGAAGTTGATTCGTTGAAGTGACAGGTTGCTCGTTTTTCGGTACGGTGCCAGCGGATCGGATGTAAAGGAACCCGAGCATCCCGTTCCATCCTTCTGGACAACATCCCACCTCAGAAGGTCCAAAATCCCAAAAGCCAGTTTCGCGCACCACACATCCAGCCCGGCCAGTTTTCAGTGAGGCAGGTTATGAAGGTTTCTTCGCTCGTGTTGAATCAAACCCTTCCCGTCAGCCTCGCGATGCTGCTTTGCCTGCAAACAATTCGCCCTGTCAATGCTCAGGAAACACCTGGCTCTCCCGCGCCGATTCGCCACTCAGACCTTGGCGTCTACCGTGGCGATGACGGAACGCCCAAACCCATTCGAACAGAAGCAGACTGGGCAATCCGGCGCCAACAAATTCTGGCAGGAATGCAACAAGCGATGGGACCGCTGCCAGCACCCATTGCGAACCAGAACTTTGATATCCAGCTTGTCGAGGATGTGCGCAAGGGCAGCGTTCGACGACTGACGTTGACCATTCAGATCGAGGGCGAAGACCGCTTGCCGCTCGATCTCTACCTGCCCGCGGCACTTGCCGATTCCGTGGACCCGCAACAACTGCTGTCACCGAAACCAGATGCTCCCGCGAAGAAGGTCGCCGCCATTGTCGCGCTGCATCCCACAGGTGACGCAGGAAAACGCATCGTGGCCGGTGAAGGCGGCAAGGCCGGTCGCCAATACGGACTGGAACTGGCTCAGCGCGGCTACGTCGTGATCGCGCCGGATTATCCGTCGTTCGGCGATCTGAACTCTTATGACTTCGCTGCCGACAAATATGTCTCCGGAACAATGAAGGCGATCGTCAACCATCGACGCTGCGTCGATCTGCTGGCCGCTCTTCCGTTCGTCGATGCAGACCGACTTGGTGTCATCGGGCATTCACTCGGAGGCCATAATGCGATCTTCCTTGGCGTCGTTGACGCTCGACTGAAAGCGATCGTCTCCAGCTGCGGATGGTGTCCGTTTGGCGATTACTACGGCGGAAACATCACGGGCTGGACGAGCGATCGCTACATGCCGCTGCTGAAAACAAAGTATGAACTGAATGTCGACAAAGTTCCGTTCGACTTCTACGAACTTGTTGCCGCACTCGCTCCTCGAACGTTCGTCTCCGTGTCGCCGGTGGAAGACGGGAACTTCGACATCAACGGAGTGCGAAAGGCCATCCCAGTCGCGGGCTCCATCTACTCTCTGCTGAATGCTCGAGAACGCCTGGTCCTGCTAACTCCGGACTGTGCGCATGATTTCCCCGCTGACATTCGTCTGCAGGTGTATGGAATTCTGGATCGCACACTGTCTCATCAGCCTGATGCGTTCGAGCCGGACTACGCTCAGGAGCTTCCTCGAATCGCCCCCACCGCTCCAGCCGATGCGCTGAAGACATTTCAGGTGATCGATGGCTTCGAGATGCAACTGACGGCTTCCGAACCGCTCGTGACCGACCCTGTTGCGATGGCGTACGACGAAGACGGCCGATTGTTCGTCGTCGAAATGCGTGACTACTCCGAACAGGACAAAGAACATCTTGGTGTTGTCCGAGTTCTGGTTGACACGAATCAGGACGGAGTCTTTGACGACAGTCGTTTGTTCGCCGAAGGTCTCAGCTGGCCCACCGCGATCTGCTGTGCGAACGGCGGTATCTTTGTGGCGGCCGCACCCGACGTGTTCTTCCTGAAAGATACCAATGGTGATTTGAAGGCCGACGAACAGTCTGTGGTCTTTACCGGCTTCAATCGAAACAACGTTCAGGGACTTATCAACAGTTTTCACTGGGGCCCCGATAATCGCATCTATGGCTCAGCCAGCACAACAGGCGGAACCATCACGTTCCCAAAACATCCAGACCGCGAGCCGGTAGAATGCCGAAGCCGCGACTTTTCTTTCGACCCTCTGACTCTGGATTTCCGCGCGGAAACCGGCGGCGGTCAGCATGGCATGTCATTCGACGACTGGGGACATCGCTTCGTCAGTGCCAACAGTGACCATGCTCAACAGATCGTGTTTGCGGATCGATATCTGTCACGTTTCCCACTGACAACGTCTGCCCCCGCACGAGTCAGCATTGCGGCGGACGGAGGCCAGGCTCCGGTCTTTCGAATCAGCCCCGTAGAACCCTGGCGTATCGTCCGAACTCGCCTTCGCGCGTCCGGACTTTCAAAGGGGATCGTTGAAGGCGGTGGACGGCCGGCAGGTTACTTCACAGGAGCAACCGGCATCACAATCTACCGCGGCGATGCGTGGGCTCCGGAGCTCAAAGGAACCGCCATCATTGGTGATGTCGGCAGCAACATTATTCACCGCAAACGCATGA
>VFQT010000389.1_pt1 | contig 66032 bp, 61 predicted proteins | sample 3512381 | NCBI WGS metagenome assembly VFQT01 (sample SAMN10412376, study PRJNA504923) | tailings metagenome | isolation source: Relicate 2 Philex TSF3 active mining site | place: Philippines: Tuba, Benguet | collected 2017-08-29
GGCTGCTCCGAAGAAGGCAGCCGCCAAGAAGGCTCCGGCCAAGCGCAAGGCAGCGGCCAAGAAGGCTGCTCCGAAGAAGGCAGCCGCCAAGAAGGCTTCGGCTCGCAAGGCTCCGGCCAAGCGCAAGGCAGCGGCCAAGAAGTAATTCGTTTTCCCGACAACGGGTACGAATCGAATCGAGCGGGGGAAACCCCGCTCGATTTTCGTTTTCGGGCACAGTCGGCCCAGCCCACGACCATTTCTCGGGCTCGACACGGCTCAGCGGGACGCCAGGAACGACACTGGGCCGGTGAGCCGTCCGTCACGTCAGGAGATCCTCGCCGATCTCGAGCAGGAGCATGACGCTCTTCACGCCCTGATCCGCGATCTACCCGCCGACATGTGGCGGCGAACGACCCCTGCCGATGGGTGGACGATCGCCGATCAGGTCAGCCATCTCGCGTTCTTCGATCGCCGAGCCACCCTCGCGTTGGTCGACCCTGATGGTTTTCTCTCCGATCGCCAGCGACTCCTGGCCGAAGCTCCGCGTGATCTCTCCGTGGAGTTGGGTCGTCTCGTCACCGCCGACGAACTTCTCGGTGAATGGACGACCAACCGCCGTCGACTGGTGGAGGCGGCTCGATCAGCCGATGACACGCAACGAGTGCCGTGGTACGGCCCGGCGATGTCGGTCACGTCCTTCCTGACGGCACGACTCATGGAGACATGGGCGCATGCATACGACGTGGCCGATGCTGCGTCGGTGACTCCCGTCCCGACTGCTCGACTCCGCCACGTCGCGCACATCGGCGTGTCAGCCCGCCCCTACAGCTTGATGGTGAACGGGATGGACGCCGATGAACGTCCGATCCATGTGTCGCTCATCGCTCCTGATGGTTCGACATGGTCGTGGGGGGAGACGGGAGCGGCAGGGGGTTCGGTACGTGGTGACGCGCTCGACTTCTGTCTGGTCGTCACTCAGCGACGGCATCTTGCCGACACGTCCGTGACGGTGACGGGTGAGGCGGCGTCTCAGTGGATGGCGATCGCCCAAGCGTTCGCCGGACCGGCCGGACCGGGACGCTCTCCACGGTCGTCCTGACCGGTCGAGTTCAGAGGTTGGTGATCTTCTTGAAGATTTCGGCGGCCGGTCGTCCGACTCGATGGCCGAGATCGGCGAGTCGCGATCGCATTCGGCGTTCGAACTCGGCGAGCGCCGTTGCATCGGTGGCCTTCATCGTGCTCTCGAACTGCGATTCGTGAGCGAGGAGAGCAGCGATCTTGGCATCGATCGAGTCGGTCACGTCCTCGGCATGATCGGGTTCGTCGGCCTCCCAGAGAAGCAGAACATCGGGGCGATGGTGAGGGAGTTCGTGCTCGGGAAAGAAGTGTGGATCCCGGGCGGCGACGATCGCATCACAGGTGAGAAAACCGGCGTGACGGTGGTCGGGGTGGAGGCGGTAGCGCTTCCACGGATCGTGTCCGAGCACCACCGTCGGGCGCAGTCGACGGATCTGGCGAGCGATCTCGCTGACCAGATCCGGTGATTCGACGAGCTCGCCGTCGACGTTGTCGAGAAACACGACATCGCCCCGGGCGCCGAGCCGGCGGGCCGCCTCCCGCTGTTCGTCCCGTCGGCGCGAGACCAGTGCCACCGTGTCGGCGCTCGGATCCCATGTCCCCTTCGATCCGTCGGTGAGCACGAGGTGATGAACGACGCAACCACCGTTCGCCCATTTGGCGAGTGTGCCGCCGCACCCGAACTCGACGTCGTCGGGATGGGCCCCGATCGCCATGGCGATCGACGGCGTGGCGAGATCGATGGACGTGATCGACGGGTCGGTGGCGAGCGGCGGTTGGCCGGGTTCGTTGGCGTCGGTCACGGTGCTGTCCAGTCGGGAAGTTGCGTGGTGATGAAGTCTCGCACGAGGTTCACGTCGTCGATGGTGTCGACGTCGGTGGCGAGTCGATCGTCGTCGATCACGACGATCGGGGCCCCGAGTTCCGCGGCCACGGAGCAGTGGGCGGAGAAGGAATCCGGGCCGTAGCGGAAGGTCCACCGAGGAAACAGTCGGCGGGGGATGACGACCACGTTGCTCCCGTCGTGTCGACGGTCGGGAGCGATCAGAACGGTGTCGGCGCGAGCAACTGCGGTTTCCGCAGTGATGGTGTCGACGAGTCGATCGGCGAGCGGAAGGTCGGCGTGGGCGACGACGATCCATTCGGCGGTCGTCGAACGAAGAATGTCGTGACGGGCGGCATCGAGGGACGGGTTCAAGCCGACCGCCGAGACGCGAAGTGGCCGTGCGCCGCGTGAGGTGGCCCACGATTCGATGCGGTCGTCGTCGCACACCACCAACCAGTCGACCGATGGCCAGTCGACCGATGACCGGTCGACCTGAGGTCGTGGGGCCACGACGATTTCGGCCATGGCTCGGGCGAGGATTTCTCGCTCGGTCGATGTGAACGATGCGGAGAGTCGTGACTTGCCGAGATCGAAGGCGCGTACCGGGACGACGACGGCGATGCTCACGAGCCGAGCCTACGAGCGGTCCGTGAGTCGGGTGGCGGCCGTTACGCTCACGGACGGGGGAGGATCATGACGAACGGACGAACCATGCGAGTGGCGGTGATCGGAGCCGGATCGTGGGGCACCACCGTGGCGTCGGTCGTGGCGCCGAACGCCTCGACGGTGCTCTGGGCTCGTCGGCAGGATCTGGTCGACACGATGGTCGCGACCCGACGTAACGATTCCTATCTCCCGGACTACTCGTTGCCCGCCGAACTCGAGTTCACCTCGTCCTTGCGCGAGGCCGTGTCGTCGGCTGACGTTCTCGTGATGGGCGTTCCATCACATGGATTCCGCGAGGTCGTCGCCGAGGCGGCTCGGTACGTCCGCCCCTGGGTACCGGTCGTGAGTCTGTCGAAGGGTCTGGAGCGAAGTTCGCTGAAGCGAATGAGTGAAGTCGTGGCCGATGAGCTGCCGGGGCATCCGGTGGCGGTGCTCACCGGACCGAACTTGGCCAAGGAGATCATGGCCGGCCAACCGGCAGCGGCAGTGGTGGCGATCGACGACAAGACGATCGCCGAGGAGTTGCAGCGCGTGTTCTCCCGTCCCGCTCTGCGCATCTACAGCAATCCCGACGTCGTGGGGAGTGAGATCGCCGGTGTGGCCAAGAACGTGATCGCGATCGCGTCGGGGATGGCGGCCGGGATGGGGTTCGGCGACAACACTCGGGCCACGATCATCACGCGCGGACTCGCCGAGATGACGCGTCTCGGCCTGGCCATGGGTGGTGAAGGGCTGACCTTCGCGGGACTCGCCGGAATGGGCGACCTCATCGCGACGTGCTCGTCCACTCAGAGTCGAAACAACCAAGTCGGGTTGCGCCTTGGGAAAGGTGAGTCGATCGATGCCATCATGGCGTCGATGACGATGGTCGCCGAAGGAGTCAAGAGTTCGCCGTCGGTCCTCGATCTGGCTCGTCGCCACGAGGTCGAGATGCCGATCACCGAACAAGTGGTGGCGGTGTGTCACCAGGGTCGAGCCGCCGTCGACGCCATGTCATTGCTCATGCAGCGTCGTCGTCGGAGCGAAATTGGGTAGGTTCCGCTGGCGCCGCCGGGTCGATTCGTCACCGAGTGCCACGATCGCCGGTGCGCCGGCGATGACGAGTTCCAGTCGATTGACCGGAGTACTCGGGTCGACGTGGCGAGCTGCGGTCGCTCCGTGGGGTGATCTGACGTTCGAGAACGATGCGGCACCCCTGCAATGGTTCGTGGCCGCCGACGATCGGTGGCACCACCCGGCGCAGGAGGTCGCGGTTCGTCAGCGTCTGATCGAGGGCGCGCCGGTGTTCGAGACGAGGTTGAGGGTGCCGCGCGGTGACGTCGTGCACACGGTGTGGAGCACCACGGTGGGTGACGTGGGCGTCACGGTCATCGAGGTGAACAACGATTCGGCACTTCCCATCGCCGTGGCGTTCTCGCGCACCGATCTGATCACGGAACGACCGGTCGTCGACGCCGGAGAGTGGCCCGCTCCCGGGCTCGAGTTGCCGGCGCGGCCGCTCGTACTTCCCGTCGGCCATCGATCGAGCGTGAGAGTGATCCTGCGACACGACGGGCGGACCGATGCCGTCGTGGGCGACGTTCCCGACACCGATTCGGTGATTCGAGGTTGGCTGGCGATCGCTGAACGAGCCGGCCGTTTCGTGGTGCCCGACGTGATCGACGGTGTCCCCGTTGCCGATGCCGTGATCGCCGCTCGATGTCAGGCGGTGTTGCACGGTGACGATGCCGACGGGGCGATCGAACGGCTGCTCGATCTCGACGAACGTGTGCGCACGAATGTCGACGTGGTCGATCCGGTCGTGGTGGCTGGTCTGGTCGAAGAACTCCTCGACTCTCTTCGGAGGGACCAGACGGATGCGACCTCGGCCCGTTTGGCTCTGATCGCCACGGCCCGTCTGTTGCGCGACGACGAACGTGCGGTCGCCGATCTCGTGGCTGCAGTGGCGCGTGTTCGCGGTCGTCGCGCCGACGATCTCGCGACGGCCTGGGGCTCGGTCGATCCCGTCACGACGCTGGCCGTCTCGCGCCACCTCCTCCCCGCCGTGGTTCACGATCGACTGGCTCGACTCACGTCCCGCGACACGGTCACACTGTTACCGGATGGATTGCCGGCCGACTGGCTCGGAGTCTCGTGTGAAGCCCACGGGATCGCAGTCGGCACACATCACACGGTGTCGTTCGCGGTTCGTTGGCACGGTGAACGACCGGCCGTGCTGTGGGAGGTGACCGGACCCCCCGGTTTGGTTCTGCGGAGTGGAGTGGACCAAACGTGGTCGACCGCCGCGTCGCGTGGCGAAGCGTTGTGGAACGCGCCCCATCGACCACGTACGTCGCTGGCGCTCGGATCCGAGTCGTTCAGCTGAGGGTGATCGACGTCAGGACGTGAGTGCCGCGAGCCGCTGAGTGATCAGAGCCTCGATCTGCGGATCGGTCGTGGTGCCATCGGCACCGATACGTTCGGCACCTTTGGCGATCTGCACCATCGGCTCGGAGACCACGGTGTTGCCGAGCAAGGCCAAGATGCCCGACAACTGCTCGATCATGTGCGCACCGCCGGTGCTCCCGGCACTGCTCACGATGCTGATCCTCTTGCCCCGAAGTGCATGCTGGCCCAATGGTCGAGTCGCCCAGTCGATGGCGTTCTTCAGCACGGCAGTCGGCCCGAAGTTGTATTCGGGGGCGGCGATGAAGAGCGAGTCGTGGGTGCTCACGGCCTCCCGCCACTCGTGCACGACGGAAGGCAGATCGGCTTCCAGGTCCTCGTCGTAGAAGGGGAGTTCGCCGAGACGAGTCCAGTGGGTGAATGTCACGTCGTCGGCGACGAGACGTTGAGCCATACGCACCAATCCGGTGTTGGAGGATTGGCGGCGCAGGCTGCCGGATACGGCGAGGATCGAGTGGGACGACGACATACCTCGAGTCTCGCGGTTCGGTCGCAAGAACGGACAATCGAACACTGGCACCGGGGAATCGCTCCGAGGGGGCAAGATAGGAACGTGCAAGCCCCCGTGCGCGTCGCCTACACCCTCGAACAGTGTTGGCATCGAGTCCCCGGGGGCACGGCCTCGTCGGCTCTGCGCACCGCGGTCGCACTCAGCGACGTGCCGGGCGTCGAGATCCTCGGTGTGTCCGGTCGGCATCGTCGTCCCCCACACCCGGCCTTCACACCCACCGTGCCGGTGCACCAACTTCCGTATCGCGGAGCGGTGCTGTACGAGTTCTGGCTCCGTCTCGGTTGGCCACCCATCGAGCGAGCCACCGGACCGGTCGACGTGGTGCACTGCACCGGCCTCATCCCGCCCCCGAGCAAGGCCCCGCTGATCGCCACTCTTCACGATGTCGCGTGGCGTCATCGTCCCGACCAGTTCACTCGTCACGGGGTGCGCGTGTTCGAGCGCAGCCTGGCCGAGATCCGTCGTCGAGCCGACGTGGTCCTGTGTCCGTCGACGGCCACCATGCTCGACGCCGAACGGGCCGGCATCGACGTGTCTCGTCTGCGTCTCGTGCCATGGGGAGTCGAACGTCATCCGGTGACCGAGAAGGACCGGGTGAACGTCCGCGCCAAGTTCTCCTTGCCCAACGAGTACTTGCTCTTCGTCGGCACGGTCGAACCGCGTAAGAACCTGAAACGACTCGTCGAGGCGATCGCCGGCATGAAGAAGCCGTTGCCTCTCGTGGTCGCCGGGGCTCAGGGTTGGGGTGATTCGGGCATCGAGGGAGCCGACGGCGTGCAATTCATCGGGTTCGTCCCCGATGGCGATCTGCCGGCGTTGTATTCGGCCGCCTCGGTGTTCTGCTACCCGAGTGAACGTGAAGGATTCGGCATGCCGGTTCTCGAGGCCATGTCACAAGGGGTTCCGGTGGTGACCAGTCTCGGAACGTCCACCGAAGAGGTCGCGGGCGGGGCGGCCGTTCTCGTCGATCCGTTCAGCGTCGACGACATCCGCCGAGGGATCGACGACGCCCTCGCGCGTCGCAACGAACTCATCATCTGGGGACTGCGTCAAGCGGCCCGTCGTGAATGGAGCGAGACGGCTCGACTCACCGTCGCCGCGTACCGCGAGGTCATCTGATGAGGAACGGTTCCATCGACGTCAATCTTCTCTGGTGTCGTCCCGGAGCAGTCGGTGGGAGCGAGGAGTATCTCACTCGCCAACTCGTGGGTCTGGCGTCCCAGGGAGTGTCGACGCGTGTGTTCGCCCCCAAAGGTTTCGGCACCGCGCACCCCGAGGTGCTCGAAACGCACGAGATCGTCGAATCGCGACACGACTCGTCGTCACGCGGACGACGAATGATCACCGAGTCGACGTGGTTGTATCGATGCACGCGTGATGCGACGCTCGTGCATCACGGTGGTGGAACCCTGCCCGTGCGACGTCGGCAGCCGACAGTGCTCACGATCCACGATCTGCAGTACCGAAGGTTCCCCGAATACTTCTCGCGCCTGCGTCTCACATATCTCGACGTGACCATGCCGAGGTCGGCTCGTGGCGCCACCCTCGTGACGGTTCCCACTCACTACGTGAAGAAGACGGTGATCGACGCGTACGGCGTCGATCCGTCACGCATCGTCGTGGTGCCTCACGGGGTCGACGGAACACTCAATCGTGACTGCACTCCGGAAGACGAGCTCCGCCATCGTTTCGATCTCGGTGACGCACCGATCATCGTGTATCCCGCGGTCACTCATCCGCACAAGGGCCATCGCTTCCTGATCGACGTCGCCGATCGACACTGGTCGCATCTCGGCGTACGGCTCGTCCTCATGGGCGGGGCCGGTGCGGCCGATGCCGCGGTGAAACGCCAGCTCGCCGATCCGCGGGTGTCACGAGCCGTCACTCATGTGGGCCGTGTACCCGACCGCGATCGCAACGGGTTGATTCGCATGGCACGCGCCGTGGCGTTCCCGAGCGAGTACGAGGGATTCGGGGCCCCGGTGATCGAAGCCATGCAACTCGGGACTCCGGTCGTGACCAGTGATCAGGCGTGTTTGCCCGAGGTCGTCGGAGAGGCCGGCCTCGTCCTCGCTCTCCAAGAGGATCTATGGGCGGGTCTCCCTGATCTGGTTCGCGCTCGTCGCACCGAGTTGGTGCAGCGGGGAATCGACCACGTTCGGCAGTATTCCGTCGAAGCATCGGGTGCCGCCCTCGCGTCGGCCTATCGAATGGTGATGCCATGACCGGCCGACGGTTGCGCGGTATCCGTGCGAGCAATGTTCCACCGAGCAATGTTCCCTTGCGCAATGTTCCCTTGCGCATCGTCGTGCTGTGTCCGCACTTCGCGCCCGACAGCGCGCCGACCGGCGTGGTGATGACACGCATCGTGAACGAGTTGACCGCTTCGGGTCACGAGATCCACGTCGTGACATCGCTGCCTTGGTACGCCAAGCATCGCGTCGAACCCGATTGGAAGCACGTCACGTGGCGTACCCGCACGACGGCCGAGACCTGGGGGAGTGTGATCCGCCTCGATCCGTTCGCGGGAGACGACAAGCGCAACTTGTTGCGGAGAGCACTCGGCTTCATCGGTTTCTCGGTCACCGCATCCGTTGCGGGCATTCGTGCTGCCCGCGGACGTCGGATCGACGCCGTTCTCGTCATGTCACCCCCGCTCACTCTCGGCGTGTCGGGTTGGATCGTCGCCAAGTGTCGTCGGACTCGACTGTTCGTGAACGTGCAGGACGTCTTCCCCGATGCAGCCGTTGAGTCGGGAGCGATCTCGAATCGAACGGTCATCGCGCTGGCCCGCGGACTCGAGCGTTGGGTGTACGCGCGGGCGCGAGCGGTCACCGTGCTCTCCGATGACCTGGCCGACAACCTGCGATCCAAGGTTCCGGCCCGACGAGCCCACCGGATCACGACGATTCCCAATTTCGTCGACGTCGACGCGATTCGACCGCTCGATCGAATGACCGATTACCGGCGGGAACTCGGGATCGACGACCGGCCGGTCGTGATGTACGCCGGAAACGTGGGCTTCTCACAATCGCTCGGATTGATGATCGATGCCGCACGTGCTCGTCCCGATGTGTGGTTCGTCATCAACGGTGACGGGGCGGCCCGTCGAGAACTCGAGGACGAGGCTCGCGATCTGCCCAATGTCGTCTTCGGTGAGTACCAGCCGGCGCAGCGACTGTCCGAAGTGCTCGCCACCGGTGATGTGCACGCAGTTCTACTGAAGCGCGGACTGGGCCGTGTCAGCGTTCCGTCGAAGACGTATTCGATCATGGCGGCCGGTCGACCGATCGTGGCCGCCGTCGATCCAGGGACCGAGGTCACCCGCCTGATCGCGAGGGCGAACGGCGGGACATGTGTTCCTCCGGACGACTCGGAGGCCTTCGTCGCCGCCGTCGGTGCCATGGTCGACGACCTGGCCACGGCCGAGACTCGAGGTCGCTCGGCCCGCGCTCACGTCATGACCGAGGCATCGCCCGACGCGGTGGCAGCGGCGTATGCCGCACTCATGGCCGACACCGATCTCGGGTCCTGACCGGCCGGAATCCCATCTTCCAGGTAGCCTCGCTTCCTCGTGGGCCAGGGATCGAATTCGAAAAGCACATCAGCCTCTCGCGTTGCCAAACTTGCCGCCAAGGGCAAGGGTCGCAAGGTCCGATTCAAGGGCGGCGCCCTGTTCCCGGCGGTGGTCATCGGTATCGCCGTCGTCGGAGCGGCTCTCATCATCTACTCCCGTGAGTCGATTCCCGACCGCAACGTTCCGCCCACCGTCAACGATCACTGGCACGTCTCGTACGGCTTCTACGCGTGCGACACCTGGTTGCCCGACCTGCAGGGAAACAAAGAAGAACTCGACACCGCCGGTCAGCTCCTGAACGAGGGGTTCCGTCGCACCGGTATTCACAGTCATGACGACGGTGTCATCCACTGGCACCCGTATTCGTCGACCGCCACGGGTCGCAACGCCAAGTTCGGGGTGTTCCTCGACGTCTACGACGTGAAGGTCAGTGACACCAAGATCGAATTCCCGGCCGACCAGGGTGGAGCGGTCTACGAAGAGGGCGAGACCAAGTGCATCGACGACAACGGTGATTCGGTCGATGGTGAAGTGATCGCGTACGTCTACGAGGCCTATGACGACGCCACGTCGTTCGCCACGTACATCACCAACTTCGATCAGATCCGTATCGACAAGGACGGTATGGCCATCGCCGTGGCCTTCGTCCCGGCCGGCACGAATCCGGGGATGCCTCCCACGGCGATCAACCTGCCTGAACTCGGCGCGGTCGACTCCGGTCAGGCTCCGCCGACCTCGGTGGATCCCTCGGCGTCGGTGCCGTCCGAAACCGGTGCCACGACCACTCTCGCGGTGGGCGCCACGACCACGATCGCTGACTCGACGACGACTGGACCCTGATGCGGGCGGTGGTGCTCGTCGGCGGGTTCGGGACCCGTTTGCGGCCGCTGACCTTCACCACTCCGAAGCCGATGTTGCCGGTCGGCCACCGACCGATCATCGAGAACTTGGTCATCATGCTCGCCGCAGCGGGTGTCGACGAAGTGGTCCTCGCCCTCGGGTTCAAACCCGAGCCCTTCATGGCCGCCTTCCCGGATGGCACCTGTGCGGGGGTTGCCCTTCATTACGCCGTCGAGCCCGAGCCGCTCGACACGGGTGGGGCCATCCGGTTCGCAGCCGATCACGCCGGGATCGACGACACCTTCGTCGTCGTGAACGGTGACGTTCTCACCGACCTCGACGTGTCCCACTTGTTGGCCTTTCACCATGACACCGGAGCCGAAGCGACGATTCATCTCACGCCCGTCGACGATCCCTCGGCCTACGGAGTGGTGGAGCTCGACCAGGACGGCCGAGTGCGACGGTTCGTGGAAAAGCCGGCCCCGGGAACGGCGCCGAGCAATTTGATCAATGCCGGCACCTACGTGTTCGAGCCATCGGTGCTGCGGCGCATTCCGACCGGTCGCAAGGTCTCGATCGAACGGGAGACTTTTCCGATGTTGGTCGACGACGGTTCGTTGTTCGCGCTGTCGACCGACGACTACTGGATCGACACCGGTCGCCCCGACACCTATCGGCAAGCGAATTTCGACATGCTCGACGGACGGCGTCGAGCTCTTCGCTGTTCGATGATCGACGAACGGGTCGAAGTCGATGGATCGGCGACGGTCGAGCATTCACTGGTGTCGGCGGGTTCGTTCATCGGAGCCGCGGCGTACGTGCGGGACTGCATCGTGTTGCCCGGAGCGGTGATCGAAGCCGGTGGTCGGGTGACCGACAGCATCGTGATGGGACGGGTCGGATCAGGTGCTCAGGTCTCCGGTTGCGTCGTCGGAGCCGACGGAACGATCGATGCGGGTTCGACGCTGGTCGGAACGTCGGTTCCCGATCCGAACGTGGTGTGAGACCCGAATCGATGCCGCGACGAGCGAACTCCTCGGCCCCGGTCTCGGCGATGGTCGTCGGTGGTGCCGGATTCATCGGCTCCCACCTGGTCGACCGGCTGCTGTCCGAAGGTTCGATCGTTCACGTAGTCGATTCGATGGTGAGTGGATCGCTCGCCAATCTGTCCGATGCTCGCCTGTCCGGCCACGACGGACGCCTCTCCATCCAGCAACTCGACGCGGCGGCGCCGGAGTTCGCCGAATATCTCGGACGTCGAACTCCGACCGTGCTGTACCTCCTGGCCGGGTTCGAGTCGTGGGCGCGAGGACCGATGGATGCCGTGCTCGCACTCGGAACGTTCGTGAACCTGCTCGACGCGGTACGGAGTTCGTCGCCCGATACCAAGGTCGTGTTCTCGCTCCCTGGATCGATCCTGTACGGCGAAGCCGCCGCCCGAGAATTGCCGGTCAAGGAAGATCATCCGCGTCGGCCGATCGGCGTGGCGGGAGTCATGGCGCAGGCGTCGATCGACATCGCCGACTCCTACCGCAACGATCACGGAGTCGAATACACAGCCCTCGTCCTGTCGACCGTGTACGGCCCTCGAGTGCGTTCGGAGACGAACGTCGTCGGCGCTGCCCTGGCGACCCGGGCCGAGGGTCGTGCCTTCGTCATCCACGGCGATGGACGACAGACCCGCGATCTTCTGTACGTCGACGATTGTGTCGATGCGTTGGTCAGATCAGCGACCCGGGGTGGAGGTCTGGTCGTCAATCTGGGAACGGGCGTCCAGACGTCGATCCGCGATCTCCACGCTGTGATTCACGAGGGACGACCGAGCGCGGAGGGGCCACGACGTTCGCAGTCACCGCAGCGCGTCGCGTTGTCGCCGTCGCGAGCCCGTCTCCATCTCGGTTGGAGTCCGTGGACGACTCTCGAGGACGGAATCGCGCGCTGTCTCTCGAGCGACTAGCGAACTCAGCGAAACAGATCTTCGGACGCCGGTCGAACGATCTCACCGATCGACGAATCACGGAACCACGACGGGTCGCTTCCTCGAACCACGGCCACGGGAATGCCGTTCGATTTGCCCATCACCAGCTCGGCGGCCGACGCGAGCTCGTCGGCGACGCACACCTCGGTCACCTGCATGGTGCGACCGAGAGCATCGGGAGTTCCCCGAAGGTCGACGACCGCGGCGATTCCGGCGACTCCGATGGCGACGTCGGTGAGGCCGCGACGCCACGGGCGTCCGAACGTGTCCGACACGATGACACCCACCGTGACACCCAACTTGGCTCGGACAATGTCGCGAATTCGGCGAGCCGATCGATCGCTGTCGAGCGGTAGGAGAGCCGCCCATCCGCGCTCGACGTTCGAGAGATCGATCCCACTGTTGGCGCAGATGAATCCGTGACGAGTCTCGGTGATGATCAGGTCCCCGCGCCGACGGACGATCCGTACCGCTTCGTCCTCCACGAGTCCCTTGTGCGACAACGGATCCTCAGGGTCGATGGCGACCATTCGACCTTCGGCCTTCGAGACGATCTTCTGTGTCACCACCAGGACGTCGTGATCCTGAAGTGGTCCGTTGGGTTCGGCTCGACACGCATCGACGATTACATCGCCGAGTTGGGTCCCCGGTGTGATCTCACCGATACCGGTGACTCCCCATGCCGACATTCGCAGTGGTCCGGTCACGTCACTCATGGTTGATTCCTTTCGGTGATCGCCGCCACGGTGGTGACGGCCAGGGACCGCGAGACGTCGGGTGACGACATGATCGTGTCGGTCACGACGCAGATCATTCCCTCCCGTTCCACTTCGGCGGCACGATCCGCGTCTCGCTCGTCGATCACGAGAGTCGAGCAGATCGGTGCATAGAGGCGCGCCACGCCGACGACCGATGGTTCATGACCGAGTTCGAACAACATGCGATCGGCTGGTCCCTTGAGAGCCGAGCCGGCGACGATCGGAGAGATGGCCACGACACGATCGCGCACCGAAGCGAGGACGCGATCGACGTCGGCGAGAGCACGTAACGGTCCGATCGACACGAGCGGATTGGAGGGAGCGATCACGACGACGTCACTGCCCGCGATGTCGTCGAGAAAGGTCGGGCGAGCCCGATCGGCACCGACGAAGCGAACTGCGGACACCGGAACGGAGTGGCGGCGCTGCACGAAGTACTCCTGGAATCCGACGGTGAGGGTCGAGCCGTTCTCCACGATGTCGACCGTGGTCGCCACCGAGTCATCGGTCATCGGGATCATACGGAACGGAATGTTCCATGCCCGGCGGATCTCGTCGGTCACGGTCGAGAGCGATGCTCCTTCGGCCAGTCGAGCGGTTCGGTACAGGTGAGTCGCGATGTCACGGTCGCCGAGATTGAACCACGTGTTCGCAGAGTCCGACGCCACGGGTCGGACGTCGACGTACCGAGCGAGTGACTCCATCGTGCGCCACGATTCGTCGGCGAGCCCCCAACCCCGCTCGGGGTCGATCGCGCCGGCGACGGTGTACGTCACGGTGTCGAGATCGGGGGAGACGCGTAGGCCGTTGATGGTGGAGTCGTCACCGGTGTTGACGACGACGGTGATCGACGACGGATCGACGGCGGTCACCAGCCCGCGGACGAAGCGAGCCGCACCGACTCCACCGGCGAGAACCGTGATCATCGGACCATTCTTTCGTACAGCGCGACGAGTCGATCGATCGTCCGCTCCCAGGTGAACTCCGAAAGTCGATCGCGTCCGGTCGTCACGAGTCGATGACGGGTCGACTCGTCGTCGATGGCGACCGAGAGGGCATGAGCAAGAGAGACGGGGTCGCTCGCCGGGACGAGAAGTGCGGCGTCCCCAGCCACTTCGGGAATCGAACCCGCATCGGACGCCACGATCGGAACATCACTCGCCATGGCTTCGAGGAGAGGGAAGCCGAACCCCTCGTCGAGGGACGGATACGCCAGCACCCGGGCGTGGCGCAGCAGCCACGCGGCGGTGTCGTCGTCGACGCGGCCGAGAACATGGACACGAGCCCGGATCGCCGGTGGCAAATTTGTCAGGGTCGATTCGACCATCGGCGCGTCGTCGCTCATCGCCCCGGCGATTGCGAGGTGAACATCGGGTGTGCCGTGAGCAAGATGTCCGAAGGCCTCGATGAGCGTCGGCACGTTCTTGCGTCGTTCGACAGTTCCGATCGATGCGACGAACGGTGCGCCCACGAGCGACACGGGAAGGCTCGAGGGCGCGACCGACGGCGCTGGACGGGGTGGAGTCGATCCGAGATGGATCACGTCGACGTCGGCATCGGGGAAGTGGGCGGCCAGGCGGCGAGCGGTGGCGTGGGACGACGCATGGACGACAGCACCGTCGGCGATCGAACGTCGCAGAGCGTTCATGGCCAGCCGAACGTCGGCGTGCACGTACTGCGGATGATCGAGTGCCCAGCAGTCGTAGACGCTGACGACTCGTGGGACGCGACTGGGTGGAACGACGTAGTTGGTGCCGTGGATCACGTCGACGTCGCGCCACAGTCGGTCGACTCGCGGACGACCGAACGCTCCCCATGTGCGTAGTGCCACCGACGCGGGGAGTGGAACTCGCCGCGTGTCCGCCGCGAGATCGGCGCGAAAACTGAGCACGTAGGGAACGACTCTGACATCTCGGCTCGACAGTCCGTCGATGATGCCCGCCGTGGCCCGGGCGATTCCGGTCGCCGGACCGTGGAGTGGGCCGGTGTCGACGGCGATGGTCAGCACGGAGTGAGTGTACGACCGTAGAATGCTGCGACGCCCCCGACGGGCCACGACGCCGGCAACAGGCGCCGACAAAGGAGTCTCATGCCCCGCGCCCTCATCACCGGAGTCACTGGTCAGGACGGCCAGCATCTGGCCCAACTCCTGCACGACAAGGGTTACGAGGTCTACGGAATCGTCAAGGGGCAGAACAACCCCAAGCTCGAAATGATGCGCGACGAATTCCCCTTCGTCGAGATCGTCCCCGGAGACCTGGCCGACCTTCCATCGTTGGTCAAGGCTCTCGAAGTCGCCCGTCCCGACGAGGTCTACAACCTGGCTGCCATCTCCTTCGTTGCGCTCTCCTGGAATCAGGCCGAGTTGACGTCCAACCTCACGGGCACGGGTGTGCTGCGCATGCTCGAGGCCGTGCGCATGGTCGGTGGTGCCGAGAACAACACGATGCGCTTCTATCAAGCCTCGTCATCGGAGATGTTCGGCAAGGTACGCGAGATCCCGCAGTCGGAGCGCACGCCGTTCCATCCGCGTTCACCGTACGGATGCGCCAAGGTGTTCGGACACCACATCACGGTCAATTACCGCGAGAGTTACGGCCTGTATGCATGTTCGGGAATCCTGTTCAATCACGAAGGCCCGCGACGAGGTGTCGAGTTCGTGACCCGGAAAGTCACCAATGCTGCCGCTCGGATCCGACTCGGACTCCAGGACGAGATCGTGATGGGCAATCTCGACGCGAAGCGCGATTGGGGTTATGCGGGCGACTACGTGAAGGCGATGTGGATGATGCTGCAGCAGCCCGAGCCCGACGACTACGTGATCGCGACCGGTGAGACCCACACCATCGAAGAACTGGTGAAGTTGGCCTTCGCCGAGGTCGGCATCGACGACTGGAAGAAATACGTCCGTCAGGATCCGAAGTTCTTCCGTCCGGCCGAAGTCGATCTTCTCATCGGCGACGCGACCAAGGCGCGCGAGAAGTTGGGCTGGAAGCCCGAGGTCACCTTCCCGGAACTCGTGAAGATGATGGTGGCTCACGACCTGAAGCGTGAGGCAGCTCGCGCCGGTCTGCCGGTTCCTACCTGATCTCAGCTCTCGAGCGGGTGATCGGTGAATGCTTCGAGCGCCGAACTCGGGTCGGGTGAGAAACCAGCCGCCATGCGCCGTTGGAGCGCGATCGCGAAGATGATCAGGCCACAGACCGAACTGGCCACCAGGCCGATTTCGACACGCAGATAGAGATCGTCGGCGGCATACGCCGTCGTCACCACGAACACGCCCATCGACAGCAGCCAGCCGACACCGACCGTCGAGTGTCCGTGGAGTGCGATGACCGCTTGGGCCGTCGCCAGGGCGACCATGTAGATGGAACTGCCGAGAGCCAAGAGGGTGAGGGTGCGTCGATCGAGCCCGCCGTCGTACACCAGATCGAGAACGGGCGGTCCGACGAGGAACGAGCCCGCCGTCCCGATCACCCCGACACCGATGACGACGATGAGAAGGCGTCGGAATCCGTTGCGGAATTCGGCGAGATCCTTCTGGGCGGCGAGACGGGCCAGGCGCGGTAGGAGTGCGGCCTGCACGGCCTGAAAGAGAAAAAGGGGAATTCGTGCGAGCAGGACACCGTTGCCGAAACGTGTGACACGCTCGGCTTCGTCGGAGCGGGCCAGGATGTCGACAGCGATCGGGCCGGCGTTCACCAGACCCGCGCCCATCAGCGAGCCCATGAGGAGCCAGCCGAGATTGGGTGTGACTTCACTCCACGGAGCGGGGGGACCATCGTCGGTGGTGAGTCGCCCGCGCGCCCAGACGTATGCGACGCCCGTGAGGGGAGACAGCGCGACGAGGAGAGCGAACGCTCCGACGTTGTCGATACCCAACTGCCACAAGATCGTCGCGCCGACCACGCGGACGAAGCCATCGGCACCCATCACGATTCCGTACGAGGAGAAGCGAGCCTGACCCGAGCAGATGCCACGTGAGAGATGGGCGGGGGCATAGGCGATGAACGCGATGATGAGTGATGCGGTGACGAGTGAGTAACCCTCGAAGAACTCGCGGGTCGCGATGGAACTGAAACCGGCCATCACGGCGACGACGACGGCCGCGATGGCGACTCCGAGGGGAACCACCCGACCGACGATCGGACGTCCGCCGATCCCGATGGCGCGACGGTGGGCGAGGGCACGACCCATTTCCTGTTCCAGGGGAAGGAAGAACCCGGGGGCGACCACGAAGGTGGCGAACCAGAGGGCGACGATGGGTTTGAAGTCGTCCTTGCCGAGGGCTTCCTGGCCCACCTTGAAGAACAGATAGCTCGACAAGCCAGCGATGATGAGGCCGGCGCCGACCGCCAAGGTGCCTTCGGGGAGGGGAGTGCGGGAGTCCGCGTCGCTGGTGGTCATCGTGGCGAGTTCGGTGTGTACGGGCCGATCGAACGGTGACGTCCGGTGGTTCGGACGGAACGATCCAGGTCAGCGTCCCCACGCTAGCGATGGAAGGGACCGTGAACGGGGGAGCGACGACATCGGGGCAGGCCAGACGGGTAGCCTTCGCCCATCGTGGTCTCACCCTCCACCCCCGATGGGGCATCGTTGGACCGACCGGTTCCGGGTGGATCGGCCCCCGGGGTCGTGGCTGCCGTGGTCGCCGCTCCGATCAGTGCCGACCTACCCGAGGTGCTGGCGTCCCTCGCCGCCCAGGACTATCCGGCCCTCCAGGTCGTCGTTCTCGTGGCGTCCCACGACGACGGGGTGGTGTCGGGGCATCGAGCGACCGTCGAGTCGATCCTCCCGGGAGCGCATGTCCGCGGGGTCGGAGACGGAGGGTTCGCCCGAGCGGTGAACCAGATCCTGCGGCTGGTCGACGGCGATGGTGGCGTGTTCCTTCTCATGCACGACGACGTGGCCTTGGCCCCGGATGCGGTGCGCCAGATGGTCGAGGAGATGTATCGATCGAACGCGGGAATCCTCGGCCCGAAGTTGGTTGGCTGGGACGACACGCGCGTGTTGTCGTCGGTCGGCTTCGACGTCGATCGTTTCGGCGAAATCGACGACGGCCTCGAACCGTTCGAAATCGATCAGGAACAACACGACGCGACGGGTGACAAGTTCGCGCTGTCCTCGGCCTGTGTGCTGGCGCGAGCCGACCTCTTCCGTCGACTCGACGGGTTCGAGCCGAGCCTTCGAAGCGGTGGTGAATCTCTCGATCTGTGCTGGCGAGCGCATCTCGCCGGAGCACGAGTGGTGATCGTGCCGGCCGCCGTCGGGCGTCGGCGCGGGGACTTCGCGTCGCGAATCGACGGAATGGTCAGCGAAGCGGAGATCGAGCGCCAACGACTCTCCACCGTCGCCTCGCTCTCGGGAGGTGTGCGACTGCTGTCGTCGATTCCGGCCCTGCTGGTCCTCGGCGTCGCGACGGCGTTGGTGGCCCTCGTTCGTGGACGTCCGAATGTCGCCGTCGCTCGGCTGACCGCGCCGCTGACGCTTCTCACCGGAATCGGTCGGATCGTGGCTCGTCGGCGCCGAATCGCCGCGATTCGAGTCGTCCCGGATCGCGAGGTCGCCGAACTTCAGGTTCGCGGCAGCGTGAGACTGAATCGTTTCCGTCGCGGTCGGACCCGATCGGTCGAGGACACGCGATCGAGTTCCGTGCGTGATCGTTCGCCGCTGACGATCGCCGTGTGGTCGGTTCTCGTGTTCCTCGTCCTCGTCGGCGGCCGCCAGGTGCTGACCGACGGTGTTCAGCCCGTCGGAGAGTTGTTGCCGTTCCCCGAATCCCCGCTCGACATGTTGCGATCTCATCTGTCGGGTTGGTGGGACCGCGGTCTCGGCGAATCCACCGCTCAGCCGACCGGATCCCTTCTCGTCGCAGTGGTCGGATTGCTCGGTTTCGCGCAGATGGGCCTCGTGCAGACCGTGGGGTTGTTCGCGTCGCTCGTGGGCGGGTGGGTCGGAGTTCGCCGGCTGATTCCGGGTCGCGCCGGTCTGGTCGCCACGGTGGTCTACGCCGCGATACCGCTGCCCTACGCAGCGATCGCGTCCGGTCGCCTGGCCGTCGTCGTCGCCTACGCAACGGTGCCATGGGCGGTGCTGTTCGCCCGTCGAGCAGCCGACGATTCGCAATCGTCGTTCGAACATCGACTCGCCCACGTCGCACGACTGACATTGCTCGTCGCGGTCGCCGCGGCGTTCAGTCCGGCGGCGGCTCTCGTCGCTCTCGTCGTCGTCGTGCTCGTGGCGGTGGCTGGAGCCATCGCCGGTGATCCGTGGCGACGGGCCCTGATCTCGAGTGCCGCTGCTCTCGTCGCGTTCACCGGCATCGTGGTCCTCCATCTGCCGTGGTCACTGAACTTCCTCGACGCCGACGGATGGTCGATCGTCACGGGAGGGTCGAACCGAACGCCCGGTGATCGCGGTCTGTGGGGTCTGATGCGGTTCGATGTCGGGCCGGCGGCACTCAGCGGATTGATTCTCGTCGTGTACGGGTCGGTGCTCGTCGGGTTGTTGATCGCGCGTTCGACCCGCCTGATCGGCGCGTTCTCAGCGGTCGTGGTCTCGACGGTGTTTCTACTCGCGGCCCGCGCGGGAGACGTTGGGGTGGCGTGGCTGCCCGAGGTCGGAGTGCTGTTGGCTCCGGTCGGATTCGGACTCGCCCTCGGTGCCGGGACGTTGTTCGCGTCGTTTCACCTCGACGTACGTGGGGGTCGGTTCGGCGTCCGTCAACCTCTCGGACTCGTGGCTCTCCTCGCGCTGGTGATCGGCGTCGTTCCGGCCGCTGCCGTCGCCGTCGACGGAAGGTGGCAACAGCCATCGACCACCTTCGTCGACCAACTCGACGACCTGTCGGTCGAGCCGTCGGCCGACGGCGATTACCGCGTACTGGTGATCGGAGACCCCGAACTGGTTCCGGGTGCCGATCGATTCGTCGGCGATGGCATCGCGTACACAATCGTGAGTGCGGGCCGATTCGATCTCGACGAAACCTGGTCGTCGCCGGGAGCGGTGGAGGATCGGGTCGTGGGAGACGTACTCGCTTCGATGGCCGATCGATCGACGGCCCGCGCCGGTCGACTCATGGCACCGTTCGGAATTCGCTACGTCGTCGTGCCGATCGTCGACCGGGTGCGATCGACAGCGGATGCCCCACGACCTGTGCCCGATGGATTGATCGACGCCTTGCGCGAACAGCTCGATCTGCGCGCTGTCTACAGCCCGGCGAGCATGGTCGTCTTCGAGAACCAACAATGGATTCCGATCACGTCGATGCTCGGAGACCGAGCGGCGCAGGCCAGTGGCCAAGGTGGAGCGTCATCACTCGCGCGAACCGAATTCGGTGATTCTCGACCGGCGTCGACCGGAACCACGGCGTGGTCATCTCCGTCGGAAACCGTGGACGCCGGGCTCTTGCATCTGGGCGTCCCGTTCGACGAGCGATGGTCGGCTCGTGTCGACGGCCGTGTGGTCTCGGGTGAGGGATCCTTCGGTTCGGTGATGTCGTTCGCGGTCGACGAGAGAGCAGAGATCTCGCTGCAGTACGACCGCCCGATCGGACGTCTGCTCTGGCTCGTTCTTCAGATCACCGTGTGGGTTGGCGTCGTTCTGCTCCTGCGTCCTCGTCGTCGCACACCAGCGGTCGTGGTTGATCCGATCATCACGATGAGTGCCGAGGAGCTCACGTCGTGAACCGCCGCATTCCCGCCCTTCTGCTGTCGGCATTGCTCGCCGGTGGTGTCGTGTACGTCGCATCGGGTGACGTGACGATCACGCCGTCGATTTTCGCCACCGCCGACTCGCCAGGAACGCCACGGCTCGTGATCCGTGACGGCATCGTGTCGGCGACGTGGTTCTGCGGCGGAGCCGCAGCTCTCGGGGCGAGTGAGAGTGGGGAGTACGGCGGTGAGATCGTGCTCACCAATCCGACCGACTCGGTGGCCGAGGCCACGGTCTCGATCTTCTCGATCGATCAGGATCCGATTTCCGTCGTCGTCGACATCGAGCCCCGGGCCCAAGCGATCGTGGATCTCGATGCCACCGTGACGGCGTCGTACGTCAGTGCAATGGTCGAAGTCGATCGTGCGGAGATCGCCGTCGAGCAGATCTCCCGACATCCCGCAGGTGATGCGGTTGCCGCGTGTACGACGACGACGTCCGACGAGTGGTTCATCGCCGATGGATTCACGGCCGCTGGATCCGATCTACGCATCCTCGTGACCAACCCGTATCCGACCGCGGCCATCATCGATGTCGAGATCTCGACGGCAGCCGGGCCTCGCACGCCGGGAGAACTTCAGGGATACGTCGTGCCACCCCGCTCCCTTCGAGTGCTCAACTTGGAGGATGCCGGGTTCCGTGACGAACCCGTTGTCGCCGTGGCATTGGTGGCCTCGACCGGTCGTGTCGTGGCGGCCAAGGATCAGCACTATCTCGGTTCGGGTCGTCTCGGTCACGTGACCGCACTCGCTTCGCCGGCGTCCGGCGACGAGTGGTGGTTCGCCGATGGTCTGGTGGGTGACGGATCGACCGAGCGTTTGGTCATCTTCAATCCGACCGACGATGACGTCGACGCCGACGTGGTCGTTCTCGGCGTTCCCGGATTCGAGGACGACTACGAATCGACGACCCTCACCGTGCCGAGTCACGAAGTCGTGTCGTTCGATGTTTCGGGTGTCGCCGGACTCGGTGGTGGGCCTCATGCGTTGCTCGTCACTGCACCATCGGGTTCGTCACTGGTGGTGGAGCGAGTGCTCACCCGACCCGCGGGTCAGTCCGTTGTCACCTCCGTGCTGCTCGGAGCTCAAGGTGAGTCGCTGTCGGCCGAGTGGTTCGCCTCGATCACCGCGACGGACGGCTCGCAACCGTCGCTCGTTCTTCTCAACATCTCACCCAATCCGGTCACCGTCGACGTGTCGTCGATCGGACCGGGAGGACCGGAGCCGGTGGCAGCGCTGGTCGGACTCACTCTGCAAGCCAACGAGCGACGTGAACTCGTGCTGGGTGACGTCTCCGGACGGCCGGTCGCCGTCGTCGCATCCGACGCGGTCCTCGTCGAGCGACTGATCGAACGAAACTCCAGCGGGATCGGTCGACTGCATTCGCTCGCCCTTCCCGTGCACAGGGCGTCGTGATCAATCTCGTCGTCGCCGTGTGTGTCGTGATCGTCGTCGGTACGGTCGCGTCGATCGCTCGTCGGCGCCGCGTGGCCGACGCCCCCACTCAGGTCTCGTGGAGCGTGCCGCGTCAGATCGATCCACGCGACGTCTCGCTCGATCGCGAGGAGTGGATGGTCGTGGTGTTCACGTCGTCGACGTGTCATGTGTGCGCTGACGTGGCGAACAAGGCCCGCGTGCTCGCCAGTCGGGACGTGTTGGTGAACGAGATCGAGTTCGCGAGCGATCGGGCTCTTCACGAGAAATACGGAATCGACGCCGTTCCGACCTTGCTCATCGCCGACCGCGAAGGAGTCGTCCGGCGACACTTCCTCGGTCCGGTCACGGCGACCGATCTGTGGGCCGAGATGGCCCGAGTGCGTGATCCTGATCTGCCACCCGCTCAGGGTGGATGCTCGTCAGACGAGCGACACGACCACTAATCGGCCAGAGTTTCGGCGGGCCGCGTCGGTTCTCCGAGACCCGCTTGCACCAGACGGGCGACCTGGTCGCCGTCGATGGTCTCTTCGTCGAGCAAGGCCTCGGCGACGAGATCGAGACCGCGACGATGCTTGGTGAGCAGCACGACGGCTCGGTCCTCCTGTTCGCGCAGGATGCGATTGATCTCCTCGTCGACCAATCGGGCCGTGTCGTCGGAGTATTCGCGCCCGCTCGTCATCAGATCTTCGCCGAGGAACACCTGCTGATTGCTGTGCCACGCCATGGGCCCGACGCGATCGCTCATGCCCCACTCGCGAACCATGCGGCGGGCGAGTCCGGTGACGACTTCGAGATCGTTGGCCGCTCCGGTGGTCTGCTGATCGAACACCAGACGTTCGGCGACCCGTCCACCGAGAGCCATGCAGATGCGATCTTCCACGTACTCGCGGGAATAACTGTGACGTTCCTCCGGGAGGGTCTGCGTGACGCCGAGCGCCATTCCGCGCGGCAGGATCGTCACCTTGTGGAGCGGATCGCCATGCGGAAGGACTGCGGCCAGAACTGCATGACCGCCCTCGTGATATGCGGTGGTTCGCTTTTCTTCGGCCGACAACACGAGGGAATCGCGTCGGGCACCCATCATGATGCGGTCGCGAGCCGACTCGAAGTCGATGCGCTCGATCTGCGCACTCCCGCGGCGAACGGCGAACAAGGCGGCCTCGTTCACCAGGTTGGCGAGGTCGGCACCGCTCATTCCCGGCGTTCCTTTGGCCATGATCTCGAGATCGACGTCGGGACCCATGCGCTTGTCGCGTGAGTGCACCTTCAGGATCGCCAAACGCTCCTCGAATTCGGGAAGCGGGACCACGATCTGTCGGTCGAAGCGACCGGGCCTCAGGAGGGCCGGATCGAGAATGTCGGGTCGGTTGGTGGCCGCCATGATCACGATGCCCTCGGAGGTCTCGAAGCCGTCCATTTCGGCGAGCATCTGATTGAGGGTCTGCTCGCGTTCGTCGTGACCGCCACCGAGTCCGGCCCCTCGCTTGCGCCCGATCGAATCGATCTCGTCGATGAAGATGATCGCTCGCCCCATTTTTCGGGCCTGTTGGAAGAGATCGCGCACGCGACTGGCGCCGACACCAACGAACATCTCCATGAAGTCCGAGCCGGTCACCGACAAGAAACCGACGCCTGCTTCTCCGGCGACTGCACGAGCGAAGAGCGTCTTGCCCGTACCGGGCGGACCGACGAGCAGGATGCCTTTGGGGACACGCGCTCCGATTTCCTTGAAGCGCTCGGGCATGCGCAGGAAATCGACGACCTCTTTGATCTCCGTCTTGACACCCTCGTATCCCGCCACGTCGGCGAACGTGGTCGAGGGACGGTCGGTGGTGTAGGCCTTGGCCCGACTGCGACCGATGGACATCACGTTGCCCATCTGGCCCGACGCGCGTCGGTTCATCCACACCAGGAATCCCATGATGAGGAAGAACGGCAACAGGAGCGGAATCAGGCTGAGAAGCCAGTTCGACTGCGGTGTGCTCGCTTCGAAGTCGACCCCTTCGGTTCGAAAGAGAGCGCGGTCGGTTTCGTTCGGAAAGCCGGGTGGCGCCGTCGTGGTGAATTCACTGCCATTGGAGAACACGCCGGTGATCCCGAGGGTCGTGTTGTTGAGTTTGAACTCGTCGACTCGACCATCGTCGACTTGCGTCATGAATTCCTCGAAGCCGATCTTCTCGCGCTCGGGGCCAGGGAGGAGTTGGGGGCCGAAGATCAGAAGGAGAACGATGACGAGCAGCACCCAGGGAGACCACTTGGGAAGAGCCGGACGGCCGGAGCGGCCTTCCGGACGTGACTCCTCGTTCTTCGGAGCGAGTGATCGGCGACGGCCTCCGGATCGATCGCCCGGGGGAGGCGGCGGGGGCGGGGGAGTTGGCTCACTCATGGCCCCATGCTACGACCAGGGTGCGCGACCTGGCATGGCGGGGACGCCCAGATCCACCTCCGCCCGGGTGATCTTGCGTACCGTTGTGACATGCGTTTGTGCACTCGCAACGGTTGTCGTGAGCAGGCCCGGGTCTCGTTGACCTTTCAGTACGCCTCATCGGTGATCTGGCTCGACCACCTCGCCGACGAACGGACTCCCGGTGTCTACGAATTGTGTGAGACGCACTGGCAGCGATTCGTGTCGCCGAACGGCTGGGACGTCGACGACCGTCGACGAGTGGACGTTCTGCCGTTCGTGCATCGCCTGGCCGGCTGATTCGGCTCCGAGGCGAATTCCGAACCCCCGATGCGTCCGGCATCCCACGAAGCCCGTTTCTCCGTCGGCTCGGCCATCGCGCTGTGGCTCGGGGCGTACGTCGCCGCCCTGCCACTGCAGGCGGTGGCGATCACCCTCCTCGACGCTGGTGACGTCGATCCCGACCTGTGGCCCACCTCCACCACCGTGGCGACGGTTCTGTGTCTGTGGATTCCGTTCGTGATCGGCCTCGTCGCGCTCAGCCATCTGCGCGGAGGAGCATCGTTCCGCGACGACTACCGGGCGCGCTTCCGATCCATCGATCTCGTCGGATTGCCGATCGGCGTCGCCGGGCAGTTCCTGCTCGTGCCACTTCTCTATTGGCCGTTGTCGAGTCTGTTCCCCGACACCTTCGACGCCGCCAAAGTGGAGGAACGAGCGACCGACCTCTGGGACCGTGCATCAGGGGGTTGGGTGCTCGCCCTCGTTGCGGTGGTGGCGATCGGTGCACCGCTCGTCGAAGAGTTCGTGTATCGCGGTGTGATCCTGCAGGCCCTCGAGGGCCGCGTGAACGACATCGTCGCCCTGGTCGTGTCGGCGGCCTTCTTCGCCGCCATCCACTTGCAGCCCGTGGAGCTCCCGGGGTTGTTCCTGATCGGTCTGGTGTTCGGTCTGTGCTGGCAACGAACGGGCCGATTGGCGTGTCCGATCCTGGCTCACGTCGCGTTCAACGCCTCGGGGCTACTGCTCGCGTCCCGGTGAAGGGCGCCGGGCTTCACGTGGCTGGCAGAATGACGTCGTGACCGACGACTTGATCACGGGGCCACTGGACCCGTCACTCGATCCGTCGCCGGAATCGATGACGGCGTCGCTTCCCGAGCCGGATCGCTGGAACCCGTTCCGCGGCTGGTCTCGGGAGCGCGTGATCCAGTTCTGGGTGCGCGTTCTGTTCCTGGGCGTGACGACGATCGTCGCGATCAAGGTCGTGCAACCCTCGTTGCTGTTTCGCGACTCCACCCCGACCGGCGGTGACATGGGTGCGCACGTCTGGGGTCCGGCCTATCTCCGTGATCACCTGCTGCCGTGGAAACTCAACGGTTGGTCGATGGACTGGTACTCGGGATTGCCCGTCTATCGCTTCTACATGGTCGTCCCGGCCCTCTTCATACTGCTGCTCGACGTGGTGTTGCCCTACGGCGTCGCGTTCAAGTTGATCGCCGTTCTCGGCATCGTGACTCTTCCGGTGTGTCTGTGGACCTTCGGTCGGCTCGCACGGTTCGCGTACCCCGTCCCAGAGTTGTTCGCCCTCGCCGGACTGGTCTTCCTGCTCGACGAGAGTTACACGATCTACGGCGGCAACGTCGCGTCGACGATGGCCGGCGAGTTCTCGTTCTCCATCTCGTTGTCGTTCGCCGTGCTCGCTTTCGGATTCTTCGCCAACGGTCTCGAAACCGGACGCCATCGAGCCAAGGCGGCGATCTTCATGGCTCTCGCCGTGCTGTGCCACGGCATCGTGGCGATCTACGTCGCGGTCGGACTCGTGATCATGGCTCTTCTGTGGCTCGACCGCCGTCGCCTGCGCTGGTTCGTCGTCACGGCCGGAACCGGATCACTGCTCGCGGCGTTCTGGATCGTTCCCTTCCTTCTGAACCACGCCTACATGACCGACATGAAGTACAAGGGTGAACCCGGCAACGGTTCGTTCACCTCCTACTGGGGAATGTTCTTCGCCCTACCGCCGTTCTGGAACGTGTTCTTCACCTTCTTCGCCGCCGTGGGTCTGATCGCCGTCCTGGTTCGTCGACACACCAACGGCGTCTGGATCGGTGTCACCGGCATCGTGTTCGTGGCTTTCGTGTATCTCTTCAACGACAGTCTTCCGGTCATCGGCCTCCTCTGGAATCCGCGGCTGCTTCCGATGGTCAATCTGTGTCGGTATCTCCTGGCCGCCATCGGCATCGTCGAATTCGTGCTCGCCGCCGTTCGTCTGGCTCAGCACGAACGCCGCGGTCGACTGATGTATCCGCCGTCGTGGGAGAGCGACCGACGTACTCAGCGAGCCTTCTTCACGTGGCGCACGTCGGTGGCGATCGCCAGCCTCGTCGTCGCCCTGATCGTGCTGGGTTTCCGCTTTCAGGTGTTGCCGGGCGGTCGCTTGATCGACGAAGGCCAAGGTCTCGAATACACGTGGGGACCCTTCGAGACCGAAGCATCGGACAAGGGTTTCGTCGACGGATGGGCGCGCTGGAACTTCTCGGGCTACGAGGGTCGATCGGCCTACGGCGAGTACTACGCACTCGTGCAGACGATGAAGGGCCTCGGAGAGTCGCGCGGTTGTGGGCGCGCCCTCTGGGAGAACAACGAGAACAACGATCGGTACGGCACGACGATGGCGCTCATGCTTCTTCCGTTCTGGACCGACAGCTGTATCGGATCGAGTGAAGGTCTGTTCTTCGAAGCAGCCGGCACGACGCCGTACCATTTCCTCGCCGCGGGTGCGATGTCGAAACAGAGTTCCAATCCTGTGCGCGAACTTCGGTACGTGAACAACGATGCCGAGACCGGCGTGACGTATCTGCAGGCCCTCGGTATTCGCTATTACATGGCGGCAACCCCCGAGGCGATCGACGAGGCCACCGATGTGATCGATGCGGGTGGGCCACTCGTCGAGATCGCGCAGTCGGGTCCCTGGCACATCTACGAAGTTGCCGACTCCGATGTGGTGATCCCGTTGGACGTGCAGCCGGTCGTGGTCAACGAACGTGGTGGAGATCGTCGTGAACGTTGGCTCGAACTCGGGACGAGTTGGCTGCAGAACGGTGACGAGTGGTCGGCCCTGCCGGCTGCCGACGGACCCGAATCGTGGCAGCGCATCTCGGTCGACGTCGATCTCGATCGTCGCAACGGAGAACCCGGCTCGGACTCGAGAAACGTCGACATCGTGGTTCCCTCCGAACCGATCGGTGTCGTCGAACTCGAGTCGGTGTCGGTGTCGAACGTGGAGATCGGTACCGAAACCGTCTCGTTCCGCGTCGACCGACCAGGTGTCCCCGTCCTGGTGCGCGTGAGCTATTTCCCCAACTGGAAGGTCTCGGGTGCGAGTGGCCCGTATCGAGTCGCGCCGAACATGATGGTCGTGGTTCCGACGGCCAACGAGGTCTCGATGTCGTTCGAAGCGAGCTTCGTCGATCGTTTCGCCTACGTCATGACACTCGCTGGAGTCATGTGCCTGTTCCTCATTCGGCGCAGCGATCGCCGACGCGAATCCGGAACCGAGGACGACGAGGGCTCGTCGAGCGAAGTATCGATGTCATCTTCCGATGAAATCGCCGATTCACCTGGGGAAACGCCGAGCGAACTCGTGTGAGCCTCCCGTCCGGGCCGGGAACCCACGGGTAGCGTGGAGGATCGCTATGTCGAACGCCGAAACACTGGATTCCATCGTCAAGGCCTACGACATTCGTGGCACGGTGCCTGATCAGTTCGACGCCGAGATCGCCCATGCTCTCGGCGTCGGGTTCGCCCGGTTCACCGGCAGCTCGGTGGCCGTGGTCGCGCGAGACATGCGTCCGTCGGGAGTCGAACTCGTCGACGCATTCTCACGAGGTCTCATGGAACAGGGAGTCGATGTCATCGACATCGGTTTGGCGTCCACCGACCTCATGTACTTCGCCGCCGGTCGTCTCGATGCGCCCGGTGCGATGTTCACCGCGTCGCACAATCCGGCCCAGTACAACGGCGTGAAGCTGTGTCTTGCGGGTGCGCGCCCGGTCGGGGTCGACACGGGTCTGGCCGAGGTCAAAGAAACGGCCCGACGAGTACTGAACGGGGACGGTCCGAAGCCGGCCGATCGGTCCGGTCGGCTGACCGAACGCGACCTGCTCTCGTCCTTCGTCGACCACGTGCTGTCGTTCGTGGACGGGTCGGCCATGCGTCCCATGCGGGTCGTGGCCGACACCGCCAACGGCATGGGGGGCCTCGTGGTTCCGGCGGTCTTCGAACGTCTGCCGCGTCTCGAACTCGAAGTGATGTACGCCGAACTCGACGGAACGTTTCCGAATCATCCGGCCGATCCGTTGCAGCCGGCGAACCAGCGTGATCTCCAGGCTCGGGTGGTCGCGGGTGGATTCGACGTCGGCTTGGCATTCGACGGCGATGCCGATCGCGTGTTCGTGGTCGACGAACAGGGGAGAGGACTCTCGGGTTCCACGACGACGGCACTCCTCGCCGCGTCACTTCTGCGCACTCATCCCGGAGCGACCGTTCTGCACAATCTGATCTGCAGTCGCGCAGTGCCCGAAGTCATCCGTGAAAACGGGGGTGTGCCCGTCCGAACCAAGGTCGGACATTCGTTCATCAAACAGCAAATGGCCGACACTGGTGCGGTGTTCGGCGGAGAGCACTCGGCTCACTATTACTTCGCCGACAACTACCGGGCCGACAGCGGGCTCATCGCCACCATGCTCGTTCTCGACGAATTGTCTCGTTCCGGAGTCCCGATGTCGGAGTTGCGCCGGCCCTTCGAGCGCTATTCGTCGAGCGGGGAGATCAATACTCAGGTCGAGAATCCTTCGGTCGTCATCGACGCCGTGTCGAAGAAGTACGGGGCCTTCGCCCAGGATCGGCTCGACGGCCTCACCGTCGATTGCGGTGCTTGGTGGTTCAACCTGCGGCCGTCCAACACCGAACCGCTGCTCCGACTGAATCTCGAAGCGCCGACCCGCGAAGAATGCGACGAACACGTGGCCGAACTACTGTTGGCGATCACGTCGGTCTGACCGGCGATTCGCTTCTGGAGGAACAATGCCCCTCGATCCCGAACTCGTGAGTGTCTTGGCCTGTCCCGAGGACCACGGCCCGCTGCACGTCTTCGACGACGAGAACTGCATCTACAACCCGCGACTGAAGCGTCGGTACTCGATTCGTGAGGGCATCGCCGTCATGCTGGTCGACGAGGCCGACACCGTGTCGGATGCCGAGCACGAGCGTCTCATGGCACGAATTTCTCGTGGCGAAGGTCGCCCCACCGGCACGCGTGTTGCCTAATCTCGTGGTGCGCGTCCCGCACCCCTGATTCATCGATCGCTCGATCCACCCCTCGAAGGAGCTCCGTGTCCACTCTCGCTTCCCGTCGTGACTATCGCGTCGCCGACCTCTCGCTCGCTCCGTTCGGTCGCAAGGAAATCCATCTCGCCGAGCACGAGATGCCCGGTCTGCGTGCATTGCGCAAGGAGTACGGACCGCTGAAGCCGTTGAAGGGGGCTCGGATCTCCGGATCGCTCCACATGACCATCCAGACCGCGGTTCTGATCGAAACACTGGTCGAACTCGGCGCCGAAGTGCGCTGGGCATCGTGCAACATCTTCAGCACACAGGATCATGCCGCGGCCGCCGTGGTCGCCGGTCCGAACGGCTCTCCCGACGACCCGCAGGGCGTCCCGGTCTTCGCGTGGAAGGGCGAGACGCTCGAGGAGTACTGGTGGTGCACCGATCAGATGATGACGTGGCCCGATGGCGACGGACCGAACATGATCCTCGACGATGGTGGCGATGCGACTCTCTTGCTGCACAAGGGTTCCGAATACGAGAAGTCCGGCGAGGTTCCCGACCCCACCACGGCGTCCAATGCCGAGTTGGCGATCGTTCTCGGTTTGTTGCAGCGCGGCCTGAGGACGGATCCGACCAAGTGGTCCCGCATGGCCAAAGGCATCAGGGGAGTGACCGAAGAGACCACGACGGGCGTGATGCGTCTCTACAAGATGCACGAGCGCGGCGAGTTGCTCTTCCCGGCCATCAACGTGAACGACTCGGTCACCAAGTCGAAGTTCGACAATCTCTACGGCTGTCGGCATTCGCTCGTCGACGCCATCTGTCGGGCGACCGACGTGATGTTGGCCGGCAAGGTCGCCGTCGTGTGCGGCTACGGCGACGTGGGCAAGGGTTGCGCGCAGGCCTTGAAGGGCCAAGGCGCGCGGGTGATCGTGACCGAGGTCGACCCGATCAATGCGTTGCAGGCGGCCATGGAGGGCTACCAGGTGACGACGCTCGACGAGATCGCTCCGTCCGCCGACATCTTCGTGTCGGCGACCGGTAACGACCACATCATCACGGTCGACCACATGCATCGCATGAAGCACAACGCCATCGTGTGCAACATCGGCCACTTCGACTCCGAGATCGACATGGCCGGCCTCGCTCGCAGCGGCGCGACCAAGGACGAATTGAAGCCGGGAACCGATCTCTGGTCGTTCCCCGACGGACACTCGGTCATCGTTCTCGCCGAGGGTCGGCTCGTGAACCTCGGTTGCGCGACCGGGCACCCGAGTTTCGTGATGTCGTGCTCGTTCTCCAATCAGGTGATCGCCCAGATGGAGCTCTTCAACAATCTCGACAAGTATCCGCTCGGTGTCTACGTGTTGCCCAAGCGACTCGACGAGAAGGTGGCAGCACTGCACCTCGACGCCCTCGGGGTGAAGCTCACCAAGCTCACCGACGAGCAGGCCGAGTATCTCGGCGTCGATCCGTCGGGTCCGTTCAAGCCCGATCACTACCGGTACTGAGTTCTGTGGACCGGGTGACGGAACGGCTGGCGCGATGTTCGTTCGGCCTGTTCCTCTTCGGGCTCGGGATCACGTTCTTCATCCGTGCCCAGTTGGGTCTCGCACCATGGGACGTCTTCCACACCGGTGTGTCCGACAAGACCGATGTCGCCGTCGGCACGATCATCATCCTGGTCGGGGTGTTCTTGTTGCTCCTCTGGATCCCGTTGCGGCAGCGACCGGGAGTCGGCACGATCATGAACGCGTTGGAAATCGGTTTGGTCGTGAATCTGACCAAACCGATCATCGGTGAACCCGAACACATCGTCGGGAGACTCGCCCTCATGCTGGCCGGACTGGTGATCGTCGGACTCGGATCGGCGATCTACATCGGATCCGGGCTCGGGGCCGGCCCGCGCGACGGACTCATGCTCGGGTTGTCGACGCGTGGAATCAGCATCCGTCTGGCTCGAACACTCATCGAACTCTCCGTGTTGGTGACCGGCATCGTCCTCGGTGGCCCGATCGGCCTCGGGACGGTGGCCTTCGCTCTCGGAATCGGCCCTCTCGTGCAGGTGCTTCTCCCGCGTTTCGACATCCGCTCCAGCGAACCCGCTCGGACGAACTGAGCCCGAACATGATCGTGGCCCCGGTTTCCCGGGGCCACGATCATCCAGAAGGGGTTGGGTTACTTGCAGATTTCCTTGGTGAGGGTCTGCTTGAGAGTTCCCGACAGCTTGCCGTCATCGGTGGCCGTGATCGTCACCGTCGCACCGGCATGATCCGGAGTGAAGGTGAAACTGAGCGCCTGCGATGTCGAGGCGAGTTGGATCTTCTCCGACTTCACGGTTTGTCCGTTGATCTGAAGCACGACCGACAGCACGGAACCGGCGGTATCCGAGATCGTGAACGACACGGCCGACCCCTTCGGGGACAGGCAGAGCGGCCACGTCTTGTTGACACCCGTATTGAGGGCGACCTTCGGTGCGGTGTTGTTGGTGATGCCACCGGTCTGACCCGCCACCGTCGTACTGGTCGACGATGTCGAATTGGTCGAGGTGCAACCGGTCGTACGTTCGACGACCTTGAACTCGGTTCGGGCGATTCCCGTCAGAGTTCCGTCGTCGGCTCGAGCGATGAGCTCGATCGTCTGACCGATCTGGGCCGACGTCACGGTCTCGGTGGTCGTCACACTCCCGACCCCGGCCACGGTTCCGACGTTCCTGGCCACGGTGCCGAGGCTGATCGTCTTGTTGTAGGTGGACAGCGTCACGGCGGAATCGTCGCCCTGGGGATCGTTGACGTTGATCACGACCGTCACCGGAGTCGACGAGCCCGTTCCCGACTTGCAGACCGTGACGGTTCCCGACGGCTTCGTCGCGATGGTCACCTGCGGAGCGGTGTTCGTGCTGGTGGTCCCGGCCGGCTGACATCCGCCCGGGTACTGAATCCGGACTGTCGCCTCGTTGCTGGTCGTGATCGACTGGCCGTCGTCGGCCGTGGCGACGAACGTCAGCGTGGAGGGGCGGTTTCGCTCGGCGGCGATGAACACCTTCGACTGCGAACCCGATCCCGAGATCGTCCAGCTTCCGAGGGCCCCGTTGTTCAACAACACGGTCATCTCGTCGCCATCGGCGTCACTCGCCGTCACCACGACCGAGTAGGTCTTCTGGGCACCGGTCTCGATCTCGATGCACTCCGGGGTCGCGGTCACCGTGACGACGGGCGGAGTGTTGTCGCCGCTCGGCGTGGGCTGGTCAGGAACCGAGTCTCCCGGTGTGGACTCGTCAGGTGTCGAATCCTCGGGTGTCGGTTCGCTCGGGTCGCCTTGAGCGCTGCCGTCGCCGCAATCGACGACGACCAGATCGATCGTTGCCGATCCCTCGTTGCCCTCGGCGTCCTTGGCGACGGCCTTCAGCGAATAGGTGCCGGGTTCGTCGATGGTGACGAAACCGTTGAAGAAACCCGGTTCGCTCTCGAACGAGTCGATCTGATCCCCATCGAGGAAGATCGCTCCTTCGCGGACGGCGCCGTCAGAGTTCCACGCGGTCATCAACACTTGGACCTGCTCGCCAGAACACACTCGCTTCGGACCACGCAGCGACACGATCACCTCGGTCTGCTGAATCTCGACCCCTTCGGGCTTCGGGCAGTCGTCGAAGAACGACTCGAGTTGGTACGTGTACCGCTTCTCCGACGTGCCGTCCTCGTACTGGTGGTACCAGTGCTGGCCATGATCGGAGGGCTGCTCGTCACTGTTGAAACCGGTCCAGCGCCAGACGATGCCGTTGGTGTCGGTGTAACGGGCGCCCTCGTATTCGGGCGGGCACTCACGGTCGACCGGAACATCGGGCGGGAGGCAGGCATCCACGTAACCGGGGATGTCGAGGATGTAGGTGACGAATTCACCGTTCTCGGCCTGCCACTCGCCGTTGCCGACGTAGCGCCACAGGACTCCGCGTGAATCGCGGAACGAGTGACCCAGTTCGGGTTCGGTGTTCGGCTCGACGCAACCGTTCGGGTTGCAGTCGTCGCCGATCGCCGTGACGGCGTCGATGAGCTGTTCGATGATCTGTTGCGGGTTGACGCCAGCGGCATCGGCCACCACGGTCACGGCCTTGTCGGCTGACTGTCCGTACTCGTCCTCGAATGCTTCGTTGGTCTCGGGGATTCCTTCGTCGTTGATGACGTAGGTCTTGCCACCTTCGGCTGCGGGATCACAGGGAGGCAAGCAGTCTTCGGTATAGAAGGGCAGATCTTGCGTGCGGGCGAGGGTTTCGCCGGTCGTGGTGTTGGTCCAGACCGAGGCGTCGGCCGTCTTGATCCAGAGGTCGCCGTTGCTCGGGTCGACCCATACGGCGTGAACCTTGGTCTCGAGAACGTTCAACGGGGGACATGGCGGGAGGCAGTACTTGCGGTAGCCGGGCAGGAGCACCGTGTAGGCGATCACCCGACCGGACTCGTCACTCTCGTTGACCCAGCCACCGTCGGCGGAGATGTACCGATAGATGTTGCCGTCGTGGCCGAACCACACGTAACCCTCCGGGACGTCGACGATCGGCGGGCAATCGAATGGACGACTCGGCTCCGGACAGCCGGACGGCTTGTTGGGGAGCTCGGCGTAGGTGAGGGTCTCGATGTCGGGTGTCGACACCTGGTCCCAACCGTCTGCGCCGCCCGTGCCGGCGGCGAAGACCCATTCCTCGCCGGTGCTGTCGACCCACACATCACCGATGCTCGCCATGGTGGGCGGGCACACGGTCTTGGGGGAGTACGGCTCGCCGCACTCGTCCTCGAACAGTTGCGAGATCGACGTCTGCTCTCCGGTGGTCGTGTTGACCCAACCGAGCTGGGTGGTTCCGGTCACGTCGGTGTAGAGGTACACCACTTCCCAGGTTTCGCCGGTCTCGCGATCGGTCCAGGCATCACCGATGTGCGGGTACTCCGGCGGACACGGATCATCCTCGAGGGGCGGTTCACCGCAGTCGTCGAGGTATCCGGGGATGGCGCTCGGATCGGATCCGGCCACGGTCTCGCCGGTGTACTGGCTCTCCCACTGATCGAGCTTCCAGTTGTAGATCCAGAGATCGCCGTTGCTCGCGCCGTACGGGGTCCAGTCCATGGCCGCGACACCGTTGATCGGTTCGGGGCACTCAGGGGTGACCGTGTCGAAGGGGTCGCCACAATCCTCGGCGTAACCCGGAATGTCGCGCAAGAAGTTGGCGATCTCCCCGTCCTGGTTGACCCAGTAGCCGGTGTCGAGACTGGTGAATTCCCAACGCCACACGTCACCGTTGCTCGCGTAGTAGTCGGTCCACGATCCACGGAATGCTTCGGGGCAGTCTCCGCCGGGCTGACGCTGGCCGGGTTCGTCACAGAGTTCGAGATAACCGGGCAGCTCGTCGGTCGGATATTTGAAGAGATCGGCGTCGGTCGTCGAGAACCAGGTGTCGGTCGATCGGTCGTACTGCCACACCATGCCCGACGGATCGGTGTACTGAACCGGGTCGGCATTCCAGTCGGGGCATGCCGGCTCGTCTTGGGTGCGCGGCTGATCGGGGCCATCGCACTCGGAGAATGCTGGATCGAGATCGGTGGTGGCTTTCATTTCTCCGGTGGCTTGGTCGAGCCACATCGCGGTGCCTTGTTCTTCCGGTGCATCACCGGTCCAGATCCATTCGACTCCGTTGGAGTCGGTGTATCGCGCCCCTTGGAATTCCTCCGGGCATTCAGGGTCGCCACCGGGCTGATCACCGGGCGGCGTATCACCGGGCTGATCACCGGGCGGCGTGTCTCCGGGCTGATCGCCGGGCGGTGTGTCACCGGGCTGATCACCGGGTTGATCACCGGGAACGGAGTCCTGAGTCTGCGGGTTGCCATCCTCAGGATCCGATGTCGGCGGGTTGTCGGTGCCGTCCGGGGCATCCTCGCTCGGTCCGAGCAACGGGTTGCCGCAGGCGCAACGGGCGCGCGGCATTCCTTCGTCATCGACGAGGATGGCGGTGCCGGCTGCGATCACGGCGTCGTATCCGTACGACTGGCCGTTCTTGAAGCCGAACATCTGCACGTTGAGGTTCTGCAAGGCGAAGACGGGAGTGAGGCTGCGCAAGTACGACTCGAGTTCGGAGAACTCGATGCCTTGAATGTCGGCCCACGCCCGTCCACGATCTTCGTAGTAGGTGAGGAAGCGGATCATCGCCTCGACATCACAGATGTTCGAGCCGGTACCTCCGTAGGTTCGTCCGGCGTACAGGCCGGGCGCCGAACCGGACACGTCACCGCTCGTGAGAGTGGACGGATCGACGCTGTACGACGCCACGGCGAACGTGGGTGCGAACGAATCGGGTCCCACGACTCCCGCCGGCTGGAACAGGGTGCGTGCGGCGCCATCGGATCCACCACTGTCGTTCTTGTCGCCACCACCGCAGGCGGCGGTCAACGACAGTGCGGCGGCCAGGAATACTGCAGACAGACGACGCATCGTCCCCCTCTTTCGCGTCCGAGTGACGTTCGTCCCGTCACTGTGATGGAAACGGAGTGTAACGACCGATCGAAACCTCTTCGAATGTGGAGTCTCAAGGTTGGGTTCAGATGGCACGGTTGTCGCTCGGAGCGGGGTCGAGCCCTCGTCCCCCGGCGGCGGGTGGAGTGGTTGTTCCATGAGGGTCCCGAGTGGCGGCCCGGACGAATCTGACAACTTTTCTCCCGGTTACTGTTCGGAGATGACCAGGATCGAGACACCCAACGGACCCGTGATCGGACGCGAACGCCCGGATGGAACCCACGCCTTTCTCGGGATTCCGTACGCCCGGGTGACCCGGTTCGGGCCTGCCATGCCAGAAAAGCCCTGGTCAGAGCCCTACGAGGCTGATTCCCACGGTCCGATCTGCCATCAGATGGCGGGCATGATGGAGTCCGCAATGGGGGTGTCCTTGCCGCCGATGGCCGAGGACTGCTTGAGCGTCGCCGTCCACACCCCTGGAGGCGGGCGGCGCGACTCTCCGGTCCTGGTCTGGATCCACGGTGGGGGGTACGTGAACGGGTCGGGTTCCACACCGTGGTACGACGGGTCGGCCTTGGCCCGTCAGGGCGTCGTCGTCGTGACCGTCAACTATCGGCTCGGCGTGTTCGGGTTCTGGCGCGAGAACAACCTCGGTCTCGGCGACCAGATCGAGGCCCTGCGGTGGGTGCGGCGCAACATCGAGAGTTTCGGCGGTGACCCCGACAACGTGACGATCTTCGGCGAATCGGCGGGAGGGTCGAGTGTCGTGGCCCTGATGGCGAGCGCCGAGGCGCGCGGACTGTTCCGGCGCGTGTGGTCGATGAGTCCGTCGATCGGCCAGTTCCGGTCGCGTGAACGGGCTGACGAACATGCGCGTCGTTTTCTCGAGTTGGCCGAGGCACGTGACGACGGCGCGCTGCTGTCGATGAGTCCTGACCAATTGCTCGACGTGCAGAACCGTCTCCTCGGTGAGAACAGTCGGGCCTACGACTTCTTCGCGCCGACGGCGGGAGGGGCGTTCTTGCCCGATGACATCGTCGGCACTGCAGCGACGTGCGATGCCGACCTCGTCATCGGTACGACGCGCGACGAGAACCGCATGTTCGGTGCGTTCACTCCCGAGGCACAGTCGATGAGCGACGAGAAGATGCGCTCGATGGTGTCGTCGATTCTTCCCGGGCGCGGCGACGCCGTCGATGTGTACCGACGCCATCGTCCGGGAGAGAACGATGCGCAGATCGTGATGGCGGTCCAGACGGACGAGGGTTTCCGTCAACGTTCGATTCGTGTGGCCGAGAAGCGGGCGCGAGTCGGGGCTCGCACGCACATGTATTGGTTCACGTGGCCGACTCCGGCCTTCGGCGGAGTACTTGGTTCGTGTCACGCGATCGACATCCCGTTCACCTTCGACAATCTCGACGCGCCGGGAATCTCGATGTTCACGGGGGAAGCGCCCGAGCGTGCCGACCTCGCGCGTGACCTGTCGGCGCAACTCGTGTCGTTCGCAGCAACGGGTGAGGTCGATTGGCCGGAGTTCTGTCTCGACCGACGAGCGACTCGGGTGTTCGATCTGGTTCCGTCGGTCATCCACGATCCCGAACCCGAGATCCGCGCTCTCTGGGAGGCCTCCCGCCCCGACCTCTGAAGTCGGACCGGGTGTCACACCCCCATGGTCTGCTGTCGACATGAACCTCGACGTGGCGACCACCCGATCCCAGCCGATCCTGTCGGCCTGCGACTACCGCGACGATGTGCGCCGTCGGGTGGTCGACTTGAAGTATCGCGGCCGCCGTTCCATCGCCCGTGAGCTGGCTCGACGCCTGGCCGATTCGGTGCGAGCCGATGTGGGTGAGGTGTTCGATGTCGTCACCTGGGCTCCCACCTCGTCGCGGCGACGTCATCGTCGAGGTTTCGATCAGGCCGCTCTCATCGCGCGACACGTCGCGCGAGAGCTGGGCGTTCCGTGCCGTCGACTCCTCGTGCGCGAAACACGTCAGGCTCAGACCGGACGTTCACGTGTCGCTCGGCTCGCTGGCCCTCGATTTCGAGCCCTGTCGACACGCCGGGCGCTCCGGGTGCTCGTCGTCGACGACGTCGTCACGACCGGATCGACATTGCGTGCTGCTGCTCAGGCCCTCACGGCGTCGGGTTGGGGAGACGTCACGCTCGCGGCCGTTGCCTCCACTCCGAGTGGCCGGCGTGACGTTCGACCGAACGTCCTCATTCGACCGTGATCGATGCGACCCGAACGTCAGAGCCCGACGAGGGTTCGCACCCGGTCGATGGCTGGTTGCTGATCCTCCTCGACCAACACACCGTGCATCCCGAGGGCACTCGCGGCCTGCACGTTCACGTCCATGTCGTCGAGGAACGCGGCCTCGGTCGCCGTGGCGCCGAGCCGTTCGAGGGCCAAGTGGTAGATCGACGGATGCGGTTTGCGCAGACCGACCTCGTGGCTGTCGACGACATCGTCGAACAGTGAGTCGAAGTCCATGATCATGCGCCAACGATCGCGAAATTCCCGGATGTTGTTGGTGAGGACGCCTGTCCGACACCCGTGGGCGCGCAGATCGTGGACCAACTGGAGCATCGCATCACTGCGGACGAACTCGAAGTTGAGTCCGCCCTTCTTCGCCGCCGAGCTCGATGCGGAGTCGGGTGCCGGTTCACGCATCGTGAATCCGGCCTCGGCGATGAGACGGCCCACCCCGGCCCGGTAATCGTCGAGGCTGATCTCACCACGCTCCAGGCGATGCCACGGGTGGTCGCTGTCGGCCGCATAGTCGCCGAGCATCACGGCCATGACCTCGTCGGCCGGATGGTCGGGGAAGCGTTTCACGACATCGAGGGCCCGACCCGAGAGCGACAGCACGCCTCCGAGGTCGAAAATGACGGTGTTCACCGGGGGAGTCGACGCCATGGGGCCAGTCTTCCCGCCGCCGGGTGGGTGGGGCGAACCCAGAGGGTTCGAGGCACAGCGGTAGGCTCGACATCCGCATGGGAATCCTGGATCGCATTCTGAGGGCCGGTGAAGGCAAGAAGTTGAAGGCCCTCGAGGGGCTGGTTCCCGACATCAATGCCGAAGAGGCGATCGTCGCCGCACTGAGCGATGACGCCTTGCGCGACCGGACCAATCAGTTCCGCCAGCGTCTCGATCGTGGTGAGTCCCTCGACGACCTCCTGGTCGAAGCCTTCGCCACGGTGCGCGAAGGGGCCAAGCGAGTGATCGGTCAGCGCCACTACGACGTTCAGCTGATGGGTGGCGCAGCTCTGCACTTCGGATGGATCGCCGAGATGAAGACCGGTGAGGGAAAGACGCTCGTGTCCACCCTCCCGGCGTACCTGAACGGACTGTCCGGCCGGGGCGTTCACCAGATCACGACCAACGACTACCTCGCTCGCCGTGACTCGGTCTGGATGGGACAGATCCACCGTTGGCTCGGCCTCAACGTCGGACTCGTGATCCCCGGGCTCCAGGAGCGCCCCGATCAGAAGCGGGCGAACTACGCCGCCGACATCACGTACGGAACGAACAACGAATTCGGTTTCGACTACCTGCGCGACAACATGGCCGGCACCAAGGCCAACAAGGTTCAGCGTGGTCACGTGTTCGCCGTGGTCGACGAGGTCGACTCGATCCTCATCGACGAAGCGCGCACACCGCTCATCATCTCGGGTCGTGTGGCCGACGCCGCTCAGCTGTACTACCGCTTCGCGTCGATCGTACGGAGTCTGAAGCGCGACCTTCACTACGAAGTCGAAGAAGACAAGCGTGTCGTCATGCCAACCGAGGCCGGTATCGAGGCCGTCGAACAGGAACTGGGCGTCGAGAACCTCTACGACGAGGTGCAACGCAATCTGGTTCACCAGCTCCAGGTGGCTCTGAAGGCCAAGGAGCTCTACCACCGCGACAAGGACTACATCGTCCAGGGTGGAGAGGTGAAGATCGTCGACGAATTCACCGGACGCATCCTCGAAGGTCGTCGCTGGAGCGAGGGTATCCACCAAGCCGTCGAAGCCAAGGAAGGAGTGAAGATCAAGGAGGAGAATCAAACTCTCGCCACGATCACGCTCCAGAACTACTTCCGTATGTACGAGAAGTTGGCCGGAATGACGGGTACGGCGCAGACCGAAGCTGCCGAACTCATGAACACGTACGGCCTGCAGGTCGTCCCGATTCCGACCAACCGTGAGATCCGTCGGGCCGACGAGCCCGATCTGATCTTCAAGTCCGAGCGCGCGAAGTTCGATGCGATCATCGACGACGTGGCCGAGCGGAACGCCGCCGGTCAGCCGATCCTCATCGGTACGGCGAGTGTCGGCAAGAGCGAGGTTCTGTCCACGCTCTTGGCCAAGCGCGGCATCAAGCACGAGGTCCTCAACGCGAAGCAGCACACCCGGGAAGCCGAAGTTGTGGCGCAGGCGGGCCGGATCGGTTCGGTCACCGTCGCCACCAACATGGCCGGTCGAGGAGTCGACATCTTGCTCGGTGGCAACCCCGAAGGTCTGGCATCGCGTGCAGTGCTCGCGGAGGGCTTCGATCCCTCGACGCTCACCGATGAATTCGCGTTGCCGATGCCGCTCGAGCAGATGCCCGAGGAGTATCAGCACGATCGTGCCCGTGCCCAGGCTCGCTACGGCGAACTGCTCGATCGCCTGTCGGCCGAATGCAAGGCCGAGGGTGATCGCATTCGTGAGCTCGGCGGCCTGTACGTGATCGGATCGGAACGTCACGAGAGTCGCCGTATCGACAATCAGCTGCGCGGACGCTCGGGACGACAGGGCGATCCCGGTGAAACGCGCTTCTATCTGAGTCTCGAAGACGACCTCATGCGATTGTTCGCGACCGGAGCCTTGAGCTGGGTGATGGGCCGAGCACTGCCCGACGACGAAGCGATCGAGCACAAGATGGTCACCAAAGCCATCGAGCGTGCGCAGACGACGGTCGAACAGCGCAACGGAGAGATCCGCAAGAACGTGCTCAAGTACGACGAGGTCATGAACGAGCAGCGCAAGGTCATCTACATGCGCCGTGATCAGATCCTCGAAGGCCTCGATCTCAAGACCGCGGCGATGGAGTACCTGGCCGAAGCCGTCGATTCCTTGATCGAGACCCATTGCGTGAGCGATGTCGACGACGAATGGGATCTCGAAGGTCTGGCCAAGGAGATCAAGACCTACTGGCCGAACGAGATCACCGAGGGTGATCTGGCCAACTGTCGCGACACCGACCGGATGTACGACCTCGTGATGGCCGATGCCTCGGCGTACTACGAACGGCGTGAAGCCGAACTCACCCCGACGGTGATGCGCGATGTCGAACGTCAGGTGATGCTGCGCATCATCGACCAGCGCTGGCGCGAGCACCTCGAGGAAATGGATTACCTGCAGGAAGGCATCAACCTCCGTGCGATGGGTCAGAAGGATCCTCTGGCCGAATGGCAGCGTGAGGGGTACGAGATGTTCGGCTCGATGATGAAGGGCATCGCGCAGGACTTCGTCCGCTACGTGATGCACGTCCAGGTGGTGCGCAACGATGCTCCCGATCTGACCGTGAAGAACGTGCAGGAGTCGAAGTCGGAAGCGACTCCCGCAGTACAGAGCGCGATGGTCGAAGCCGGTCTCGCCCCCGCTCCGACTCCCGACACCGCTTCGAAGCCCAAGACCGTCGTGAACGATGCTTGGTCGAAGACGCCGCGCAACGCGCCGTGCCCGTGTGGTTCGGGCAAGAAGTTCAAGATGTGCCACGGCACCAACTGACGCATGCGCGACTTCACCGATGACCTTCGCGACGTCCGACGTCGCCTCGGCGAGGCCCACGGCTATCTCCGTGTCGACGAACTCCGAGCACGCGTCGCCGAACTCGAGTTCGAGGTGTCTCGACCTGATCTCTGGGACGACCAGGATCGCGCCAAGAAATTGAACACCGAGTACGCGAACTCCAAGGGCGACCTCGATCAGTACGACCAGTTGTCACGGGACGTCGACGACGTCGAGGTACTGCACGAGATGGCTCGCGAAGTCGACGACGAGTCACAGGAGCCCGACATCGAGTCGGGAATCGCCTCGATCGCGACGCGACTCGACGGACTGGAGATGCGCAGCCTGTTCACGGGCGAGCACGACGAAGTTGATTGCATCGTGCACATCAACACCAAGGATGGTGGGGTCGACGCCCAGGACTGGAGCGAAGTGTTGCTCCGGATGTACTCGCGATGGGCTGAGCGACGCGGATTCGAGATCGAGATCGACGACGTGTCCCCCGGAACCGAGGCCGGCATCATGTCGGCCGAGTTCACGATCAAGGGCCGATACGCGTACGGACTCATGACGTCCGAACGCGGAACGCATCGTCTGGTGCGCATCAGCCCGTTCGACAATCAAGGTCGACGGCAGACGAGTTTCTCGGCCGTGCAGGTCTGGCCGGTGATCGACGACCCCGATGTCGAGATCAACGAATCCGACATTCGCATGGAAGTTTTCCGTGCATCGGGAGCTGGTGGTCAGCACGTCAACAAGACCTCGTCGGCGGTGCGTCTCATCCACGAGCCGACGGGTCTCGTTGCGTCGTCTCAGGAGGAACGGAGCCAGCTGCAGAACCGCGAGAAGGCGATGGGTCGTCTGCGCGCGATGGTCGCGGCGCGGATCGAAGAAGAGCATCAAGCCGAACTCGATCGGATCGCCGGTAAGCAGGCCACCGTCGGATGGGGCAGCCAGATCCGCTCGTACGTTCTTCAGCCGTACCAAATGGTGAAGGATCTGCGAACCGAGGTCGAGACAAGTGGTGTCGAAGCGGTGCTCGACGGCGACATCGACCAATTCATGGAGGGTTATCTGCGTTGGCGTCGATCGGGTGACGGTTCCTGACCGAGTGACACTGGTACCCTGACGTCGCTCACGGTTGCACCATGATTCGCCTCGAAAACGTCACCAAGTCCTACAGCACCGACGTCACGGCGCTCCGCGACGTCTCGTTCGAGATCGCCAAAGGTGAGTTCGTCTTCCTCGTCGGGCCATCCGGATCGGGTAAGTCCACGTTGTTGCGGCTGATGAACCGTCAAGAGGTTCCCGAGAAGGGTTCGGTCTGGGTCGCCGGTAAGAACATCAACGATCTTCCGGAGTCGAAGGTCCCATTCCTTCGCCGGAGCATGGGCAACATCTTCCAGGACTACAAACTTCTGCTCAACAAGACCGTGTTCGAGAACGTCGCCTTCGCCCTCGAGGTCATCGGTCGTCCTCGCCACGTGATCCGTCAGCAGGTTCCGGCGGTTCTCGAATTGGTGGGTCTGGCCGACAAGGGCGATCGATTTCCTCATCAGTTGTCCGGCGGCGAGCAACAGCGCGTGTCGATCGCTCGCGCCTTCGTCAATCGACCGTTGATCCTGTTGGCCGACGAGCCGACCGGAAACCTCGACCCCGGAACGGGTGAGGGCATCATGCGCCTGCTCGATCGCATCAACAGCACCGGAACCACGGTCGTGATGGCCACCCACGACACCCGGGTGGTCAACATGATGCGACGACGCGTCGTTCAGCTCGATCGCGGTGTGATCGTGCGTGACCAGGAGCGCGGGGTGTACGACTGATGCTCGCCCGAATCAGCTACGCCTTCCGCGAAACCTTCGCCAGTTTCCGTCGCAACGTCACCCTCACGGCGGCGGCCATCATCACGTCGGCGGTTTCGCTGCTCCTGGTGGGCTCCACCTTCCTGATTCAGCGGGCCTTCGACAATCTGCTCACCCGATGGAAGGGTGACGTCGAACTCATCGTGTACGTGCGATCCGATGCCTCGACCGAGCAGATCCAACTCATCGACGATGCGCTCCGGTCGCAACCATCGATCATCGACGTCGAGCGCCTCCGCTATCTGAATCAGGCCGAGAGTTACGCCGAGGCCGAGAAACTCTTCGCTGGTGACCCCGGAACGTTGAGACTGCTGACACCCGAGAACATTCCCTCGCAGTTCAAGGTCGTGCCCATCGCCGAGGACTCCGCGCTCGTACGAGAACTTGGTGAACAGTTCCGGCAGTTGGCCGGAGTGAAGGAAGTCGCCTACGCCCAAGACGTCTTCGACGTCGTGTCTCGCGTGTCGCAATTCATCCGCGTGGCCACCACGGCGATGTCGATCATCTTGCTGATCGTGGCCGTGGGTCTCATCTGGAACACCATCCGAACGGCGATGTTCGCCCGCCGACGCGAAATCGAAGTCATGAAACTGGTGGGAGCCACCAACTGGTTCATTCGAATTCCGTTCATGCTCGAAGGACTCCTCCAGGGAATGATCGGCGGGATCCTCGCCTGCGGAGGCTTGTGGGGACTCAATTCGGCCTGGTCGGGCGCCGTCGATGATTTCAACGACACCGAGTTGGCCGCCCTCGTGGTCTCCGACGGGTTCGTGAGCAGTGTGATGCTGATTCTTCTGCTCATCGGTGCGCTGGCCGGCGCGGTCGGATCCGGCATCGCAGCCTCTCGCTTCCTCGACGTCTGACGACACCGTCCGTTCCGGACGTTCTCGACCGTCGCGCGATTCGGCCGATCGTTTAGGGTCGGAACGTGAACTTCGAAGAGATCCAGTACTCCGTCGACGGCCCGGTGGCGACCATCACCTTGCACCGTCCCGACAAGATGAACGCCTTCACCAATCGGATGTTGAAGGAAATGATCGCCGCATTCGATCTCACCGATGCCGACGACGCGGTCCGAGCCGTGATCGTCACCGGTTCGGGGAAAGCCTTCTGCGCCGGCGCCGATCTCTCGGGCGGCGGCGACACCTTCTCGAAGGGCGGCAGCGACGTGGCGGCGAAATCCGGAGTCGTTCGTGACGGTGGGGGTCTCGTCGCCCTGCGCATCTTCGAATCGAAGAAGCCGGTGATCGGAGCCATCAACGGAGCCGCGGTGGGTGTCGGAGTCACGATGACCCTCCCGATGGACATTCGACTGGCGAGCGACAAGGCCAAGTTCGGTTTCGTCTTCGCCAAGCGTGGCATCGTTCCCGAGGCGGCGAGCAGCTGGTTCCTTCCTCGATTGGTCGGAATCTCGCAGGCCGCCGAGTGGTGTTACACCGGTCGCATCATCGACGCCGAGGAAGCACTTCGTGGACGCCTCGTGCGCAGCGTGCATGCTCCGGACGATCTCATGAACGTGGCTCGCGGAATCGCCCTCGAGATCGCCGACGGGACGGCTCCGGTGTCGGTGGCCCTCACTCGCCAGATGCTCTGGCGCATGCTCGGAGCGGAACACCCCATGCAGGCGCACCGCGTCGATTCGCGAGCGATCAACTCCCGTGGTGCGAGTGCCGACGCCCGCGAGGGTGTGGTGAGCTTCCTCGAGAAACGCCCGGCGGAGTTCCCGGTGAAGGTCAGTGAGGGGCTCCCCGACGTGTTTCCTGACTGGGAGGATCCGCAGTTCTCGTGAGCACCGAGTTGTTCGACCGCGTGGGCGGGCTCGACTTCTTCGAGCGCCTCGTCGACGAGTTCTATCGAGGTGTCGTCACCGACGAGGTGCTGTGGCCTCTCTATCCCGACCAGGCCGATCTCGAGGGAGCCAAACGGCGCCTCGCCCTCTTCCTCGCCCACTATTGGGGTGGCCTCACGACGTATCTCGAGGAGCGTGGACACCCGAGGTTGCGGATGCGGCACATGACGTTCCCGGTCGGCCCACTCGAGCGTGATCGTTGGCTGGTTCACATGGCGCGAGCCGCCGAGACGGTGTGTGACGACGACGAAGTTCGGTCGGAGATGATGGCGTACTTCACGAAGGCGGCGGAACACTTGCGCAACGACACCGGCCTGCCCATCAGCAGTCCGCAAACGTGACGGGTCGAACTCAGCTGAAGACGACGGTCTTGCGCCCGTAGACGAGCACTCGGTGCTCGAGGTGAGCGCGGACGGCGCGAGCCAACACGATCGTTTCGAGATCTCGGCCCTTGCGGGTGAGATCGGCGACCGAGTCGCGGTGCGTCACCCGAGTGACTTCCTGGTCGAGGATCGGCCCCTCGTCGAGTTCCTCGGTCACGTAGTGCGCGGTGGCGCCGATGAGTTTCACACCACGGTCGTGGGCCTGGCGGTAGGGATTGGCCCCGATGAAAGCCGGGAGGAAGGAATGGTGAATGTTGATGATCCGGGCCGGGAACGCGTCGACGAGGGTCGGTGACAGGATCTGCATGTAGCGAGCCAGCACGACGAGGTCGACGTCGAGGGCACGAAGCGTCTCGAGGACCTTCGCTTCCTGATCGGACTTGGTGGCGGGGGTGACACCGAGGTGAAAGTACGGCACTCCCATGTGTTCGACGAGGTCGGCGTGGTCGGGGTGATTGTCGATCACGCCGACGATGTCGGCGGGCAATTCACCGGCTCGCCAACGCGTGAGCAGATCGAACAGGCAGTGCGGCTGCTTGCTGGCCATGAGGGCGACGCGGGGCTTCACGTCGGTGAATCGGAGATCGACGGTCATGCCGAATCGATCGGCAACCGGGGCGAAGGCGTTCAGGATTCGAGACCGCTCGACACCGAAACCCTCGAGTTCGAATTCGACTCGTTGGAAAAAGACCTTCTCGATGTCGTCGGTGTGCTGTTCGGCGTGAACGATGTTGCCGTTGTGGGTGGCGATGAAGTCGGCCACGGCGGCGACCACCCCGCGTTGGTCGGGGCACGAGAGAAGGAGAACTCCGGTTCCGGGCACCCCGGAAGTCTGCTGGGTCGAGATCGATTTCCCACACCGAGTTCGACGGCTGGATGTCGTCGGGGGAGACTGGACGCGTGTCGTTCGAACCAGCACATCAGGATCCGCTCGTGATCCGCTCGGCGGGAACCCTCCTCGACGAGAACGCCGAGGTGTATCCGGTGGTGCGGGTGGACGCCCGTCAGCGTCCGGCCCTGCGCGACATGGTGGGGGTGATCGCCGTCGAGGGTGTGGGGGATCTGGCGACATTCGCCGAGCTCTGCATCGGCCCTCAGGGACGACGAGTCGTGCGGTTGGCGTCGAGGCTCACCACTCCTGTCGGGGAGTCGTGGTCGATCGATTTCGCATTGCCCGGATTCGAGGATCTGTTGCGCTTGGCGGCCGAATGCGGCGGGCTGGTCGTGTCCTTCGTGGTCGATGGTCGTGACGACGACGAATGGCTAGGGCTGAACCTCGATGGTGAGGCCCTGTTGCCGTTACTGACCTGACGGGCGAAACAGAGCGAAGCAGGCGACGGCGGCCGCCGCGGCGACGTTCAGAGAATCGACTGGTTCGGCCATCGGAATGCGAACGCGATGCGTCACGCTGTTCATCGTCTCCTCGGCGAGTCCGTCACGCTCGGATCCGAGAAGTACGGCGATACGTGATGTCGGGTCGAGGTTCCGGGCGACCTCATCGATCGACTGGGCACGGGAACCGGGTGTCAGTGCACAGGTGACGACACCGAGGCCGTGGAGGTGCTCGAGGAGTTCGCCGATCGAGCGGACGCGGGCGTGCGGAAGCATCAGGGACGTCCCCATCGACACTCGAAGGGCACGACGAGCGAGTGGGTCGGCGCTGTCATCGTCGAGAACGAATGCGTCGGCGCCGAGGGCGACCGCACTTCGCGCGAGGGCTCCCACGTTCGTCGGGTTGTCGATGTGTTCGGCTACCACGATCCGGCGCGCCCGTTCGACGACCGAGTCCGCGTCGGGGAGTGGTCGGCGTTCGAAGAGCGCGATCACGTCGAGGGCGACGCCGAGTCCGGTGAGCATCCGCCGTGCCTCGGCCGTCGCGGCGAAGACGTCGACGTCGTCGTTGAAGTTGTGTGTCACGGGGGATGGTCGATCGGCATCGGTGAGAACCGATCGGACCCGGTAGCCGGCAGCGAGAGCCCGCTCGACCACGAGGTCACCCTCGGCGACGAAGAGTCCTGGTTCGACTCGTTCGAGTTCAGCCGGAGTCATTCCTCGTCGGGCACGTTCAGGAACCCTCCGAGGACGAAGTTCTCGCTCACGAAGGCGAAACGACTGGATACGCGGATCGTCGGGCGACTCGATGACGATCATGGGTCGATCCACCGGTGTCGTTCGTCAGTAGTACCAGGGGAAGGGTGACCAGTCGGGGTCTCGCTTCTCGAGGAAGGAGAGCCGGCCCTCCTGTGCTTCGTCGGTCATGTAGGCGAGTCGGGTCGCTTCCCCGGCGAACACCTGCTGTCCGACGAGGCCGTCGTCGATCAGATTGAAGGAGAACTTCAGCATTCGCTGTGCGGTCGGGCTCTTGCCGTTGATCTCGGCCGCCCACTGCAAGGCGGTGGCCTCGAGGTCGGCGTGGGCCACGACCTCGTTGACCATGCCCATGCGGTGAGCGTCGTCGGCGGAGTACTCGCGACCGAGGAAGAAGATCTCGCGCGCGAACTTCTGGCCGACCTGACGGGCCAGATAGGCCGATCCGAATCCGCCGTCGAAACTCGCGACGTCGGCGTCGGTCTGCTTGAACCGGGCGTGTTCACGGCTGGCGATGGTGAGATCCGACACCACGTGCAGACTGTGTCCGCCTCCGGCTGCCCAACCCGGCACCACGCAGATCACGACCTTGGGCATGAAGCGAATGAGTCGTTGCACCTCGAGAATGTGCAAACGGCCGCTCTTGCCGGCATCGATGGTCTCGGCCGTGTCGCCCTCGGCGTACTTGTAGCCGTCCCGACCCCGGATGCGTTGGTCGCCTCCGCTGCAGAAGGCCCAGCCACCGTCCTTGGGCGACGGACCGTTTCCGGTCAGGATCACGCAACCGACGTCGGTCGACTGCCGGGCATGTTCGAGGGCGGTGTAGAGCTCGTCGACGGTGTGCGGTCGGAACGCGTTGCGAACCTCCGGCCGGTCGAAGGCGATCCGCACCGTGCCGTGGGCTCGGGCGCGGTGATACGTGATGTCGGTGAAAGTGAAACCCGGAACGTCGATCCAGAGGTCGGGATCGAAGATGGCCGAGACGTGGGAGGTGCTCACTCCTTCATCGTGCCACGGGACGAGGCGGCGGTCATCACGCGACGGGGATCGCTCCCCGGATCACCGCCTCGTCCCGGGACTCGATCAGGCTCCGAACTTCGGACGTACGTCGCTCATGAGCATGGTGCATGCCATGAGGTGAGTCATGAAGGCGTGAGTCTTGGCGAGGAAATCGAAGAGTCCTCGCGGGTGCTTCCCGGTGATGATGATGGCGAACCACGAGAGAGCCACGCACACGAGCGCACCGACCATGATGAACATCGCCACGATCACGGTCGGGATCAACCACAGGAAGCGGAAGAAGTTGGTCAGGCGATTGGCCTTGGCTTCGAATTCGAACGAGAAGTGGGTCGGTTCACCATTCGGCTCGGTACCGATGTTCGGCCATTTGTCGAACATCAGGCTGTAGTACGAGTAGGCGCGAGCGGCATAGCCGAGGTACGACCGCTGCAGATTCCAAATGCCTTCGTTGCGCTGGCCGGTAAACAGGATGATGAACCACTGCACGAAGCCCAAGACCTGGGCGAGCACCCGCCAGGCGTATTCGATGATGTAATGCGGGACGTAGAGAACGGCCCGGAACAGCGCCGTCAGACGGCTCCGCGGGGTGGTGTATTCGATGGTGTAGATCGGCTTGCTCATGACCCCTCCTGGTGGTTTCGGCGAGTACCGGGAGGTCCGGTTCGCGCCGTCAGAGTACGAATCGGTCACATTCGTGTCGGGGATGCCCGCCAACACTCGTCGAGCCCGGGTCGGTACCTTGAACGTCTTGTGAGGTTCGGTCCGCGCTCCCGGCTCGTTGCTTCGGTCGTCTCGGCCGCGGCGCTCGTTGCGTGTTCGGCCGCTGATGCCGAAGCGCCGTCCTCGGTCGGGGTCGTCGCGACCGAGCCGGCGACGACCACCAGTGCGTCGACGAGCACCACGACCAGCACCTCCACCAGCTCGACCACGACCAGCACGACGACAACTGCGGCGCCGACCACCTCCACGTCGCCGCTTGACGTGCCGGCTCTCGAGGCTCCAATCGTCGCCGTCGGATCTCGCGACGGCTTGGAGACCGCCCGGGTACAGGAACGGCTTCTGCAAGCCGGCTACTGGCTGATGGCCGTCGACGGCGACTTCGGACTGACGACCAAGCAGGCGGTCATGGCTTTCCAGAAGTATCACGGCCTGAAGGCATCGGGAAGTGTCGATCAGTCGACCGCGGATGCGTTGTCTGTCGTGACCGAACGGCCGACGTCGCGCTCGTTGCGCGACGGCGACGTTCGCCCAGGTGTCCTCGTGGAAGTCGACAAGGACCGGCAGATCCTGATGATCGTCGTCAACGGACTCGTCGAATGGGTCATCAACACCTCGACCGGCAACGGGCAGTGGTACTTGGAGCAGAACCAGAAGGACCCGACGAAATGGGAGATCGGACAGTCGATCACCGACTCGGGACGTTTCAAGGTCAATCGCGAACGCTCGGAAGGCTGGTGGGCCGGAGATCTGGGCGAGATCTATCGGCCGAAGTACTTCAACGGTGGCATCGCCTTCCACGGGTCCCGCAGTATCCCGAACTACCCGGCTTCTCATGGGTGCGTTCGAGTGAGCGTTCCGGCCATGGACATGATCTGGGCGTCGGGTCTGGTGCCCAAGGGCACCGGGGTCTGGGTGTACGGGACCGATCCCGAGGCCGAGAACGAGCGACCGGAGATGCCGACCACCACCACGTCGACGACGTCGATCCCCACCTCCTCGGTGGCGGCTCCGGGCGAACCCACCTCTACGATCAGTTCGACGCCGTAGTCGGCACCGACGTCGGGCCGATGCACGTAGGGGGAGTTCATGTCGTCGTTCATCAGGTACGAACGCACCGATCGAATCGGCACGATCACCATCGACCGTCCCGAGAAGAAGAACGCGATGACGTTCGCCATGCTCGGCGACTTCATCGCAGCGGTCGGAGAGGCCTCGGCCGACGATGCGATCTCGGTGCTCGTCGTGACCGGTGTACCCGGTGCCTTCTGCGCCGGGACCGACCTCGCCGATCTCTCGACCATTCCGGGTGAGCAGCGCGGTTTGCGAGGGTCGGCCGAGGAAACCGAGAAGTGGTGGCCGCTCGTGCAATGTTCGAAACCGACGATCTGCGCGATCGACGGACCGGCCGTCGGGATGGGTGCCGAGTTCACGTCGCAATGCGACCTGCGGATCGCCACTCACCGTGCCCGATTCGCATGGAACTTCGTCCATCGCGGTCTGGTGCCCGACACGGGAGCGGGAACATGGCTGCTTCCGCGCATCATCGGTCTGCAGAACGCACTGCGACTCACCTACACCGGCGACATGATCGATGCCGCCGAGGCACGTGCGTTGGGTTACGTGCTCGAGGTGGTCGAATCGGACCAACTCATGGCGGCGACGATGAATCTGGCCGAACGGGTGGCCGCCGGTTCCCCGCACTCGCATCGGCTCATCAAGCAGCTCACCTACGACGGGCTCACGTCGTCGGTGGCCGACCACATGGGGCGCCACACCTCGGCGATGTCGGCCTCGTTCAAGAGTGACGACCATCGCGAAGGAGTGGCTGCCTTCCTCGAACGTCGACCGGCGGTGTTCACCGGCCGTTGAGGTTCCTGATGCCCGCGGGACAACTGTCATGAGGCACGATGGGGGCATGCGGATCCTGCTCACCAACGACGACGGCATCGACTCGGTGGGACTCCACGTGCTCGCCCGGGCCATGCGCCCATTCGGTGACGTGGTGATCGCCGCCCCTGATCGTGAGTTCTCGGGTGCCGGAGCCGCACTCGGTGCACTGCATCTCATCCAGCCCGAAGTGTCGCGTGCTTCGGTCGACGGAATCGACCAGGCGTGGGCAGTGACCGGCCCGCCGGCGCTGTGTGTGATGTTCGCTCGCCTCGGAGCCTTCGGAGAGCCGTTCGACCTCGTCGTGTCGGGAATCAACCCGGGAGCCAATGTCGGCCGATCCGTGTATCACTCGGGCACCGTCGGTGCCGCGCTCACGGCTCGTAACGGCCGGATCTCCGGCATCGCTGTCAGCCAGGCCGTGACCGGTTTCGGCGTGGAAGGTCAGGGGTGGGACGAGATGCTGATCGGACAGAAGTGGGAATCGGCGGCCGAGGTGACGGCCACGTTCATGCGCGGTTTCGTGAAGGCTCTGCCGGAGAATCCGGTGGTCGTCAACATCAACGTCCCCAACAAAGACGTCTCCGACATCAAGGGATGGCGCGCCGGCAGAATCGGTCACGAGCCGCCTCGCCGGATGAGCACGGCGACGCTCGAACCAAAACTCGGCCACGACGGTTCGTACTACGTGCGAATGCAGTGGGGAGACGCGGTCGAACTGCCGCCCGACACCGACGGCGGGCTCGTCGAGAACGATTTCGTGTCGGTCAGCTATCTCAGCGCGATCGGCCACGAAGAGCGCGGTGAGATCTCGGCGGCCGAAGAGTGTCTCACTGCATTGTTCGATCGCTGACGATCAGACGACGACGACTTTGGTGCCCACCTGGGCGAAATCCCACATGAACGCGGCGTCGGCGTTGGCCTGACGTTGGCAACCTCCGCTCAGTCGCTGACCGAGTTCGGCTTCGGTTTGATACGGCGAGTTGTCCTCGCGGTGCAGCGGAATCGCATGGAAGCCGATGTGTCCGATGTCGGTCTTCAGCCAACGGATCATCTGGGGCAGGAAAGCCTTGCCATTCCAGGCCGTCGACATGTCGGATCGGCTGTACACCTCGTGGGTGCCCGGGAGTTCGTTGTTGTACTTGCTTCCCGAGACGAGCCACGAGCGAATCACGACTTCGTTCTCGTCGACGGCCCACACGCGCTGTCCGGCCCGCGAGTACACGACGCGACGACCGGATCCGGAATTCTCGGGTAGGGGAGGTGCGTCGGTGCCAGATGACGACACCGTGGACAACGGGTAGCCGAGCAGATCGACGGCACCCGGGGCGGGGACCGGAGTGCGCGTCACGAGTGATTGTTCGTCGGGCCAGATACCGAGCGACAGTGCGGTCTCGCGTCCGACCTTGCCGTCGACGAACAGATTGCGCTCGGTCTGCAATTTCTCGACGGCAGCGGCCGTCGGATTGTCGTACGTGCCGGTCGGATTGCGGTCGAGGTATCCCGCTTCGCGGAGAGCTTCTTGGAGGCAGATCACGTCGGCTCCGGAGGAGCCCCCTCCGAGACTGCGTTGCGTGAGGGTGCATTCTTCGACCGAGGCCGGATCGGCTCCCACGACGTCTTCTCCGTCAGCGACGGCCACACCTGCAGGGGCCAGGCTCGAGTCGGTCGACGTGGAGCCGTCGAGAGGTGTCGACGCACCGGCTTCGACGGCCGGATCGCTCGTGGCGACCGTCGCGATGGTCTCGGGGGTTCCGGACGCCGGTTCGGATGAGCCCGAACCCGAACTGGTGACCGCGACGACCACACATGCCGCGGCCACGAGTCCGACCGCGGCGTAGAGCACCGGACGGTGGCGGGAGTCGTGGATCGAGTGGCCAGTCATCGCTTCGTCAGGCTACTAAAACCGGTTCGGCGGATCGGAGCAGGGTCGTGAGACACTTGGCTGATGGCGAGCGAATCCCGGTCCGGCCGACGGACGATCGTCGTGACTGGCGCCAACAGTGGTATCGGAGCCGCGACCACGCGGCGACTGGTCCGTTCGGGACATCACGTCGTGATGGCTTGTCGCAGTCTCGAGCGAGCCGATCGAGCGGCGGAACTCATTCGGCTCGACGGAATCGTCGACGCGAATGGGGGCTCCCTCGAGGTCGCCCGTCTCGATCTTGCCGATCCGGATTCGATCGCTGCGTTCTCCTCGACCTGGTCGGATCGGACGATCGACGTGCTCGTGAACAATGCCGGAGTGATGGGGCTCGATCGATCGTCTACGACGAGCGGCTGGGAGATGCAATTCGGGGTGAATCACCTCGGTCATTTCGCACTCACCGGATCGCTGCTCGGTGCCTTGAAAAAGTCGGATTCGCCGCGCGTGGTGACGGTGTCGAGTCTCGGGCATCGCGCCGGTCGTCTCCGACTCGACGACGTGATGTACGAGTCGCGTCGGTACAGCCGGTGGGGGGCGTATTTCCAGTCGAAGTTGGCGAACGTGATGTTCGCGACCGAATTGGATCGACGGGCCAACGAGGCCGGGAGTTCGATCGTGTCGGTGGGATGTCATCCGGGCACCGCGAGCACGGAGATCGGTAAGACGGGAAGTTCGATCGCGAACACGGTCATTCGCACGTTCTTCCCGGTCGTCGCTCGTTCGGCGGATCGCGGCGCGGCAGCCGTCGAGCACGCCTGCTCGGTGTCGGTCGAGGGTGGAGAGTTCTTCGGGCCGCGTTGGTTGGCCTTCGGTGTCACGAGGCCGGAAAAACCGAGCCGGCGGGCTCGTGACGTCGTCGCGGCCCGCCGGCTCTGGGAACTGAGTGAGGAACTGACCGGTATTCGGTACGACTGGTGATCAGCCGGTGACTTCGACGCGGAAGATCTCGATCGCCTGGTAGCGACCGCCCATTCCGTCGTCGAGGCTGTCAGTGGCGAGGACGTACACCGATCCATCGGCGGCCGGTCGCATCTGGTGGTAGAAGAGTCGCCCGCCGATGAGTTCACTCACCGAGAACTCGGCGCGAACGGCGCCGCCCGCATCGAGAACGATCAACTTGTCGGTGTTGGTGTCGATCACGCAGTAGCCCGCGCCACACGGAGCCATACCGTGCACCCAGCCGATCCAACCCTGGCCACTCGTCTCGGCATTGCCGACCTTCCATTGCACGACATCGTTCGACACGCGAGATGCGAAGGTCGTTCCAGCGGCGTCTGCTGCTCCGAGGAATACGTCGGAGCCGTCGAACGCCACGTACTTCGATTCGACGAAATCAGCCGGAATCGCCAACTCGCTCACGAAGGTGCATGTGGTGTCGGAGAGTGAATACCTCTCGATCGGACTGCTCGGCCACGTCACGAGGATCTCCGAACCGTCGTCCTTGATGTCGACATCTCCGGAAGGTTCACTGCACTCGTACGACTGGCCATTGGTGATGTCGAAGATCTTGCTTCCGAAGACCGTCGAGGTGGCGACCCGTCCGGTGGACGACGCAGCGACACCATCGGGAGTGTCCTCGGTGGTCAGGATTCCGGCCTCGCCGACCGAAGTGTCGAGCGTCATGGCGCACGATGCACCGGGAGAGTAGGTGAGGGCGGCCACACCGTTGTCGACCGGGACGAAGAAGTGTGTGGCGATGACGTCGAAATCGTCGATGTCAGCCGAACCGTCACCGGTTTCGATGCCGTCGATCGAGCACACCGACGCGGTGACGGTGATCGGGCCGGCCGAGAGGGCAGCGGGGGCAAGAGTCGCGCGTTCTTCGCGCGGGGCGACCTCGACCGTCGTGTCGGTCGCATCGGTTGTCATGGGCGCTTCCGATGCCATCGGGGCATCGGTGGCCGGGGACTCGGTGGAGCCGGAGGACTCGCTGGATTCGTCGCTCGAGCCGCCGCAGGCGGCGAGGGCGAGGGAGCCGGCGAGGAGCAGGGGAATCAATCGTCGTGTACGCATGAACGACACGTTACGAGAATGTTCGCTGGTGGTTCGGGACCGAATGTCGTGGTTTCCTCAAGATCCGATCAGGCCGAACGGGTGCCGGTGTCAGTAGGGTTCCCATCGGAGCGCCGGGAAGTCTGGTCGGCAACGAATGCCGTCGACCCTGGAGATTTCATGAGCCCCACCTCTCGAGACCGTGTGAGATTCATCTCGCCACTGCGCTCGTTCCTGCAGACCGAAACGGCCGGTGCCGTCCTCATCGTCGTCGCCACCTTGGTGGCGCTCGTATGGGCCAATTCGCCGTGGTCCGGATCGTACGAGTCGTTGTGGAACAGTCGTTTCTCGATCACTCTTGCTGGCCACTCGCTCGACATGGATCTGCACCACTGGGTGAACGACGGACTCATGGTCCTCTTCTTCTTCGTGGTCGGACTCGAGATCAAGCGTGAATTCGTGAGTGGCCACTTGTCGAATCGACGTGCGGCGGCTCTCCCGGTCATCGGAGCTCTCGGTGGGGTCATCATGCCGGCTCTGCTGTTCCTCGTCATCGCCGGTCGATCGTTCTCCGAGGGTTGGGCCATTCCGGTGGCCACCGACATCGCCTTGGCAGTTGGTGCGTTGACGGTGGTGGCGCGGTCGGTTCCGTCCGGTCTGCGAACGTTTCTCCTCGGCCTGGCCATCGTCGACGACATCATCGGCATCCTGATCATCGCCATCGCGTTCTCCGACGACCTGCAACTCTGGTGGCTTCTCGGTGCCATCGCGTCGATCGTCGGAGTGCGAGTGCTTCAGAAGCTCGACGTGATGAGCGTCGCCCCGTACGTCGTGCCCGGAGCGTTTCTGTGGTTCTCGTTGCACGAAGCCGGAATTCACGCGACTCTGGCCGGTGTCGTCGTCGGGTTGCTGACGCCGATGATCCCGATTCGACAGGGCCGATACGTCGACGTGGAAGAAGTGCCCGAAATGTTGGTCGACCGGAGTGCCGCGACTGCAATCGGCGACGATTCAGTGTCGGTGATCGAGTATCTCGAACACAAACTTCATCCGTTGTCGAGTTTCGTGGTGGTGCCAGTGTTCGCGCTGGCGAATTCCGGAATCGAGATCAGCGCCGCGCAGATCGAGAACGCCGTGTCGTCGAGTCTCATGTGGGCGATCATCGTCGGCCTTGTCGTCGGCAAGCCGTTGGGGATCTGTGTGGCCGTCGCTCTCGCTCGTCGAGCACACGTCGCTGAAGTTCCCGAGGGAACCACATCACGACACGTCGTGGGTGTCGGTACCGCGGCCGGAATCGGCTTCACGGTCGCACTGTTCATCGCCGAATTGGCTCTCGACGACGCCGAAACTCTGGGAGTCGCCAAGTTGGCGATTCTCGTCGCCTCTGCAGTGTCGGCGATGCTGTCTCTCGCCATTCTTCGTCGACGCAGGACGTGAACTCGTCGGTACCCGCCGTCAGCTGGACGGGGTGAGACCGCACTCTTCGTCGCCGAAGGCTTCCATGACGGCACTGGCCTCCATCACGTCGGGATCCATCATGAGGGCCATCAGATCATTCATGGCCTCCGGATCGTTCTCGTCGATCTCGGCCATCCCTTCGAGAACGGGGATCATGGTCTCGAGAGCATCTTGAAGTTCGTCCGTGGGTGCCGAGTCGGCCAGATCGGCGATGACCGCGACGGCCGAGGCCATGTCGTCGGGTTCGACAGCAGATTCCAGAGCGGAGATCTTGTCGCAGAACTCCTCGATCGAGATCGCATCCCCTCCACCGGAGCCCCCACTTCCGGAACCGCTGTCGTCTCCTCCGCAGCCGACGAGAAGAACACCGGTGCCGAGGGAGGCGAGGACGACGAAGGAGCGGGAGACGGATGTGCGCATGACGGCAACCTACCCCGAGGGCCCGACGTGGTGGGGTATGCCGATTCGGCGATCAGCGGTCGGCGGTCAGTGACGAACTGGCGACATCGATGAGTGCATCGGCGAGCTGACGGCCGCGCTTCTCGGCGGCGAGACCGGGCCACGCATTGACCTCGAGCACGATCGGGCGACCGTCGTGCTCGATCACGTCGACGCCTCCGAAGCTGAGGCCGAGGGCAGCAGTTGCGCGAAGCGCCACGGCGCAGATCTCGGGAACGACCGACTCGGGTTCGACGACGTCTTCGACGATCGATCCAGGACGATTGGTGACGAATTCACCCGATGGAGCGACCCGTCTCGTCACCGCCACGACCCGTGCTTGGCCACGCGAATCGGCGACGACGACGCGATAGTCGATACCCGCACCCGATGCGGTCGGTTGGACGACTTGGTGATCGACCATTCCGGCGCGGAGTGGACGACTCGTGCGGAGAGATTTCCGTGCGTCGATCACCGAGGTGAATCGTTCGACTCCTCGACCCTTCGATGCGCGGGCCGGTTTCGACACGAGGTCGCCACGAAGATCGCCGAGAGAATTGTCGGGCCCGGGCGCGAGCCCGATGGTGGGAAGGATCGGGACTCCCTGACGGGCGAGTTCGAGGGACGTCGCCAACTTGTCGGCGCACAGGTCGGCCGCCCGGCGATTCGGCACGATTCGGGTGCCACGGGTTTCCCAGATGTCGAGAACCTGTGAGACGAACGGCCAGGGTCGATTCACCCCGCGGGGGAGGACGATGTCGGGAAGCGCTTCCTCGCCGTGCACGAGCACTCGCGGTTCGCCACCACTCGACGGCACCGAGACCGACAGCGCCGACGGCGACACGAACTCGACCCGAAATCCGGCGTCGTTCGCCGACTCGAGCAAGGCCCGGTGGTCGGCGACGAGACGGTCGGGGTAGCCGATGACCACGAGATGGGGAAGCACGGGTCGCATCTTGTTGCGTGTGGTCGAAGGACGTGAACTCGTGCGACGATCACTTCGGTCACGTGGACCCGTCGTGGACCAAGCGGCCGCTCAGGGACGAGTTGCCGCGAAGGTCACGAGAACCGTGAGGCCGCCGCCGGCTCGTTGCTCCAAGCGAATGTCGCCATCGTTCACTTCGACGAGGCGCCGGACGATCGACAGGCCTACGCCGGATCCGGAAGAGGTGTTGGAGCCCGAGCGCCAGAATCGATCGAAGGCTCGCTCCAACTCGTCGGGATCCATTCCTCGACCTCGATCTTGCACGACGATTCGGACGTGCCCGAGACGCGGGTCGAGTCGTGCCTCGACGGTGATGTCAGGGGCGTCGACTGACGCTTCGATGGCGTTGTCGATGAGATTGTCGAGAATTTGTTCGAGGGAACCGGGTAGGAGCACCGCAGTGAGTTCGGGATCGATGTCGACGACCGAGATCGACCCGGCTCGTTCCTCCACGAGTGGTTGCCAGGTTTCGATTCGTTCGCTCACGATTGGTCCGATGTGAACCTGCTCCCGCTTCGACACCGTGTTCTCGAGTCGAGCCAGAACCAAGAGTCCATCGACCAGATGTTGCAGACGATCGATCTCCTCCGTGGCGTGTTCGAGTTCGTCGCGAACTCGAACCGGATCGCTTCCGATGATTCGACGTGCCTGTTCGACTCGCAATCGCAAGGCGGTCAGCGGGGTACGCAATTGGTGCGAGGCGTCTCCGGCGAACGAGCGTTGAGCGTCGACGAGAGTCTGCAGACGTTCGGACATCTTGTTGAAGGCTGCGGCAAGATCCCGAACTTCGAGCGGTCCGGTGGAGGTGTCGGCGCGGGCGGAGAGATCCCCTGTTGCGAGTTGATTTGTCGATTTCTGTAGCGCACGAAGAGGGCGTGAGACGCTCTGGGCGACAACGAGCGCGACCAGAACCCCGAGACCGAGTGCGATCAGGACGACGAGGAGAATTCCTCTCACGCGACTGTCGACGAGACCATCGATCTCTGATGTGGGTGAGGTGATTCGTACCGCTCCCACGACGTCGTCGCCAGACAGGACGGGAACGGCGACAAAGGTCAATTCGATCCCGAGGGTCTCCGAAGTGCGTCGCCCGGACGAGACCTGGCCCGTGAGCGCTCGACCGATTTCGGGGCGGGTGGAGTAGTCGGCGCCTGCGGCTGCCGTCTCGTCGGAGATCACGGTCGCCGAGCCGACCCCATCGACGATGACGACCCGATGTCCTTGCGCGGATCGGTACTGGTCGACGAGTTCTTGAAGTCCAGTGTCACTGGCCGCTGACCCTTGCTCGAGAAGCTCCTCGGCTCGACCAGCAATGACGAAGGCATCGCGTTCGAGCCCGGTTCGCTGTCGGTCCTCTTCGACGTCGCGGAGATAGTCGAGGAGAGGGAGGTTCTGAGCGAGGAGAACGATGGCGAGAACGAACAGAAATGCGGCGACGAGACGGCCTCTCATTCCGGGACCTCGAGTCGGAAACCGACACCTCGTACGGACACGATCCAGCGGTGGTCTCCCAGTTTCTTGCGGAGCGCAGCCACGTGCGCGTCCACGGTCTTCGTGGGTCCGTACCAGTGGGCGTCCCACACCGATTCGATGATGTCGCCACGAGTTCGGACCGCCCCGGGGTCCTCGGCGAGAAAGGCCAAGAGATCGAACTCCTTGGGTGTCAGCGAGATTTCTGCATCGTCGAGCACGACCCGATGGGCTCGACGATCGATCCGGAGCGATCCGATCTCGATCGAGGTCGGATCGTCTCCGGAGTCCGAATTGTCGGTCTCGGGATGTAGCCGCCGCGTCACGGCCCTCATGCGAGCCAGTAACTCTCGGAGGCTGAACGGTTTGGTGATGTAATCGTCGGCACCCAGCTCCAGACCGAGGACTCTGTCGAACTCTTCGCCTCGAGCCGTCACCATGATCACGGGAGTGTCCCGTATCGCCTTCACGTCCCGAAACACATCACGGCCATCCATGTCGGGCAAGCCGAGATCGAGAAGAACGACGTCGAAGCGTTGGGTCGATTGTGCGTCGACAGCGGCGCGCCCCGTTGCAGCGAGAACAGTGACATGACCAGCGTCCTCGAGGCCATGGCGCAGGCTCGAACCGATCGACTCGTCGTCTTCGATGATCAGAACTCTCACGCCTCCATCGTCGCCGAACGAGTTGTCGATTGCCACTTCATCGACATCCGACGTCAATTCTTGGTCAGGTCTTGGACGTTTCTTGGATCGTTTTCTTCCATTCCTTGGGTGGCTGATCCGTACCGTGCCTCTCGTCCGAAAGGAGACTCGACATGAACGTTCGAACCGCAACCCTTCTCTCGATCGCCGGTGTCCTGGCGGCCGGAACGGCCGCTGTTGCCGTCAACACGCAGGTGTTGAGCGGGGCCACCGAGCCGGCCGAGGTGCCGGCACCACTCACGTTGCCCGTGTCGACCCAGGTCATCGCCATTCCGGCCGGACGGAGTGACGAGACAACGGGAGATTCGAACCTCTCGGCCGAATCCGCTCCCGAGCTTCTTGCGGGTCAGGCCTCCACGGATGCATCGGGGTCGGGTGACCTGCGTTCCTCCATCTCCGACTCGACCACCCTGGTGCTGCAGATCGGAGAGGCTGCGGCGCTGACGGTTGACACCGCGGGCGGCGTGCTCCGAGTGGTCGACCTCAGCCCATCGACGGGTTGGAGAGTCGATCGCAACGATGGATCGGGAACTGTACGTCTCGAACTCGAACTCGGATCGGCGGCGATGAGAGTTGAATTTTCGGCCTTCCTCTCGGGCGGTGAGTTGCTGACGTCGATCCGATCGGAGACCGTGACGGCCCGACACGATGATGATGACGATCATGACGACGACGATCATGACGACGACGATGACGACGACGATGACGACGATGACGACGAGAGCCATGACCGTGGGGACGATGATGACTGAATCGTCAACTCGCACCAAGCCTGCGGTCGCCGCCAAGATCGTGGTGACCGGAGCTTCGTTGACCTCGATACTCGCGATGACCGCAGCCATGGGTTCGGCCGTCAGGACAGCTGATGGAGTGACGACCCTGCCCGGATCCGTTCCAGCAGATGAAGTCGGCTCGGTGTCCACAGAGATTTTTCCTCTCCCGACCGCAGCCGAACTTCTGATCGGGTCCTCCCCGACGCCACCATTCATGGCCGAGGTTGCCCCGTCATCATCGATCGTCAAGTTCACGCCAACAGAGCCGGTCGAGGCTGGATCCACGTCGAGTCCTTCGACGACCCCGGTCACGGCCCTCCCCCCGGTTCCGATCATCGTGCAGATCCCCGCGCCAGCTCCGGCGCCGGACGCCTCCACGAACACATCCAGATGAGTTCGAGTTCAACATTGAGCACAGTGGACGATGTCGGGGTCGTCGCCACCCGACGCGTTCTCGCCATGGGTTGCCACGCAACGGTGTCGGTGTTGGCCGGAGATCAGTGTCAGGCCGAACGCTCGGTCGATCGGGCCGTCCGGCGACTCCGACATCTCGAACGGTGTTGGACCAGATTCGACGACACGAGTGATGTATCGGCGATCAATCGGGCCGATGGTCGGGCCGTGGTGGTCGACTCGACGACCGTCGAGCTGATTCGGTCGATGATCGTCGCTCATCGGGTCACCCAAGGGGCGTGCGATGCCGGTTACCTCAGCGATTCAGGCATCAGCATCGGCGATGCGGATCTCATCGGCATCGACCTTGATCGACATGTCGTGCGATTTCCAGCCGGAACCCGTCTCGACCCAGGCAGCCTTGGCAAGGGCCTGGCGGCTGACCTCATCGCGAGTCAATCGATCGAGTCCGGGGCGTTGGGTGCACTCGTCGAGATCGGCGGTGACGTGCGAGTGGCAGGGGTCGGCCCTCACCACGGGTTCTGGTCGATCGCCGTGGAAGATCCCTTCGGAGACGTAGGTCGACAAGGTGCGGTGCTCGTCCGGGAAGCCGGTGTTGCGACCTCGGGCTTGGGCATGTCTCGGGAAGCAAGGGGTCCGGTGAACGTTTCCGTCGACCCTCGCACCGGGGAACCACTTCGACCCACGTCGGATCGAGTGGTGTCGGCCACGGTGATCACCGGTTCGGCAGTCGAAGCGGAGATGTGGTCGACGGCTCTGCTGGTGAGAGACGATGCGAACTTCGAACCGGTGATCCGTCGAGCTGGTTTGGCTCGCATCGTGCGAGGGGATGGTTCGATCCGTTCCACCGAAGAGTGGAACAGAACATTTCTTCCCGCTTCTGATCCGACTGAGGTCGTTCATGTCTGAACAGATCTGGTGGTATCTCTCCCGTGCAACCGGAATCGTGGCGGCGGTTCTGCTGTTGATGAGCCTCGTCCTCGGGATGCTCATGACGACTCGACTCTTGCGATCCGTCGATCGCCCGGCCTGGCTCCTGGCCATGCATCGATGGTCGAGTGGACTCGCCGTGCTGGCGACCGCGGGTCACGTCGCGGCTCTCGTCGCCGACAACTACGTCGAATTCGGTGTCTCGGAGATCCTCGTTCCGTTCGCGAGCGAATGGAAGACCACGGGTGTCGCTTTGGGTGTCGTCTCCATGTACGTTCTGGTCATCGTCCAGGCGACATCGTTGATGATGCGGAGGATTCCTCGTCAGATCTGGCGGAAGATTCACCTCGGTGCCTACGGTTCAGCGTGGATGGCGGTGATGCACGCCGGTTTGAGTGGCACTGACACCTCGAATCGCGTCTATCGAGTCGTTGCGTTGATCGTGATCGTTGCGGCGATGTCGCTTGCCGTCGTCAGGGTCTCTCGCTCGGACGTCCGATCCACCTCGCGAAGCAGGACTCCGACGGAGACGAATGTCACTCGACCTTGATCGATCGAACGGGTGACTTTTTCGTCGAGCGAGGTCGGCGAGTGGACATCAACCTTACGGTGTGCGAATTCTTCGATTCACTCCGTCGGTCGTGCTCACGCTGTCGTTCACCGTTGTGACGGTTCCCTGCGCGCTGGCGGGCTCGGCCAGTGCGGCGACAGGATGTCGCCGCGTCGGGCCTCGGCTGCCCATCATCGTCGAGATCGACCTGCCGGTGTCGCCGCAGGAGACGATCTCCGATCTCGCCGTCGAGCTGAGTTCGGCCGACGCAACCCTCCACCGGTCTCCTGATCTTGTGGTCACCGAAGGGGTCGTGAATTCCGATCGCCTGCTCGCCACTGTCACGTGGGGTGGCAGCAGTTCGTCACGACGAATTCGACCCGGAACCTACGAAGTCGTCGTGATGTCGTCGGTCGGGCGTGCGACGACCTGTGTGACGGTGGCGAGATCGAGCACTGCGAAGAGAGTCGGAAACGTGCAATCACCCATCCGGGAGGAGATCGAAGTGATCTCCATCGGTCGAGGGAGCGAACAAGGAGGTTGGAGATGAATGAGATCGAACAATCGAGAACGCGCAGGAAGTGGAGCCGACTGGCGGTGCTCATCGGGCTGATGTTCGGTCTGGTGTTCGTGCTGTCAGGAACGTCGTCGGCGATGACCGACGACGAAATGGCCGGCGAAATCGTCCGCTCCGTACTCTCGGATCAAGGGGTCGTACTCGACGATGACGCAGTTCGCGCGCGACTCGAGGACGAGGTGCAGGACGCGATCGGCATCGGTGCCGTGCTCTGGTCGACCTTGAACGAACTGGGATTCCAGTGGGCTGCCAACGTGGACCAGTCGAGCCCGACCTCGGTGCCGGCGAGTTCGACGACGCTGTTGCCGGGGGAGGTTCTCCGGGAACGTCTTCGGGACAGGATTCGCGAGCAGTTGCGTATCTGGGATGCGGTGGCGCCGGAGTGGCGTCAGGCCTTCGAGGAATTGCGCGAACGCCTCAGGGATTGTCGCGAGAGCGAAGAGTCGGCCTGTTGGCTCGAATTCCGGCTGCGGCTCCACTACGAACACGCACTTCGCTTCCAGGAAACCTTCGAAGAGCGTTATCGGAACATGCAAACGGATGGAGGAAGCATCTCCGAGTTGGCTGAACTCGAACGGATGCGAGAGCGAGCCCAGAATCGCATCGACGCGATCGTCGGAAACGGCTCGTCGACCGCCCTCGACGATGCCGGGCTGCAGCTCGGAGATCTGGAACGACTGCAGGATCGCCTACGCGAACACGCGCAGATCCATCAGTCGACGTCGGTCCCGGCATCGAGCCTCGGGGGATCGACGAGCACGTCGGTCTCGCCGGGATCATCGAGCCCGTCATCGGTTGGTGGCCCGAACACGAGTCAAGGAGGGCCGAACACCTCAACCGACGATTCGGGTGGCGGATCTGGCTCTGGCAATGACGACAGCGGTTCGGACGACTGAAGGGAATGGAAGTGATGAAGACACCAGGGAAGCGAATGAGGGCAGTGGCGATCGTGTTCGCATCGCTGTCGATGATCACCGCGTGTGGATCCGATGACGGTGACGACGATGGGGGTACGCCGAGTGACGACACATCAGGTGTGGTCGACACCGAGACGACCCCGATCGACGATATCGACGTGGACGGGATCGACCCCGACAAGGTGGTGTTGGCATCGATCCTCCTCGCGGTCGGGAACGTCGATGTCGCTTTGGCCGACGGTCTGGTGAGTGCCGACGAAGTCGACTTGGCTGCCGAGGCGTTGGCGTCGGGAACTCTCAGTGAGTGGGTCGATCAGGCGGTCACGCGATAGTCGGTGACCTGTGCGTCGTCGGCGCCGGTGTCGACGAAATTGTCGTAGGCGCGGGCGTCCATGAACTCGCGCCAGGAGAAGGCTCGGTAACGCGCCCCATCTCGACACAGCTCCGGCATCGGTTCGATCACCGAATCTCGCGGTGGGTTCAGGAAGTAAGGAATGCTGAAACGGCGCGTCACGGTCATGGGCAACACCCGGTGCACGGCCGCTCGGTATTGGTCGTTCGTCCAGGCCTGCATGCAGTCTCCGAGGTTGAGCACGATCGTTCCGGGAATCGGTGGAACGTCGATCCAGCCGTGCTCGGCGGACTCGGCTTGCAGTCCTCCGGTTCCGTCCTGGAGCAGGACGGTGAGAACCCCGGGATCGGTGTGGAAACCAAGTGCGGTGTCGCCGAGATCGGCGAGGCCGTCGCGCTCGTCTTCGGGAACGGGATCACCGACGGTGTAGTGATTGAGTCGCATCATGCTTCCGCGTCGGTCGCCCACCAGCTTGCGTCGTGATTCAGGCCCGAGTTCGAGCAGGCCGTGGATGAGACCGAGCGCCTTGGTGGCGAGATCGTCGAAAGCGTCGTACAAGGCCACCATCGAATCGCGGAACCCGGGTAGGTCGTGGATGGCTGGCCAACGATTGCGCGAATCGTGGGGCGGGCTGTTCGGATCGACGAAATCGAAGACCTGCTTGTGGTCGCGCTTGCGTTTGGTCAGTTCGCGGTCGAAGTATCCGAGCGGGTTGTCGCGGTCGCGCATGATCGACTGGTGAATGGAACGTTCAGCGTCGAAGAACTTGGCCGTCTCTCGCCACGTGTGAGCGATGAGGTCGTCGAGACCGTGACCCGAGAGCAGAAAGAATCCATGATCGCGGCACGCTGCGTCGAGCGCCCGTAATGACGTCGCGGTCGGATCACTCACATCCACTGTCGGGACCATCTCCATACCCCGCATCCTGCCACACGGTGTT
>VFQT010000390.1_pt1 | contig 65787 bp, 46 predicted proteins | sample 3512381 | NCBI WGS metagenome assembly VFQT01 (sample SAMN10412376, study PRJNA504923) | tailings metagenome | isolation source: Relicate 2 Philex TSF3 active mining site | place: Philippines: Tuba, Benguet | collected 2017-08-29
TGAACATTGCCACCAGCTTTGCAAGACTCTTCATTTCAATTCCTTCCTTCAACTCGGTGTACTCTGTCTGAACTCTTACCTGACACTGTCGGTCTATTCGACACGGTGTGGACTCAGGGGGCAGTTACCAAAAGAATTCCCCACGGTGTCCAAATCGTCAAGAAGCAATTCCATTTCAGCAGAGAGTTCGATCCTTCAAGTGCGGGTCGTCGTAATCACGAAAAACTCTCCGGCCGTATTGTCGCGGGGCATTGGGTAATATCAATGGGTTTCGGTGACTTTTCTGATTACGAAAAACACCAGGAACGCGTGAAATGCGAGTTTTTGCGTCACTTGTGGCCGAAAGTGCACAGAATCGTGTTTTGGCTGTGAAAATGGGATGGCAGGGAGGGCGGGGCTAATGTCGAGCCGTGTTTGTGGTGCCATGGCTTGGCTGGAGCGTCGCACTCCTGGGATTGCGCACGTCGCCCATGGCCGAAATCTTTGAGTGCACTCGATGTTCCTCACGGCAAACAGCCCAGTTTGAAGAGTTAGAGCGGCTGGAAATCAGGAGAAGTGCGGCTCACAATAGTCCAGACAGGTTCATCCTTCGTCCCCGGACGGCAATCCCACCTTTTTCGAATGAAACCGGAGCATCTCATGCGTCTCCTCCGCACATTTCTCACCGGGCTGTTGGCGATCAGCCTCTGCTCACCAGCGTTCGCAGCAGACCCCAAGCCGTCCCGAGTCCTGATGGTGACTCAAAGCGCTGGGTTCGTTCACGGAAGTGTTCGTCGTCCTGACGGAGAAAAGAAGCTGGCAGTTTCTGAAATTGCCATGATTCAGCTCGGAGAGAAAACGGGTTTGTTCAAGGTCGACTGTACGCAGGACGTTGCGGCGGACTTCACGAAGGACAACCTGAAGAACTACGACATTGTCATGTTCTACACCACTGGCGCTCTGCCGATTGCTGATGCAGACAAGGACTACTTCTTCAAAGAATGGCTGACCGCGAAGGGACATGGATTCCTCGGATTCCATTCTGCCGCAGACACCTACGGCGATTATCAGCCCTATTGGGATATGGTGGGCGGAACCTTTAATGGGCATCCATGGAATGCTGGTGACACTGTCACGATCAATGTTCATGACTCCGCGAATCCACTGATGACATCATTCGGTTCGGAGTTTCAGATTCGCGATGAGATCTACCAGTACAAGAACTGGCAGCCGGATAAGGTCCGAGTCCTGATGAGCCTGGACATGTCTCGCTGCAAGCCATCGATGCCGTACCACGTTCCAGTATCATGGATCAAAAAATATGGTGAAGGCAAAGTCTACTTCAATAACCTTGGACACAATGAAGCTTCATGGAGCGATGAGCGTTACCTGAAGTCCATCACCGAAGCGGTCCGATGGATTCGCGGAGAGATTGAGATCGACGCGACGCCGAACCCGGAACTCTCGAAGGCTCAGGAAGAAGCGGCCAAGGCTGCAGCCGCAGCCGCCAACGCAAAGTAGTTCGCGTTCGCAGCAAAACTCGCAGACACCCCGATGTCCTGACAGACATGGGGGTGTCTGTTCTGAACTCAGGTAAGTGGCTCTCCGCCAGTTTCCATTTCCCAGAACAGGAAGATCACGATGCCCACCTATGTGTACGGCGTCATTCTCTCTGAAGACGATGATGAAGCCGTAGGCGAAATCTTCGAAGTGGAACAGAGTATTCACGACAAGCCTCTGACACAGCATCCCGTCACCGGTGAACCCGTGCGCCGACTATTGTGTGCACCGTTTGTGGCCGGAACCTGGTCGCCCCTGAAATCCAAACAGGCGATGAGCGATCGCAATCTGGCGAAGCGGGGATTTACAAAGTACGTGAAGACCGGCAACGGCTACGAAAAGACTGTTGGGAAGGGTCCCAGCCTGCTGCCTCCCAATGGTTAGTCAGAGTCTCGATGAACACTCCGGACATCAATTTCAATCCTGAATGGCCGGGTCCGGATCCTGAGATCCGCGATGTCCTTCTTTCGATGGGCAATGATGGCTCCTGGGGACGCTATCATGGTCCGCACTGCCAGGCTCTTTCTGCAGCACTTGCGGAATTTCATGCACTGCCACACTGCTTTCTGACGTGCAGCGGGACAGCCGCTGTCGAACTGGCGCTGAGGGCGTGTGGAGTCAGTGCCGGTGACGAAGTGATTCTCAGTGCGTATGACTTTAAGGCGAATTTTGTCAACGTTCTGACTCTGGGTGCTCAGCCGGTTCTGTGTGATGTGCTCCCGGGGACCCCCGTGATCAATCTCGCGAAGATGGAGGCAGCCTTCACCTCCGCGACTCGAGCCATGGTGGTATCTCATCTTCACGGCTTCCATGCGCCGATGCGCGAGCTGATGGAATTGGCTCAGTCACGTGGCATAACAGTGATCGAAGATGCCTGTCAGAATCCCGGCGCATATGTTGACGGAAGAGTTGCCGGAGCCTGGGGAGATCTTGGAGTCCTGAGTTTCGGAGGCAGCAAGCTTCTGAGTGCCGGTCGTGGAGGCGCCATCGTGACAGCGCGTCCCGAACTGGCGCAGCGTCTTCAGCTCTATTCACAGCGAGGCAACGATGCCTATCCTCTGTCGGAAATGCAGGCTGCCGTTCTGCTCCCGCAGCTCAGGAGGCTAATGCAGCGAAACCAGGTCCGGACCAGCAATGTTCAGAAACTGATTCGGGAGTTTTCTTCGTCGGACATCATCGTGCCTGTCGTGATCGATGCGATGACACAGACGGGCCAGAGTCACGTGCCAGCTTACTACAAGCTGCCGTTTCTGGTGCAGGCTTCCGTCGTGCCAGAAAAGAAACAGGCTCTGGTCGAAGCCTGCCACACTGCTTCGATTGTGCTGAGCCCTGGCTTTTCTGCTCTGCACAGGATTCACGCACGATCCCGATATCGCGCTGCCGGAGACTTGTCGTGCGCGGACGATTTTGCGAACCGAGTCCTGACGCTGCACCATCCGGTTCTGCTGCAGCCAGAATCGATCATGACTGAGCTTGCGAAACGGATACTGGAGATCGCAAGCGTCCGGTTGTAATGATCATTTGGCCTGTAGGGTGCGGGAACATTCCCTGGATTCATTAAGACACCCAAAGTCTGTGGGAATTTTGATTGCCCCACGTCCTCCACAAAAAGCGAGGGCTCCTTCTAGGGCGGTCCCCCAACCTTTTCAGGCGGTTGTTTCCCCTTGGAAGGAGCCTCTTGGCTTTTCCGGCAATCGGACCGTGGTAGATCTTTGCTCGATGCTGCTCTGATCCGATGAACCGTCAAAGACGTGAGATCCGTTAGAACCTCACAAAGGGAGAAGGGACATTTGTCCCAGAAAATCCGCCCATTCCCCGAATTCTCCCCAGGGTGAATTGTTTCCCGTTTGGATCATGCTGATTCTGAGTGTTCTCACGCCGCGCAAGGCGTTTGAGAAGGGGGGAATTCTGGGGCTGTGCTCGGCCGGAAGCCAGATGCTGTCCGTTCGAAACATGCGCGCTGCCAATTAGCCCCCGTGGGATTTTCACGAACGCCCCAAATTGCCTCAGCTGCTGACTCTTCGCAACATTTCGTTCTGATCCTTCCAGCACGACCGGTTTTCGTGACCTATTTTCCAGAGAGGACCAATCTCGGGTTGTTGTCGTTTTTCCCCTTGATGCACCTGTTCAGTGAAGTTCGGAGTTTCGAATGATCGCCCCGATGAAGACATCACGTCAGAACACCAGTGACTTTGAAGCACTGAAGTCTCACATTCATGGCAAGCTTGTTGAGAAGCTGGACCTGACACGCGTTTCAGAGCTGGAGGGGGATTCGCTGCGACGCGAAATCCGAGTTGTCGTTGAGCATCTCTGCGACACAGAAAATCCGCTGCTGAACCGATCCGAACGTGAGCGGCTGGTCGAAGAGGTTCTTGACGAAGCATTCGGCTTTGGTCCGCTGGAACTTCTTCTGAAGGAAGAGGGCGTGGCGGACATCATGATCAACGGTCCGAAGCACGTCTTCATTGAAAAAGGCGGACGTATCCAGAAGTCGGATGTGACGTTCCGCGATAACGACCACCTGCTTCAGATTCTGGACCGAATCGTTTCCCGCGTCGGCCGTCGAATTGATGAGACATCGCCGATGGTGGACGCCCGACTGCCGGACGGCTCCCGATTGAATGCCATCATTCCTCCACTGGCTCTGGACGGACCATCTCTGACGATTCGTCGATTCGGTTCGAACCCGCTGACTCTGGAAGACCTTCTGAAATTTGGTGCCTTCACTCCTGAAATGGTGATGTTCCTGGAAGGAGCCATGAAGGCTCGAATGAACATGATCATCAGCGGAGGTACTGGTTCCGGTAAGACGACACTGTTGAATACTCTGTCCAGTTTCATTTCCAACGAAAACCGAGTCATCACGATTGAAGACGCGGCAGAACTTCAGCTTCAGCAGGAGCACGTTCTGCGTCTGGAAACTCGACCGCCGAACATTGAAGGCAAAGGTCGAGTCAGTGCGACAGATCTTGTGAAGAACGCCCTGCGTATGAGACCTGACCGAATCATCATCGGTGAGTGTCGAGGCGGCGAGACGCTGGACATGCTTCAGGCGATGAACACCGGTCACGACGGTTCACTGACCACGGTTCACGCGAACAATCCTCGTGACGCGATTTCTCGTATTGAAACACTGGTGAACATGAGCGGCTGCGACCTGCCGCTGTCTGCTGTTCGAAAGCAGATTGCATCGGCCGTGCAGCTGATCATCCAGGCGAACCGTCTTCAGGGCGGTCCGCGTAAAGTCACTTACATCACAGAAGTCGTCGGCATGGAAGGCGAGACGATTGTGATGCAGGACATTTTCCGATTTGTGCAGGACGGGATTAACGAACAGGGTAAGGCATTTGGTCATTTCGAATCGACCGGTGTTCGCCCGAAGTGCATCGAACATCTCGAGGCCAGTGGCGTTCGTCTGCCGAACGGTCTCTTTGCTCAGCGAATTATGCGAACGCCGTGATGCCGTTCTGAGTTTTCTGAATCACCGAAAACCAGAGCAGATGTCACAGCTTCTCAAGGATACAGACCATGGATCCCACAATTATTGTCATGATCTCCGCCTTCGTCGGCGTACTCGCGCTGGTGTTTGGCGTTGGATTTGCCTTCAAAGGGCGGTCCGATTCTGACCTCGAAGCGCGCCTGGCCGCGTTTACTGGTAACGGAGCCAAAGGCAACAAAGAGGCTGCAGAGAGCATCCTGCGAGACGGGATGACGACTGCTCAGGGGATGCTGGGCGGAGTTGTTCAGCGTTTCGAAAACCTGCCGATGTTTTTTCGTCAGGCAGATTCACCGCTGAAGATCGAACACTTCCTGCTGATGTGCGGTGGACTTGCGGCACTGTGTGGACTGATCGCGGTTATTGCTCATGCACCGGGACCGCTGGTGCCTGTCGCCGGAATTATTGGATTCGGTCTGCCCTGGGTGTGGATGCTGTGGCGTCGCAAGAGTCGACTTGGTCGCTTTGAAAAACAGCTGCCGGATGCCCTGGAACTGATGTCCCGTGCTCTTCGTTCCGGACACAGTCTTGCGTCAGGTCTGAACGTTGTGGCCAGCGAAATGCCGGCTCCGATTTCCGTCGAGTTTCGGATTGTCTATGACGAACAGAACCTGGGGATCCCGATCGAGCAGGCGCTGAGAAACATGCTGACTCGAATTCCGAACATGGACCTTCAGTTCTTCGTCACGGCCGTGTCCATTCAGCGTCAGGCCGGTGGTGACCTTGCCGAAATCCTGAACAAGATCAGCTACATCGTTCGCGAACGTTTCAAGATTCTTGGCCAGGTGAAAGCTCTGACGGGTGAAGGTCGAATCAGCGGTGTGGTGCTGATGGGGCTGCCAATCGCACTGTTCTTCGCCGTTTATTACCTGAATCCTGACTACGTGATGCTTCTGTTCAATCGAGAAATCGGCCGTCAGATGATCACTGCTGCGGTCGTGGCACAGATCATCGGTGCCGTTGTGATCAAGAAGATCGTTGATATCAAAGTTTGACAGCGTCTTTCAAAGGTCTTCACTGCAGATATCTGTCTGCTGACTGAGAGATTCCTATGGATATTGAAACCCTGCTGCCCGTGACCGCCTTTGTTGCCATTACTGCCGGCATCTGGGGCGTCATCAGCATGTTCTCACGCAAGTCGACTCGAGCATCCGAGCGTCTTGAAGAGTGGCGAGATCCGTTTGCCCGCCAAAAGCGAGAAGGGTCACTCACCAATGGTGGTGGGTCGACCATGGGCAACATGCTGGAGAAAGCCGCGCCGGCTCTGTCCAAAGCGCTGGAACCAAAGACTGAGCTGGAACAGAGCAACCTCAAGATTCGACTCGCGAATGCCGGCTTTGCCAAGCCCAGTGCCGTTCGAAACTTCCTGGCCATCAAGGTTGTCTGCCTCGGTGTCGGACTCTTCTTTGGTGGTGCTTACGGGCTGATCAAGACCGGGATCACACGAGACTCCTGGATGTCCATCGTGATCGGCGGAGGACTGGGCTTCTATATCCCGGAACTCGCCCTGACCTTTCTGAAGATGTCCCGTCAGCAGAAGATCTTCCTGCAGCTTCCTGATGCACTCGACCTGCTGGTTGTCTGCGTGGAGGCTGGACTTGGTCTCGATGCCGGCATGCGACGAGTTTCTGAAGAGCTTGCTTCAGGGGCTCCCGAAGTTTGCGGAGAACTGTCGACCGCGAACATGCAGCTCCAGATGGGAAAACCTCGCCGCGAAGTTCTGCACGAGCTTGGCATTCGAACGGGTGTCGATGACATGCGTGCCCTTGCCGCCATTCTGATTCAGGCCGACCGATTCGGTTCATCAATCGCCCAGGCGCTGCGAGTTCAGTCGGACAGCATGCGAGTAAAGCGACGTCAGATGGCGGAAGAGAAGGCTCAGCAAACCGCCGTGAAGATGATCTTCCCGCTCGTTCTGTTCATCTTCCCCGGGATCTTCGTGGTTCTGGTGGGACCGGCAGCGATCCAGCTGATGGAAAACATGTTGAAGGATCCATGACAGAGTCTGGCTCTTCAGCGCCTTACGAATCACGCCATCCACGAAAACGGGTGGCGTTTTTCGTTTCTGCGACATGCGTATTGAATCAGTCATTCCCATTTCCCGAAGCTCCTTCCGAACCACGGAAGCGCGGAAACACACGGCCTTACAGGAGCCTCGAACTCCCGAAATCGGACTGGAGCACGTATGATGTGTTTCATGGCAGCCGGTAACGTCTGGCTGGTTTGCTGACACAGTGCCTGCTTTCGGGAGCACGCTCATGAGTTTTTGCCGCGGCCTGTTTGTTTCGATCGATCGGTTCAGTCGAGCGTGGAATATTCCTGTGGCTGTCTTCACGGCGCTGAGTCTTGCCGGGTGCTCTGACGCACCAGAAGAGTCTCAACCAGCTTCCACGGCATCGTCGGTTCCCGCCAGCGTTGCTCCGAAGGCCGAATCCACAGGCACGCCGGAGACAGCTTCGACGCCTTCCACTGCTGCGAGCAAGCCTGCGGAACCAGCAAACACGCCGGTGCCGACGACCGAAGCACCAGCAACGATAGAAGCACCAGCACCAACGGAAGCCCCGGTCGCGACAGCGACCGCCGCCAGCGAACCGGCAGCAGCAAAGACACCGAAAGCAGCTCGAGCACCGATCTATGTGGAAGAAGCCAACGGGAAAGAGCTCATCGCAGCAGCGCTCAAGCGTGCTCAACGGGATCACAAGCATGTGCTGATCGAATGGGGCGGTAACTGGTGCGGATGGTGCTACAAGCTTCACGATGTGTTCCACAAGGATTCCGTCGTTCGGCCAATCGTTCACGAAGAATTCGAACTTGTGCTGATCGATCAGGGAAAGAACAACGAACTGATGCTCGAGTATGGTGGTGCGGATCGACAGTACAGCTTCCCGCATCTGACGGTTCTGGATGCCAGTGGAGCCGTGCTGACCAATCAGGAGACCGGATCGCTCGAAGAAGGACCTCAGCATGATCCCAAACTGGTGGCCGAGTTTCTGCAGAAGTGGACGCCGGCGAAGCAGGATGCGGAACAGCTGCTGACAAATGCACTCACAACAGCCGGCAATGAGAAGAAGGCAGTGCTCGTTCGAGTCGGATCGCCCTACTGCGGATGGTGCACGATCCTGTCTCAATTCATGCAGGACCATCAGGCCGTCTTTGCGACGGACTATGTGGACGTGAAAATTGACACGCTGCGAATGACGAATGGCGAACAGGTGGCCAGCCGCCTGGAACCTCAGGGAGCCGGCGGTATTCCGTGGATGGTGATTCTGGATCCATCCGGCAAGACTCTGGCGAACTCCATCGGTCCCGGCGGCAACATCGGCTATCCGTATCAGCCGGAAGAAATTGAACACTTTGTGACGATGCTGAAGGCCACGAAGAATCGACTGACCGACGCGGAAATTGAAGCGATCGTGGCAGACCTGAATGCCTACCGCGAGGCTCGCGAGAAGAAGGAATAGCGGAATCTGGCTTGAGTTCGCCAGGATTCTCATCCCTGCAGAGGACAGCGGATGACGAGTGTCTTCGTTTGATGTCGGGCGAGCGTGTGAGATACTTCCGCGCGACCCAACTGTGTCCCTTCGATGTCCCCGACATTTTGAAAGCTCTGCTCAATGTTCAATCGTGCTCGACTGATGGAATTGATTCGTGAACGTGCTCTGAAGTTCGGTGACTTCACACTCGCTTCCGGCAAGAAAAGCACTTACTACCTCGACGGCAAGCAGGTCACTCTCAGTGCTGAAGGGCTGATGCAGATTTCTTACGGACTGCTGGAGCTGATGAAGGACATCGACTTCTCCGGCTTCGGCGGAATGTCGATCGGAGCCGACCCGATTGTCGGTGGTGTTCTTGTGGCAGCCGCTTCCCAGGGACGATCACTTCAGGGCTTCATGGTTCGCAAGGAAGCCAAGGGCCACGGGACTCAGCGATTCATCGAAGGACCAATTCAGCCTGGCGACAAAGTCGTTATTGTTGACGATGTGGTCACCACCGGCGGAAGTGCATTGCAGGCGGTGGATCGAGTGCAGGAGTTTGGCTGCACCGTCGTTCATGCCGTGGGAATTGTCGACCGTCTTCAGGGTGGAGCTGCCGCATTCAAAGCTCGCGGCATTCCCTTCTCCGCGCTGCTGACGATTCAGGACTTCGGGATCACGCCACCACCGGAAAACGCGTGATCAACGCCGCACGCGTCCTGGCGAGCGGGATGCGTCAGCTTCCCGGTATGCGACTCGCTTTGCGCGATCTCGTTTCCTGCTGTCTAATTCCTCTAAGACTGTCGAAGGATCTCTGGCGAGATCCACTACACATTACTGCGCCGACGTTGATGCCGTGGCATTCGTTTCCGAGTTTCGGTGGCGGACATGGATCATCACGGGCATCGTCGTGATTCCGCCATCAACGTTGGATTTCAAATAAAACGGCCGGCTGCCTTCGGGAACCCATTTGGCCGTGGTGATGAAGAACTCGCGTTCATTTTGTCCATCGAGCAGCATCAGTCCGTTCAGGCCGATGTTGTCCACGAAAACTCCGTGAGGCAGGTTGCGGCCCGAGTCTTCCTTGCCAAACTCCACGAGCCCCTTGTGGTCTTTTCGCTCGACGGTCAGCCAAGCCTTGATTGTCTCACCAGCGTAGACAGTCAGTTCCGGAGTATGTTCCCGCAATCCTGCTGCATGCTGCTCATCCGAATGAATGGTGACCAGAATCTTCGGGTTCGCAGGAACCTCAAGAGTCTTCAGTCCGCCAAGTTCATGGACGATGGACTTGCCCTGAATCGTTGCTCGGGCCTTAAACTGAATCTTCGCAACATCCTCGGCTGAAGGTGCAGCGGCATCGGCAGCAGCGATCAAAGTGGCAAAAGCCTGACGCTGTTCGCTTTGAATCTCCACCGGATCCGACAGCGAGAATCCCTTTGGAAGCCCCTCAGCGAAGATTTCAATCGGACCGTCATAACCGTCCAGTCGAGTCGCCGTGAATCCAATCTCACGTCCTGTTCCGGGATGGATCTTCAGATCATTGACATTCTTCTCCACGGAGAAGTCCGGCGCCGGGGCTCGCAGCGAGAGTTCGTATCGGTAGTCAGCTCCCTGGAATCCTCGGCTGTCCCTGATACGCACCAGATAGTCACCATCGGAAGGCGGCACAAAGATCAAACGTGAATCGCGGCCCCACTGGCGCATCGGATCGTCATCATTTTCAAAGTACACTGGAAACACGGGCAGCCCCGTGTTCTTCAGCTGCGCTTCCGGAGGATAGGGGACGACAATGAAGGCCGGTCCCTGCAGAGGATGTGTCGTAGGCGTTGTGGAAAAATAGGTCTGTCGTGGTCCAAAGCCCGGATACACCTTAAACCCCGAGTCTGGTCCGCGAGGATACAGCCACAGTTTGACGACTTCTCCATCCGCATACAGATACTCGTTCAATTCCATTTCCTGCCAGTTGAAGACTCGAAAGTCATCCGTGGTATCGGAGTCCTTTCCGCGGAACGTAAAGTACGAATCCCGCACGGCCTGCAGCTGTGCCTGAAGCACTGGCTGTCCTTCCGCGGTCATCACGTCGATCAGTGAATCGAGCGGCGACTTGTCCCGTGCGGCTTTGACTTCCAGCATGACGGGTTGTCCCTTTCGGCCACTGAACCGGAACACATCCTGGTCCGCAGTTCCAATCATCGTGCTGATGGTTCCGGAGACTTTCGCCGGGAATGTGACCGCCTGAGCGTTGCTGGTCTCATCGTTGGGTTCTGCCTCCTGAACGCTGACGATGTTTGCTCCGTCCGCGCTTGAGGCTTCCATCGAAGCGGCCGGAGTTTCCACCGAAACCTGCTCTGGAATTGGGGGCAGTTCGATCGAGCCTGCCTCGCCCTGCACTGTGAAATAGCGAGCCAGTGGTGACGAAGCATCCAGAGCCACAGTTGTGGCCATCGTCTTCTGGAGCGTATGTGCAGACAACTCGAGGACCCGCACGGCATCCCAGGTTTTCAGAGTGCCGAGGTCCGAGGACGTCACAAGATAGCGACCATCGTGCGACAGCTTCATTTGCGAGATCGTGCCCTCCTGAGCGAAGCGTGAGATCAGAAGAGGATTGATCTGCGGCGATGTCCGGGAGACCAGTTTCCACTGGCGAATTCGACTGTCCGCACCCGCCGCATAAATAAATCGATCATCGGGACTGAATGCGACGGCATACTGTTCCGCCAGGGGCTGACTGAGTGTATCCAGTCGTTCGCCCGTCGAGACGTTCCAGATCTTGACGGTGGCATCAGCACTGGCAGACGCAAGCAGACTTCCATCGGCATTGAATTGCAGATCAAACACGGCCCCGTTGTGCCCATTCAGTTCGCGCAGGACTTCACCACTCTCCGCATTGAACAGTCGAATGCGTCGATCGTATCCCGCTGTCGCCACGATGGATTCATCCGGTGACCACGCTGCCGCGTAAAGAATATCGCCGGCCCCGGCATACTCTTTCTGAATCGTCGGCGACGACAGCGAGACTTCCACAGCGCGACCGCTGAGCCCCGGTGTTCCAGTCGCCAGCAGTGCTTTGGAACCATCTTTCGAAAACAGGACGTCATTCACTTTGCCATCTGGCAGATCGAGTGACCAAAGCAGATCACCGTTCTCGCTTCGAAGTTCCGCGCGGCGAAACAGCCCAGTCAGTCTGCGGTGCTGCGAATCGATCTGCATCGCGAAGACTGACGATCGACCAGCTTTCGCCGGTACGACTTTGGGAAGTTCTGGAAGCATGGCGATACGGCTGTCGAACGGTGCTCCCGCTTCGATCCATTGTTTCAAAAGTCCAAGCTCGGCTTCCGTTGGCTGAGGTTCATCTTTGGGCGGCATATGATCGTCATCGGCACTGACGAGTACTGCCAGCAGACGGCTGTCACCTGGTTTCTGCCGGTCAAGCAGATCTCCATGCTCTCCACCGCGAAGAATATCGTCCGGGGCCTGAAGCGAGACGCCGCCTTCCGAGTTGACTCGACTGTGACAACCAACGCAATACGTCCGCAGCAGCGGGGCGATCTGCTTTGAATAGACGATATTTGTTCCGTCTGCTGTTTTGCTCTTCGCTTCATCGCCAAACAGAGACGCAGAGCCTCCGAGCAGGAGTGAACCGGCGGCGAAAGCGACAAGCAGAGAGACCAATCGACTGTTCATGGGAATGCTCAAGTCCGGGGTCAGGCAGGAGGCCAGGAATCAGGCTCTGATTCTGGGCCCAATCCAATCTCAAGGCAAGCAACCCATGCAAAGCGATTGTCCCCAATCGCTCCCCAAATTGTAGAGCGATTGTCCTCAATCGCTCCACGGCGCTGGGCGAACGGGCGGAGAGTGACAGGGGAAATGGTTAATGATTATTGGAGAGTGAAAATTGCAAAGTGAGACGACCAGGCCTGGAAGCGACTGAGGACAGTCGCTTTACAATGGCTAAAACGCACGCTGAATGTTGCCGGCGGCATCTTCGATGTAGGGCAGCCAGAGAATGGCGACTTGGTCAATCACCGTGTCGGTCTTCTTCGGTGCCAGGTCAAGCGGCTCCAGTTTCATCAGCTCAGTATCCAGCTGGTCACTGATCTGCTGAGCTTCCGCATCGACGGTTGCGGTCAGGTCTTCGCGTTCCTGAGTGAGAGCGGCATACTGTTCTTCGGCCAGTCGGATATCCGTGGACTCAGAAGCAACCGAGTTTGCGCTGCGGATGACGGAACCTGCACGAGTAATGTTTGTCGAGGACAGAGTTTTGCGGCCGAACAATGCCCCGAGCACGCTGGTTCCCAGGTTGACTGCGGCAGAAAGGGTCTTGCCGGACTTCTGAGTTTTCTCTTTCTCAATCTTCTGCTCCGCGCGGCGCAGCTTGTCTTCGAGCGTCTTGAATTTTGTCGCGTACTTTCGGCGCAGTTTTTCGACCTGGATATCACGTTCTTCACGAGCCGCCTGGCGCAGACGAACTCGGAAGTCCGCTTCGGATTCACCTGGCTTTGAAGTCTGGCCCAGGTCTTCACAGGTGAAGACCGTCATCTTGCGATCCCGGTACATGTGATTCTTCAATGCTGTCGCCCAGGTGGTGAACGACTTCTTCTGAGTCATCTCGGTGGGCAGATCGCGGTACATCGCGCTGGAGAATGCGGGCTGAGTTTCCAGCTGCAGATCGGCCTCATCCCATTCGTCTGCATCCAGCCAAGGATCGGATGGAACGGAATCGCCGGCAAGGCGAATCAGCGTCACAGGATCCCACGCATCAATGCCTTTTCGAAGGTCAGAAAAATGAACACGTGCCTGGCCAAGCAGAGCCGGTCGATACACGTACCGTTCTCCCTGAACATGCGCAGGAAGGAAGAACTCCGGAATGCCAGGTGGAAGAACGGGGCGCGATGCCTGACCAGGAAGTTCGGACTGCGGTGCTGCAAACTTCGCTGGTGAGTCAGCAGCAGCCGATGCCGTTGCCGCTGATCGGACCGCGCTGGAGTCGGATGTCTTCATGGAACTCATCAGCACTTCAATTTGCTGACGACTGATCGGGCCACGCAGATACGACAATGCCCAGCGAGTTCGAAAGACGGCGGGACCATCGTCGTGCACGTTGTTCATCAGGAACACACGATTGCCAAGCCCCGCAAGGATTTGTTCCATCTGTTGTCGGTCAAACGTTGTTCCGGTCGTTGCTGCAGCGCCTTCCAGCCCTTCCAGGACTCGCATCTTGTCGCGTTCCGTCTGCAATCGGCCGAGGAACCATGTGCCACAGTTGGACAGCCCCTTGTAGTCCAGGTCCACCGGGTTCTGCGTTGCGAGGACCACGCCCAGTCCGAATGCTCGTGCCTGTTTCAGAAGAGTCAGCATCGGCAACTTGGATGGCGGATTCGCTGTGGGCGGGAAGTAGCCAAACACTTCGTCCATGTACAGCAGGGCTCGCAGGCTGGATGTGCCCGTCTGAGTTCTCATCCACGCCAGCATTTCATTCAGGAGGATCGTGACGAAGAACATGCGTTCCTGGTCCGACAGATGAGCAATCGAAATAATGGCAAGACGTGGTTTCCCGGCGGGCGTGTAAAGCAGCTTCTGGATGTCGAGTGATTCTCCTTCCATCCATGCGGCAAAGCTTGGAGAGGCAAGGAGATTGTTCAGCATCATCGCCAGCTTGAAGCGATCACTCTGCGGATAGAACGATTCCAGATCAAGGAATCCTACCTTGCTGAAAGGCGGCGCCTGAATGGAGCGAATCAAGGTGCCCATGTCGATGCTCTGACCATTTCGCCAAAGCTGATCAAAGATCGTTGACAGCAGGATGTGTTCACGGCTGCTGATGGGATCTGCCTCGATCTGAAGCAGCGCGAGAAGTCCTGAGACGGCGGACAGAATGCGACTTCGCAGAGCATCAGAATCTGCACGCACCTGATCGCCGGGAGCATCAAACGATTTCAGCACGGTAATGGGACGACCGGCGTTGCTGGCCGGCGTGTAGATCGCCACTTCCGCAGCGTCCCGGAACTTCTGAATTCGATCCGGCTGCTGACCCCATTCCGCCAGTCCTTTGCGCCACTGGTCCGCGGTCTTCTTCGCATACTCCGGAACCGACATGCCGTTACGAGCAGCTTCCTGAGGATCAATCCAGGGCTGAAAATCCTCGGGCGCAAGTCCGGGAAAAGTCAGCATCAGGTTTCCAAGGTCCCCTTTGGGATCGATGCAGATGGCGGGGATTCCATCGATGGCGGCTTCTTCCAGAAGAGCAAGACACAGACCTGTCTTGCCACTGCCTGTCATGCCAACGCAGACCGCGTGTGTTGTCAGGTCCTTGGCGTCGTACATCACCAGCTGATCCATGGTGCTGGTGCCGGACTTCAGGTCATGCTGACATCCCAGGTAGAACTGTCCGAGTTTTTCGAAGTCGATCATCGATGTCGATTCCGGAAGAATGCAGAACTCTGTTTCCTTGAACGGCGCACCACTGCGGTTCGCGTTCGTCTGCGGCAGGACGCAGTGGTGGCCCTTATTGAATCGCGTTTGGCCGGGCAACGGGTTCCTGAGTCACCAGCTGGAATTCCTCAACCCCAATCTGGTTGCCGTCGAAGAGCACTTCTGCTGTTGAGAAGCTGCGGCCAATTGACTTCGGACGCACTTCGAGGTGCAATTCCGTTGATTGTCCGGGTGGCAGAGTACTGACATTGGCATACACCTGTCGTTCGGCATCACCGATCAGTCGCGCGTGTTCGAGTGACGGGTCAAGGGTCAGACGAAGCTTTACATTCGTCGCCGGTGCTGTGCCCTCATTCGTCAGCGTGAACGTCACACGAGTCCACTCACCCACTTCGGCGGCCACCGTCCTTCGATTCATGGAAAGTCTGACATCCGGAGCACCAGCGACCTGAGGCAGTGGTATCGTGCTGCGAGGTGGGCGTCGGCGATCACCCGGGAAAGGATCAGGAAGCGGTGAAGGAACGTCCTCTCGGCTGACCATCGTTGGACTCGTGACCGCGGCGAGGGCAGAAACTTCGGTGATCGATTCGAAAACGACGTCTCGGCTCGAACTCACTCTTCGCCGCAGCAGAGACCCGGCTGGTTCGTCGATGGATCTTCGATCCTTCCAGCCACTGCCTCGTGCACTGTCATCGAGGTCGAAATCCAGGGGATCCGAGGTGCGGGAGTTGTCCGTCAGTCGCTCCTGTGTCAGGGGTCCTCGAGCAGGTTCTTTTCGGCCTCCGAGCCCTGGGATTGGATCTTCAAGAAACATTCCGTCGTCAGAAGAACTCTGATTGCCATCAACGATGCTGCCGGAGCCCTGCTCTGTCCACGGATCACTGCTGTTTCCTCGATCTTCCACGTCACGAACAGAGTCATCCAACCGACCACCACGACCACCACGTTCACTGTTATTTCGGTCTCTGCTGCGCAGGTCAAACATGTCGGGTTCACTTGGCAGAGTGCTCAATTCGCCAGTAGCCGGAAGCACCGTAAATCGCAGCATCTGTTCTTCCTGCGGGCGAAGATCGTCCAGAAGCCAGGTGAGTGTGTCGCCCCGAAAAACAGCCAGCGGATCGACCATTCGGACCTGCGTTCCATACGGCAGAATCTCACGCACTAACAGGCCACTGATTGTTTCACGGCCCATGTTTGTCAACGTCACCTGAAGAGTAATCTCGCCGGTCGCGGACTGCGCGGGGCTGGATTTCTCAACCCTCAGGTCCTGTGCAGAAACCATGTTTCCAGGAAGGATGCGAATCCGTTCCCGCTCCAGCTGATCTTCCAGGTCACGAAGCTCCGATGCGCGCGATTCGGGATAGAGATCCTGAGGAAGGCCGGGGCTGTCGTTCACGCCCACATAGTGCTCCTGCCAGTCGTCTCTCAAAAGCTGCCGCAGTGCCCGATCCACATAGTCAGGGTCAGGAAGCGATTCCTCAAGCACACCACGAATGCTGACTTCCTGATTGAATGCCGATTCAAGAACGCTTGAGCCCAGACGACGAAACGTGAGTCCCAGCATCGGACGTTCATTGACCGGTCGTGACACCGGATAATCAATCGTGCCGCCTTCGATCGGTCGCCGAGGCTTCGGCCATTGTGGTGAGTATTCTGGACGACCAAACACCAGATAAGAATTCACAGGCTTCAGTGAAACGTCCAGGTTCTTTGTCATGACGGCCCAGCGAGGGTTCACGCCGCTGCCTGGGTTCGACAGATCCCATTCCAGATTTGTTGCCATCACTGCGGATGAATCTGCATGGCTGCACATGGCCGTGATCTGATCAAGAACACCACCCGCCTGAAGAGGCTTTTGAGTGTCCCGGTGAAATGCTTCCGCATCGCGCGCAAGTCCACCGCCCATGATGAAAAGAATCAGCACAAGACCGGCAGTACCAGACGCAGTGGCTACTACCCAGGAAAGATGACTGAGCACAAATTCGATCGTGCCGTCAACGACTTCACAAAGTCCATTCCATGCGCGCTCAAACAAGTTGCCAACCGGATTGAACCATTCACCGTCAATCAAACCGGTAAGGCTCAGCCGCTCGCCGTAAAGCATGCCCAGAAAGATCAGGCACAGCAGGCAGCCAAATAAGAACAATAAGGTTGATGCCATACTTCCACGTCCATGCATCAGCAGGTATTCCAGAGTTCCCCTGATTGTTAGGTTTACCAAAACCTGCCGAACTTGTGAACCGGAATGTCATTCCTGCCGAAAAACTCCCAGCCTCATTCTTCCCATGCATCCCATTCTTCCCATGTCTCCTCTTTGTCCCCCGATCATGCCCACAAAGCGCCGCTAAACCCCGGCATCCCCGTTACCTTCCGCCGACGAGCCTGATTTTGACTGTGCGTAACCAGGACACGGCGTTGACCTTCCCGCGCTACCGAAAGCGATTGTGTGGCTGGATGTTCCTGCTGATGGCAGGATGCGGCCACGCGCTGCGCGCTCCGGAAGATCAGATTTTTCGCGGTCAGTCTCCTGTCGGCACTGAGGATTCCGGACGCATTCCAGGCAACGCTGCGAACCGTTCCGTAGTGGATCTCGCCAGAGATCCCAGAGATCCCGGAACTTTCGTTGATGAAAGGAACTCTGGCGAGTTCCACTACAGCTCTGAGCCCAGGAGATTCCCTGGACAACATCCTGCGCAGCACAGCGTTCCAGGCGGGCACACAGGACTGCAGTTAGTTCCCGGGCCTGTTGGTCAGTCGGCCTCTCCTGTGAATGTTTATCTGCCCGTGACACTGCATGAAGCGGTCTCGTCCGCGTTGTCGAGTTCAAACGCCATTCTGGTTCTGAATGGTGGCGTCAATGTTGCCTCCATCACACCGTACGATGTCGAAATTGCGCGGCAGCGAGTTGAGATTGAAAAGGGACGATTCTACCCTCGGCTGACAGGCACGTACGAACAGAGTGACATCGATCTGCCGCCGAATGCCTTCTTTGGCCCTGGCATCACCACAAGTACTCGCAGAGACCTGACCGATGCGAGTGCCCGAGTGACTCAGCCGCTTCCGACCGGTGGTTCGCTCAGCATGGGCATTGAACCGCCACTGGCGTATTTGTATCTGCCGAATGGAGTGAATCCCGGGCAGTTCAATCCCACGTATTCGGCCGACTATGTTCTTCGAGTCAGCCAGCCCCTGCTGCGTAACGCGGGCACCGCCGTGACGCTCGCCCCGATCCGCATTGCTCAGCTGCAAACGGATCAGACACGCTGGGACCTGGAAGAGACTTTGAATGATCAGGTTCGAAGCATTGAGCAGGCGTACTGGAGGTTGTACGCCGCTCATATTCAGCTGCAGGCCGTTCGTTCCATCATTCCGGTTGCTGAAGAGAGTGTTCGCGTCCAGGAACTTCGGATGCAGGCCGAGCGATCGATCCATGCGGACGTTGCGCGGGCACGATTTCAGCTGGAGGGATTTCGAAACACAGAGCAGGCTTTGCAGGCGACCGTTCGTCGACGCGTCCTCGAATTGCGGCAGTTGATGGGAGGTGACGCGTATCTGCAGCCGTTGCTTCTGCCATCGGAGCAGCCTCCTGATGTTCCACCACCATCAGACGCCGAAGCCTGTGTCGCCACCGCGTATTCTCAGCGACCACTGCTGAATGAGCTGCGTGCTGAAATGGCGGAACGAAGAACCGCGCTGCTGGTTGCGAACAACGGTGTCCTGCCTCAGGTCGATCTCCGCGGTGAATACCGGAGCAGCGGCATTTCCAATCAACTCGACAACGCGTTTCGGCAGGCCAACACTTCGGACTACACCAGCTGGACGATGGGAGTCGGGGTCGAGATCCCGATTGGCAACAAGATCCAGCTCAGCCGTCGCAATGTGGCGGAGAAGGAGTTAATGAAGAGTCAGGTCCTGCTGGCTGCAAACGAGAAGAATGTGGCGTTCGAAGTGACTCAGGCGGTTTCGGATCTGCAGTCTCAATGGGAACGAGTTCAGATTGCGCGACGGCAGGCCGAGCAGACTCAGGAGTGGCTGAGAGTTTCGCAGATTCGTTATCACCAGCCGCCGGCCGCGGGTTCCAGTCAGGACGGACTGCTGCTGGCTCTGTCCGATCTTCAGTCGGCCATGCGAGCCTATGTGGATGCCGTGGGTGACGTGGGATCAACGCTGGCCGAATATCAGACCATGCTGGCCGATCTCCGCAAAGCTCAGGGAACGAGTCTCTACGAGTGGCAGGGACAGGAATCTGCACCGAGCCAGCCCATCACAGCCGGACACATCGGCCCCGCCAATTTCAGTTATCGCTCCGGCCCCGGCGTTGGTCACTCATTGCCGTCAAACTGAAACGGACAAATCTGACCAGGGATATGCCTCGATGCTGACTGTAAGTTATTGACAGAAAGCACTTTGTGATGGTCTTGTGTCAAGTTTTTTTGCAAAAAAACTTGACAAATACGCTCACGTAATCGATATTCAAAGCAGAGGATCCACGTATGAGCACGACGGCAGAATTGATTCGACGGGAGATTGAGAAGGGCGGGGAACGCATCTGGCGGATTTCGGATTTCCGGGGCCAGCCGGGTGCGGCGGTAGCCCAGACACTGTCCCGTCTCGCAAAGGCTGGCGTTTTGCAACGAAGCGGGAAGGGGATCTATTTTCGGCCGCGTGCCACGGCCTTCGGTCCCAGCATGCCAAGTTCGCCGCAGAAACTTGCAACGCTGAAAGAGCGGGTCGCAGTATTTCCTGCCGGCGCTTCGGCGGGAAGTCTGCTTGGACTTTCGACGCAGATGCCCGGACGACTGGTCGTGTCCACGACGCGACAAAGCATACCACGACAACTCATTGGGGCGGATGCCATTGTGCATACGCGTCGACCTGAGAAATGGGAAACGCTGCGCGAAGCCGAGGCCGCGTTTCTTGAGTTACTCCGTGATCGCGCGAAATCCAGCGAGTTGTCCCCTGAGGCCACCATTGCGAGGTGTGTCGAGTTTTTGAAGGCACCGCCGAGCCTCAAGCGACTGAAGGAAGTCGTCAAGGATGAACCTCCGCGCGTTCGAGCGATGTTTGGGGCGCTCTGTGTCGAGGCTGGCGTGTCCTCTCGGCAGCTTCATCGCCTGCGCCAGTCCCTGAATCCATTGTCGCGTTTTGACTTCGGGATGTTCGACATCCTCCCAGCGGCCGCCGAATGGCAGGCAAAGCGAAGGAGGCCCCATTGAAGCTTTGTGAACACCGAGATTTCGACCAGTTGATCATCAGAACGGCTGAGCATTTCCGAGAGCAGGGCTTTCGCGAAGAGTTCATCGAGAAGGATTACTATGCGATGGACGTGCTGAGGGCTGTTACATCGCTCGGTCCACACCCCGTTATTTTCAAAGGCGGAACCAGCTTGTCGAAAGCATGGGGAATCATCAACAGATTCTCGGAAGACATTGACCTGTTTCTGGATACGTCCTCACTGAAGCGAGCGACGCGCGGTGCGCGAGATCGTGCACTGAAAAGCGTTCGCGACGCTATCACTGAGCGGACCGGCTTGCCGTATAGCACGGAGTTTTCAGCACAGGGATTCCGGAGGGCTGATGCGTTTGCCTACCGACGTCAGTTCGCGACATCGATGCAGGCGAGAGTGCTCGTTGAGATCACCACTGCGAGCGGGAGAGAACCGAAAGAGACCGTGCCGCTGATGTCTTATGTTGCTCAGTTTCTTCGGGCAGAAAAGATTTCACTCGATGCCGAGGACGAAACTCCTTTTGATGTCCAGGTGCTTCACTTTCGCCGGACGTTTGTGGAGAAGCTTTTTGCCCTCCACGGGTATGTACACCGACAGGTGAGCGAAGGAAGGATGATTGGCAGCTACGCACGACACTATTACGACCTGTACCAGTTACTTCTTCGCCCGGAGGTGATTGCGATGCTCGCTTCGCCGGAGTATCGGTCTATTCGGGAAGACTACGACCGGATCTGTACCACCGCCTATCCTGATGTGTATGTCCGGCCAGACGAACTTTCGTTTCGGGAGAGTCAGGCATTGTTTCCGGATACCCGACTCGACGCATCGCTTGGCGAACAGTACGAGGCTCAGTGCAGAGTGCTTTGTTTTGGGCGCTATCCCAATTGGCAGGCAGTGCGCTCCCAATTCGATCAGGTGCGTGAACTCCTTTGAGCAAAGTGAGAGCAACAAAAAAAGCCCGGTCTCAGGCCAGACCGGGCTTTCGGTGGGTCGGGGTGCATTACTACTAGAACTCATTGTTTGAAAGCGGCGGTTCGTATCCGACACCACGATCTCGAGCACCACTTGAGGTCACGAGACGGACGTAAACACCACCGTCGATGTTCTCATCCAGTGGCTTTGCACTTCCATCGCAGAATGCAAAGACGGCGATACCCATGTGGCGGCTGTTGGGAAATGGTGCCGCGCCATCAGAACTGCCAGATTTCTGGCGGTTAATATAAGGGTTCCCTGTTACGCCAGGGACACCTAGGTTGTTTAGGCTAAGGCTGCCGAACGTCCCACCGGCAATAGGCAGAAGAAAGCCACAGCTGCGCACTGACGGATCTGCCCAAGTCTGCGCAGAATACAGAGCGCTCGCGCTCTTTCCTGCGTTGATATTTTCTGCGAACATGATCGTATTTCCCGCACCGTCATAAATTCGACCCAAATTCACACTGTCAGGCGATTCCGATGGCTTAGGGAGCCCAGTAGCAAACGCCGTGGATATTTCAAATCGGGGATTGAATACACCCAATGCTGCGGTCAGATCCTGATTGGCACTCGAATACATGCCGGATCCATTCCAATCGAATGGCTCGGCCGCGGGCCCATGCCCGAGTTGATTGTTAGCCGTTGGCGTGACTGACTGGTAATCGACCAAAGTATCTCCCGCTCCCGTATTTGCCACATACGAAAGGCCCCCGTCCTTGCCGTCCGCAGTTTCGTCATTTGGACAGGTGAACACCGCAACGTTTACCTCGGAAACACCAATATTGACGCCAAGGTTGAATGGAACGTTTTGGTTCCATCGTTCATACACAGCCTGATTATCCAGCTGTGGCAGCAGCAACAGAGCCCAGCTGAATGCCGGGAAAACGCCGTCGGCCACGCCGTCACCCGAAGTGTCCATAGGCTTGTAAGTGCCATAGGCTGGCAGAGTGCCCTTGTGAGATTCCGCGTAGTTGATGGCACCGAGTGCCAGGTTCTTCTGATTGTTCAGACACTGGGTACGTCGAGCCGCTTCGCGGGCTGACTGAATGGCCGGCAGAATCAGAGCCATCAAAGTGGCGATGATGGAGATCACCACCAGCAGTTCGATAAGGGTGAATCCACGTCGAGCATTCTTCGACAGGATGAGAGAACGACGGATCTGCATGTGATGGCTCCCTGAGCAGGACTTTGAATGGAAATGGCCTGAAGATTCAAATCGGAGTCAGGAGGTTTCCCGCACGACTCCGGCAAGATTTGTAACGCAAATTCTGTGACAATTCGGCAGGAATTCTGTTCCGATCAGTCTGGAATTCAAAAAACTGCCAAAAACCCTCACTTCGTCTCGAAAAAATACACGCTCCCAGCGTCTCCCGCAACCACTGTCTTCCCGCCCAGCGCTGCATTGTGCAACAGTGTTTGAATTTGAACCTTTGCCGACCGCATCGTGGACTGATTTGACCATCATGATCGTCAGGACCCGCACGCAGCACCAAGCGAAGCATCCCGAGAAACTAATCGTCAGTCCTCGATCGTGATCCGAGCTTTCACCAGTCGGCTCCAGTCAATACTACCGGATGCAGAATCGTATGCCTTCGCCGCTTCCGTTCGGTCAATAACAAAGACTGCTTTCTGACGCCACCCGTCTCCGTCGAACTGAGGCTTGCCATCCGCAAGGTTGAGGTCGATCCGACTACCAATTCGGATCATGCCCGACCCCGCTGGCGATTCAACTGCTTCAAAGTATCCAACTGTCGCAAAGACAATGAATGTGTTACTTGTTGAAGTTGTGTTGTTGAGGATCTTTGACAGGAGTTGGTGTTGCTGAACCGCATTTGGTTTCGTTAGGTCAGTATTATTCAAATAGGCCTTTTCGTGTTGGATGCGAGTGGCCACTTCCAACCAATGTCGATTTTGGGCGAGATTACCCGCTGCGACATCCTTAGGGTGCGGACGAAGAATCGTCGACTGGATACCACCATCCAGAACAGAGGCATCTTCAAATCCAGGCGACCTGAATGGCTTCGACTGCAAGGTTCCAGGCGCAATAAGGTCAACCGCAGTGCCACCACTAGCTGTGAGTGTCACCCCATCGCGCGCTTCCAAAAACTCACGCCATCGGTCGCGATCCACTGTGCCGCCAGCTTCGTTCGGGCTTCGATCAATCGTCACTCGCTGAGCTGTAGACGTGGTTTCTCGATCGAGTATCGCTGGATTGTCGATCAAGCCGGCATACACCTCCCAGTGACGCAGAGTGTTGAGATTCAACTTGCCTGGAACGCGGTCCAGGGAAACGTAGTTCCCGAGCATTCTGTGCACTCGTGAAGGAACTTCGACGAATCGGAAAAGTCGAAACCAACTGTTATCGTATGTTCGGCGATCGTTGTCTGTTTCGACGCCACTCGTAAATGGAGGAAAGTCTGCCTGCAGGAACTTGGCTGATGCACTTGCAAGCAACATGGGTTTTGGGTCGCCAGATGGAGCAGTGAGAGAATCAAACGCCTGGTGATAGGGAGAGTATCTTGCCCTGTCCAGCATCTGCGTTAAATGCATCGGCGGAAATAGAGGGACGTTCAGCAGTTCGCCAGGAGAAGCAAAGTCACGGTCAAAATGAGCCTGCCAGAGCTGGTAACCCACTGACGGAGCATTGCTGTTTGCCAGTCCAACAGTGTTGTAACGAAAACTGGTGGCAGTGCCTGGAAATGGAGTGCGAGTAGTATCATTCAACGGTTCTTCACGTTCTTCGCTTTTGATTGCTGGCAGGCGAGAGCCCTGTAGTTGAGCTGTCGTATCACCATCCTGAATTCCCAAGTCCCGAAACTCAACGCGGAAGTAATCAACATCGATCCATGGGTTTGGATCTTCGCCCGCGACGCGAGAAGCCACAGGGCCTCGATCGACACTGGGCAAGTTGGTGTTAGCTCGACGCTGGAGGACCAAATCAAATCCCGGAATCGTTCCTCCTGAGAAATCACCACCCTGCAGGCCGTCGATGGCATCATTCCCTTTGTAAACGTCCAGGTTCGCAAGAAAATCCCCTTTGGTCGTGCTTGCCGTACCAGCGTCATTGTCCATCACGAATCCGCTGGCATGATCGTCATGAATCAAGTCGAGATCGGCCCGTGGTTTGAGCGACGGTTCGGCTGGGTCCGTGATCGAGACCATTGTTGTTGGGAGTGTTCCGACAGGATCTGACGGGGCAATTAGTTCAAACGTACTATCACCGTTGTAGTCAACGAACAAATCACTGGAGGCCACATTATTGTCAGACGCTGTGCTGATCACGAATCGCTCACCGCCAGAGATTGTCTGATTCAGAGCAGCAGCATTCTTGAAGCCGACGGCACGGTACGGGCGTCCCTGGTTGCCAGTTCCCCCAATAGGCAAGTTGCTGGCCGACTTGCGGTCATGTCGCACAATTCGCCAGATCGCGGAATCCATGTTGGTCGATTCGGATGTGGACAGCTTAACCGGCGTTGGGCCGACATTCTGCAGTTCTACAAACAGATGACTTCGGACTGCGGTATCGTTATCCAGGGTGAGGACATTGTCTGTCGTCGCAGCTGTGCTTAGTGCGCCGACCGCGAGGACCTCAGCGATGGACACCTGCTGTGCCTCAACGCCATAAACTACACCTCGTGCGAGCCCATCCTCACGATAGCGGCCATTATCGGTGACGGCCGCAAAATTCGCCGCTGTGTCACCAATGGCTGTCTCTTCCATCGTGTAGGGATCGTCATCGAGATTCCAACCACCCGTCCCACTGCCGTCCGGACCAAGATTCTTGTCATATTCAAATTTTGTGACGACATCATCAGAATCCATTGCGTCCACAACGTTCACCGCAAACTGAGCCATCTCGCGCAGTTGTCGATGTGAATAGAGCGCTGTTCCTTCTGCCGCACTCGGATCATTCGTGAGCCGATAGTCACGAATGTTAGTCCCAGTTCTCTGGGTGCCCCCCGTTGTATAGAGCAACACAAAGATATCACGACACAATTTCTGGCGGTCGCGTCGTGCCCAGTACTCTCTTTGCTCTGGTGTCTTTGGAGGATAGGCCACCGGTGCAGAAGGGTCGTAGGTTGGCACTGTTGTCAGTTGGAGCACCGTATTGCCTTCAGTGGCCGAAGGATGCTCGGTCAGTTGTCGGAAACGTAGGCCCGCTCGCTGCATGTATCGCAGGAACTGAACAGGCTGCGATAATTCGTCTGGAGTCTGCGCGTTTCGTTCGACATCGAGAATGTGATTCAGGCTGATTGGCAACTGGCCGACGAACGCCCGTGAATCACCAACCTCATGCGTCAGCAGTCGACGCACTTGTGGCCTGAATGGGTCCGTCGCGCTATATGGCTTTCCGTTGGCAGGTGCAGAACCGAATTTCGGTGGAAACTCTCCCGTGCCAAGTGGGTTATCACCGTCGGCGTACCCATCATTATCCTGGTCCGCACCATCGGTGTCAGCCGTATGTTCCCAGGCGCGAGGACCATCATCGGCGGTGCCTTTCTTCAAGTCCGCGCCAAGGTCATGCGACATTGGGAATCGTCGAATAGAATTCGAAAGCGTGGTGAAACGATCGCGGATCGTATTCGTGCCGGATTTTTCAAGGGCAAATGGTGCCAACTGTGACAGTCGATCAGAGACCGCGTCCGCCGTCGTAATGGACGCCGGCAGATGGAGTTCGATCATGTCGGAGGCAGAAAAGATCTGGTCGAACTTGTTTTGTGCATAGTCCGGATCAAAGATCGTCTCCAGCATATCATCCAGCAACGGATCATAATTTGGATCGATATTCAGGTCGTCTGAAGTTGCAAGACCCTGATCATGTGTTGCATTTTGCCCAAAGATGTATCGGGGTGTGCCCGTTGGCATGTCGCGGTTCACTGCGTAGCCATAATATTGCAGCCATCGCTCTGGGCCGGTTGACGCTGAACTGTGATGAAGCAGGCTCTTGAGCGGGCTGTTTCCCGTGATTGCAAACTGACCGCCAGCATACCCCGTTGGATAGGAGCTATTCGTGCGACCCGCTCCCGAGTAATCCAATGGATGTCGAAACGGCCAAATACGGCCCGTGAACGCACTGAATTCACCCTCCAACGCATCACCGTTGTCGTCATACCCAAGACGGCCAGCCGATGAGTAATTGCCCCCAAAGCGAATCCCATTGGATATGGATTGAAACGAATCACCACTGGAACCCGGACGAGGCAGATCGGCTACCTGTTTGGAGTTGGCGAATGCCTTATAGACTTTTTCTGCTTCTCCCCAGCGCCCGGGCAGGACATTCTTGACCGCGCCAGTGCTGTCATATTCAACATGGCCTCCAAGCAACCAAATCCATTCCATGTTGGCTTGTTCAACTTCGTTGACGGGCATTCGGCCGTAGTTTCCGATGAATTGTGGATTTGCAGCAGCTGGGACACCTCGTCGCAACGCCCACTCGGGATTGACTTCATTCGGGCCCAGGCCCTGATTGGAGCGGGAAATGAAGAGTTGCTGAATGTTCCCATCCTGGACGAGGCCTGTACCGGAGTTCGTCAAGTCTCCAAGCCGATCGAGCGCCGCGACGTTACCGTGCACATTCAGATTGATCAGCGAATCAAGATCATAAATGGTCACAGAGTGAAGCACGACGTACTGTTGCCCGGCGGCTGTCTCCTGCAAAGGGAAGTGGAGATCCATCCAGATCCCTTCGCGGGTGCCATCACCGTCGTTATCGACGTCAAGCTCATAGACACCGTTCGGAGACCCGGTCCAAACGCCCATCTCTCCGAACACACCGTTTGCATTGGGGTCGTATGGTCCGGATTGGTCATCTTGCAAAGGGATGAATGGAAAGCCACCAGTTAGCCCTAGTCCGGCAGCTTCAGCAGCGGCCACATATCGAAACACCGGCGTACCATTTGGGAGCCGGCCGGCGATATGTTGCGGGCTTGGTCGGAACGAACGAGCCGGGTAACGGTTTGAGGTCATCCAGTCGGGGTCTGTTGGCACATTCAACGTACCAGCCGCTGGTGTGGGGTAGTTCAGAATAGCCGATTTGAGATATTGAGGCCTCAGAAACGACGGGATAATGACGGGAACCTGCTGGATGTTTCCGGTGGTTCGGTCGACCTGAATAGCAGTGCCTCGGTAGGCAAGAAACAGAGTGTTGATGTCGGGCGACGTGTAATCCACATCCGGCTCAGGAGGCATGGTAATAGGCGTCGCTTCATTTCCTCGAATCGTGTACCCCTGATGGACTCGTGCAAACGGAGAATCCACGAACTCCAGCCAGTCGGTGGTGTTCGAATTATAATCCAGCGGGCTTACCGGAACCCCGTTTCCGTTTCGGTTCAGATCCCCAATCCCCTTGCCAGAGTATGGTGCCAGATCGGAGCCGTACATGTTGCTTAACATCGAATGTCGACCGCCAAACAAAATACTCAGTCGTTCATTCGGTGTACTCTTGGGACCGACGATGACATGACGCAGCATGTGGTCAAAGACATTGGGCGGATCTTCGATGGCGAACTTCGCCGATTCGCTGAAGTACTCAGACGATGCGCGTTCCTGAGATGCGAAGAAGAAGAACACAATGCCCAGGAAGGACAGCAGACCAAGCAGCGCGATCACGATGACCAGCGTTGAACCACCGCGTGATTTGCGCGTGGATGCAACTGAGGTGAATGTTGATTTCCACATGGTCGAGCTCCCAACTCCAGATTTGCCGTTTGCAGATTTAAAGTCCTGCAACACTGGAAACGCAAATAGCGTGCCTGCGTCGTCAACTACTCGCGGTCAATCAGAGGAATAACTAATGTCAGCTGCCGAAGTGATTCGGACTGCGGATCGAGAAATCGAACTGTCAGGCGGATCGATGAGAGCGGCCGCAGGTTGTCCACGCATTCCCACTCAATTTCCCGATTAATTTCCTGAACAATCTTCCCTGGCCCTTCAGGGAATGGGGGTGGGGCACTTGCCGTTGAACCGCCACCTTGAATTGCTCTGACACGATAGACACGAGCCAATCCGATACCCGGGTCACTCAGTTCTTTGTAATCAAACACGCCATCACCATCGTCAGTCCACGGCAGAAAGACAATCTGCCCTACCTGATAAGTCGTATTTGGTTTCCAGAATCCCTGATTCTCTCCCGCCATTTTCATCGTACGGTCGAAGTCCGTGATGAGTTGCACAGGGTTTCCACCAGCCGTCGTTGTGGTTTGCTGTCGCGATGGCCCCAATGGTGCCGCCGGAGGATAGTACCGAAGCGGCATGTACAACGGCTGATCGGGAAAGCTGTCGGCCATCCGATCGATGTTCGGATGCCACGTGTCGAAGACGCCGATGGAATTCCCCAGTGGACCAAATCCGTCACTACCGGAATAGTTGCCAAGGGCCGGCAGTCTGCGAGCCTCATGATAATCACCAGCAATCAACGGATGTGTCAGAAACGGTGCTTCCACCACCTCTGAGTGACCAGGGGTTGTGTATCGTTGCAGCCGCTCGTCCCAAATCTCGACTTTAAATTCGTGCACATTCGAAAGTACAAGATCTTCCATACGGCGAACGCCACCGCGTGCCCCTTCGGAGAACTCATCCACGACTCCAGTCGTTGTGTTGAGCGTCACTGGGTTTCGCACATCAAGTGGGTTGCCCGGGGCAGGATTGCCGCTCCACAGTAGATTCGTGCTCCCGAAGACTTCGCTTCTTGCCTGCGGCCAGTTGAAGTTAGTGGCAGACGTTTCGGAGTGGATAAACCGCCCCAGAAAAAAAGGTCCCTGTTGACCGGCCGGGAGAGTCGTGTCCGGAACGTTCCATGTGTGCTCGCGTGACAGCCCCGCGACAGGGCTGCCTGGTACTGGGTTGAAGCCGAATCGATTCAAGGGATTGCCAAGGCTGTTTATTGCTGCTCCAGAAGAACTCAGTTCATTCGTGAGCCCTGACGAGCCTACGAATTTCGCACTCTGCCGCGGTGGTGCCTGAGGGACTGTATTGTTTGCTGAATAATTCTGCGGAATAGCCGAATAGTCGAAGTCACGCCAAAAGTCGTTTGTGTCGCCCAGAGGATATGCGGAATAGAGACCATCGGCCGGACTTGCGAAGAAGTTCTTTCCTAGCACCGTCGTTGGCTGTTCGTCGAGGTCCTTTCCTGCAACGGGCAGTGGTCTTCGCAGTAACATTACCTTTCGATAGAGGTTGCCATTCCGCACAAAGTAGCAGATTTCTGCTGTGTTGGATCCACCGGTTGAGTTGATCACCGATGAACCATCGTCTGATTCCGGTTGATTTGTATTAACAGCCAGGCTATTGGCAGTGCCGTCCGCTCGGTCCTGCAGAAGGCTTGCGCGCCCACTGTACGGCGTGTTGTCCGGATCCTCCGAGAGGATGTCGGAACTGACCGTAAACTGGACCATATCATCGAGCGAACTATAGGGATTGTTTGTACTGATGTAGATGTAGCCAGCTCGTTCGCCAAATGGTGTGACCGAAGTGGCAGAGTCTTCACCAGGCAGGAATGGCTGAGGAAAGCGAAACGTTCGATGAGCAAAGTCCGCTCGGATCAGCGTTGAGAGTGCTCGAGCACGCTGATCGTGATTGGCTATCGCGCGCTGCTTCGTGACGCTTCCGCTAGCCATCTGAAAAATAGAAGCAAACATCGTCATCATCAGCAACACGAGAGTAACCGAAACCAGCATCTCCACCAGTGTGAAGGCTCGCCGTGCGTTTCTCTGAGATCGATTGTGCTTGGTTTTCATAACAGACGGTCCCTACAGCGAGTCCGGTAAGGCAATTGAGCTCATGGGATACACGTCGACGACATGTGGAACAAAAATGACCGCAGAAGGGACATACGTTGCTCCTGTCGAGGCACGCGGAATAACTCCCGCGGTTTCCAGAGCAACGTTCTCCAGCTCTACCCGGTAATCGAACACTTTCCAGAATTCCTGTTCATCCGGGTCAGTGATCGAGTATGTCGGTGGCTGCGTTACTGAAGCAATTCGGTACCATCGTGCATTAACAGGATCCAGCATGTATTGGCCGCGTTTGATCGTTGGGGATGTGCCATCAGCCCAGTTTTCTACACCGACAAACCGGCTGTTCTTTTCGAGTGCCCCGGCAAATGCTCGTTCGTCTTCAGGTGAAAGACCCACGTTGTGGCGAACGACAACATCCGCTGTTGCACCACCCTCCGGGCTACGTCGAACAGACATTACCCAGGTTAAGTCAGCCGCACGATTCGATCTCAGAACCACCCGGCCCGCCGTATTCCTGAATTCAACAGGCAGCGGACGCACATCTTGAACGTTATTCTTGTTGAAGTCTCTCCACGCGCTTCCGCCGAGATCATCGTCGTATTCTGACCAAAAGACGGCGCGTCGCGTCGCATCAATGTGTGTCAGCGGAAAAGTCTGGCTGAAGTTGCCGTTCTCAGCGAACACAACAACTTCACAGTTCTCCAGATCCGGGATTGCTGTTGACGGGTTGGAATTGGCGGAAGTTGGAATCTGGCTAAGTTCATCAGTTGAGACGGTATCCATCAGTTCCAGTCCGACTAGATATGCCGAGCTCCCAAGAGTTCGAAATAACGGCTTTGCAGCAAATGCCTCCAGTTGGACCGTCTTGCCGTCCCCCAGTCTTGCTCTCTTCAGTGCAGTTTCCGAGAGAGCACGGATTTCCTGAGCGGTCAAGGTGGAGGAGGAAGCACTCGTTGTTCCAAGTAGCAAGCCCATCACGCCAGCATCGAACCGCGGCAGTACGCGTGGGGTTGCAGGTGATCCAACATAGAAACCTGCATTGGAACCGGTGTTTCCGAAAGATGCTGCGAAAAGATCGTCTGTCGTGTCGATCGTTCCGCTGCCGTCATTGTCCTGTCCATAAAAGGCGTAACATCCTGCCGGATCGACAATGTAGTGACGAGACAATGGTCCTTGAAAATGTTCCGCGATCGCCTGAAATCGACCGGCATCGTTAGTCGCGAGATCGTAGTCTCCGTCGGGGTCGAAAATCAGCTTCTTGTTCTGCCGCAACTCCGACTCAATGTTCCGCTTCAGAATTGCGGCATTCGTCAGTTGCGTCGACTGGACAGACCGGAGGACAGACAGTGGGAACAATACGACAACAGCGGATACGCCGATGCTCATAATCATCAGTGACATGAGCACTTCGGTCAGTGTAACGCCCTTCCGATCCGGTTTCCGATTTGCAGATGATGTGTCGTGATATCTCATTTCGCGACCTCACCTACTTCTGCAAAAAAGAACGGATCGTTCGCCAATCCATTATTGTCAGGATCAAGGGCATTGACCGGATGCACAGAAATGGAGCCAGTCTGTCCAAAAATGCTGACGATTCTTCGGTCCCGCGTGAGATATGGTTCAGCATCCGAACAAAAATCGGCGGACCATGCGGCTGTGCTCGGCTTGAGTTCATCTGCCGGGACAAATTTGAACCCAGCACGAATCTCAATATTAAATGAATTCAGTTCTGCCGCCGTGACGTTTGTAATGTTTCCATCCTTGCTGCCAACATATTGCTCCTTAAGCAGTGTCGATTCTTCCCGGTCGCAGACATAAAGATGAATCACGCCACCGGCCGCTGCTTCGCCACCCAATCCTCCTCGTGGCGAGTAAATCAGATCAATAAACTGTGAATACATTGCATTACCCGACCCTGCCTGATCGGGGGTTGTCGAGGGTCGCCATGCGTCAGGGATCTTTGATGCATCCAGATCGATTACAACGTTCTCGGGCAGGACCGATGGCTCGACAGGAAGCATTGTTGGCGCGAGCTGCAGTTCATACGTATCGGCCCCGCCAGACTTAAAGGCCATCGACTGTCCGACGGGAGTGTCACCAGGGTCACGATAAGGAACACCCAGGACCAGAGCTTGATATCTTGTTGGGGCCACGGACGTGTCAATCAGGCGCGTGTTGACCGGATACCAGTTTCCATTAATCCCAGCCGGGATACGAATTCGCATGCCATCAAACAGCAACCCCCGTCGCTTGAGTTCCCACCAGCGAACTCCGTCACCAACTACCATCCAGACTTTTGCGGGGTTGTCCCCTTTCAGTTTATCTTCTGGGTCAAACGTAATGCCATCCTGATTGATATCGAGTGTGTCTGTTCGTGCATTTGTCTTGCCGTCGAATTCAGGATCCCAGCGGAAGAGCCGCACAGAACCGTCGCTCTCCATCCCCGCCGGATCGATGTAGGCCATCGAACTGACAGCACGGGGGTTTGTTACGTCAAGAAACAGCCGGACACCAATTGGGGAGCGGGATAAAATAGCTCGGTCACGAGCACCGTTAATGAAAGACTGCACCTGAGCGGCAGCAGCGGTGATACGGTCTGCATCACGCGTAAAGCGAACCGCAGCAACAGTCATCGCCAGCAGCAGCGACATGATGCCAACAACAATCAGCAACTCCATCAGAGTGTAGGCTGAACGCCGTTGTCCTGACTTAGTTTTAAGAGATTGGCGGAAGGCAATCATCGTTTTGCTCCTGCCCGACGGTTCCGATTTGAAATATTGTCGAAAAGCTTGTCGAGCACCGCGGCCGAAGGGGCCGGACTGGCAGTAGTTGTGCCTTCAAGCTGAGCGAGGTTTCCAAGTTCATAAACACCAGTCGACGGCTCAGCAAAATGCCCAGGCTGCTGGATCCCGAATTCTTCATCGGGACCCGCCGAGACAATTAACGGAGTGTGATAGGTTTCGGGAGTATGGTACTTCAACTCATTGAATTCGGCCTTGAAATTAGGCATTCCATTCAGACCATTGAGCCGCTCAAGTTCCGAGTACAAAACGCCAACCGGGTCATCGGGGTCGATCAGCAGCATGTCTCTGGGGGTCACTCCGTTTGGCATCGTGATCGGCGGCGGGGCTAGGCCCTGGAACTGGGTGTTCGCGATTTGGCGTTCAAGGCCGGCCACGACACGAGTGTCAGTTGGATCGGAGGGGTCGGAAAGAACTGGATCAAACGGAGTGGGTGCCGCAATATCGATGAGTCGTGTGGGCCACCTGTAAAAGCGAAGCGGATTGCCCCAGGCATCAACGAATTCTGGCAGCCCGTCTTCATCTGTGTCTGCGACTTCTCGATTGGTAAACCGATCGCCACCCGCACCTGCTGCGCCAAAGGAATCAGCGACAACAAGGCAGTAGTAGAGCAGTTCTGAACTCTCTGTTTCTGGGTTGTGTTTCGTATTCCAGTTTGCTGTGGCGCGGCTTTTTACCGACGCGGCGTCGGTGGGCTTTCCTTCCTGTTGCTGTTGCAGACGAGCTCCGGGTTCGGCCACAGCTTTGAAAAAGGAATCCGCCATGCCAGGTACAGCAAGTTGCGTATCAACAACTAGCAGTTCTTCCATTCTCTGAGGAAACGCTGTTCGAAAAGCAGCCTTTCGAGCCAGAACCTTGACAACATTGGGCCGGACGCCAAAGATCTTCTGGCTGGCAAGAATAGCTGTGATATTTGATTCTGCAGATTCAGTTCGCCGAGTCTGAGCGTACGCCCGACCAAACGCTTCCATTTTCTGTTGAAGGAGAGCGTCAATCTTACGTACCGTTGCTACGGTTGCTTGTTCTTCTGCCTGGCCAAGCAGTCCAAACATCACCCTGAGTGAGATTCCCATCAGTATCGCAATAATGGCGATCACGATGAGCAATTCTAGAAGGGTAAAGGCAGCTCTTTTGCTTTGGTGCTTCTGCTTAAACATGTGATCCTCCCAACGACTTCATCTTCGAGGATCCTAGCCTATGGCTTCAGCGGCCCAGCACTGAAATTCGTGATATTATCTGCTTCCGAGGCCCTTGTGCCGGTGAGTTCTGATCCATCCGTGTAGATGCCACCTGGCCCGTAGAGACCGTCGAGCCCCGGCGAGATAATCTGAAAGCTCTCGCTACGCTGAGGAACGTTCTTTCCGACCGCTCCGGTCTTTTCCGCCTTCAGATAGACTCGAAGCGGGTTTTTGGACACATCCGGTAACACATCAAAGGCGTCTGGAGTTGCCACAGCATCAATGGCGTACGATTTCCCCTGGCTCGCGTAATATTGATACGGCGAGGTTTGACCAGGCAGCGGATCAAGGAACTCTGGAAACGAATCACCATCCAGATCCACAAGACGTCCTGAGTCAAATTCAAAATATGGACCTTCGCGATTTGCCCCAGCAGCACTCCAGGGCAAGATGGGATTCTTCGAGAAGCCCGTCATCGTTGTGCTCGTTGTCGACGTCAGCGGAAGACCACCCAGGAAGAACACCAAACACTCAGCTCCCGAAAGACTCTTCGCAGTTGAGTTGCCCAACCCGCCGTTGGTTGCGAAATCAAACTGAGGCCAAATCGCTCGAACCTTCGATCGGTCAATCGCGGCCCAGTTGTCACCGACCTTCGGAATATTGAGGCTGCTCGGCGGATCAATGTTGTACGTCGAGTTGAATTTGGTGACAGCAGTGTCCAGTTGAGAAATCTCGGCCCCCACCTGCGCGATCCTTGCTTTGACCCGAGCACCCTGAAGCGCCGCGGTCAAAAGAGCTACCAGAATCGCAATCACAGCAATGACCATCAGTAACTCCAGCAATGTGAAGCCGGAGCGCCGTGTCGAGGTGGCTGAGCGGATGAGGCGTTTCATAGGAAACCTGCTGTCAGTTTTCAGTAGTCAGTTTCAGTTTTCAGATTGCTGGTTTGAGATCTCTGATTTCAAATTTCAAATCTTAGATCCCAAATCTCAGGTCGGGGTGAGCTGCGGAGGGAGGACTCGCTCCGCAGGGGAGCGAGTCTTCTTTGATCCGTCTTCTTATGACAGGTCGTTCAGCAGCTTAATCAGTGGAAGGAACAGTGCGATCACGATGAAGCCCACGATCAAACCGAGCACGACGACCATGATCGGTTCCAGAAGGCTCACGAGACTCTCGACTCGTACTTCCACTTCTTCGTCATATACGTCGGCAACCTTGTACAGCATGTTGTCGAGGGCACCTGTCTCTTCACCCACGTCCACCATGTTGACCACGAGGTCGTCTACAATGCGGCTTTCCTTCAGAGGCACCGCGATGGTTTCCCCTTCTCGAATCGCCGAATAAATATTGTCAAAGGCTCGCACGAACACCGCGTTGCCCGCTGTGTCACGCGAAATCAAGAGTGCTTCCAGAATCGGTACACCAGACGCAATCAGCGTGCCCAGTGTTCTGGTCACGCGCGCAATGGTCCCGATATGCAGGATCTTCCCCACGAGCGGTATGCGTAAGGCCAGCCAGTCCATGACATAGGCCCCCGTTTTGTTCTTCTTCACAATTTTTATGAAGAGCCAGACCGCGATGGGGGTAATGAACATCATGTACCAGTACTTCATCATCCAGTCCGAAATCTCAATCAGGAACACCGTCGGACCAGGCAGCTCCACGCCGAAGCCGATGAAGATTTCTTTGAACTTCGGAATGATGAAGATCATGATGAACGACACGATCGCCACAGCGACGGTGATGACCGCCGCCGGGTAAATCATCGCACCCACGATCTTACGCTTCAGTGACTGAGCCTTTTCTTTGAAGTCAGCAAGACGCTGAAGAATGACTTCCAGCGCACCACCAGCCTCACCGGCCTTCACCATATTCACGTACAGGTTGTCGAATGCCTTTGGCTGCTTGGCCATGGCTTCCGACAGCGTGTTACCGCCTTCGATGTCTTCGATGACATCCATCAAAGCATTCTTCAATGCTCCTGGTTTGCTCTGACCTTCCAGAATTCGAAGACTTCGAAGAACCGGAAGACCGGCGTCCTGAAGCGTCGAAAGCTGTCGAGTGAACGTGCAGAGAATCTTTGGCTTCACGCCGCCGATCGTGAACACCTTGCCGGGCTTTTTGCCCTTGGGACCACCTTTCTTGGCGTCCTTCTTGGCGTCCTTCTTTTTGCGATCCTTCTCACGAATCTTCGTGACGTAAAAGCCCTTCTCACGAATCATCGTCTGGGCTTCGGCTTCTGACGGAGCTTCGATGGTGTCTTTCACCTCGAGCCCCGAGCTGTCCATTGCTTCATATGCAAAGACTGGCATGCCGTCTTCTCCAGCAGGTTCCGGTTGGTACTGAAACACACGTTTCAGGAAAATTGACCTCGCGGCAACCTGTTCGATGTCGTAAGGATCCAGGACCCTTCTTCCATCACCAGGCCTTGCAAGGCAAAGCGTGTGCCGTAGTTAGCCCCCAACAGTTGGGGGCTCTCCAATCTCGTTCAGTTCTGTGCCGAAAGCCCGGAAAAAGCTCGGGCAAACCGAGATTTTTCCGGGCTCAGCGTCGTTTTGTGCGATGACGACGGACACTGTCCGGATGTCCTGCCCTCGCACGGGTCAGTTTATTAGGTTTTTTCCGTTCGTCACGGTCAGTTGCAGGAATCCGTGTATTCTTTTGCTCCAGCAAATTTGAACACGTCCGAGTTTGCTCCACGGCCGGCACCGCCGTTTGCTCAGCACTGATTCTGCCCTGACTCTGTTGTGAACAGAGTCCGTTCCGGCTCGCGTCGGCCTGAGTAAACTCAGTCCACATCTTCCAAAACGGTTTCGCGGACGACTTCATCAATCGTTGTCAGGCCGTCAAAGATCAATTTCAGCCCGGATTCACGCAGAGTCGTCATTCCCTGCTGGCGGGCGACGTTACGAATGTCGTCGCCCGAGGATTCGGCGGCGACGGCGTCTCGAATCTCGTCCGAGATCATCATCAGTTCGTAAATCCCGATTCGGCCTTTGTACCCGGAGTTGTTGCAGCGAGCACAGCCCTTGCCGTAATAGAACTTGTACTTACGCGCGGTGGCGAGCGGCAGCTGAAGCTCCATCAGCAGTTCATCCGACGGCGAAAACTGAGTTCGACATTCGGAACAGATACGTCGCACCAGTCGCTGAGCCAGAATCCCTTCAACCGTCGCTGTAATCAGGAACGCGGGGACTCCCATGTCACGCAGTCGAGTAATCGCCGAGGGTGCGTCGTTCGTGTGCAGCGTGCTGAACACGAGGTGCCCCGTCAGTGAGCTCTGGACGGCGATTTCTGCAGTCTCGTAGTCTCGAATCTCGCCGACCAGAATCTTGTCCGGGTCATGTCGCAGGATGGCTCGAAGAACGTTGGCGAACGTCACGCCGACATCCGGATTCACCGGCACCTGAACGATCCCTTCGATATCGTATTCGATCGGGTCTTCGCTGGTGATGATCTTTGTTTCCGTGGAGTTCAGTTCGTTCAGAGCGGAATACAAAGTTGTCGTCTTGCCGGAACCCGTTGGTCCCGTCACCAGAATAATTCCGTTTGGTCGTCGCAGCAGTCCTCGGAACTTGCTGAGCGTGACGGGGTCCATACCGATCTTGTTCAGGTCGAGAGCCACGACGGTTCGGTCGAGAACTCGCATAACCACCGCTTCGCCGAACAGAGTCGGCAACACGCTGACTCGAAGGTCCACGTTGTTCCCGCCGACGTTCAGTTCGATACGACCGTCCTGTGGCAGTCGGCGTTCCGCGATGTCCAGGTTGGACATAACCTTGATACGGCTGACGATCGCATTCGCCAGGTGTCGTGGCGGAGGAACCATTTCGTAGAGAACCCCGTCCGCCTTCACGCGGATTTTGAATTCATCTTCGAACGGTTCAAAATGAATGTCGCTCGCCTGGTCACGAATGGCGAGCAGCATCACCATGTTCAGCAGCTTCTTAATTGGCTGCGAGTCTGACATTTCCTCATCGGAAGCGAGGTCATAGCCTCGAATCTTCTTTTCCGAATCTTCATCTTCAGACAGCTGTGAGATCACATCTTCGATGCTCTCTTCACGATCGGCGTAGTATCGAGCGATCGCTGCTTCGACATCCGGACCGGAGGAAACGGCACCTCGGACTTCATGCCCCAGCAGATTGCGCAGGTCATCGAGAACACCGATGTTCTGAGGATCCGCCATCGCGATGGTCAGAACATTGTTCTTCATCGAAATGGGCATGATGCGATACATCTCAGCCATCGGCTGCGGCACAATTCCCAGCACCGCCGGCTGAACGCTGGTCTCTTCCAGATTGATGATCGGCATGCCCCACTGTTCCGCCAGAGCTTCCGTCACCTGAGCCTGTGTGACGAGCCCCATGCGGACTGCGACCTGACCAATCACCGTCCCCGGATTCTGCTTCTGCTCCTCAAGGATATCCCAGAGCTGGTCATCGTTGATGTAACCAAGATCGACCAGGATCTGACCAAGTTTGCGCTGAGCCATACGAGACCCACAAAATGAGAGTTAGAGTCTTGTTCTGTTTCCGGTGCACACGGTGCGAACCTGTTTGAGGCAGGCGAGCAGCGTGGGCGAGTACTTTCAGCGAGCCGGCTGGCTCCTGAATGAATCTGACAGCGAACTGTTATTCGTCGTCGTCGTCGTCATCCTTCTCTTCATCAAACACACCTCGCTTCGCACGCTCAATTCGAGCACGCAGTTCGCCAGGATTGTTTGACTTGTAGATCACGTCCTTTTCTTCACAGAGCCCGTTCTTCCAGAGGTTGAAGAGCGAGTCATCCAGCAGAATCATCCCGAACTTTCGTCCCGTCTGAATCGCACTGTTGATTCGGAACGTCTTGCCTTCACGAATCAGGTTGGCAATGGCCGGAGTCACCACCAGTTGCTCATAAGCTGCGACCAGTCCCTTTGGCTTACGGGGCAGAAGGGCCTGGCTAAGAATGCCGATGATCGCGTTCGCCAGCTGAGTACGAATCTGTTCCTGCTGGTTGGTCGGGAACACGTCGATGATTCGGTCGACCGTACCCTGAGCACCGGTGGTGTGCAGAGTACCGAAGACCACGTGTCCGGTTTCGGCCGCCGTGATGGCCGCCGAGATCGTTTCCAGGTCTCGCATTTCCCCGACGAGAATCACGTCCGGGTCCATTCGCAGAGCACGTCTGAGCGCTTCAGGGAACGAAGGGACGTCGACTCCGATTTCTCGCTGGTTGATCGTCGAATGATGATGTTCGTGATAGTACTCAATCGGGTCTTCCAGCGTGATGATGTGATGATCCATGTTGTGGTTCATCCAGTTGATCATCGACGCAAGACTGGTCGTCTTTCCGGAACCCGTCGGCCCGGTGACCAGGAACAGTCCTCGAGGACGCTGAATCAGATCACGCACGACGGGAGGCAGGCCCAGCTGTTCGAACGTCAGGAACTCGTTCGGAATTCGTCGCAGAACCATTCCGATCATGCCGCGCTGCTTGAACACCGCGACTCGGAAACGAGCCTTATCGCCGAACGCGAATCCAAAGTCCGTACCGCCTCGTTCCTGCAGCTCCTGCTGGTTTCGTTCGGGCGTAATACTCTTCATCAGATTCGTTGTGTCTTCGCCCGTCAGTGTTCGAGTTTCCAGACGGACCATTCGGCCGCCCGATCGAATGACCGGAGGCTGGCCAACCGTGATGTGAAGGTCGCTCACGCGCTCTTTCACCACAGTTTCAAGCAGCTTGTCGATCTGAAAACTACGACCGCCTGTTGACATGGATTCAATTCCTTATCAGATGCTTCGTCAGCACTCGTTCGTCAGCACCATGGGATTTGCCGTCACAAAAACGGCGACTCTTTGAGAGTGACCGTCAGTGACCACCCTTGGAGAGTTTGTAAACTTCCGCGAGCGTCGTCATTCCGGCGAACGCCTTGTCCTTTGCATCTTCCACCAGAGTCTTCATGCCCAGCAGGCGAGCCTGGCGTCGAATGTTCTGAGCCGGTTCGCTGTTGAACGCCATTTCTCGCAGAGTACTGTTCATGGTCATCAGTTCGAAGACCGCACGACGTCCTCTGTAACCGGTGTGCTTACAGTTGTTGCAGCCCTTGCCGCGAACCCACTGGCCTTCCGAAAGTTCTTCCGGAGTAATATTGAAGACTTCCACTTCTTCCGGAGTCGGCTGATACGGTTCCTTGCACTTCGGACAGACAACTCGCACAAGTCGCTGAGCCATCACGGCCATCAGAGAACATGCGACGAGGAACGGCTGAACGCCCATGTCGATCAGGCGAGTGATCGCACCTGGAGCGTCGTTCGTGTGAAGCGTGCTGAATACCAGGTGTCCCGTAAGCGACGCCTGAATGGCCATTTCGCCCGTTTCTGTGTCGCGGATTTCTCCCACGAGAATCGCGTTCGGGGCCTGTCGCAGCATCGCCTTAATAATCTTGGCGAAGTCCAGACCGATGCTGTGCTTCACTTCCACCTGGTTAATCCCGGGCAGATAGTATTCCACCGGGTCTTCTGCGGTGATGATCTTTCGGTCCGGACGGTTCAGCTCACCCAGAGCGGAATAAAGGGTTGTCGTCTTGCCCGATCCCGTCGGGCCCGTGACCAGAAAGATTCCGTTCGGGCGACGAATGATGTTCTGGAACGTTCGGTAGTTGTCGTCGCTGAAACCCAGGTTTCGAATACCGATCTTGATGTTGTCTCGGTCAAGAATACGCATGACCACCGCCTGACCATGGTTGGTCGGCAGAATGGAAACTCGAAGGTCAAACTCCTTCTGCCCGGCACGCGTCTTGATTCGACCGTCCTGAGGTCGGCGTTTCTCGGAGATGTCCATCTTCGCCATAATCTTGAAGCGGGACAGCAGCGCGCCAAGCAGTCGTTTGGGCGGGCTGTCGCGTTCCAGAAGAACACCGTCGATTCGATAACGAATGCGGACACGGTCTTCAAACGGCTCGATATGAATGTCGCTGGCTCGCTCACGAACGGCTTCGGAAATGATCAGGTTCGCAAGTCGAATGATCGGAGCGCTGTCGTCTTCTTCGCCTTTGAGTGCCGCTGCAGCTTCGACATCGGTGAAGTCGATCTGAGTTTCCGTGAACTCGGAGATCATCGAGTCCACTGATTCCGTTTCCGACTGGCCATAATGACGATTGATGGCCGCCTGGATGGACTCCAGCGGAGCCATCACAGGCCGAATGTCGCGGTTGAGAACAAATCGAAGCTTGTCGAGCACTTCGATGTTGTTCGGGTTGTTCATCGCGATCACAACGGACTCACCGTCCGACTCAATCGGGATTACGATGTTCTCACGCGCCATGGATTCCGTGACCATTTCGATCACGCTGTTCGGAATCTGACGACCTTCGAGCTCGATATAGTCGTATCCGAATTCTTCCGCCTGAGCGCGGCCAAGATCGCTGCCGCTGATATACCCCAGCCGAACAAGAGCATCTTCCGGAGTAATCCCGTGGTTCGCAGCCATGCTGCGCGCCTCTTCCAGCTGAGATTCCCCGATGGTGCCGTCGTCGACGAAACGCTCCAGCCAGTCACGCATTCCAGAACTCCGAAACTGCGTCAATTTGCAGCAAAGTGGCAGCGAAAATCAGTAAAACGGAATCCCTTCCCAACCCTCCGGAAACTCCCCGAACCCCAACGTTGTTCAGGCGACTGCTTTCTCGGTGAGAACTCAGGGAAACGCAAGGGGCGAACTCGACATTTTTCCGTGAATAGACAGAGAAAGACCGAGTCAAATTGTTCGTTTCAGGGAACATCAAGACAGGAAATCGGAAAGGCACAAAGACAGGAATTGTTCAAGTTAGTCCACTGTGGATCAGAGAAGACTCTGCTTCAGAAACCGACTGTCTTCCTGACTTCAGTATCGGCAGAGTCTGCTGAAGAAAGGTGGAAAACCCGCTGATCATTTCGACAGCAGGCGGAAGTCCTCCTCCCCGGTCCCTATCCCTTATCGAACGGAAAACTGGATCCTGCGGAAGTTCCGGCCGAACCGTCAAAACCATTCTGCCCTTCCCCTTCTGACAACTCAAGACCCCAGGCGCCCGGCACTCTCGGAATTTGGAAGACGCCGAAGTTCCCTGTCCCCAAAACCGTAGTGGAACTCGCCCGAGTTCCTCTGGTCAAAACCGCGTAGTGGAACTCGCCAGAGTTCCTCCTTCACACGCCTGTTGGGCTGCATGACACCGGAATGCACAAGGGCCTCTGGCGAGGTCCACTACACCGCATTGATATCTCGGGATGCTGAAAAGTCTGCCCATTCCCTTTGCCCGGACGAGTTTCGGCAAAAATTGCCGCATCGTCTCAGGTGGCAGGCAGGGTCCGAAGTGTTGTGGTCGAAAACCGAGTTGGACTTTTGAACGCATCGGCCGCCTACCGGAAATTGCCCATGATCATGCAGCGACTCCCTTCTGACGATTCCGAAGATCCTTCTCTCGTGGATCCAGCGGACGACCTGCAAGTTGGCTGGATGTATCGAGGAGTTCCGCAGGACCGCTCATTCGCGATGGCTCAAATTCATCGCATTGATCTGGGCCATGCTTCCTCAGAGAAAGCGCCCCAGTCTCCGGTTGCTGCTCCCGCCTGGATTTCCGTTCGCCGCATCGTCCGACAGGCCGAATTCAGCCAGCTCTACTTTGGCTGATCCTTCGCTGTAATGGAACTCGCCTGCATGCGCAAGCCTGTAGTGGAACTCGCCAGAGTTCTTTCATCTTCCCATCCCACGGACCCGCATTCGCGATCACGAAACGTCGCGCTTGCGTTCAAGCCTTGGCAAATTCGACGATGACGGTCTAATAGTAGGCGGATGGAAGGAACTCTGGCGAGTTCCACTACAGAGCCCGGCTTGCCCTGGGAGTGTTCATTAGAACAGTTTCTCTGTGTGCTTTGCGTGACTGGCTCAGCATCAGGTTTCCAGCTCTACGATTCTCGCACCAAAGGTCGCTTCTGGTGTTGAACGTTGATTTTCGCCTCGGTATCCTCCCGCGTTTCTGAAAAACCGGCCATGAGAGCCGGTTGACGACGAGATTTGCTTCCGACCATGACCTGCGACTGGAAATTGTCGTGGGGGAAAGACCCGGCAGCCGGATTTTGGCTGGTGCGTCAGTGAATTGTCGGTCGAAATTGAGGCATCGAAATTCAAAGTGTTTTCGCCCAGCGGCAGAAATTGCCGAAGTTGATGAGCGGCAGCAGTTTGCGATGTATTGGTAGTCCAGATTTTGGGGTTGTTTGAGATGTCGGAAGATCTGCGTGTAAAGGTTGAGCGACGAACGGTTCCGGGTTCTACGGGAGCTCGCAAACTGCGTGCTGAAGGTCGCGTTCCGGGAAATCTCTACGGTCTTGGCAAGGCAGGCGAGTCTGTGTCTGTCTGTGGTGAGCTGATCGAGAAGCTCGTCGCGACACGCTCCTCTGTTGTGGACATTGAACTGGACGGCGCTGTTGACAAGGCGGTTGTTCAGGAATTGCAGTGGGACGTGTTCAGCACTCACGTGCTTCACGTAGATTTTCGGCGTGTTGACCCGAATGGCCGCACGACGGTTGACGTAGTTCTTGAACTGCGAGGCGAGCCTGTTGGTCTGAAGGACGGCGGTGCTCTTCGTCAGAACGCGAAGAGGGTGCGGGTCAATTGTCCTGACTACCGCATTCCAAAGTCGATTCCAGTGCGAATTGGTGCATTGAAGATCGGCGATGTGATTAAGGCTTCAGATCTGCAGTTGCCCGAGTATGTGAAGCTGGAAGCTCCGGCGGATACGGTGCTCGTGGAACTGTACGACCCACGAAAGAGCTAGTGGAATTGATTAATGAAGGTTGTGGTTGGGCTCGGGAATCCCGGTAGTCAGTATTCCGGAACTCGTCACAACGTGGGATTTGATGTTATTGACGAGTTAGCTCGTCGGTGGCAGTTTGCAAAGCCGCAGGCGAAGTTTCAGGCGGAATTGCGAGACGGAAATTTCGGGGGCCACAAACTTCTGCTTGTGACTCCCCAGACGTTTATGAATCGAAGCGGAGAGTCTGTTCAGCAGATTGTTCGCTTTTACCAGATGCCAACGGAAACTCTGGCGGACGATCTGGTAGTGGTGTGTGATGATATGAATTTGCCGCTTGGCAGGCTGAGATGGCGTGCCAGTGGTTCTTCCGGTGGTCAGAAGGGTCTTGCAGATATTCTGCTCAGACTTGGAACGGATCAGATTCCTCGGCTTCGCCTTGGGGTTGGTCGACCGCCGGGACAAATGGATCCCGCCAAATGGGTGCTGGCAAAGTTTCGTTCTGAGGAACAGACCGAGTCGGAACTCATGACAAAGCTCGCTGCGGACTCTGTCGAGCTGTGGGTGAAGGAAGGGATGGCCAGTACGATGAACCGGTACAACCGGGCGTCGGAAGAATAGGGTTCAAAGAAAACTGATTGTGTTCTGATGAAGGGCTGAGATCCTTCGTTCTTCAGGGAGCAAAAGTTCCGTGTCTGTTGCAGCTGAAAAAGTCGTTAAGCCTCACAATTACGAAGGTATGTTCCTGGTCGACAGCGGCAAGTTCGCAACGGATCCGGACGGCGTGACCAATGAAATTCTTGGCGTTCTGAAGAAGGCCGGCGCCACCGTGGTGGCTCACCGCCCATGGCAGGACGGCAAGCTGGCGTATGAAATTGAAGGCATGAAGAAAGGCCTTCATTACATCGTCTGCTTCACAATGCCAGGTACCGGCATGAAGACTCTGGTTCGCCAGTGTCAGCTGAGCGAAACCATTGTTCGCCACATGACGATCAAGCATCCTCAGAGCATCTTTGATGCAACGGTCGCTTCCATCTCCGGAACGGCTCCAGCACCAGTGGAAGCTGCTCCAGCTGCCGAAGGCGAAGACGAGTAAATCGTTGTTCAGCACCATGAGTTAGCAGCGGGAGAGGACTTTGTGAGTCCGGTACCTCCCTCAGGTCAGGAGCATCTTTTCCCGTTTGATGCAGATCGGAGCAGGTGATGGCCTCTTTTAACAAAGTCATTCTCGTTGGGAATCTGACCAGAGATCCGGAAGTACGATACACTCCAAGCGGCACAGCCGTGTGTGATATCAGCCTTGCGGTTAACTCGACCTGGACAGACAAAAGGACCAACGAGCGAAAAGAAGAAGTCACTTTCATCGATGTGACTCTGTGGGGACGAACAGCCGAGATTGCGGGTGAGTACCTGACAAAGGGTCGCCCGGTACTGATCGAAGGCCGTCTGCAGCAGGATCGCTGGGATGACAAAGAAACGGGGCAGAAGCGTTCAAAGCTGAAGGTAGTTGCTGACGACATGCGACTCCTCGGTGGTCGAACTGAAGGTGGCGGCGGTGGTGGTGGAGCTCCTCAGGGTTCTTCCGCTCGTCCGCAGGGGTCACGTCCGGCAGCGCCGGCTCGTGACAGTTACGCGGATGCCAATCCCGGACGAACTCCGGATCAGGCGTTCTACGATGACATGCCTTCGGGTGGCGAGGACGTTCCTTTCTAGTTCATTGATTAATTAACTTGACCGGCGAATGCTCACCAGAGCACGATCCGGCAGTGGTTGAAATAAGGATCCGGGTTCCATGACTGGTACAACTCCTGTTAGCTCTCGCAACGTCGAAGTGCTGCTTGTTCATGATGTTGAAAACCTTGGCCACCGCGGCGAAATCGTCCGAGTGAAGCCAGGTTATGCTCGCAACTATCTGCTGCCTCAGGGCAAAGCGACGATTGCGACCGAGCACAACAAGCGAATGGTTGAAAAGCACAAGGAAAAGCTGGCTGCTATCGAAGCTGGTCGCGTGAAGCAGTACCAGAAGATTGCCGACGCCGTCAGCAAGTACAGTGCAACCATCGAAGCTCACGCGACTGCCGACAACCATCTGTACGGTTCAGTCGTTGCTCGTGACATAAGCGAAGCTCTGAAGGTTGCCGGTCATCCTGTCGAAGCGGAACATGTCCGCCTCGAAGGGCCGATCAAAGAGCTGGGTATGTACACCGTGAAGCTGAAGTTCCACGAGAAGGTCCAGACCGAAGTGAAGGTGTGGGTCGTTCCGTCAGCTACTTCAGGCTGATCCACTTCGGAATGATGAATATCTGAGGCAAATGCCTCAACTGGTCAATGACCTCCCCGAATCCTCAGGTACTTTTGTGCCTGAGGATTTTTTCGCGAATGCCCTCCCCGTTTGAAGCTGATTCTTCAGCATCTGCTGCGGTGAATTCGGCTGACCACGATTTTGCTGAGACCCCTTCCATGGCCGACGACAAGCTGAGACTGCCTCCGCAGAATCTGGATGCCGAACGCGGTGTGCTTGGCAGTATTCTCCTGCTGAACGAGGCGATTGATGAGGTCGGTGAATCGCTGAAGTCGGAACACTTCTACAGCGATGCTCATCAGAAGATCTACGCCGCGATTCATAAACTCTATGAGTCCGGCGTACGAGGCATCGACGCCATTACTCTGGCGGAAGAACTGATTCGCCGCGGAGAACTTGAAGCCATCGGCGGCCCGGCGTACCTGGCGGAGATTCTGGAATCTGTTCCCCACGCCGCTCACGTGCGATATTACGCGACGATCGTCCGTGAAAAATGGATGCAGCGTACGTTGATCTATGCGTGCACTGAGATCCTGAGCGAGTGTTACACGGCCGCGGATGATGTGGAGTCTTTGCTGCAGTCTGCAGAGCGGCGCATCTTCAGCATCCTGGAAGAGCAGGGAGGCAACGCCAGCATTGCCATCAGCGACATTCTGATGGATGCATTCAACCGCATTGACGAACGTCTGCAGAAGACCGGCGATGTTACCGGCATCACCTCCGGCTTTTCAGACCTCGACCATCAGACCACCGGATTCCAGCCCACTGAACTCATCATTCTGGCGGCTCGTCCGAGTATGGGTAAGACCGCCCTTGTCTGTAACGTTGCAGAAGCGGTGGCGCGAAAGAGTGGCAAAGGAGTGCTGCTGTTCAGTCTCGAACAGTCGAATCTGGAACTGGCCGAACGATTTCTGGCGATCACCGCACGCATCAATGGTCATGACCTGCGAGCGGGCAATCTGAGCGAAGAGCAGCATGATCAGCTTGTCCGAGCCTCCGACGATCTTGCTCGCCTTCCCCTGTTCATCGACGACAAACCTGGCCGTACGATGACGCAGGTGGCTGCTCTGGCGCGACGGCTTCATCGACGTTCACCGCTGGGCGTTATTATCATCGACTACCTTCAGCTGATTGAACCGGAAGATAAAGCAGCTCCTCGTGAGCAGCAGATCGCCGGAATTTCGCGAAGACTGAAGTTCCTTGCAAAGGAGCTGAAAGTTCCCGTGATCGCGCTGGCTCAGCTGAATCGAGGCGTGGAACTTCGCGAAGACAAACGGCCGCGACTTGCTGACCTGCGAGAAAGCGGTTCTATTGAACAGGACGCGGACATGGTGATGTTCCTTCACCGTCCGGACGCCTATGACCCCGAAGACCGACCGGGCGAAGCGGAGATCATTGTCGCCAAACACCGTAGCGGTCCCACCGGCATCGTGCGTCTGACCTGGCGCAAGGAGTTCATGCGGTTCGAAAATTACAGCCCGATGACCGACAACGACTTCAATCTGTGATTGGCGTGACGGTCTGTTCCGGCTTCGGAGCTCGCGTGGTCCAGCGGAGCAGCAGAGGGAGCAGCACAAGGTCGCTAATCAGGCCGCCGACCATCGACAGGCTCAGGATCGCGCCGAAGTACACAAGCGGAATGAACTCCGAGACTGTCAGCACCATGAAGCCGGCTACAAGAGCGATATGCGCCAGAACAACGGCTTTCCCAACGCCTGACTGAGCCGCCTGCAGCGCGCCGGTCACACCCAGTTTTGGCAGCGTACGCTGGAAGACTTCGAAGTAGTGGACCGAGCATGTGAAGCCCATGCTGACACTGGCGATCATCGCTGTCCCGATATTGACCGGGATCTGCAGCAGTCCCATGGAGCCTGTCACCAGAGCAATCGGGAACACGTTTGGAACCAGTGAGATGATCCCGATGCGAAGACTGCGAAAGGCGATCGCCATGCAGATGACCGTCCCGATCGAGGCGCCGATGAAACTCTTCATCTGATCAGCCAGAAGACTGTCGATGATGCGAGCCATCAGAACGAACAGCCCGGATGCCGTCGGTGCTCCTGCTGAAACAGTCGTCGTTTTGTTGTCGCTTTTCGCGTCAGCTGATTCCTTGGCTTTCGCAATCTCCTCGAAATGCGTGGCGACCACTTCACGGACTCGCGCGATCTGAGCCAGTTTCTTTTCTGTCGTCTGCTGTTCGGGCGACCGCAGGACAATTCGCATGCGGTGACGTTCGTCGTTGTAGAAGCTGTCAACCAGGTCCTTCTGACGCCGGCGAACCTGATCCAGTCGTTTGGTGGCTGCCCCCAGTCTCGGTGGCACGTCGATCGCATCATTCAGAGAAAGCACATCCAGAGGGACGCCTTCGTCACGCAGTGTTTTCAGCTTGTCGGTCAGTTGCCTGGTCTGTTCCAGGAATTCATTGCTGAGCGATTCCGGGACATCGAAGGAGACATCCCACGTTCCGGCTGGTCCGAGATGAGATTCCACGAACTTCAGTGACTGCAGGATCGGAGACGATTCACGAAAGTTGCGGCTGAAGTCCGTCTCGACCTGCATCACAAACAGTCCGGGAGCCGTCGCCAGTGTCAGCACAAGGCAGACAATGGTCGTGGCCAGCGGATGCCGGTCGATGTAATGTGCCATGCGGTCAAGCAGAAAGTCGAGTCGTCCTTCAAGGCGAACTCGGCCCGGAATTGGCACCAGGGATCCCGACGCAAAGGCCGCTGGCATCACCAGCAGAATCAGCAGCAGCACCATGAGAGTTCCGACTGTCATCATGATGGCAAAGCTGCGTACCGGGATGATTTCAGACACCAGCAGCGCGGCGAATCCCACGGCGATGGTAACAACCGTCCAGAACACGGGATGCCAGAGTTCGCGAAATGTTCGCCTCATCGCGGTGTCCGCATCCAGCTGATCCTGAATGCGAAGTTCCCGGTAGTGAACGATGATGTGCGTGGTCGTGCTGATCGCGATAATGGTGACCAGGGAATTCAGCATGGAACTGACCATGCTGAGCTGTGAGCCCACAACAACCAGCATGGCTCGCGTGCAGGTCACGGATCCAATGACGATCCCGATGGAAGCAAGGACCCATCGCACGTGTCGAAAGATGATCATCAGCATCAGGGAAAGAACACCAAGGGAAGCGAGGTACAGCACATTGCCGTCTCGCTCCACCAGATCAAACATTTCCTGAATCTGGACGGGCTCCCCGGCGATGGCCGCATCCGGCTGAAGTCGTGCGGCAACGGCGTGGATGCTGCGAATCGTTTCATTCCGACTGACGGATGACTGATCCGCTGGCTTCAGCTGCAGAACAATGGCGGTTGTTGCCTGATCCGGCCCGACAAGCACGCCCTCGAACAGCTTCAGCATGGCTCGTCGAGTATTTCGGTTGCGGGGAGACTTCTGGAGCAGGCTCACCAGATCCCGGGTCCTTTGCGCATCGATGCCTTCGAGCTTCGCGAACGCTTTTGCGAGCGCCGTGATTCTCGTGGCCGCATCGTCACTCAGTTCCGCAAAGTCGCCCTCGGGATTGATACGGATCAGATTTCCCTGAGGCCATGCAACGATGACAAATTCATCGCCGCCAAAGTCCTGCCGTGTTTTGCGCAGGATGCGGATGTCTTCGTTGTCGGGCGGAAAGAAAGATTCGATCGTCTGATCAAAGGACAGGCGCGACGCGATCGGGATCGAAACAAGGATCAGCAGTGCGGCCAGAGCCAGCAGCCAGTTTTTGAAATCCGACAGTCGGTCGATGAACATCGTCAGTATTTTTCCATAACCCACACGTTGTCTGATCCGACAGCGGGCGAGTCGTATTCCGGATCATCGAATGGAACGCGCATACTAACGAAAGAGTCGCTTTCGTGCAGGCGCGTTGCCCTCCCGTTTTGACAATCACCGCCCACTTCCTTCTCAGCTGTTTCTGGCGGAAGCATCCAGGATGTCTCTTGCCTTTCGAACAAGTGAAAGCGGTGTGAATGGCTTCTGCAGGAACGCTGACCGAATGCCATCCTGCAGAATGGCGTCTTCGGTGTAGCCGCTGATGTACAGAACGGGAAGGTCCGGTTTCAGCGAATGAATGATCGTTGCCAGCTCCCTGCCGCCCATTCGCGGCATCACGACATCGGTAATCAGAAGGTCAATTTGCGCAATCTGTGGCCGGGCAAGCGTCACAGCGTTGGCGGCTGAGTCAGCGGGGAGAACGCGGAAGCCGGCATTCTCAAGAGCAATGATGGTGATCGTTCGAACCGCGTCATCATCCTCAACCAGCAGGACCGTCTCACGCGAGTGTGGCAGTTTTCCTGCCGCAGGCGTTTCCGGAGTGTCTTCAATGGCTGCGGCTGCGGGGAAGTAAAGCGAGATCGAAGTTCCGCAGCCAGGCTCACTGTCCACAAAGATAGAACCGCCGAACTGACTGACGATGCAGTGAACGACAGAGAGCCCCAGACCCGTTCCTTTGCCAACTTCTTTCGTGGTGAAGAAGGGTTCAAAGATTCGGGCCCGTACTTCTTCGGTCATTCCTTCGCCCGTATCCACAACCTTCAGGCAGACATAGTCGCCGGCGGGCATAGGAAGCTCTTCCGTATGCTGAAACTCCGGGATGGTCACATGATGCGTCTCTACGGTCAGCCGGCCTCCCCGAGGCATCGCATCACGGGAATTCACAGCAAGGTTCATCAGGACCTGTTCGAGGCGTCCCTGATCGCCAACAACTCCCGGCAGCTCCCGATCAAGGTCGATCGACAGCTGAATGTCCTCACCAATCAGACGCTTCAGCATCTTACCCGTCGATTCCACAATCTGATTCAGATTCAGAATTCGCGGCGCGATGAGCGAACGACGGCTGAAGGCCAAGAGCTGTGACGTGAGTTCCGCCGCGCGTTCTCCCGACCGTTTGATTTCAGCAATTGGCTCGCGGTACGGTTCTCCAACGACGAAATCCGTCAGCAGCATTTCGGAATAACCATTGATCACTGTGAGCAGATTGTTGAAGTCATGTGCGACCCCGCCTGCCAGTCGGCCGATGGCTTCCATTTTCTGTGACTGCTGAAACTGCTCGGCGAGATGTCTGGCTTCTGTGACATCACGGCCAAACGCGTAGAACACTTTCTCGCTGAGAACCGGAATGATGTTCCACGAAATCCAGTGCCACTCATTCTTTGCATTTCGGAAACGATGGCTCAGGTCAGTGACGGCATCACCCCGCAAAACAGACTGGAAACATCTTAACGTCTGCTCACGGTCTTCCGGATGGACATACTGCACCCATGAGTGATGTTTCAGGTCGTCGATCTTCCAGTGAAGCAGTTGTTCCCAGGCTGGATTTGCCTGTCGAATGAAGCCGCTCATATCGCAGATGCACATGAGGTCCGGCGACTGGTTCCACAGACGGTCTCGCTGAGCTTCCGTCTGTCGGCGCAGTGTGATGTCCCGCATGACCGCGCAGTTGTATTCCCTGCCATCATACTGGAGGTAATTAACGGTCACCTCCGTCTTCAGGGTCCGGCCATCCTTTGTCAGATGATCCGATTCGAACGTGAAGGATCCTCGCTGTTTCACGTCCTGCCAGTGCGATTCCCATTGGTCTGCGGGGAAATGAGGATCGATCTCAGGAACGGTTCTGCCAATCAGTTCGCTGCGATCGTAACCCAGAGTTTTGCAGGCTGCTTCATTGACGTACAGGATCTCACCTTGCGGACTGACCCAGAAGACGCTGTCCACGGCACGGTCGACTGTGAACTGAGTCAGCTGAAGAGCACGCTCTGCTGTTCGCCGGGCGGTGACATCGCGAAAGCTCCACACTCGTCCGACCGGAACGCCGTCAATACGCTGTGGCTGCGAGTATCTTTCTACAACTCGGCCGTCCAGGAATTCCATCACATCAAACGTTGCAACGTCCGGGGTCTTGTAGATCTCAGAAACCCGGCGGACGAAACCTTCCGGGTCCTTCAGCTGTTTAAGCACCTGCTCCATGCCAGCATGCTGATTAAAGGCACTGATGAGGTCTTCGCGACGGCCTTCGTTGATGAGTTCTGCTGACAATCCCCAGGTACGAAGGAACTGCCGGTTAAAGTCCTGGATGCGACCTTCAAGATCCACCACAAGAATTCCGTCAGCAGTCGACTCCAGTGTTGCAAGCATGCGTGACACGGTTTGCTGCAACTGGAGTTCGGATTCCTTTCGCTCGGTGGTGTCCCATGCGGTGCCGATGACCTGAGTCACCCGTCCGTCCGGATCGCGATTCAGGACCATATCACGGCTGATCACCCAGCGCCACTGGCCGCGAGCATCCAGAATTCGATATTCGGTTTCGACGATGACTCCATCTTCGACAGACTCCCACCTCTTCATCAGTTCCGGAAAGCGAGCAAAATCCTCCGGATGAATCAGGCGAGACATTTCTGCAAGCGTGTAGTGCTGCAGTTCCTCCATGGAGTATCCGAGGTCGCGGACAAGCTGGAAATTGGAATACAGAATCCTGTGTTCCTGGTGATCAAAGACGTAGATTGTCAGCGGCGACGCCTGAGCCATTGCGGTGACAAGCTTCTGACTGGATTCCAGTTCTGCAGCCGCCTGTTTTTGCTCAGTAATGTCCTGACAGGCACCGATGATACGGACGGCCGCTCCCGCTTCGTCAGTAATTACTTTGCCAATGCTCTTCAGAACTCGCTGTTCGCCGCTGGATCGAAGAATGCGTTCCTCCGTCTGAAAGCCCGCTGCACCGGAACACGCTGCGTGGATGGCCCCTTCGACCTTGCGTCGGTCTTCCGGATGGAGATGGGAAACGAATTTCTCCACCGTGATTTCGATTTCACCAGGCTGATAGCCATAAATTCGAAAGAGTTCATCAGACCACGTGAGCCGATTGGAGCGTATGTCCCATTCAAACGAACCGAGATGTGAGAGCGTCTGGCTTTCCTGAAGCAGCATCTGCTGCTGGCGAAGTTTGTCTTCCGCCTGACGCCGCTCGGTGATGTTGCGAACCGATGCTACGGAATAGCGCGCCCCGTCCTGCAGAAACGGGCTGAGCCGGATTTCTACTGGAAATTCGACCCCGTCTTTTCTGCGATGTCGACTTTCAAAGGTGATACGCTCACCAGTGTCCAGACGCTGAGTCAGGTTCAGGACCCTTTGCTGCTGGTACCCGACATCAATAAGGTCGACGGTCTGCCCGATCAGTTCTTCCCGGCGAAATCCCAGCTGGTGACAGGCTTCGTCGTTCACATCCACAATGTGTCCACCGCGCTTCAGCAGATAAAACGCGTCGCCGCTGTTTTGAAGAATTGTGCGGAAACGTGCCTCACTGTCCAAAAGCTTCTGGCGATCCTGAGCCTGCTCGATGGCAATTCTCGCAAGGTTCTCGATGTTCTCGATCGCCGAGTCCAGACGATGACTGAGGACTCCCACGGCTTTGGAATACAGGGCAAACGTTCCCAGAACCTGCTGAACTCGGTCTTTGGAGCTCATGATGGGAAACGACCAGCAGGCAGCCAGCCCAAATCGCTCTGCAGTCAGACGAAAATCCTTCCAGAGTGGATCGGTGGAAATATCATCGACCCTCACTGGTTCCTTTCGCCAGACTGCCGTGCCACAGGAACCAACGCCGGGCCCCGCCTGAATTCCATCAATGATCGAATGATATTCTCCGGGAATACTCTTCCCTGCTCCCGTCCGAAGCGTTATTCCATCGGAATCGAGTAGCAGGAAGGATCCAAGAATTCCGGGGCATTCAGCTTCGATCACCTCAACAAGGTCCTCCAGAACTTCGTTGAGTGCCGTACCTTTGGCAATACGTTCCAGGATCTGCTTCTGTTTCTGCAGCGCGAGTTCAAAGAGGTAACGGTCGGTTACATCTCTGGCGATGCCGACAACTCCGCGAATTTGCCCTGTGGAATCCCGCAAAGGCATTTTGCGAACTTCGTTATGAGTGAGGCGAGATGCTCTCTGCAAAATTCGAGTTGTCGAAAGTGTTTCGCCTGTACTGATGATCTGCCTGTCCTCAGCACGCATTGCTGCCGCTTCATCAGGCAGGAATATGGCTTCATCGGTTTGCCCAATGAAGCACTCAGGACTACATCCTGCCATTCGGGCGGCAGTCTCATTGGCATAGATGTACCGGCCCTCCTGGTCCTTCACGAATAAGGCGTCTGTCGAGTGATCAGCGAGAGTCTGAACTACTCCGGCCAGATGTTGCGGATCCAGAGCGGGAAGTTTTCCACTGGACGATTCGGAGAGCATCTTGATTCCCTGTGGGAATAACAGGTGTCAGCCCGTGGCTGCAGAGTCTGCAGACACAGGAAATGTTCCGGCAAGTCAGGCGGTTGCTCTCGTTTGGGTGTACGCCGATGTTACTCCGGTATGGTAGCAGTATGGACGATCAGTCAAAGTCGGACGACGATGTCCTCTGTAATTCCGGCTCACAAAGTCACAAATCGCAGACCGGAAACCTGACGCATCCCGCTCGCCGATTGAGTGCGAGTGTGGCCGAAAGAAACGGAAGAAGACGAAAAGAACACGACGCTCACGGAGTGCGACTATCTTCTGTCACCCATTTTCTGTCCGACTCAATCGCACCACTTTGCAATTTTCAATCTCCAATAACCATTAACCATTTCCGCCCCGCGCAACGTCGTCGACCAGCCTTATTCAAAAGCCAGGATTGTCTCGCGCAGGATCGTCAGCTGGCGGATCAGAGTTTCCAGTTCATCAAGTACGATCATGTTTGGACCGTCACTTTTCGCGCTGTCCGGCGTCGGATGAGTTTCCATAAAGACAGCATCACAACCTGCAGCGACGGCAGCACGGGCCAGAGTTGGAACCATGTGCCGCTGGCCTCCGGTGGTTGCTCCTCCCGGAAGCTGCACACTGTGAGTCGCATCGTAAACGACGGGGACGCCGAACGACTGCATGATCGGAACACAACGGAAGTCATTGACCAGCCGGCCGTAGCCAAATGTTGATCCTCGTTCGGACAGCATCACGCTGTGCAGACCTCGAGCATTGCATTTCTTTACGGCGTGCAGAGTATCCTCAGGCGCGACGAACTGTGGCTTCTTGACATTCACGCAGATTCCTCGGGCAACGGCCGCATCGGCTGCTGCAACAATCAAATCCGTCTGACGAGCCAGGAAGGCCGGGATCTGCAGAATCGAACACACCTCTGCACACGGCGCGGCCTGGCCGGATTCATGGATGTCGGTAGTTGTCGGAAGTCCCGTTTTCTTCCGAACCAGCTCCAGCATTCGCAGTCCGTCCTCAAGCCCCGGACCACGATAGCTGTCAACACTCGTTCGATTGGCCTTGTCAAAGCTGGACTTAAACACCACCTGCAGTTTGAGCCGATCGCGCATTTCGGCGAGGCGGTCTGCAATGGAAAGAACGAGCGATTCGGATTCCATCACGCACGGGCCAAGAATGAACAGCAGAGGCTGGCCGGTCCCGACCTTGTAATTGTCTATCGTTACCAGATTCTTTGCCACAGCAAGCCTCCATTCATTCGCTCGATCAGGACTCTGTTCAACTCTGCCGCAGGGTTCAATGCCGCAGTCAGCGTCACACTGACTGCAACATTGCTGATACTGACGATCTTACAGCTCGCCATCCACCGCCATCTGATGGAAGCAGTGAGTCACCTTGTCCTGGTTCTCCAGCAGCCAGTCGATCGACGGTTCATTGCTCATCGCTTTGGCAATCGCTTTCGTCGTTGCAGCGCGGTGAGTCCTGAAGAGGATTTCAAAGTCGACGTCGTCGGCCTTCAGGATCGAAGGATCGAGCCAGATCGAGATGATGATCCCCAGATCGTTGGCCTTTTCCTTTGGGATGTGCCCTGCTCTGACGGCATCCAGTACACCGTTAGCCACGGCGGCCTGAACAGTGCCCATCAGGATGTTCGTGTACTTCTCTTTGTTGACCGTCACTTTGCTGACCATGACGGTGACAGGACGAACCTGCACGTCGCAGTTCAGCAGAGCAAAAACCTTGGAGTGACCTTTGGACTGGTCGCCCATCAGATTGGCAATGGCGGTTCCAACGGGGCCGTCCAGTTCACCAATTACAACTTCCGGCTCAGCCGCTGACCATGCTGGTTCGTCTTCAACCAGCGCCTCGCCCGTTCGCATCACAATCCGCTGAGTCATCGTCTTCTCACTGTGTGTTGAGCTGAAACCTGAAACCTGAAATTTGAGATTTGAGATTTCAAATTTGAAATATGAAATCTGAGATCTGCTGGGAAAGCCGAATCATAACGGCTGGCATTTTCTGCACCATGAAGCCGCACACAGAGCGGGGGCCTGATCGCAGAATCGGTAATCACTCCGGGATGCCGGCTCCTTTCGGTCAACACCGTGCGAGGATATCTTCAGGCAAGCGAACAACGTGAGCGAGAATCAGGCAACGAGCCGGTAGGCTCCTCGGGGTCAAGGGGCTTTTCAGCCCCTTGTCAGGCGAAGGTGTGGCCTTCGCGGAGTTCGGGAGCGGGCCACGCGTGGGTGGCTCCGTGGTTCATGGCTTCCGTGACGGTTGTGATCAGGCGGCTGCCGTCGATCTGGTCTGGGATCTGAGTCAGGATTTCGCGCGCATGGAGTTCTGATCGGGCGGGAATGCAGATGCCGGGTCCCCACGATGACTGAGCAGCTCCGATGCTGCCGTGTTGATGCAGACGATCGACCAATTTGCGAATGACCGGATCAGAAAAGATGTCTCCCTGTTCGTGCGCATAAAAGCTGCCGGCTAGATTGCCGTAACGCTCCAGTTCCGCTGCGAACCGATCGAAATCGTTGTTCAGAATCGCAGTGTCGATTTGTCCGGAGAGAATGCTGATCAGTTCCGACACGAGGTCTGCGGGCATGAGATTTTGCTTGCCAAAGTAGGCCTGTTCGGTCTGGCCGGAAATCCCTTTGCCCGCTTCCGGCCTCACAAGAATGAACCGCCACTCAGGCGGCACCATGATTCGCGAAACTCGATCGGTCGATTCCTGGGAACCACGATCAATCAGGAAGCCACCCAGCTCAAATCCGCCAGTGCCAATGGCCGATCGTTCGGCACGGCCAGCAAAGCGAGACAATTCGAAGCTGCTGGAAGCCAGTGGAATCTGAAACAGCGAACGGACTCCGGATGCAACTGCAAGAGCCAGCTGAGTCCCGCTGCCAAGACCCGTGTGAAAGGGCACTTCGGTCCGAATGCGAATTTTCACGGTCGGAATGTCGATGATCTCGCGCAGTCGCTTCAGCACGACTTCAGATCGGCTGACAGCTTCCGGGGAACCCGAAACAACGTCGGCCGATGATGGAGCACGACTGAGTTCCACGGTCCATCCAGGCTGACGTACCATCAACCCTGCGCCGCCAAAATGCCAGGAAGCTTTATCGGCCGACAGGATCAGCCCAAAGTGCAGTCGCGAGCCTGTCGTGACCGTCAGCTGATTCATGGCTGAAGACTCCCGGATCGAGCCATGTAGTCTTTCAGCATCTGGAAGCTCTGCTTTTCCAGAGCATCGCCGGTCTTCTGAACAGCAGGTTCCAGGAATTCCACGGCCGACTGAATTTCCTGAGCGGGAATCAGGTGCAGTCGAGTTGCCAGAATCGCGGCTTCCAGAACTGCATGCCGCGCGCGGTTGAATCCGACAGACGGTCGACGTTCGCCGCGATGCACGATCGTTGACGGCATGACGCTGCGGGCATCAGTGGCATCCACCGAGTCGACGGTAAATTCAAACCAGCGACAACAGTTCTTCAGCACAACGCCTCGCACGGTACTGGCTGGTTCCGTCTCCGGAAACTCGGTCAGCATTCCGATCGCGGCTTTGGCAATGACGTCCACGTGATCGACAACGTGAAAAACACCGCAGCGCATTGATGCGAGGTTATTGAACGTGGTGGAAGGCTGAAATGGCCTCAGCACCAGCGATTCAAAATCTCCGCGCACGATCGGCCCCATCGGCGCGAGATTGACTCGGCCTTCACTGTCGATGCTGGTTACCAAACCTTCAATGATCATGAGCCGGGGTGTTCACAATAAGTCGTCGTCAGAGAAGAGCATTAGAGTGAATTTGGAGCCGGCATCCAACTGTGACAGAGTGCGCGCCGTATGAGTGGGAGTGATGGGAAGCAGAGGAGTCATGGGAATTATGTTGCTGGCTTTGACAGCTGGCCGGCCTTCACGAGTCCTCCCTGGAGGACGGCGATGAATCGACTGCGGTCTTCAAGGATGCGGATATCGGCGATCGGATCTCCATCGACGATCAGGATGTCTGCCAGCTTACCGGGCTCGACCGTTCCCAGCTCATTCAGGCACCCCAGAATTTTCGCGCCGTTCCTAGTCGCGCAGGTCAGCACTTCCATCGGACTGAAGCCGACGTAGTTCACGAAGAACGACAGTTCGCGAGCGTAATCGCCGTGCGGATTCCATGCGAAGCCATAGTCACCGCCCATGCCCAGGCAGCCACCGGCTTTCAGAATCCGTCGAGCACTCTCTGCGCCGCCGTCGAGTGTTTCCTGGTGTCCGTCGATGACTGCCTGAGACATGCCAAACTCCGGCCCTCGCTGGATGCTGGCATATTCGAAGTACAGCGCCGGCACGCAGTGAACGTCACGAGCCAGCATCAGATCCAGAGCCTCATCGTTCATGAATGTCCCATGTTCGATCGCGTCATAGCCAGCTTTCAGCGCGTTGATGATGCCCTCGGTGGCTCGGCAGTGCCCTGTGACTTTCAATCCATGGTTATGCGCTGTGCCGACAACGGCGTGCATTTCTTCAAAGGTCATGCACAGAGTGTGATGGTCGTTCGTATCCGGCGCGGCGGCATCGCCGGTGGGATACGTCTTGACCCACTCGATGCCATCCTTCACGAGTTTGCGAACGGCAGACCGGGCTTCCACGGGACCGTTGATCAGCAGCACCAGCCCTTCCATTCCGATCTTGCGAAAATCCGGGTTCCAGTCCATCAAGCCACCGACTCCGCAGATTTCTCGCCCACTGGTCGCAAGTCGAGGCCCCAGAGCAATGTCGGATTCGATCGCCTTCTTCAGCCATACGTCGATGTTGAACAGACTGCCTCCGCTGCGCGCTGCCGTGTAGCCACATTCCAGAGCCAGCTTTGCATTCGCTGCCGCCAGCAGTGTGACGTATTCGACCGGATACTTGATATCCAGATCTTCCAGCGCCGCGACGTTGAAGTAGGTCGGATGAAAGTGCGCTTCGACGAGGCCAGGAAGAATGGTGCCTCCCTTGGCATCGATTGTTCGCGCCGTCGGATCCTGCGGAGGAGCCTGTGATGCGGGTCCGGCGAATGTGATTCTTCCATCACGGACAACAACGGTCGCGTTGGGGACCGGTGGTCCGCCGTTTCCATCGATCAGCTGGCCATTGGAAATCACAAGCGTGCCGGTATGCAGCTTCATCGTTCGAACTTTCAGCAGGTGGGAAGTTGGGGCAGGTCAGGAATGGTCGACGACAGCGTATCGACTTTCAGCTGAGTTTGTTAGTGCGCGGGGAGCACACAGAGTAGAGCGATTGTCCCAATCGCTTTGTGTTCTGGTTGCGAGGGGAACGGCTGAGGACAGCGGTTTTACACTGGGATCAGCGGTTGATCTGATCCTGCGCCATGGCGGCTCGGTAGTCGGCCTGCGATTCGAAGTACAGCTTCAGTGCGTCGACATGTTTCTCTGCAGATTCCGCGGCGTACTGTTCACGCAGGGCGACCTTCAGAAGATCGGATGTTCCTGCTTCCTGATTCTTGCGTTCTCTTGCGGCCAGGTCTTCGGCCTTGTCGAGGGCATCCTGAGTTTCCGCCACCTGTTCCCACGCGGACTTCAGCGCGGCGTACGCCATTTGCACGTCCACGGAGATCTTGTCTTCCGTCAGTCGCCGCTTGGCGGACAGCTGTGCAATCTTGGCCTGAGTTTCTGTCATCTTGCCCTTGGCCTTGCGCCGCTGAACGGGGACGTCAAGGAAGATCGAGGCTTCTGTTTCGAATGGTGACTTGTCCTGCTTCTTGCTGGTTGGTTCACCCACGTCCTGCGAACCCCAGACCACTGCATTCAGTTCCGGCTGAAGGTAGTTGGCCGCGTTGGAATAATCGATTTGGACCTGCTTTCGCATAAGGTCCAGCATGCGGATTTCCGGTCGCTGTGTGAGTGCCAGCTGGATATCTGTCGGCATCTTTGAATCATCGATCGGTGAAGGCTCTGGAAATCCAGGCAGCTGAGCTTCTGTCGGAACGATGGGTTCCCCGCGCTCATCTCGCAGAAAGATGGAAAGCTTCGAGGCCGTCTGCTGCAGCTTGCGGCGAGTATCCGCGAGCTTGGCCTGGCGAATGGAGACGAGTCGAAGATTGTCCGTCAGTTCCGGCGGATCCACGAAGCCTGCTTTCACCTGTGTTTCAATTCGCGCCGTTCGATCTTCGGCGAGGTGCAGAATGCGCTGGGCGATATGATGATATTCTCCGGCGGCGACCCAGTCCCAATAAGCGTACGAGCTTTGCTGGACATAATCGATCAGCTGAGCCTGGATGTCAGGTTCGGCGAGCTGACGATTGAGTCCCGCCTTCCACAAGTCTGCTCGACGATCATCAATGTCTCGATTGCGGGCCAGCGGCAGTTCGACGCCCGCTTTGAATTCGCCGCCTTCATTTGTCTGTCGTTCCAGATACCATGGCTGAAAGTCGCCATTGCCGACTCGGTAGCCGGCAAACACTTCACCGCCCCAGTAGGTTGGCTGCACAATGCCCAGTGCCTGGCGGTAGTTTTCATAAAATCCCATCACCCCGTTTTCACTCGCGCCCTTGACCTTCATGTCAAACGCGCCGGAGGCCCCGAGGGTCTGGCCAAACGCGACATTGCGCGTCAGCAGGGCGGACTGCAAAAGCGGATACGAGCGATAAACAGAATCAACGACGGAATCAAAAGCCACCGGTGCCGGGGGAACTTTCGCGGTCTCGTCCGTTGTAGACGACTCCTGATTCACTGACGGTGCAGATTCGATCGCGGCTGCTGGAGTCGCCGTGGCGCTGGTGGAAGCAGAGTCCTGTGGCTGCGCGTCTGCTTCAAACGCGACGGTCTGGATGTTTGAAGAATCGTCAATCGTTTCAGCAGACTGATCGACCGGTTGTTGCGGTGCTGATTCTGATTCTGTTACGACATCAGAAAGAAGCGCGCGATGTTCATCCGGTTTTTCCTTCCGAACAAACGGATTCGAAGAACCGCATCCGGAGGAGACGGTCAACGACAAAAGCACAATGATCGAACACCGGCAGAATTTGCGCATGGAGCAGGCCATCCGTGGCAAGCAGAACTCATCCTGCTATTCGCTTCGGCGCAACTTGGCATGGATCGTGATTCTCCGCAAACTCCGTCCGAACAAATTAACACGACCTCCAGGGACAATCCGGAAGTGTGGCACAACCGTTAAGGTTTCAAACGACAGGCAACTGTTCAGGCTGACATGATCGTGAACGTTTGAGTGAGCCACTGGAAGTCGGCTAAACGGCGTCCGACCGGAATCGATACAGGCCGATCACAAAGAAGACCGTTGCGAAGGTCAGCAGTGCGATGCAGGACTGTCCGATCACGGAATAAGACGGAACATCTTTCGTCAGCAGTTCGCCGTAGGCATCCAGAGCCCACGCGTGTGGCGTCATCAGGCTGATCTTCTGACTGAGCGGCGGCATCCAGGCGCGTGGCACAAGACAGCCACTGATCCCCGCGCTGGAGAGCAGGATCAGATTGCCAAAACTGCTGACCTGAGATTCCGTTTTGGCCAGCGTCGAAAACATCAGCCCCAGCGCGGTTGCGGCGGACGACGTGCACAACATGATGGGAATCAGGAGCCACGGTTCTGAACCCCATGACATGCCAAACAGAATCTTGCCGGAGATCATCAGGATCATCGTCTGAATCAGAGACAGGATCAAAAAGGGAAGCGTCTTGCCAATCAGGATGGCGGAAGGACTGACGGGCGAAATTCGAAGTCTGCGCAGAGTCCCTGTGTCTCGTTCGCTCAGGAACGATCGTCCCATGATGTTGACCAGGAAGAAGACGAACAGCACTGTGTAACTCGGGATGAAGAACTGGTATACACGATTGCCGGCTTCCGCGGCCTTGGCTTCAGTGTCGGCCGATTTCTCCCAGGCTTCCGGGATGACGGATTTTCTTGCGGCCCCGCGGAAGGAAGGAATCTTCTCCGCCAGAATTGGAAGAATGGCATTTTGCAGAGACAGCTTCACCAGCAGCTTCGACAGCCCTTCCATCATCGGGTCCGCAGCGGAATCGTTGAACATGAGATTCATGTCCAGCGCGGACAGGCCCTGGGCGCGAGTTGTTTCGTCGGGCGACGTGAGTTCCGTTGGCGACTTTGATCTCAGGATCGACTCAAATTCCGCGCCGATAATCAGGCGAGCATCGGTTTCTCCCTGAGGCCGTTCACCTTCGAGGCGTTCCTTTGTGGGAGCACCTGAGGACGTTGTGTCGACCGGACGAATGAGAACGTTTTCGTAGCTCGCCAGAAAGCCAGCCAAACGCTTCGAGGTTTCGGTCTGAGAATAGTCAGCGACCTCCATGTGCAGGCCCTGGCGATTCTGTTCCCGGTTGGCTCGAAGCCGCCCTGTGGACGATCCTACAATCGCGATGATGACCATGGGCATCGCCACAAGAATCACCAGCGCACGGCGATCACGCGACAGAAGTCGCAGGTCCTTCAGCGTGATCCTGAGAGCGTCCATGCTGTCCTTTCAACGGAATCAGTCGGAATCTGACAAACGTGTCCGAAGACACCGCGTGAGGGTTCGAAGGATAGGAGGTTCCGGGGTTTCAGTGAAATCCGATCCCGAAGGAAAAGGAAATCCTGGAAATGTTCCAGGAAAAACCGGGTGAGCACCCGTCCAAGAAGCAGTCCTCTGGTGGTTCTGGCCAGAATCGCCGGGGCTGAAATATGTGAAAACACGCTTCGGAGAGTCTGGTCGTTGGCTATTCCGCTGGAACATTCTTCTGCAACTCTGTTCGACCTGATGTCGGACGAAGCCATGATGGCGATCGTCTGCGCGCGGTCGGATCAGGAGGTGTTCCATCAGCTGGTCCTGCGCTGGCAGGTGCGGCTGACGGAAATGTGTCATCGGCTGACCGGCAATCTGCACGACGCGGAAGATGCGGTGCAGGAAGCCTTTTCCCGTGCCTTCACAGCGCGGGAGCAGTTTCGGGGCGGTTCGAAGTTCACGACATGGATGTGGCGGATCGCCGTCAATGCGGCTCATGATGTCCGTCGTCGGCAGGCTCGCGGCTATCAGGCGGATGCTCTGCCCGGCGAGCTTGCGGATCATCGTGGATCACCGAATGGCATGGAAGGGGAGGAGGTTCGGGAACACGTGAAACTGGCGCTGGCGGAACTTCCTGATGACCTGCGTGAGGTTCTGGTTTTGAGGCATTATCAGAATCTGAAGCTTCGTGAAATTTCTGACATCCTGAATGTGCCGCTGGGCACGGTGTATTCTCGCCTTGCGGAAGCACTCAGCAGGCTGGAGCGCCGTCTTCAGTCGCTGAATGGTTGATGACTCTGGATCAAGTACGGTGCCTTATGAGTTCTGAACTGGACACAATGCAGCATCCTGATGACAGCGAGTGGATGCCGTTTCTTTACGGCGAATGCGAAGACGCGCAGAGGAATGTGCTGCAGCGTCATCTGGAATCGTGCTCGCACTGCGCGACGAAGATTGCCGGCTGGAGAAATGTCCAGTCGACACTGGATACGTGGACTCTGGAATCACCGCGAAGAACAGCGGTCGCCACTGGAGTCCATGTTCCAGCTGTGGCTGCGAAGGAATCTGTCCCTGTGCGATCGAACCATGTCGGCTCGCAGTTTGTCGAGCATCATCGTTCCGCTGGAAGGAGCCGCTCTTCACTGATGACGGCATCGATGGTGCTGACCGCGCTGGCCGTTTCGTTCCTGACAGGCTGGCAGATTTCGAATGCTCAGCATCCGGACATTGCGGATTTGAAGAAGTCACTGTCAGCGGACGTGCGAGCCTCTCTGGTCGCAGATGTTCGCAAGGAAATGCAGACTCAGTTTCAGACACTGACGACCGACAAGACAAAGCTGACACCTCTGATTGAATCCGAATCCGAACGCATTATCACGGCACGGCTGGCCAGCCTGCAGGCGTCTTCTGATCCGGAAGAGAAACTCAAGGAGCGGCAAATGATCTCGGACATTCTGGCCAACCAGATCACACTTCGGAACGACCTCGAAAAGCTGGCGGTGGAAGCAGAAGCTCAGATCATCCGAACACGGCGGGAGCTTCTTCGTCTTGAAGCGGCGACTCGGCCGATGGCTTCCGAAGGAGCGGTTCTGAAAGGAAACGCACCACAGTTTTAAGCATCAGTTCACAACAACAATCAACGACACTCTTCGATAAATCTTCAGCAGGATACAGTCATGAACATTGGAAAATGGAAGCTCAGTCTGCGAGTCGCAGTGCTGGGGGCAGCGGTTGGAATGAGTTCAACGGCGATCGGTCAGGTGGCGGATGTCGCAGAGACACTGCCTGCGGCCCCGCCAGATTTTGTCGAGTCCCAGGCCCCGGTTGCTGCGTCCGCACCTTCCCCACTGGACGAACCAGCCCGAGTTGACACAGTCGCGCCAGCTGAGTTGCCGGCAGTTTCAACGACCATCGCACCAGCTCAGCCGGCCCGTGCAGCATCACCGGCGTTGCCGGCCCGCGCAGCATCCCCGGCGTTGCCTCCTCTTGATGAACTCCCGGCAGCGAGAGCCACCGCGACTCAGCCGGTCCCCGCAACAGGCCAGTGGATCGTGCGCAGTCAGGACGTTCCTGCAAACCTGGCACTTCGAACCATGGGGGCTCAGCGAGCCGTGCCTCGGATTCTGCAGATCGGTGAGATCTCCGGCGACGAACGAAAAGCACTGCAGGAAGATTTGCAGGTTCTGGAGAGCCTGATCAACAAGGCGATCGTTGGAAAGAACCATTCACCGGATGTGAACATGGCTCTGGGAGTGACTCTGTATCGTTCCGAACAGGCCTCTTACCTGACATGGATTCAGGACAGCGGTTTGTTGTATCAGCGGAGTCTGTCAGGCGTCTCTCTGGCACCGCGGTCGGCAACCGGCAGCAAGAAAGACGGCGCCAAGACGGATGAACCCGAGTCGGAATGGGATGCGGCTCGACGAGAGCTGGCTCAGTTCGAAGAGGCTGAATTCGTGGATCTCAGTGGGCTAGGTTTTGCCGGGAACCAGCGACTTCCTGCGTACGATGAAGAGACAGTCGAGTCGTTGAAGAAGCGAGTCGCTGGGGCATTGAAGAATGTCGGACGAGTACGATTTCCGCAGTCGTCTGCCGGAATTGCTCAGGTCTGCACGATCGCACTCACCTGCCCTGAAGATGGCTCAACGATCACGTTTCGAATTCGCGTGACACCGGGCGGAGTCGCTGCAGAAGTCGGAGAAGTTTCCAGCTGGCAGTACATCGATGAATCACAGGCCAGTAACGAACCTTTGACCGCCTGGGGAACGGAATATCGGCCCTATCGATACGTGTCTCCCGCGGCCCCACCGCAGCCTCCGCAGCCAGTACCCACCGACGACTACAACGCACAGCCGCGTCGAAGTTCTGCTCGTACTTTGCCGCCATCGCCCGATTCTGGGCCTCCTGATCAAGTTCTGCCGTTGCGGCAACCTCGGGAAAACTAGACGAGGCCGAAGTCGACCGCTAACCTGACGACATCGCTTAAAATATGCGTCAGACAGCCTGAGCTACCTGCGGTCGAAAGAGTTTCCCATTAAGCCATTCACGAAACGATCATTGCGACGTTCGCCGACACCGGCGACAACAGCGATGATCGTTTTCGTCGTTTT
>VFQT010000391.1_pt1 | contig 65659 bp, 50 predicted proteins | sample 3512381 | NCBI WGS metagenome assembly VFQT01 (sample SAMN10412376, study PRJNA504923) | tailings metagenome | isolation source: Relicate 2 Philex TSF3 active mining site | place: Philippines: Tuba, Benguet | collected 2017-08-29
TGACGTCGGGGAAGACGTTAACGCGGGGAAGCGTTTTCACGGGAGTCGACGGATTATCGCTCATGCAAACCTGGAACACCGTTCCGTCAAAGGCGTCATAATTTCAGCATCCTGCCGGTTTCACGATGTTGCCGAACGCAAACCGGATGAATCATGCGGCTGGTATCGATTGTGCCGCCGAGAACATGCCTTGGAAGTTCATCTCTCTGCCGGGAAACCCTGAACTTCTCTCCAGTGAGTCGGCATTTCCGGAATACAGCGTCTTCTTTAAGGAGTTGACCGAGGTTCTGACAGAACCTTGTAAGGAGATTCGGCGATCGCCTCGGAGCTGCTACTATCTGTTGCGTTCCGAATTGTCTCCCGTGCCTGGATCGTTGCGATGAAAACTCTGTTCTCCTCTGCCCTGCTCACCTGCCTCCTTGTGACCGGCTGCACGCCTTCGGAATCCGAGCCGGCCGGATCCGACGGAACGGACAAGTCCGCCACTCCAAAACTCACGACGCAGATCGCGCTGAACTGGTATCCGGAAATGGAACACGGTGGCTACCTGGCCGCCAAAACGCTCGGACTGTTTTCCTCCGCTGGAGTTGAAGTCGAAATCTCGCCGGGCGGGCCGGGTGCCCCACAGCTTGTAATTTCAGAACTCGCCGCGGGCCACGTCGATTTCGCCGTCTCCGACGCTGACAATGTGGTGAAAGGCCGGGCACTTGGAGTTCCCCTGGTGGCCCTGCTGGCTCCTCTGCAGAGTTCTCCCCGATGCATCATGGTGCACGAAGCATCCGGATTTCAAAAGCTGGAAGATCTCAGGGATATCGAACTCGCTGTCAGCGAAACCCGGCCGTTCGCTCTGTGGATGAAAAAGAAACTGCCTCTCACCAACGTGACCCTCGTGCCATTCAGCGGCCAGGTGGGTGAATTCCTGACTAAACCAAATTTTGCTCAGCAGGCATTTGTGTTCAGCGAACCGTTCGTCGCCAAAGAAAAGGGAGGCGATCCCAAAGTGCTGATGGTGTCAGAGATCGGGTTCAATCCCTACGCAAGCCTGCTGGTAACCACTGAGACTGTGATCAAAGAAAAGCCGGAGCTGGTCAATGCGGTGGTTGCCGCAAGCCTTGACGGATGGAATCGCTATCTGTCCGACCCAAAGGCGACCAATGAGTACATCCACACGCTGAACAGCGACATGAGCGCGGAAGCTCTGGCCTTTGGAGCGTCCGCGATGGCTCCGTTGTGCCAGCCAACGGAAGGAAAAGGCACGGGAACAATGACCCTGGAACGATGGGCGGAACTTGTCGCCCAGATTGAAGAGCTGGGCGACATTCCGGCCGGCAGTGTCAAACCTGCAGAATGCTTCACACTGGACTACCTTCCGGCGGACTCTTCAACCTCGGATGTTAAGAAGTAACGATTCCGTAACTTCTCCGAGTTCTGACGGTGCTGATGATTCGTCAGGATCTTCGCATGTACCTGCCCTTGCAGGCAGCGTATACCCGGCTGAAGAGTGTGCAGCAGTGGACCATCAGCAATGCCGCAAAGTCCGGTTGTGACAGTCATACCAGTCTCGTCGCGCCGCAGGAATCGGATTTGCCGCGCTTAACGGCAGCACAGCAATGACATGAAGCACGACTGGTTTTCGTGTCGAAACCGTAATTGTCCGAACAGCTGTTACGCTGTGAATTCGGGGCATGAGTGATTCATCCGGCATTTCTCGCGCAAAGGATTGCGCCCTGCAGAGAGAAGCTGGTGAGACACGGAGGACGGAGTCTTCAGGGACGAAGGCTCTGTCCTGGCTGTCCAAAGTTCATGGTCTGACAACCGCGGCTGAGCGGGCTCTCGGAACATCATCCGGGACAGTGCAGAGGCATTGTCTTCTGCAGATCGTTCTACGGCGGAGGCTCACGGACGGGCCTCATCACGGAGACCAGCAGGATGCTGACTTCTTTGTTGCGACGAAAATCCCGTCGCTGGCTGGCAATGCTCTTGCTCGGCGCGGCGGGAATGTCATCGCTTTCCGGCTGTTCGAGACAGTTCTGGCGGAGGCAGGCCGACCGGGATTCGTACAACGCCATTGGGGAAAAGCTGAACGATCCTCACTGGCAGGTTCCGCGCATCGACCTGATTCCGGATCAGCGCAGCCGCTTCTTCGACCCTTACGATCCCGATAAGGAACCTCTTCCGCCAGACGACCCGGCCGCGCATGAATCGATGCACTGCGTGAATGGCCGCAAGGGGTACAAGAACTGGCACAAACTGGGAACCGCATTTGCCATTGAAAATCCACAATGGCTGCAGCCTTACGGCATCGAGATGCAGGGTGTGGACCCGGTACTTGCACATTCCAAAGTCCAGGTGAAGGTGAACATTCCGCAGGCGATGGACCTGGCAACGATCCACAGTCGTGAGTATCAGACCAGTATTGAAGATGTTTACCTTGATGCTCTCGCACTAACGGCCGAACGATTCAAACTGGGCGTACGTTATCTGGGCGTCACGGGTACGGAACCGAATGCTGCGTTCAATACTCGAACCAATTCGAACGGCCGAGCGACCTCCACACTGGGGAAGACCTTCGGAGTCAGCCAGGCTCTGCCAACCGGCGGTCAGGTCGCGGTGGACATCGCGAACTCAGTGACATGGGTCTTTGCCGGCAACGGCAGCGAAGTCTCCGCACCGACTTTGGGCTACAGCGTCACTCAGCCACTGCTGTTCCGAGCAGGTCGCAAGATCGCTCTCGAACCTCTGACCCAGGCAGAGCGAGATGTGCTTTATAGCGCACGAACTCTGGCTCGATTCCGACAGACTCTGTTCGTTCAAGTTGCTGCCGCATACCTCAACCTGATGAACCAGAAGCAGGGCATCCTTAACACCCTGAACAATATTCGTCAGCTTGAAGAGCAGCTGGAAGCTCAGCAGGTCCGTGATACTCGCATCCCGGGCGTCGTCAATGCAGCACTCGAAGGGTTTGCAGGACTGCAGATTCCCGACAACCTCAGCCAGCTTTCCTACGATGGTAACTGGCTCCGCTGGCGAGGCGATCTGGCACCGGAGCAGGAAACTCAGATTCTGGCTCTGTCCGATGATCCGGATTACAAAGCCGCTGCTCAGGAAATGATCGACTTCAAGAAACAGCAGACGACCAGTCTGTCGTTCCTGCAGCTTCGCGACCAATTGAATCGAAGCCAGCTGAATCTGGCAAACAGCCGTCGACAGCTTGCCGATCAGCAGGACACATTCAAAATCCTGCTCGGCCTTCCTCCCAACATCGCCCTTGATGTTGATGAGTCCATGCTGAAGCCGTTCGAACTGATCAGCTGGGATCTGATCAATCTGGAAGGTGACCTCCGCAAAGTCCAGAAAGAACTGGGTGAGCGACTTCTTCCGGATCAGGCCAATGCGGATGTGGTCACCGGCCCATCCATCGAAGCCGTGCGCGAGTACATCGCGGCACTGTCTGAAATGCGAGACCGTCTGTATGTCGTCGGTATCGAACAGGTGAAGAACGACTTCCAGCCACTGCGCGAAGTTCTGGAGTTGACTAAAGATGACTGGGCTTCCGCAAAGCCCGGCTTCCGCTATTTCCGCAGCGAAGAAGAACGAAATCGCCTGATCGACCGATTGACGAACGACCAGCGGCTCTATCGGCTGGCGGAACGAGAATATGCGTTCGGCAGCGGACTGCTGGACATGCTCCAGCAGGTCACTGCGTACGAATCCGAAGCTGCCTTGCTGGAGGCTCTGGACGCCAACAAGAACAGTTCGATCGAGCTGACAGAACTGCCTGATGACTGGCGAGAACTTCCGCGTTCTGGCGGAAAGCTGCCGGCGGAAACCTACACACCGGCAGAGTTGCTGACCGAAGCGGCCAGCGGTGCACGCGAAGTTCGCGACAAGTACCTGCTGCGAATGGCTCAGAGCCTCGAGGTTCTTCAGGCCTCGATCCGCGTCGAGGAAATCTCGCTGGTTCCGTTCTCTCTGGACGGCACGATGCGGTTCCCGGAAATGGAAGAGGTGACCGCCCTGGGTCTCGAATACCGTCATGACCTCATGAATTCCCGAGCGGCCGTGATGGATGCCCGAAGGCAGGTCGAGATCCAGGCAAATCGGCTTCTGGCCGGCCTTGATGTGAATTTCCGCGGCACTCAGGGACTCAACCCGAACAGCCGCGGAAACACGAATCATAGTGCAGGGCTTCAGTTTACGACGCCTCTCGATCAGGTCCTGGAACGAAACAGCTACCGTGCTGCTCAGATTTCTTTCCAGCGGGCTCGACGTGCGTACATGGAACAGGAAGACCGCGTGAAACAGTCGATTCGCCTGAGCTGGCGTCAGATTCAGGTCCAGGAATATCGAATCGAAGTGGACAGGACGACCGTCCGAAACGCAGCTCTCCAGTATGACAGTGCGTCGCTGCAGGCCACCGGAGCTCAGCAGACGAACGCCCTGAACCTGACTCAGGCCCTGAACTCAGTCCTTTCAGCCCAAAACTCTCTTGTGGCGGATTGGGTCACTTATGAGACAAATCGGCTTAACATCTTTCGCGACATGGGTATCATGGACATTGATCCTCGCGGAGTCTGGACCGATCCCTTCTACCTGCAAATCGACCAGCCAGTGGTCGCTGAAGGGGTAACCCCGCCTGAAACTCCCGATGTTGTCCTTCCTAATCCGGCCCAGCAGGAACCTGCCCCGGAACCCCAGAACTAACTACCAGGGTTACTGAGGATGCGCAGTCTTCGTCTCAATAGTTCACTCGTCCCGTCACGTCGTTCCGGCAAGGCAGGATTGATTATCCTGCTCATGCTGCTCGTGGGCGGGGCCATCGCTGCCATGATGATCCCCCAGTCACGGGAGAAGATTCAGGCTTTGCTGGGAAAGAAGAAGGACGGGATTTCGTCCGCCTACATCCTGGCTCGCGCGGAGAAGGGTCCGTTCCGGATTGTCATCACCGAAAACGGAACGGTCGACAGCCTGAAGAACTCAACGCTTAGCAACAGCGTTGAAGGTTCGACGACGATCATTTCGCTCGTTCCGGAAGGCAGCAAAGTCAACGCTCCTTTTGTCGCTGACTTTGACGGCGTGGTTCATTTCATGGACACCGCTTCTGAATCGGCCCGAACCGTGAAACTGGTCGCCGAAGACGGTAAGGAAAAAGTCTACGAGCTTGTCTTCGGTGAGTTTACTGAGCTGCTCGTGACCGACCGTCAGAAGGTTCGAAAAGGTGATCTGCTGGCCGGTGACGTCTGCTGCGAACTCGACTCTTCGACGCTCGTCGAAAAAGAAAAAGAGCAGAAGATCAAAGTCACCACTGCCCGTGCAAATCTTGAGAAGGCTGGTAAGGACATCGAAATCCAGCTGACAACCAATGAAAGCAATGTAGCGAAAGCAAAGCTGGCCGAAGACCTGGCTCAATTGAGTCTCGTCAGCTACACCGCGGTCGGTGGTGAATATCAGCAGGAACTTGAAACGCTGAAAGGCGACATCAAGAAGACAGAAGAAGAACTCTCGATCAATAAGGAAGAATACGAACGAGTCCGCGATCAGGCTCGCCTCGGTTATTCCAACGTCAACCAGCTCGAAAGTGCTCGACTGAAGGTCACACAGTCTCAGATCCTTCTCAGCGTGAATCGAGGAAAGCTGGAAGTCCTCGAAAAGTACACGAAGCCGAAGAAGGAAAAGGAACTTTCCCAGACGGCTGAAGACACCAAGCGTGAAACCCAGCGTGCTCGCCTGGAAGGCGAAGCCCTGATGACTCAGATGAAGGCCGCCTACGATGCAGCCTCTCTGACTCTGTCAGTGGAAGATGAAAAGCTTGAACTGTTCCAGCGACAGATCAAGGCGTGCCGCCTTGTGGCGACTCAGGGAGGCGAAGTTGTCTACGCATCTCAGAAGAGCAATCGAGGCAGTGAGCCGGTTGTGATCGAAGAAGGTGCCGCCGTGCGTGAACGCCAGGCGGTCATCAATCTGCCGGACCTCGAACACATGAAGATTGATGCTCGTATCCACGAATCCCGCATCAGCCGCATCATCATCGGACAGCCCGTCGAAATCGAAATCGATGCGATCCCTGGTGATCCGTACCGAGGACAGTTGCAGGGAATTTCTTCCGTGCCGATTCCCGGAAGCTGGCCAAACACCGACCTGAAGGAATACGAAGCAACCATTGAAATTAAGGACGATGCAGCACGCGTCAAGAAGCTGAAACCCGGCATGACGGCTCAGATTCGAATCGTGGTGGATGACCGCAAGGAGCCAGTACTGCAGATCCCGGTTCAGGCGGTGGTCTCGTTTTCCGGCTACTTCTACACGTTCGTCGCCGGTAAAGACGCCGTCGAACGTCGTGAACTGAAGGTCGGTGATTCCAACGACGAGTACATTGAAATCCTCGACGGCGTGAAGGAAGGTGAGACGGTGGTGATGAGCCCACGAACTCACTTCGCCAAAGAACTGTCTGAACTCGAAGCAGAGAAGTCCGCTGAGAAAGAAGCCAAGCGAGAAAAACTGGATACGCCGGAACGCAAAGGCGGACCAGGAGTCGGTGGCCCCGGAGCAGGCGGTGGACCTGGTGCCGGTGGACCTGGTGGCCCCGGAGCGGGCGGACCGGGAGCGGGCGGACCTGGCGCAGGAGGTCCTGGTGCTGGTGGACCTGGCGGCGGTGCTCGCATGGATCCCAAAGCCATGTTCGAGTCGATGGATGCCAACAAGGACGGCGTTGTGACCAAAGAAGAACATCCTCGACCAGAGTTTTTTGATCGCACTGACTCGAACGGCGACGGTAAGCTGACACTCGAGGAAATGCAGGAAGCCATGCAGCGCATGCGACAGCGAGCGCCTGGGGCCGGCTGATCTCCCCGACTCTCACTCGTTCCCGAAATTCAGGTCGCTCATGACACTGGCTGCTGAAGTTGTCGATCTCCAGAAGGATTATCTTCTGGGTACTGTCCTTGTGAGGGCTCTGCGCGGAGTCACGATTCAGTTCCCGCGCGGAGACTTCGTCGCCATCATGGGTTCATCGGGCAGCGGCAAGAGTACTCTTCTGAATCTGCTCGGGGCCCTCGACCGACCGACACGCGGCAAGTACATCGTCGGAGGAAAGGACGTCTCGACGATGTCCGACGACGACCTTTCGACGATTCGCAATGAGAAGATCGGGTTCATCTTTCAGTCATACAACCTGATTCCGCAGTACACGGTTCTGGAGAACATCGAAGTTCCCCTGCACTACCGAACGGGCTACCCAAAGATCGGTGCAAAGGAACACAAGCGAATCCACGATCTCGCGACGATGGTTGGTCTTGGCGAGCGAATGGACCACCGTCCGTTTCAGCTGTCCGGAGGTCAGCAGCAGCGTGTGGCCATCGCCCGCGCGCTGGTCAACAATCCAGAGATCATTCTGGCGGACGAACCCACCGGAAACCTGGACTCAAAGACAGAAGAGGAAATCATGGAGATGCTGCTGAACCTGAATCGGGAAGGCCGCACAATCATCATGGTGACGCATGAGCCCGGTGTCGCCAAACTGGCCAAACGCCAGATCTATATGAAGGACGGAGTCATCGCGGGCGAAGGAGTTTTCCCTGGCTGACAGCACGGAACTGCTGACCGGTATTCAAGACGTTTGATTTTCCTGACCACGATCGATCAATCCCATGGCAAACCTACTGCGAACAGCACAGCTGGCCCTCAAGAGTCTGATGCTGCACAAACTGCGCTCCGGGTTGACCATGCTCGGCATCGTTTTCGGGGTGTTCTCCGTGATCGCAATGCTGGCGATCGGTGAAGGTGCCAGCCAGCAGGCTCAGCAGCAGGTGCTTCAGCTCGGTGCCACAAATATCATCATTCGCAGTGTGAAGCCGCCTCGCGAAAACGCCAGTCAGCAAAATCAGAATAACTTCGTCCTGCGTTATGGTCTGAAGCGATCGGACTACGACCTGCTTTCCAGGACCATTCCCACGGTCCAGCAGGCTGTGCCGATTCGAGAACTCACGAAGGCCTGTCGTTATCTGCACCGCGAAATGAACTGCCGCATCGTCGGCTGCACCCCGGAGTATGTCGACATGAACCATCTCGACATGGCTCAGGGACGATTTATCTCCGACAAAGACCGACGTGAAAAGACGAACGTCTGTGTCCTTGCGGCCGGAACTGCCGAACAGCTGTTTCAGTTTGCAAACCCGCTGGGCGAATCGGTCAAGATCGCAGACCGCCGATACACGGTTGTCGGCATCACTCGCTCCCGCGAGGCCAGTGCAGCCATCGGCGGCAGCATGTCCGGCCAGGATTACAACAACGACATCTACATCCCGCTCGAAACAATGCGAGTGCGCATGGGGGACCTGGACATCGATCGACGTCAGGGATCTTTCAGTGCGGAAGAAGTCGAGCTGAATCAGATCACTCTTCGTATCACGGATGTTGATGCCGTCGTACAGACTGCCAGTGTGATTCGCGAAAGTCTGAAGCAGAACCACAAGACCGAAAATGATTATTCCGTCGTCGTCCCTCAGGAACTTCTGAAGCAGGCCGCTCAGATCCGAACCATCTTCAATGTGGTCCTCGGCTCAATCGCAGCCATCAGTCTGATCGTGGGCGGAATCGGCATCATGAACATCATGCTCGCCACGGTGACTGAGCGAACTCGTGAAATTGGTATCCGCCGCGCGCTGGGTGCCAAGCAGCACGACATTACGATGCAGTTTCTGACCGAGACAGTCGTTCTGGCTGGCAGCGGCGGCCTGATCGGAGTCATCCTCGGGCTGTTAACGCCGGTGGCTTTCTCCGGACTGAAGCGGATCGCTGAGCAGTTCTTTGAAACCGGTGGCGGTGGATCAGAATTCAGCCAGATGTTCACGAACCTGTATCCTCAGGTCGTCCCTTCCAGCCTGCCACTCGCATTCGGAATTTCCGTGGGTATCGGAGTCATGTTCGGACTCTACCCTGCCCGCTCCGCCGCACGACTCGACCCCATCGAAGCCCTGCGACACGAATAAAACCGGCTGCTGCTGCGGTTGCCTGATCAACTCTGTCAGTCACTCACAGCGCGGTCCTCAGCGGCTCTCGACGGTTCACAACGAAGAACCAGGAACAAAGAACAAAGAACCCACTTCACCCCAGTCGGCCAAACTGCTGATCCAGAGTATTTCGGCTCAGAGTCAACGACGTCGGCCTGCCGTGCGGGCAATGGTGTGAATCAGCGACCAGGTGCCTCTGACGCAGAAGCTCCTGCATTTCTTCCAGCGTCAGACGCTGACCTGACTTGATCGCCGCTCGACATGCCATGGTGTGCAGCATGCGGTCCAGAAGATCGCGCCGAGTCGTCTTGCCGTCGGTCTGAACAAGCTGTTCGCCGAAGTCTTTGACAATTCGACTGAGGCTTCCGCGTGGAATCAGAGCCGGATACGACATCAGAAGAATTGTTGTTCCGCCGAAGTCCTGAACCTCAAAGCCGATTTCTTTGAGCAGATCTTCGTGCTCCAGCAGCGCGACACTCTCCGTCGCACTGCATTCCACAGTTTCCGGAATCAGCAGCTTCTGACGTTCGACGCCGCCTTCCAGAATTCTGTGTCGCAGATGCTCATAAAGGATTCGCTCATGAAGCGCATGCTGGTCAATCACTTCCAATCCGGCATCGCTGGCGACAACGATGTAACAGTCATGAATTTGAAACGCCCGAAACTCATCCGCAGATCCGGGTGCACCCGTGCCGGTCACAATCACAGTGCCGCTGCTCTCTCCGCCTTGCATTCCTGCCGGGAAAGTCGCCGTCGTGATGCTGTCCAAATGTGCCTGTGAGGAATCAATGGGTGCAGACACATCGCTGTCGGAAGCCATTCGCGACGTGAGAACGTCATCCGGACGTGAAACAGCTTCGGAAAAAGGGTCGGAATCCATCGCTCGCTGGGAAAAGTCTGTACCGTTCGCAACGCCGACCGCATCTGAACCTCGACGCTCATGCGGAGCCGCGGCAAGAGCAGCAATGACTTCCGGATGACTGAAGACCGCACGGTCGTTCTGGCTGGATCGGGCAAACTCACCGACACGAGGAGGACTCTGAACGGCAGCGTGCGACGCCCACAGGTCCAGCTCCTTCTGAGGCCTGGGTGAAACCACAGGCTTGTCAAACTGCAGCTGACCGTTCGACGCAGGATTCGAGCCGGGAACTTCAATGTTCGCCCGAAACTCAAGTGACAGGAACTTGTCTCGCAGAGTCCTTAGCAGTTGGCGATACAGTGTCTGGCTGTCCTGAAAGCGAACCTCGCTCTTCGTCGGATGCACATTCACATCCACCAGGGCCGGTGGCACTTCCAGAAACAGAAAGCTGACGGGGTGACGACCAACCATTAACAGCCCGCGGTAGGCTTCGGAAAGTGCATGCTGCAGACTGCGATCCTGAATCCATCGACCGTTCAGGAACAGGAACTGATCTTTTCGAGTGGATCGACTGAGAGACGGTGCACCGACATATCCCCACAGGCGAATTGTTTCGCCCGTGGCCAGCTGACTTTCTGACGACACGGGAATCAGATGATCACCGACTTCATTTCCGAAGAACCGGCGAATTCTCTCCAGAGGATCGTGCGATGCAGGAAGCTCATAGACCAGTTTGTCATTGTGTCGCAGTACAAGATGCAGACGAGGATTCGCGAGCGCGATGCGGGAGAACTGCTCCGCAATGTGGCCAAACTCCGTCGATGCTTTCTTCAGAAACCGGCGTCGAGCGGGCGTATTGAAGAACAGATTGTGAACTTCCATCACTGTACCGGCAGGACATCCACAGTCTCGATTGACGACGATCTGCCCACCGTGACTTTCCAGTTCTCGACCAACCGCACACTCTTCCGGTCGAGTCCGGATGCGGAAACGAGCGACAGAAGCAATCGATGCCAGTGCTTCACCGCGAAACCCCAGAGTACTCACATGGTCGAGATCAGCGTCTGACCGAATCTTGCTCGTGGCATGACTTGTGACCGCCAGAAGCATGTCGTCCGGATGGATCCCTTCGCCGTTATCTGAGATTCGAATCAGATCCATGCCGCCATTGACGGCATCCACCTCAATTCGAGTCGACAGCGCGTCGACACTGTTTTCCAGCAACTCCTTCACCACACTTCCGGGGCGCTCAATCACCTCACCCGCGGCAATGCGATTGACAACATGAGCATCCAGCTGCTGAATTCGAGGCATGACAAACAGTTCAACTCGGAGTTCCGTGCGTGAAAGACACGCAGTATACGCAAACGTACTCAAAAGTCAGTCCACTCAGCCATCCCCGGTGCCATGCACCATTTGCGGTTTCTTCAGCCAAAACACTGTATTCCTGCCGCGCCGTTGTCAGGACGCCATTCGACCCAATTCTCCGTTCGGACCGCTCCTCACAACGATCTGACTCCGGCCAGCACCTCCGGTCCGTTTGTCTCTCCCACACCGGTGCGTTCGATAGACACAAGCTATAGAACAAAGAGCAAAAAGACTGGCTTCTGAGTTCAGGGTGCATGGCACCTCGAGTTCAGGGTGCATGGCACAGGGAGGCGGGATGAAACGTTTGCTTCTGTGGAACTGAACCATAAGATCTGTCGGTCTCCCGGTTCATTTTTGGAAGCGAGTGGATGCGCATGAATTTGCCTGAGCGTTGGCGGTGGCTGCCAGTAGTTGTGCTGCTGTGTGTGTTGAATTCAGATCGCGGCTTTGCCGAGGATCAGCACCTGGTTGTTCCGGGGCATCAGCGATTCGGTGGAAATGTGCTGAATCCGGAGGATGCCGGACGAGTGCTTGTTTCCGAGCTGAATTGCCAGTCATGCCATGGTGAGTTTGCCGGTATGTCACTGTCTGCTCGCAAAGCTCCCGTACTGACTCAGGTGGGACAACGAGTGAATCCGGAGTTTATTCATCGGCTGCTCGAAGATCCTCAAAAGGCCAAGCCCGGCACAGCGATGCCTCTGATTCCTGGTGCGACATCAAAAGAGTCCCGCGATGCACTCGTCGCGTTCCTGACTGAAGGTGCTAACTGGCGACCTGGCGCGGTCGGAGCCGATGCGGTTCGCAGAGGCGAAGCGCTGTTCCACCGAGTCGGATGTGCATCGTGTCACGGCGATCAGCGAGATCCAGAGACGATTCGTCAGCTTCGTCTTGGCTTGAATCCCGTCAACCCGGACGATGAAGAGGAAGAAGAGAAGAAGGAAGTACCACCGGAAGACTGGAAGGCTCCCGACTTCGTCATGCCGCTTGGCAAACTGGATGACAAGTACACGCTCAGTAGTCTGATCGACTTCCTTCGTAATCCTCACGCGGTCCGACCGTCAGGTCGCATGCCTTCGCTGAATCTGTCTCCGGAAGAAGCACGCGATATCGCCAGCTGGCTGCTGAGGGACGTTAAGGTCGAGCCCAACATTCGCTTTGAATACTACGAAGGAGAGTGGTCCGAGCTGCCGGATTTCTCAACGCTCAAGCCTTCGTATGCTGGCCGCACGACAGACTTCAGTGCCGGCGTGACCGATCGCAAGGACTCGTTTGCTCTTCGATTCAGCGGGTTTATTCATCTGCCTGCGGACGCGGAATATCGGTTTCACCTCAGCTCCGACGATGGTGCTCGCCTGAAGATCGACGGTGATGTGGTCGTCAACAACGATGGTGTTCACCCGGCTGGTTTCCGTGATGGCACAGCGGTCCTGACAGCTGGCCCGCATGAACTGGTCATCGAGTACTTTGAAGCACACGGTGAAGAAGCTCTCGCGCTGGAAATTGAAGGCGGGGGATTGTCACGCCAGCCAGCCTCAGGGCTCGTGACTCTGACAAACGAGCCGCCAAAGAAGGACGACACTGAGAACAAACCGGCCGATGGCTCTCTGGTCGAAAAAGGACGCAAGCTCTTTGCTTCACTCGGCTGCGCTGCCTGTCATCAGCATGGTGACGGCGACAGGCAGATCAAGTGGACGGGCACGGCGCCGGAGTTTGCGGGACTGCAGCCCGAGAAGGGATGTCTCGCTGAGAAAGCCGCCTCGACTGTTCCTGCCTTCGCGTTCTCCCCAGACCAGCGAACACATCTTCGAGCTGCCCTGGCGTCTCAGAAGCTGCCACGAACAGACGATAAGCGGGCTGAACTGCGACTGGCAATGATCACGATGAACTGCTTTGCCTGTCACGCCAGAGACGGATTAGCACCGGACGCTTCGCTCAACCATGTCTTTGTCGGTTCCATCCCTGAGATGGGCGATGAAGGAAGAGTCCCTCCCGCTTTGGACGGAGCCGGCGATAAGCTCAATGATGCATGGCTGCGGGCACTGCTGAATGACGGCGCGAAAGACCGGCCGTACATGGCGACTCGAATGCCGAAATTCGGCAGTGATCAGGGAAATCCGATTGTCGAACGAATGATTGCTCTCGATCGCCAGCCGGATGATGCAGCCTTTACTCAGGCCGAGGCAGAACATCGTGTCAAAGCGGATGCTCGCATGCTGGTTGGCGACAAGGGACTCTCGTGCATCAAGTGTCACATCTTCGACAAGCACGCTGCGACAGGCATTCAGTCGCTCGACATGACGAAGATGACAAAGCGACTGCGACACGACTGGTTTGTTCGTTATCTCCTGGATCCTCAGAAGTATCGACCGGGAACTCGAATGCCGGCCGCGTGGCCTCGAGGACAGGTCGCCTATCCGGATGTGCTTGGAGGAACAGCTCAGGCACAGATCGAAGGAATCTGGACCTATCTTGCCGATGGCTCTCAGGCAAAAGTTCCCTCCGGACTTCAGCGCGAAGCGATTGAGCTGAAGCCGGTGGACCGCCCGCTGATCTACCGAAACTTCCTCGAAGGACTTTCTCCGCGCGGCATCGCAGTCGGTTTCCCAGAGAAAGCGCATTTCGCCTGGGATGCTGAACATCTGACACCAAGGCTGATCTGGCACGGTGCCTTCATTGATGCGTCAAAGCACTGGGTCGATCGTGGTCCAGGCAATCAGGTTCCGCTGGGAGACCATGTGATGACCCTGCCTGCGGGGCCACCCATCGCGGAGCTGCCGTCGCTTGACCAGGCCTGGCCTGATCGAAACCCTCGCGAGCTGGATTATCACTTCAAAGGATACTCGCTCAGCAAAGACGGAGTCCCCACATTCCGATCGGAGTGGAAAGGTGTGACCATTGCGGACACGATGACTCCCTTTGCAGCCAGTCCGGACAACGGCATTACTCGCAGCCTGACGATTACGGCGAAGAGCCGACCGCAGAACCTGTGGGTCCGACTTGGTTCCTCGGCAAGCGTGAAGGAAGAAAACGGCGAGTGGACTGTTGATGGAGTACGTTTCCGGATCGAAGGAGGCGAACCGGCCGTTCGAACGATGAATGGTCGCCAGGAGTTACTGGTGCCCGTGACCTTTGACAAAGACGGCACTGCAAAGCTGAATGTTGTGATGGTCTGGTAGTGATTCGCTCTGATCCATCATCGACGCCGGCGTTGGAATTCGCTGGCGCACTCGACCGTTAGTGTCATCATTTTCCACTGAAGATTTTTCACGATCAAATCCTCTTGGCGAGGTTTTCATATGAGATCACTGTTCTCGCTCATTCTTGTTCTTACCTCCTGCTCGATGCTGTCTGCTCAGCAGGCACCGACAGAAAACGACTACTACCCGCTCGAACGTTTTCGTATCCCCGACGAGATTGTGCTGGAAGTCGGCGCGATGGAACCGCTGCCCGATGGAAAAATTGCCGTGTCGACTCGGCGAGGCGACATCTATCGAGTTTCAAACGCGTGGGACAAAGACATCACGAAGGTGAAGTTTGATCTGTTCGCCCAGGGACTACACGAAGTGCTGGGACTCACCTACCGCGATGGCTGGCTCTATGCGACTCAGCGAGGTGAAGTGACTCGTTTGAAAGACACAGATGGCGACGGCCGAGCAGATGAACTGGAGACTTTCTGTGATACCTGGAGCATCAATGGTGACTACCACGAGTATGCATTCGGCTCACCGTTCGACAAGGACGGCAACATGTGGGTCGTGTTGTGTCTGACCGGTTCGTTCGGAAGCGATTGCCCGTGGCGAGGATGGGCGGTTCGGATTGATTCGAACGGAAAGATGATCCCAACATGCAGTGGGATTCGATCTCCCGGCGGCATCGGCTTCAACGCAAAGGGCGACGTCTTCTACACCGACAATCAGGGACCATGGAACGGCACCTGCAGTCTGAAGTGGCTGCGGCCAGGTTCCTTCCAGGGACATCCTGGCGGCAATCGGTGGTTCAGTCAGACAGAAGGCGGAGCCAAGTCTGCTCCGAAGGAACCACAAAGCGGCAGCCGCATCATGACGGAAGCGGATCGCATTCCGGAGTACGAACCACCGGTCGTGCTGTTTCCTTATCAGAAGATGGGACAGAGCGCCAGCGGGATCGCCTGCGATGTGACTCAGGGAAAATTCGGGCCGTTCGAAAATCAGATGTTCGTCGGCGACGTGACTCACAGCACCGTCATGCGTTGTTTCATCGAAGAGATTGACGGGCATTATCAGGGAGCCTGCTTCCCGTTTCGCGAAGGTATCAGTTCTGGCACACTGGCACTCCGCATGACCGAAGACGGAACAATGTTTGTCGGCGGCACGAACCGCGGCTGGGGTTCTCGAGGAACCAAACCGTTCTCACTTGAACGTCTGCGATGGTCGGGCAAAGTGCCGTTCGAGATCCTGGAGATGAAGGCACAGTCGGACGGATTTACTCTCACGTTTACCGAACCCGTGAACCGCGATGTCGCGTCCAAGCTGGAAACATGGAAGTTCGAAACGTACTGCTACATCTTCCAGTCGTCCTACGGCAGTCCGGAAGTCGATCACACGAAGCCGAAGGTGACGAAGGTCGATGTCTCCGAAGACGGACTTCACGTTCGAGTTCACCTGGACGCCGTGCAGCGGGGCCATGTGCATGAGCTTCATGCGGACGACCTGAAATCCGCCAATGGGCTTCCGCTTCTGCATTCCTCCGCGTATTACACGCTCAACTACATTCCTGCAGAAAAGTAATCGAGCGGCATGCACAGAAACTGAATTGTGATCCAAAGCCGCGGTCATCCTGGCCGCGGCTTTTTCTGTGAAGGGCTTCAGAACAACGTTATTCCAACAACCGCCGGAACGTCAATGCAGCAGAAACAACAGGCATCAACGTTCTAAGGTGTCTTCGCCTGAATGACTTTCTCCAGTTGGCTTTCAGCCGGCTGAAGAGTCGACCGATGCTGCTCAACAGCTTTTCGGATGGAAGCAATCACTTCCGGTTGCCGGGCCGCTTCGTTCCAGCGCTCGCCGGGGTCAATCCCCAGGTGAAACAGAAGAGGAGGCTCCTGTGGTTCTGCCTTGGGATTTCCATACGCGGCTTTCGTGATGAAGTGAGCCTTCCATGGGCCGACACGGCATGCATACAGCTCCGTGCCTCGATAGTACATGTACGGAGCACGTTCGACGGTTCCCGTTCCGAACAGCAGCGGTGCGATGTTGGTACCATCCAGCTGCTGTTCGTGCTTCGATGAATCCACGATCGCAGCGATCGTAGGGAACATATCCATGGTGCAGCCCATGTCGTGCTGCACGGTGCCGGCAGGAATTTTCCCCGGCCACCAGAAGATGCCTGGTACGCGCATGCCGCCTTCCCAGGTCGATCCCTTGCCGTCTCGCAACATGCCCGCGCTGCCGCCGTGAGAATCAAAGATCAGCCACGGCCCGTTGTCGCTGCTGAACATGACCATCGTGCGAGTTTCCAGATGCTCCGAGCGAAGCGTGTCCAGGATCTGCCCCACGCTCCAGTCGAGTTCGGCGACGACGTCGCCGTACAGTCCCGCAGGGCTTTTGCCATGAAAATCCTCTGAAGCAAACAGCGGCACGTGGGGAAATGTGTGAGCCATGTACAGAAAGAACGGCTGATCCTTCTTCGTGCGAATGAACTGAACGGCCTCCTCCGTGTAACGCTTTGTCAGAGTTCGTTGATCCGGATGGTCTTCAACGATCTCAGTTCCCCGAATCAGCGGCGTCTTCCAGTAGTCGTTGTTTTCCACAAAGAACTTTTCACGACCCTGGGGAGCATCTTTCGCAGGAAGCATGTCGTTCGAATACGGCATCCCGAAATAGCTGTCGAAGCCATGGTGCGGTGGCAGATGTTCCGGCAAGTGACCAAGATGCCACTTTCCGACGAGGCCCGTCGCGTAGCCCTTCTCCTTCAGCATCTCTGCAATGGTGATCTCATTCTTCGGCAGTCCGCCGGACGAGTTGTTTCGAAGCACTCGAAACTGATCATGGCACATTCCGTTTCGAACGGGATAGCGTCCGGTCAGCAGAGCCGCACGACTGGGAGTGCACACTTCCGCTGCCGAATAGAATTCCGTGAAGCGCATTCCTTCCGCGGCCATACGATCAAGATTTGGCGTTCGAATTGTCGGATGCCCATAGCAGCCAAGGTCACCATAACCCAGGTCATCGGCGTAAATGATGATGACATTGGGTCGGTCCGCAGTCGCCGCATCACCAGCCTGCACTGCTGCCGCGGCGGGGATGAATAAGGCCAGAAAGCTCGCGAGTGCTATGACGCTGATTCGATCAGGATAATTCATCGGATACTCCCGAATGACGTGGCAGAAGAACGACGGCGGAATGCGATAGTCGCGCCGCACGGTGGGAGCTGGATGTTCAGAAGCGTCCGGAACTGCGTCAAGTGGTCAGCAACTTTCCAGGGAAACGACCTGACCTCCCAGTTCCCGACTCCGTTCGGCAGCATCCATGAACGCAAAGATCTCGAGCGTTTCATCAGGCGTCACGGGTGCGTTCCGTGTCCGAAAGAAGTGAACGATCTCGGTCACCAGACCATCATAGTCAGCCGGGATCGACACCTGATGAATCGCGTGACGACAGAAAGCCGCCAGACCGTATCCCGTTGCCTGTTGTTCCAACCGGAGTGCTCGCCATGTCCCGATCCGTCCGCCTGGCCACTGGCCGATAACGATGTCGCCGTTCTCCGCGGTGACTCGCTGAACGCGCTGGCAGCCAGTTCCCATCACCGCAAACAGCGCTTCGATTCCGTGGATGCCGTACCAGACGAGATCAGAATGCCCGGGACCATGCCGCCAGATTCCGTGAACATCGCATCCCAGGATCGCGCCTCGGCCGGGATCACTCAGAAGTGCAGCCAGCGGCTTCTGAAATCGCAGAGCCGAACATGAAAACCAGGGAACCTCGGCCGCCTCCAATTCTGTGGCCAGTTGTTTCGCTGTGGCCAGGTTGTGGGCCAGTGGTTTGTCGACAAACATCGGTTTGCGGAACTGCAACAGGCGTCGGGCAATTTCCAGATGCTGGCGACCATCAACACATCCCAGAATGATGGCATCGGCGGACGACGCGGCTTCTTCAGGAGTGTCGACAATACGAACGCCTCGATCACGCATCTCTGCTGTGAAGCCAGCAACTCGATCGCGGCTCATCGGAAAATCGGGACTTCCACCGGGCCATCCAACCGTCACCGCCGCAGATGACATCATTGGATCAGCCGACGACCGAACCAGATCTGTGAAGGCCGTGCAGTGAGACGAGTCCAGTCCAACAAAAGCGATGGTGAGTTTTGGCGGCATGGCGTTCCAAGTCCGTCGATCGGTGCTTGCTGGCGGGAGAGAAGCGACAGGCGTGAGTTTGCTGCAGACGCGTTCAGTGTTCAACCGCTGTGCGGGCAAACGGCCGGAACTGGCAGATCGGCATTTTTCCGAACGGCACAGAGGAGCATCGGCAAATGTCGCCGAAAGGGAAGCGGCGTACGAGAGCAGAAAATCGGACTGCGGGGCAAATCATGGAACTCGCCTTAAACTTCCGGACCAGCTTGATGCATACTCGCAGTCCTTTCTGAATCCTGCCGTCCGGCATGAATCTCTCCAGCCAATTCCTTCTTCAGAAGGACTGCGTATGAAAATCTTCAGGAATCTTCTGAGCCTTGCTCTTCTGCTGACACTGGCCCTGCCAACCGCTTTCGGTGGCGAGATCGAAGCCGTAAAGGGTAAACGATACAAGCTGGCAAAGAACCACGGACCGTGGATGGTGATGGTCGCCGCGATTCGCGACGTTCCCGACGAAGATCGTCGCACATCGGGGGGCATGAGCGCGTGGCAGGCTGCTGATGAGCTTGTTTATGAGCTCCGCAAAAAAGGCATCCCGGCCTACACGTATTCCATTGAAGAGCAGATGGGAAAAATCGCTGACACAGCGCAGGCCGGTTCCAAGCGCTATGTGGCTCAGCACGGTTACATCTCTGTACTCGCCGGAAACTTCCCGTCGAACAACGACTCCAAAGGGAAGGAAGTTCTTCAGTACATCAAGACGAAATTCAATCCTTCCTTTCTGAGTGATCCGAAGAACGGTGGAATTCTTCCAAAGACTCCAGGACGCCCTGCTCCGCTTAGCCGAGCCTTCCTGACTGCGAATCCTCTGTGGGAAGGCGAGATTCGGGACGCGGAGAAAGATGACTTTATTGTGAAGCTGAATGCGGGCCAAAAGTACTCACTGCTCGACTGCAAAGGAAAGTACTCACTTGTTGTCGCATCGTTCCACGGTGGCAGTGTGATGCAGGTCGAAGGTCGAGATTCCGCAAAGGCACTGGGGTTCTTCGAAAAGAACTTTGGAAAGAGTCTCGATGAGTGTGCCCAGAACGCCATGACACTGACAGACCGGCTTCGAAATGCCAAGAAGTATGGCTATGACCAGAACTTCGAAGCGTATGTGCTGCATGACAAGTTTCGATCTGTCGTCACAATTGGGTCATTCGACAGCAAAGATGATCCTCGCTTGAAATCCATGATGACAAAATTCGGTGGCAAGTATCGCCAGGATCCAAAGACAGGGCGAGACATGATGGTTGCCGAAACCTTCACGATTCCTCGAGTGACGCGCCCCGGACAAATGCCTGCTCAGGAATGGGTGTTCGACGGTGAATGCACGGTCATTCCTGTGCCGCGAGTCAAATAGCATCACAGGATTCGCACCGGGATTTCGACAAGGCAGGCATTTCAAATGCCTGCCTTTTTTTTGCGAGGGAAGCAAAGCGGTGCAGTGCCGTCTTTAGATCAACGCGACTCAGGGAACCTGATAATCCGTGGTGGCTGGTATCCTGGAGGCCACGGACCGGAAATTTCTGTGACGCCCTGCTGGTTCTTTCCAGTCAGACGTGCCAGATGATCGGTCTCGGTCTGACCGTCCGTATCGACGAGTATCTCTGCCTTGTATCTACCTTCCGACAACAGCAGAGTTTCCCGCTTCTTTGGAGTGTCGACATGCTCAGCCGGCAGGACAAGTTGAATCTGATTCTGCCAGACTCCGTCTTTGCCGTTGACCCTGCTGAATGCAGTTGCACAACGAGTCGCCTCCCAGGTGTTGCTGGATGCGTCCCATGCGAACAGGTTAACCTGCAGACTCTTCCCTGCAAACGCAGCGGGAATATTGGTGATGCGAAGCTGCTGTTCGGTCAGAAGAACAAGTTCTTCAGACGCCTTCGGCAGTTCGGCGACCGTGTGGTATTGATCATTGCGGATGGACGCATAGTCATTCAGAAACTCTGAAAACTTCCGGTACGTGTCGCTGCCCGGGAAAAACTTCGGCCCGCCACCATGTTCCACAAGGACCGCGGGCTTGGTCAGAACGGGGCTGTGGTCCGGATGTTCCAGGTCGATGTTGCCTGTGTCCACCAGTTTTTGAAGAGTGGCCGCAGGATCACCTGGAACAATCCAGGAGATCGCTTCGACTTCTTCCTTTTTCAATCGCCCGATCTGATGCTTGTTTCGATCTGGTGAATGACAGTTCTGGCAGCGTCCGATTTCGGACCAGATGCTGTCGATGAAACGCGAAACAACGTGGTCCTTCCGAGCGTGTCGGATCACTTCCGGCGGTACTTCATTGGCAGGACGAACTCCGGATTTCGCTGCGAGCAACTCGGGATCTTTCACCGCACTGTTGATCCATGCGGTGAAGGCTTCCAGTTCCTGTCGCCGAACTCGTTCGGTCAGTTCACTGGGCTTCTCCGGACGACGCGCGATGAACTGAAGCAGCTTTGATTTTTCAGGTTCGCGAGTATCAATCAGGCCTGCGTCGCGAAGCGATGCAAACGTCGCCTGTTCGCTGTCCTGAATGTAGTTCTTCAGCTCAACACCGCTGAAATGACATTCCGTGCAGCTGGAATGTTCCGGAGACTTTGCCAGCGGCAGAATACGATCCTGAAACAAATCACCGGCTGACACATTCGCTGCTGAGATCAGTACGCTCAACAGCAGCAGCCTGCGCAGGGACTGACTGACAGATCGTTTCGACATGATTGACTCCGGCAGTGATCGGTTTCCTTGCAGGCCTGCCGAAAGTATGAATCATTCGCGTGTCGTTTTCAAAGGCTGGACTTCAGCCAGTCTTCAAGATCCTGCTCGCCGCCAAATCCTCGCTTTGACGCGATGATCTGACCTTTGTCGAAGATCATGATTTGAGGAATGCCGTTGCCATTGGCGTAATGATGAAACAGCTCAGGCTTTTCATCGACGTTGATCTGCACGAACCTGGCTCGCGCTGAAAACTGCCCCTTCAGCGAACCCAGAGCAGCATCCATGGCTCGACATGGCCCACACCATTCCGCCCCGAATTTGACAACGACAGGCGTTTTGCAATCCAGCACGGTGGCTCGGAACCACGTGTCTTTGGTTGGCGGAACACTTCTCGCGCCGCTGCTTGTCGCGATGGCAATCACCACGATACCACCCAGCAGCCAGGGAATCGCCTTCGTGATCTTTTCAACCAGCTGAACGCCGGGTGCAGCGGGTGTTGTCAGTGAGTAATCTTCAAGCTGCTGAGTCATGGTCCACCGAACCTGAGTGACATGCTGAGTGGGGAATTTCCACCATCTGCGGTGTAGCCCCACGGAACTCGAAGCGATCGCAACAGGACCACTTCGCACGTCTTCAGCGTGTCTCAAAAGTCGGCTGGACGCGGCCGGATTAGAGGAATTTTGCAGCGACGGGAGGCCTGTTATTCCGTCTGTGACAGCGGTAGCGTACGGATCACAACAGCGACCGGATCGAACTGAACGGCCGAGGATTCCTCCTCTTCATTTCTCTCACTTCTTCTTTGCATCGTCCGCCTGCTGCCGACGCCAGTCCCAGGGTGCGGTTGGCGTGCCTTCCTTCCACAGCCCTGCTTTGGCATCGCGCGCCGTCTTTTCACTGTCGGCCAGCACCTTGTTGTCGGGAGCGTAGCGAACGAAGTGCCAGGCAAGGCCTTGAGTGACCAGATGCACATTCAGAAATGTCTCATCGGCAGAATCACTGAGCTTCACATACACATCACCGATGATCTGGCCTCCTCGATCTTCACTGTGAGTCACAACACGCACCGGCTTGTCCTTCACAAGTTTGGACAGTTCCGCCTGAGCGGTCACGCCGAAGTCCTGCTTCAGTTCGGGTGCGTCGATTCCGTTCAGTCGAATGCGATGAAGAGTCTTTTCTGCCGTTCGAAGCAGCAGCACATCGCTGTCCGGAACATCCGTGATCGTGCCCGTGATCTCCGCTCCGTCAGCCAGCTCTTTGCGATACTCAACAAGGTACTGCATCGTGCCAGCAGGAGATTTGAACTCTTTGGGAAACGCCGTCCCCGAAAGGTCGTAACAGACTCGCAGCAGTCCCTTGTCTGAGATCTCAAAGATAGCCAGCAGGGTCTTGCCCTGGTTCGGACCAACGGTTCCTTTGATCGTCATCTGATGAGGCGTCACAGATCGGTCGATCGTACACGTCCCTTTGTCAGGCGACCCATTGACCGTGACGGAGTACTGATCGCCATTCAGTTTCAGAACAATGCTCTCACGCACTTCCTTCGGAAAATCTCGTCCGCCCAGAACAGCACTGACAGGATGCCAGATGCCGTCCGTCTTTGGCGTTTCATCAGCCGGTGCAGAATTCACGACCAGCGAAAACAACAGAGAGAATGCAGCCAGGGAAACAAATCGCATGACGACCTGCCATTCGACGTCAAAGGAAGAGGTAATAGTGCCAGAGACCTGCTATTCGAAGAATAGTACCCTGATGACCGTTCAGGAAGCGGCGAGTCACATGCCAGGAGCACCCATCAGAGATCCAGGTCCTGGCATGGTATCAGCGAGATTCGCGATCTGGTCAATCTGAGACTTCTGGATCAGCGCTGTCAGTGACACGGTCGTTCCGGACTGGCTCACCTTGATCCCGTCGAGCAATTCTCCGCCAAGCTTCACGATCGTTTGCAGCTGTGGTGCTGCCCCGAACGGAGAACTCGATAACTGGTTCAGTTGTGATCGCCCCTGAGTCAGCAGGTTCTGCAGCTCTGTCTGAATCTGCTGAGCACCGCTTCCGGACTTGCAGTTCAAGCCCAGATCCATGCTGATGCTGCTGGAGACTCCGAGAGACATACCCCATCGATCCACATTGGAGTGCATCAGATTCTGAAGCTGTGCGGCATTGGCGAACGGTGTTGAGCCCAGCGATGAAGCCGCCGCTCCTTTGTTCTGCATTCCCACAACAGCAATCACAACTTCGCCGGATGAAGGAGCAAAGTCGAACTTCTCCTGCCGAAACTCCTTGCCATTACGGTCAACAGCGGCCTTGATTTCAGCCTGATCGCCCATCACGACCGTGTAGGTGTCAGCAAACCAGAGATACGAATTACTTGTGTCTCGATAGAGATCCACACCGTTGTACTTCTCTGCAAGCGAAAGGCCGACTCCTCCTGGACTCACAGCACGACTGCATCGAGCCACCGCGATCCATCCAGGGGCACCGCCACTGCCGGCGAGCAGCATGGCAGCACCGGGCACTTCTGCTCCGCCGCTCCCGGCTTCCCAAATGCCGATCGTCAGACTGTCAATGTCTTCAGGCTGAATGACATTTGTCATCCCATTGTTGAACGCCGCTGGGTTCTTTCGTCGAATCGTGTCCAGCACCGGAGCTTTCAGAAGGCTGGCCAGGCGAACGTGCACAACGGCATCGACGTTCTGCGGCAGATAATCCAGATCCACAAAATTACCGCCGATATCCGGAAGGTTGCGGTACAGAAAATAGCCTCCTGCACCCACTCCAAGAATGACGCCAAACGCGATCAGCCAAATCAGAAGAAAGGAGAGAATCCCCTTCGCTGCCTGTGACGCCGGCTTCTTTCGGCGGTGAGGCTGTTGTTGGGTTGAGTACGGATCGGCATACGGATCATCGTAGGATGATTCATCCGTCATCCAGGAATCCGCGGTGTCGTCCGTCCAGTCCGTTTCCTCATCGTAGCCTGCACTTCCCGCTGCCGCGGCCCCTGCCCCGTTGCGTGTCTGCGATGAACGCTTGCCGCCTGACCCAGCCGGCTTCTTTCGTTCCGCACTGCCTGACGACGATTTCGGCTGAGGATCCCCGGAGCTCACAATCCGAGCGCGGCGAGGCTGTGGGGCTGGCTGCTCAGCGGGCTCACGTCTTCTGTCAGTGGCAGGAGGTTCCGATGCAGGAGCCGTTGCCTGAAAAATGTTGCGGCAACCCGGACACCGAACGGACTTGCCGGCATGCTCCGCAGCGAGCTTCAGTCGCTTCTGGCACGTAGGGCACGTAATTTCAAAGTGTGACATTGGGTGACCCGTTGCAAAATCGATGGCGTGGAAATGCTGCGTCATGCAGCGGGCGTGGCGGGATCTTCAGATCATCCCGGGCCAATAGTGTCCCGCGTTGTTACGGCCGAGGCAAGTGATGGCAATCCACACCCTACACGGGTCAGAAAATACGTGCGGTCTCGTACAGCAGACGGCGCTCTCTGCCAGAGTACAGCTACTCCAGAACACGTGAATTCACTGACGAACCTTCGCCAACACTGCTGGAGATCAGAATGGTCGACGCATCGTCACTGGAAGTTGCTGCAGAACGGTGCGGAGCTGGCAGCTTTCTCGCAGCAGGCTGCACGCGAAGGCCGGGCCTCTGCACCAGCGTCTGGACTGCAGACCGAGTTGTCCGAACGGCCGTCTTTCTGTCAGGCAATGCCAGAAGTGCCAGCAGTCGCATCAGCCCTGAACCGACAAACACCATCAGGTACGCATCATGACTGCGGGAGTAATTGTTGAGGATGAGGGCACCGATCAGAGTTCCCAGAACCATCGCCGCACTGTTGCCAAGATTGTAAATCGTCAACACAGCGACGCGACGTTCGCCAGGAATCTGTCGGAAGAACTGAAGCAGCATCGCCAGTTCGTAACAGCCCCAGACCAGTCCGCTCAGAATCTGAATACAGGCCAGATACCAGACGTCCTGTGAGAAAAACCACAGCGCGCTGATTGGGACAATCCCCGCACTGCCAACCCACAACAGCCGGTCTGCTCCGAATCGATTGGCAAAGCGACCAGCCCACGGCAGAGACAACATCTTGCCGATGAAGCCCAGTGACAGCAGTCCCATGTAATCCACCCAGGACAGCTTCAACACCTTCAGCATGAAAGGATTGAAGTACGGACCGGACACATGAACGGCTGTCTGCACAGCCATCAGAAACAGAACCAGTCGGCCCGCAGCGCCGGGCTTGCGAATCGTTCGCAGCACCGCGGCCAGACGTTCTCCCGGGGAGATTCGATCATCCGGTCGATCGGCCTTGTCCGGCGTTCCGTTCGCCACGAGTGCTTCGGTTTGTCGAGCCAGCATGCGAGCCGACACAAATCTGCCAATGGCGCCGATTCCAAACAGCACGGAGAAGACGGCAATGGTCAACTCACGTTCAACAGACCAGCGAAGGAACAGGCCTCCGGAAATCAGTCCCAGCAAAACGCCGACATGACACAATCGACTTCGGCGAGCAAAGAAGCCGCTTCGAATTCGCCTGGGCACAAGTTGTTCGACCCAGATATTCCATGCCGGTCCTGTCGCAAGTCCCGCACCCCAGTAGATCGTTGCAGGAACAAAGACCATCCACGCAGACACGCCTGGCATCAGAGCCAAAGCCATCAGCATCAGCATGCTGCAGGCCTGAAGTGTTGCAGTGGAAACCACAAAGCGTCGGTAGGAACCCAGCTTCTGAAGAGCCAGGGGAGCAAGCAGCTGAAGAATGCTGCCAAGCAGTACAGGCAGTGTCGCAATCAGCGCGGCGTTCAGTTCGCCGAATCCACGAGCCAGCATGAAGGCCGGCAGATAGGTTTCTGCGATGCCAACCATCACACTGAAGGAAAATCCATCCGCGTTCATCGCCTTCAGATTACGCCGCAGCGTTTTCCGGCGAGGCGCGGTTCGAACCTGCATGATCATGGAAGAGAGGAACCGAGAGGTCGCGAGTCTGTTCGCTGAACACGTCCGGGAATTCCGGTAACTGCGGTTGAGAATTGCCGCAGCAGAATGATCGAGCAGACACGGCGGAAGTTGCTTCGGTTCCTGCCAACGCGCTGAATTTCTCAGCCGCCCGGATTACCCGCATCGTCCGCCATTGCCGTCCTCGTGAATTCGTACCCGAAGCGTTTTCTGCTGGCAACGACTTTTCCACAGGATTCCCAGGGGTTCCTGGACCTGTCCGCGGCCGACGCCTTCGACTGCGGCAGAAACTGCAAATGGTGCTCGAAAAATGAACGCCCCGAACGTTCGTCCGCTACACTACGAGCCAGTTCGATTCCAATCGTAATGAAGGTGCCGCATGAAAAATCCTTCCCGACGAAGCGTGCTGATGGGCGCTGGTGTCACCATGGGGCTGCCATGGCTTGAGTCCCTCCGGGCTCAGGATGAACAGACGGCACCTGCGGCAGATGATCAGACAACGCCACCAAAACGCTTCGCCGCACTCTTCATGGGCAACGGCATCAACGGCGATCATTGGTGGGCCAAAGGTTCCGGGCCTGAGATGGAGCTAAGCCGTACTCTGGAACCACTGGCTCCGCTCCGCGAAAAACTGAATGTGATCAACGGCCTGTTCAACCACAACGCCACGGGAGTCGGCATTCACCCCGGACAAACCGGCAATATCCTCTCCGGAGCCGCTCTGCAGAAAGGTGCCGTGCTGAAAGGCGGGATCAGTGTTGACCAGGTGATCGCCGGTCACGTCGGCCAGGAGACGCCTCAGTCCAGCATCGTGCTGGGTTGTGAGCAGCCGATCACTGGCTATCACGAAACCAATTTCTCCATGGCGTACAGTTCTCACATTTCCTGGCACGATGCGAATTCACCGGTGCCCATGGAGACGTATCCTTCGCTGGCGTTCGACAGTCTGTTTGACAATCACGGAAGCCGGCGACAGCAGAGTATCCTGGACCGAGTTCGCGAACATGCGGCTTCCATGCAGCGGCAGGTCAGTGATTCCGACCGAAGCCGGATCGATGAATATCTCAACAGTGTGCGCGAAGTCGAAAAGCGGATCGAGAAGACTCGAAGCCTCCAGCAGAAAGCCACGGAACGTGCTCAGCAGAATGGCAAGTCGCTGGTGACGATGAAGCGACCTGATAACGGTCTGCCGGAAGACATCCGCGAACACATGAAGCTGATGTGTGACATTATCGCGATGGCCTTTCAAACCGATCGAACTCGAGTTGCCACACTGCTGCTGTGTCGAGATCTGTCCGGACTGTTCTATCCGTTCCTGGATGTTCGAGAAGCTCATCATCCGGCGTCCCACGATGACCTGTCCGATGCGTACGAACGAGTCTCCCGTTTCTATGTCAGCCAGCTTGCTCACCTGGCAACGCGACTTTCCGAAATGCGCGAAGGCGAATCGACGGTGCTGGACAATTCGTGCCTGATGTTTGTGTCGAACATGTGGTCCGGCAGCAAGCACGATTCGACAAAGGTCCCGCTGCTGCTCGTCGGCGGCCTTCAGGGTTCACTGCAGACCGGCCGAGTTCTGGACTACCGCGAGCGAGGCGACGACAACCGCAAACTCTGCAGCCTCTACCTGTCACTCCTTGACCGCATGGGAATCCAACAGGACCACTTCGGAGATGCCGAAAGCCGACTCGCGGATCTATGAGTAGTGGATCTCGCCAGAGATCCCACGACGTGCGTTGATGTAGTGGAACTCGCCAGAGTTCCCAGCACCGTGGTTTCTTAGTTCTTAGTTCTTAGTTCAACGCCCGTGCCGAACACCGAAAACTGAAAACCGAAAACCCCACCTCCCCTCCTGGACGAAGTCCGGGAGGGGTCGAGCGAGCGCCAGCAAGCTCGGGGGAGGGCCGCGTTAACGGCGCCAGTGAGCGAAACCTTCGCTCCAGCGGCGTGAAGCCGAACCGCAACGCCCGGCTACTTCACCGTTCGAATGGCCCATAGATGCTGGAACGTTCGCAGATAGATCGTTCCATTGGAAATTGCTGGTGACGCTGATTGGTCTTCACCCAACTCATTCACCGACAGCACTTTGAATTCTCGTCCAGCCTGGACAACAGTGATTCGACCATCGCGAGCTGTCAGGTAGAGCTTGCCATCGGCATAGACTGGCGACGCGCGGTGGCGCTGCCGGTGAGTTGCCTCGGAATAGACTTCTTTGCCGGACATGGTTTCCAGAACCGTCAGGTTGCCGTTCTCCATGCACAGGTAAACCAGATCATCAACGATCACCGGTGTCGGAACGTCGGGAGTTCGCTTCCATGTCCACAGATGCTGCTTCGCATCGCTTGTGATATCTCCTTTGCCATCCGGACGAATCGCCAGAACCGGATGCTGCTTCGCCGTGGGCACAACAATGATGCCCGGCGCGGAAACCGGAGACGCGACAAATCGCAATGTCGGGTCGTAGGGCAGAACCGTGTCGTCTCGCCGATTCAAGCCGCCGCAGCGCCAGATTTCATGACCGTCCTTCAGGTCGTGTGCAACGATGAAGTCGGCACCATGGCTGAGCAGCATCTTTGTCTTGCCGTCATCGTACATCGTGGCGGATGCATACGAGTGTTCGTTTTCCGCTTCCGCGTCGCTTGGGCGGTCGACCTTCCAGACTTCTTTGCCGGTGAGCCCCTCCAGAGCCACGACGACGGCTTCGCGAGTCTTCGGGTTGCCTTCCCCATGAATCAGCTGGATGTAAAGAACACCGTTGTCGAGCACCGGAGTGGAGCTCATTCCGAACTGAATGCTGAACTTGCCGTATCGGTCCTGAAGATTGAACTTCCAGACCTCTTTACCTTCCACCGTGTAACACGCCATCGTGCCTTCGCCCATGAAGGTCCAGACGTGTTTGCCGTCGGTCACAGGGGACGGCGAAGCGGAGTTGCCTTCGTCACCGCGAGCCGTCTTGTTGCCGGTCGCCACAACCTGCTTCCACTGCTCCCTGCCAGCCGTGTCAAACGCCATCAGCAACAGTTCACCGGCTTCGTTCACTGACGTCAGAAAGATCTGCTCGCCCCAGACCACCGGAGTCGCTCCGGCAGGACCTGGCAGAGCCACCTTCCACGCCACATTCTTCTCCGGACCCCATTCGGCAGGAACATTCTTTTCGGAACTGATGCCGTTGCCATGCGGTCCACGCCAGTTCGGCCAGTTATCAGCTCGACCGTTTTCCAGAGAACAACACAGAGCAGCAGCAAACAGCAGTGAAGAAAACCACTTCGTCACGATGACGTTCCTTTGAGGATGGAAGAAGCGAAGGAAGGACTGGAAGTGTGTCGTCCCAACATTGCACCGTCAACGGAGCCGAGTTTCTGGCTGCATGCATGCGACGTATTGACCGTCTCTTCGCGCCTGTAGAGTTCGGCGCGACTTCGATGCAATCATTGCCAGTCTTCGAGATGCAGACCAGGCACCCTTGAAAACTCAGATGTGTTGTGCGTGACCAGCGTCAAATCGTTTGCAACGGCAATCGAAGCAATTAACAGGTCATTCGGTCCAATTGGAATGCCGCGTTCTGCCAGATAAGCCCTAATCCGGCCACAGGCCTCGGCGGCAAAATCATCAAAAGGCACGGAGGTTATCCGGTTACGAAGCTGTCCGACCTTTTTTCGATTGTCTGACTGATACTGCTGCGGTGATCTTTCAATACCGTAAATCAACTCCGCAACAACGACAGAACAAATAGCAAGGTCGTCAGGAGAGGCCTGCTTCATTCTCGCTATAATGTTAGGTTGGCTCTGGCGAAGCCAGCCGATGCACGTATTGGTATCAAGCAGAAACTTCACAGTGAATCCCGGACTTCAAAATCACAATGCGGCGGCCGTTGAAATTCACCTTGTAGAGACCCTGCCATTTCATCGACCCAAGCTTCCCACTCAGTCGTCGAGACGGATTTTTGATTTGCCACGGGTTCGACAGTCACGCGTACTTCATGATCGGCTTCAGCCAAACCCAGAGGCACATCAAGTCGAAGAGTGCCGTCACTTCCGACTCGGGATGTAAGCACAAGACGATTCATAAAGTCGCTTTCTTTGCCGTAGTGATTGAAGACAGGCATTGTAGACATGTTTCCTTCGAATCTCGACTCCAGATTCTCATCCAGCGGGTGCAAAAACCAGACATTTCAGATTGATTCGATTGAACCGAGACTGCTGCTTGTGGCTCAACATTCCGATTGCGAATGGACGATGGAACGTTCATACTGGCAGTCCCGCGTTCAAATCCCTCCTGTGCCTTCCCCCCTTGTGCTTGTCGAACCTGCAGATTCCTTCTGCGGAGTCACGATTCTGGAATTCCCGCCATGCTGAATCCCAAGTTCCTGCTGAATCGTCGTCGACTGCTGAAAGCTGGAGCCGCCGGAGTTGCCGCGGCGGGTTTGCCTCTGCGCAGCATTCACGCCAGCACGAACGCTGTGCCTCGCGCGAAGTCGGTGCTGATTGTGTTGCTCAGTGGCGGACCCAGTCAGCTGGATACTCTTGATCCAAAGCCCGAAGCGCCAGCAGAAATTCGCGGGGAGTTCAGCTCGATTCCGACGTGTGTGCCCGGCATCTCCATCTGTGAACATCTTCCTTTGCTGGCGGCGAGGATGGATCGGTGGGCGATCCTGCGCACGATGGCTCACAAGGAACACAATCATCTGCTGGCCACGCATATTGCTCTGACCGGTCGACCAACACCGCTTCCTCGAGGAGGCAGTGATCTGGACCGTGTCGAATCACGAAACGACTTTCCGAATTTTGCAGCGGCACTGGATTTTGTGAAGCCGCGAACGGACGGCATTCCATCGGGCGTGTCTCTGCCGAATTATCTGATCGAAGGACCGCTCACCTGGCCCGGCCAGCATGCTGGCTTCCTGGGAACTCGACACGATCCCTGGGTCATCAATCATGACCCGAATGATCCCGCCTTCAAAGTCGATTCACTGACGCTGCCATCTGACATTCCGGACACACGACTCGTCAGCCGCCGCGCGCTGCTGGACGGTTTGAATCGCTGTGATGCCGAGCTGTCCGGAGATACTCGTGCCAAAGCATTTGAGGAGCAGCAGGATGTCGCCTTCGGACTGCTCACCTCCGCGAAAGTCGCCGACGCATTTCGTATGGAAGCAGAAACGGAGCAGACTCGAAATCGCTACGGCCGAAACAAATTCGGCCAGTCACTCCTGCTGTCGCGCCGACTGATCGAAGCGGGTGTTCCGATCGTTCAGGCGACGATGGGGATCGTGCAGACGTGGGATACTCATGTGGACAACTGGGGCCGCCTGAAGAACATACTGCTGCCGCAACTGGACATGGGACTCGCCGCGCTGATGGATGATCTCAGCCAGTCCGGCATGCTGAACGAGACTATGGTGGTCGTGATGGGCGAATTCGGACGGACTCCCAGGGTGTCCGTGTTGCCCGGTCAGACAGTCCCCGGCCGCGACCACTGGGCTCATGCGTATTCCGGACTGTTCGCCGGCGCTGGCGTTCGAGGCGGGCAGGTCATTGGCGAAACCGACAGCATCGCCGCCTATCCCGTGACTCGATCCTGGAGCCCCGCAGACGTCGGCACCACGCTGTTCGACGCACTCGGAGTTTCCCCCGAAGCCATGGTCATGGACCCACTCAATCGCCCGAACCACCTGCTGAACGGCGAAGTCATTACGCCGCTGTTTGGGTGATGAAAGGGTTAGTGAGGGTCGAGCATTATTCCGCCACACGCAAGAACCCGGAGAAGCTAGCCGGAATGATGTTGTGAGCAAAGTGATGCCGCGGAAGGCAACGGCTGAGGACAGCCGTTCTACACTGAGCTATTCCTTCAGCGGTTCTTCCGGACCGGCATTTGTGTTTGCGGGGCTGGTAGATTTTTCGGGGCGTTTCCAGGTGCCGTCGAGCATTTGCTGGATGGCGACCTGCATGTCTTCACCGCTACCGGGACTGTAGCCGACGTGGACGTCTTCCACGATGTTCCCCGGTCCGATGATGACCGTGTGAGGAATGCCGGAGACCTTGAAGCTCTGACCGATGCTTCCTTCGCGATCGAGCGCGACGGTCGGTTCCAGCTTCTTTTGGTCGAGGAAGTTGCGAATCTGATCGGATGATTCCTGCTGGTTCACAGCAATGAACAGAACCTTCGACTTGTCAAACTTCCCCGTTGCCGCGATGTAGTCAGGCAGAGCGGCCACGCAGGGTCCACACCATGTCGCCCAGAAGTCCAGGACGATGATCTTGTCCGAGTTTTCGCTGAGCCGGAAACGAGTCCCATCCAGCAGCGGAAGCTCGAAGTCCGGTGCCTTCGTTCCCACCATCGCTGCACCTTCAGAATTCCCGCCGTCGTCGGACGGAATATCCCAGTCCGGTTCACGAGCATGCTCGGCAATCCATCGCTCAAAGGCAGCTGTGACATCACCCGAGTTTGGATCACCCAGACGAAGTTCGCGGATCGCCGAGGCGGGGAATCGACATTGCTTCAGGAGATCGGAGGACCCTTCAATCATGCCGTCCTTCAGTCGCTCCGGAACCATCGTCAGTTGATAACCGTCTGCCAGAATTGCCTGCACGGATGCAGCTGCCGGCGATGGTGAGCCTGATTTTTCCGTATCCGGTTTCTCGTCGTTCAGCACAAAACCAGACTCTTCCGCCGCCCCTTCAGAATCTGGCTTCCTGGCAGCGACAGCACTCTCCGTCGTCGATACTTCAGCGCCGGCGGCGGCCTCTTTTTCCTTCTCCGGATTCTTAATCTGCAGCCAGACAATGGCTGCGATGCGAGATCGATCGAGGCGGAAATTCTCCAGCCGAGACTCGAAGAGCACTTCTTTGTCGGTGATACCGGTCAGCTTTCCTCGCAACACGTCGCCGTTGGGTGCAATCAGGACATGCGTTGGCGGATTGTCTCGACGGAAACGAGGAATCGTGAGTGTGGCCTGTCGCGTTTCTTCGGCGATAAACTGACGAATGGATCCACCGGAAACATTGTCCACTTCGAACTTCGAGATCTGCAGTGAGTTCGACTCCGACTGCTGCACTCGCCCATTAATCACAACAGCGCCGGTGTTCATCACGTTGGCATTGAAAGCCAGGCTGCGAGCCCCCGCGCCGGAACTATTCAGCCGGATGGCCTTCGCCAGCTTGCCATCGATTGAGACAAGCACCTTTCCGTCACGCACCACCAGTTCCACCGCGACTTTGCCTTCCGGTGAGTTGATCAGGGACTCCGCATCGACGTTGCCACGGAAACCCCAGAACATCTGATTCTGGTCCTGAGCCGGCGGACGATCGGTCACCTGCAGCTGTGTCTGCATCATTGTGAATGTGGCATAGGTCGCCTGCTCATCACGCTTTGCCGACGCACCGAAAAGTCCGATGGAGAAATTCGCGTACGACTGCTTCGGCCACGACAGAGTGAAGCGAATCGTGTCGCCGGTCACGATGTCCGGATGAAAGTAGTTTGTCTGACCACGGAACGAAAGCACCGCCTTATCCTTATCGCGAGATGCAGATCCCTTCCAGGCTTCTGATGCAAATCCCGACTGGTGGGTTCTGACGGAAGCCGCCAGTTCCACCGCGCGAATTTCACTGTTGGGGAACGTCTTCACTTCGAAGAACGGACTGCTCAGCTGCAGGCTGTCTTCATTCCAGCGCTCCACACGGCAGGGAAGGACATCGTTGTTCTTCAGATAGACGACATCCGCAAAACCCTCCAGCATGGCGGGGTTCTGGGAGAAGTGTGTCACCGCCTGGCCTCGAACAAATCGGGCATTGTCGCCGCCTTTCAGCGTGGAGGCACCAAGACCACCCATCGGCTGCCATCGAATCGGCGCTGCCGCTTCGCCGTTGACAACCAGGCTTCCCTGCAGTGATCCCGCTGCATGAAAGAGCCGGTCAGTTTGCTCAGGAAGTTTTGCAGACGGAGTAAAGTTCAGTCTGGCAACATCTTCCAGACGGCATGTCACAGGCTGGCCGGAAAAGACCGAAGTCAGTACTGCCACATTGTCCTGGATACTGACCAGTGCTCCTGAAACATTGCTGCCGTCTTTCCAGACAATCTGAGTTGCCCCGCGTGCTGGAGGTTCTTTGTCGCTGACCGGGAAGACGACTGAAACGACGTCTTTCAGAGCAACTTCCTGAGCAGCATCTTTGCCCTCGACGGTCATCATGCCAGTCTCGGAATTCACAGCCTTGATCATTCCAAAGACAACATTGCCGTCGGCCAGGTCGATACGAGCCCCCTCGCCGGACAGAATGCGAGGTTCGCGTCCGTCCCAGTGATTCACTCGTAGTTGCTGGATCGTCAGATCATTTTCGCCATTTCGAATCAGCAGTCCTTCCGGGCTTCCCTTCAGCCCCGTCGTTGCAATCTCTCCCAGCTTCTCCCCGGAGCGCGAATAGACGAACATCTTGTTGCTGTCATAGTCAACAAACAAATGCAGATGGATTGCCTTGTCCGTTTCCGCGATCTCTCTGAGTGTCGTGAACTTGGTGCCATTCGCGGCCACCAGAATATCGATCCACGACTCCAGTCGAAGACCATCCTTTGCATTGCGTCCGATCGCCAGAAGGAACGACAGAGCCTTTTCGGATTTCAGCTCCACTTCGATTTCAAATTTGGATGGAAGCGCCAAAGGCAGGAACAAAGCGGAATCGGCTCTCTTCGTTTTCAGAGTCCCATCCGGCTGTTCCGTCCATCGCGTATCCTTTGGTTCTTCTGCAGCAGTCTTCACACCATTCTGCGCGACATTCAATCGGATGTTCTGAAGCATCTGAATTCGCTGCTGCTCATCTTCCGCTGAACGACGGTAGGCAGGCTGCCATCCCTCCAGCCCTCGCGGCCCGGAATAGATGATGCCCTTGGCAGCAGAGTTGCGCTGAATCAGCAGGACCTGATCCCGGGGAATCTCGGTGGTCCCGGTTCGAGCACCCTGAAATGTGATGACTGATTCCGAAACAGCCGTCAGGTCCGCATGCAGAACATCACCAGTCCGCAGTACCACACGCGATGCCGTCGGGGTATTCTGACCGGCTTCAACTTTGCCATCCCCATAGCGAATGCTGCTAAGAACATTCACGTCAATCTCAAGTGGCTCAGTGAACAAAGGGGAGTGCCACGTGATTGATTTCTCAGAAGCAGACTTCAGGGCTCCTTTGAGCGAATCACCGTTCCCCCAGTGAAGCGTTGAATCCTGAGCGTCAGTGCTGGCACCAAACACAAACAGGAGCAATACGGCAGTGAACAAACGATGAATCATGATGTCAGCCCGTCTCTGAGGTGCTGTGCCGAGCGCAAAGTGTGCGGTCGAATCAGCGGTGTGCGTCGGCAAACTGATTTCATTCTAACTGTGCAAGAGATGCCTCACAAACTGAAACACCAATGGGCAAAGCATCTAGTGAACAAACTTTTGACAATGTGCGGGTGTCCCAGGGGGCGTCCCGATTTTCCTCGAACGGATGTTCAGGGGGAGCGTGAGTGTTCCCCGCATAGGACTCGAGAATCTCGCAAGCCACTGGTTTTTGTTTCGATAGAGGGTCGTGGAAGTCCACACCCTACAACGCGGAAAGAATGTCCGTGGCGTCCTCAAAACGACCAGTTCTGACTCTTCGGATCGCTCATCGTCTGTCGGAGCTCGCGGAGATTATTGACGCGTCCGCGCATGATGTGCTGCTGGAATCCCGTGCGATGGCACAGCCAGGACAGGTGGCCGAACTGCTTTGTGACGTCGGGTTTCCCTCCGAACCACGGACCTATACAGGTGTTGTCCACTGGGTACAGCAGGAACGAACGTCGAATCGGATCGCCGTCGCTCTTCCACAGCTGGCTCCCCCCGACGTTCTGGTTCGCACAAGTGGTTCGATTCGTGAGGGTCTTCGGTTCAACTGCAGCACACCGGTAATGGTCAGCTGGAAGAACAGCAGCCTGCGAGGCCGAGTGCTCAACTATTCCCGCGCGGGATTCTGCCTCACTGCAGAAGGAGCGATTCCGAACGATCAGGAATTCACGGTCCAGTGGACTCGCAATTCCGACCAGATGAAAATGAAAGTATCGGCAGTATCCCGTTGGGCAACACCCGGAGAAGGGCTGCCCATTGCCGGATGCAACATGGTCAAAGGACCGCTGTACTGCTTTTCTCAGACGGACGCTGATCGCTGGCTTCATGCCGCTGTGAATCGACCTCACATCAGCCTGTTGCCCGGAGCAGCAGGATCAGGCAGCCTGATGACCGGCCGCATCTTTGCAAGTTACCGCCGATCGTGACGTCAGGACGCTGCATTCGGCTTCACTGCGCGTCCGTCGATCAGCTGTGCACTCGAGGAAGTTCACAGCCTTCTTCAATGATCGCCGCTTCCTCAACCGCCAGCTGTTTCAGCCGTTCATCGACCTCGTCGTGAGACGCAAACAGCTCCGCCATCCTGACATAGGTTGCGTGGTGTCGGGCTTCTGATTCAAACAGCCCGCCATAAAACTCCTTCAGTTCTGTGTCCTGCAGGTGATCCCGGAGCAACACAAATCGCTCGCAGCTTCGAGCTTCAATCAGACTTGCGACCAGCAGACGATCGACAGCTCTGCCTGGCTCCAGCTTTCGCACCAGCGACTTCAGTTTTCTTCCGTACGTGCCCGGCTTCAGTCCGTGAAATCGAATTCCGCGCCGCTTCAGCAGCTGGCGAACCATCTGAAAGTGCTCAAGCTCCTCTTTGACAATCTCCGTCATGCAGTCGCACAGTTCTTCATGCTGCACATAATCAAACATCAGATCCATCGCGGTCGATGCGGCCTTCTGTTCACAGTGCGCGTGGTCGATCAGGATTTCCGGGAGGTACTGATCAACCTGCCGAAGCCAGCGTTCCGATGTCTCGCCCTGTAGATGCAACATAATCTGTGAAGAACATTCGTTGTCAGAAGGATCACTTTTCGGGAACTGCGATCATGTCCATCATCAGTCCCTGCTCGCCGTCGACGAACTCCGTCATCGCTTTAGATGCAGCCGGCGGACGCTGCGGATCATAGTAGTCCGGCCTCAGTTTGTTCAGGCTGGCACTCACGGGATCTGACGAAACATAATAGGTTGCCTTCACAAGATGCTTCAGGCTGCTGCCTGTCCGCTCAAGAATGGAATTCAAGACGGCAAACACGGAACGAACTTCCTCATCGGCCGCTCTATCCTTTCGCGGATCGCCCGTCATGCCCCTGATGAAGATGATCGCGTCGGAGTTCACGCGGCAGACTCGACAATAGACGGCCGACTGCGTGAACCCTGGCGGCGTGATGTACTCGGTCTCAGAAAGCGGCGAGGCGGGCAAACCTTCGGCCAAGCTGTCCTGTCCGGATCCGCCCCATGCAACAATTTCGATTTCAACCGGTGTCGTCGCACTCGATTTCCATGCGACCTGAACGAGTGGCGGAGCCCCACGATCCCCGTAGAATTTTTCGACCTCCGCTCGAACAACGTCACTCTTCGTCATCGGCTGAACGAACGCCTTCAGCTGCACAATGTCCGCGTCGGAGCGTTTGAGGAACCTCAGTGTGTCACTCAGACTTTGCAGCGTCCTTCGAGTCGCTTCCGCGAGGTCCTCATGCTGCTCTGCCTGGCCCGAGATAAAGATGCGAGAACCCGAAGGCATCACCGCCAGTCCCTGATGACATGCAACGGCCGACAGGTTTTCGGCGCTGGATGCAGCGACCGCGTCAACCGCAACGGCGGCTCCGTGGGGAAGTTCGGTGATGCATCCCGAAATGACCGGAGCGTGTTCCGCCGGGATATGCCTGGCAATCTGTTTTCGCACGGCTGACAGAATGTCCGGAGAAGCACAATAGATGTTGAGCCGAACGAGAAAATTCAAACTGCTTGCATTCGCATTCAGATCCTTCTCCATTTGTTCCAGGCAGGATGCGAGCTGCTCTTCCGGTGCCTGACTCTCACCGGCCGGCAGGTATTGAGTCGTCCAGATCAGGGCTCCGCCGCTCACGATCACGGCGTCCGTCACGGAATCAGCATCCGGACCACCGCTGCGAATTCTCTGAAGTCGCTCCTGCCCTGGAACATCCTGTGCCGTTGAAAGGACCATCAGAAAAACTGCCGGAATGAGGTGATGAAGTCTGCCTGCCATCGATCGTCCGCCTTCCTTCGTTGACTGGAAGCACGCGTCATCCACAGAAAACGCGGACCACGGCCAGGTTGCAACGGGGGCTCGAATCGTATTCCGGCGGACTCCGGATCTCAAATCGGGCGAAGCGAACTAATGGGCCAGCCGATGCAACTCCGGTCGCTCCGGCAGGTCTTCCGGCTGCTGCAGATTCCAAACCAGCCCGAGTGTTTTCAGTGTGCAGAGAAACCACCAGCCCGGATCGTTCTGGCCTCGTTCGAGCCCGAACTTTGCAGATTCAGGAAACGCATGGTGGTTGTTGTGCCACGCTTCTCCCATGCTGAGCAGACCAAAGCCAGGGACGTTGTAGCCCTGAACCGCATGACCTTCCAGAAACCAGGTGCGAGGCCCGATGTTATGCGCGAGATACCCGACCAGCCAATGGCCTGTGAGTGAGAACGGTATTCGAACACACACGCCCCAGACGATCATTGGCCAGCCGCCGACAACATACAGCAGAACGGCAAGAGGAATCTGCAGAGCCATCCAGTAGTTGTCCAGAAACCGATAGTAGCGGTCTTCGGTGACGGATGCTTCCGGCCGAAACTCCGGCGGATGAGTCAGTCGTATCTCACAGTGCAGATTCCACCACCAGTCTTTCAGGATGGAGGACTGATGAATGAAGAACGGATGGCACTGCGGGTGCCGCTGTGACCAGTCTCGGATGTCGTGAAGGTACAGCATCTTTCGCGGTCCACCCATGCCGACAAGTGTTCCGATTGTGACGAGAGTTCGTTCCAGCCATTTCGATGTCTGAAAACTCCGATGAATCAGAAGCCGATGGAATCCGATCGAGTGCCCCGTGCAGAGCGTGAAGGCAGTCAGCAGTCCTGCAGCGGCGGAGATTTCCCACGACCATGTCAGCGGCCCGGCAATCACAGCGACTGCGGCCATTGCAAAAAACCAGAGCGACTTCACGGGCGACCAGACGACGGTTCCTTCAACCGGACTCGTCAGCGCGCAACGGGAGTACATGCGGGGTTCACGGGACATGGCATTGATCCTGCAAAACGGAGCGGAACTCGCCGGAGCTCCTCCAGCGTAGTGGAACTCGCCAGAGTTCCTTCCCAGGCGTCTGCACGACGCGAAAACTGCTGCACAACGCGAGTTGTTGGCAAACGGCACAGTTCTCCGTTCGCAACGGTTCTCCATTCGTGTGTCAGCAGCCGAACCGTTTTCTCGAGCCGCTCATAACATAAAACGTTCAAAAAGCTGAAACGCCGTCAGAGGCCGATCAGATTCCACCGCCGGAAGATTCTGATAGCGGACGCAGCGAATCACAGACTTCCAGTTTGAACGCAGCGAGCGTTTGGTTGATGTCACGGATGTATTCAATCGTCGAACAGATCAACGTCCCAAGGCAACTGACAAAGAGCGCCATGATGATGGCCCCGGCGTTCAGCTGAAACAGCGTTGCCAGGAACAGTGTGATGATCAGGCAGGCGGCCAGCAGAACGCTCATCAGCGCCAGAACAATGGCCGTTCGAAGCAATCGGGCGCGATGGACAAGAATCCGCAGCTGTTCTCGAATTCGATGAGGATCCTCATTGGAGCCCGGCCGGAGTTCACGATCCAGCAGTCGAGCCCGGTCAATGACTCGCCCCAGCCGATTCGTCATGCTCAAAAGAAGAAGACCGACTCCGGAAATCAGAATCATGGGACCAATCGCAATCTGCAGGATCGGAACCAGTTCAGCAACTTTGGGAAACACCACAGAACGACCTTCCTTGATTTCGAAGTTCACAGGCACTGATTGCGACAGGCTGGCTGCTCCACTACCATCCCGCGCATGGCGGCAATTGAAGTTCGGGATTTGTGTCGACAGTATAAAGTCTATCGCAAGCGCGAAGGCCTTCTTGCCTCCGTGCGCGGGTTGTTTCACCGAGAACACGAAATTGTCCGTGCGGTGAAAAACGTCAGCTTCACGATCGAAGCGGGCGAGATGGTGGCCTTTCTTGGCCCAAATGGTGCTGGAAAAACGACCACTCTGAAACTGCTCTCGGGTCTCGTCGTGCCAACGTCAGGCACTGCAACCGTCCTTGGATACATCCCGTGGAAGCGAGAAGACGCTTATCGTCGCCGTTTTTCGCTCGTGACCGGCCAGAAGGAACAACTCTGGTGGGACCTGCCGGCCCAGGAGTCTTTTCGCCTTCACAAGGAGATCTACCGAATCTCTGCTGAGGATTATCAGCGACGAATCGATGAGCTGACCGATCTGCTGGAAGTTCGTCGACTGATGTCTCGGCCGGTGCGCGAACTTTCGCTGGGCGAACGAATGCGCATGGAACTGATTGCCGCACTTCTGCATCGGCCGGAGGTTCTGTTTCTTGATGAACCAACGATTGGACTGGACGTTGTCAGTCAGCGACGCGTTCAGGACTTCCTTCGCCACTACCAGCGCGAACAGAAGATCACGGTCATTCTGACCAGCCACTACATGAAAGACGTCGAAGCGCTTTGCCAGCGAGCGGTGGTCATCAACAAGGGAATCGTAATCCACGACGGTCCGCTCGCCGCGATCGTGGATCGATTCAGCCAGCATAAGATTGTGGAGCTTCAGTTTTCCGGCAACGTCGTCCCGGACGGGCTGCAGCGTTATGGCCACATCCTGGAGACTCGTCCACCTCGCGTGCGGCTCCAGGTCGAAAAGCACAAAGTGTCAGAATCGCTCGCCAGCATTCTGGCTCAGCATTCGATCGATGACATCAGCGTTGTGGAACGACCGCTCGAAGATGTCATTGCCGAACTCTTCTCCACGGATGATGCCTCCCGGGGGAAGGACGCATGACGTCAGACACCGTCTCCGGGCTGGAAGCACTGCAGGGCCGACTGCGACTGAAATGGCTGATCCTCCGCACGGCGATTGAGGAACGTCTGGTTTATCGCGCGGACTTTGCGTTTTCCACGCTCGTACGGTTTCTTCCGATCGTCACTCAGATCTTCCTCTGGAACGCGATCTTTCAGAACCTCGCGTCCGGCCAGATGAAGGGCTACAACTTTCCGGAGATGGTCTCCTATTACCTTCTGGTCATGCTGGCTCGCGCGTTCAGCAGCATGCCTGGACTCTCAACAGGAATCGCCGGTTCAATCGCGGATGGCTCCATTCGCAAGTATCTGATTCAGCCGGTTGATATGCTCGACCATTTGTTCTGGCATCGAGTGGCTCACAAGCTCGTGTATTACGCGATTGCGGCCGGGCCATTTGCTCTTGTCTTCTGGCTGTGCCGACAGCACTTTCCAGGCTGGCCCGCATGGTATGTGACGGCTTCGTTTGTAGCGTCACTGCTCATGTCGTTTGCGATTGGTTTTTTGATCGAAGCGTGGATCGGCCTCGTCGCCTTCTGGTTCCTGGAAGTCAGCTCGCTCATCTTCATCTATATGATGCTCAGCTACATTCTGTCCGGACATATGATCCCATTGGAGTGGCTGAAGCCGTGGCTGCCATTTGTGGAATATCTGCCGTTTCGGTATCTCGCTTACACACCTGCAGCGATCATGCTCGGGAAAGTGCCGGCCAGCGAACTGCCAAAAGAACTGCTGGTGCAGGCCTCATGGATCATCGCGCTGTGGATCCTGAACCGCTGGACTTTTCAGCGCGGCGTTCGCAGATACACTTCATTCGGCGGTTGATTCTGTCTGTGCCGGCGATGCCGGCGAAGGGAAGTGACGACTACTCAAACGTCACATCAACAGCGGGAGTCGGCATGGAACCAGTAGCATCCACCAGCACGACCTTCGCTGACAGCCGCCCGACAAGGTGAGCGGTCGATTCGAACCATTCCGAAAGCGTTTGCTGAGCATCCCCGGGGACGGATTCTCCATCAGATCGAGACTTGTGACGCGAAATCACGACCAGCCTGGAAGACTGTTTGTGCTTCTGCGGTATCGCAAACGTTCCATCAGCACCCACGCGGCTGACGGACACCTCAAGGATACCCAACGCGGCTTCGATGGAAAGTCGTGCAGGACTTTGCTGATCTTCCCGCAGTGGTCGTCCATCCAGGCGAAGCGGTGTTGTGTTTTTTGAAGGCACAAGAAGCACCAGCGAGTCAGCGTCAGCAACGGTTTCCCCTGCCGCGTTTTTGTATTTGACTGTTCCCTTCAATTCTCCGGCAACGGCTGGTGTGGCTGCCGTCGCGTCGTCCTTCTTTTCCGGTGCATTACCGAGATTCGCCAAAGCTGCGTGAGAAGGATCGGCTGAAGCCGACGATACCTGCTCGGTACCTGCCCTGTCGACGGATGGCGTCCGTGATTTGCCAACGAGGAGTCCCAAACCAAAAGCCACTCCCGCGGTGACGACAACAATCGCCCAGTGAAGCGGGCGATTCGTTGAACCTGATGTAGCCGGTGCATACTCAGTTGCCACAAGCGGAGGCAGTGTTGTCAACTCCTGAAGCGCTTCACGAAATGGATCGCCGGGCGCTGCATGGTGTGATCGTTCCTGCTGACCTGATTCCGGTTCGTCCAGAAGTTCAGGTTCCTCAAGGTCCGGGACTTCATCCGGCTGACCATCGTTCTGAATATCCGCAAGTTCCTCGAATGCATCCTGCGTTCCCGGCTTCAGCGGCACAATGCGCATCTGGTCGCTGGGCGATCCGGAAGGTCGCGCGACGACCGCTGGTGTTTGTGCAAGTTTCGGTGAACGTGGCTGAGGAACGCTGGTTGCCGGTGGAGCATCAGACTCAGCTGCCGCACCTCCGAGACCGGAAAGTTCCGCCAGAGCATTCAGCAGACGAGCATCGGCCTGCGCTTTTGCGGAACGAACGGGTTTCGCGGTCGCACCATCCTTTGATGGGACAAGCAACGATCTTCCACAGGCCGGGCAATCCACCATGGAGCCAGCGCGCGACTGAGAAATCCCCAGTAACTGTCGACAGTATTCACATCGAAACTGAATTGGCATCATCGCCTCGTTGGCATCATCGTCCATCGGATACGCGGAATCGCAGAGTACAATAGGGATCAGGAACAAACGCAAGGCAGCACTGTCGGATTTCGATCGTGTTGCTCAGACCGAGGATCGTTCCGGTTGTTCAGGAGGAATGCATCTCCTAGAACATCCGTCGACTCAGGCGTCTCACCCCACCACTCCGAGCAGACTTTCTCCAGGAGCCCGTCCATGAATGCCCGCCCCCTAATTGTTCTCGCCGTTGCAGTCACCGTTTCATGTTGTCTCGCAAAGCCGGTTGAGGCTCAGCGATCCGGTCGCACAGCAAAAGCCTCGGCACGCACCGCGGAGAATGCGACGTCAACAGCCACGGACTGGTCATCGTTTCGCGGGCCGGATCATCAGGGAACATCAACCTCAAAGAACTTGCCCCTCACCTGGAGCAATTCCGAAAACGTCGCATGGAAAGTCGCACTTCCCGGACCCGGTGCGTCAAGTCCGATCGTTTCCGGTGACCACATCTACCTGACGTGTTACTCCGGCTTTTTCGTACCGGGCGAAGAAGGCGGCTCGCAGGAGAACCTGAAGAGGCACTTAGTGTGCCTGGAACGTGCCTCGGGAAAATCCGTTTGGGAAAAGGTCGTTCCGGCAAAGCTCCCGGAAGAAGAACGGATTCGCGACCATGGCTTCGCCGCAAACACTCCTGCGGCTGACAGCGAGATGGTCATCTGCTTCTTTGGCAAAACGGGAGTCTTTGCGTTTGATCACTCCGGCAAGCAGCTTTGGACCGCAGATGTTGGCTCAAAGACGCATGGCTGGGGCACCGCCGCTTCGCCCGTCATTTACGGTGACCTGGTCTTCATCAATGCCAGCGTCGAAAGCGAATCCCTGTATGCCCTTGATCGAAAGACGGGACGTGAGGTCTGGAAAGCTCGAGGAATCAAAGAAGCATGGAATACTCCTTTGGTCGTTCAAAACGTTGACGGCAAGCCCGAGTTGATCGTGGCCACACAGGGCAGCATCCAGTCGTTCGATCCAAAATCCGGCAAACAGCTCTGGACCTGTGCCACAGACATTACCTGGTACATGGTCCCCAGCGTCGTTGCTCACGAAGGAATCGTGTACTGCCTTGGCGGTCGTTCCGGTGTGGCATCGCTGGCCGTCAGGACAGGTGGAAGCGGTGACGTGACCTCAACGCATCGACTCTGGACCAGCTTCAAAGGTTCGAACGTGACATCGCCTGTGTTTCTGGACGGTAACCTGTACTGGATGAATGACAACCAGCAGATCGCATTTTGCGCCGATGCAAAAACAGGTGAACTGCATTACGAACAGCGAATGAACCGAGCGGGACAGGTCTACGCATCTGCCTTACTTGCGGGAGATCGAGTGTACTATCTGACGCGCGAAGGCAAGACGTTCGTTGTCGCTGCGAAGCCCGAGTTTGAACAATTGGCCGTGAATGACTTGAAAGACGGCAGCCTGTTCAATGGCAGCATGGCAGTCGATGGCGATCGTCTGCTGATTCGATCAGACAAGTTTTTGTACGCCATCGGAAAATGATGCGATGGTCGCGTGTTGAAATGGTGGCGGTCAAGACGGCAACGCTGTGAAGGATTCTGTAGTGGATCTCGCCAGAGATCCCGCGACTGTCATTGATGACAGGAACTCTGGCGAGTTCCACTACAACTCGGAGAGCCGGAAATTCGCTGCAGAAAATCCTTCACAGCGCTGTCAAGACGGGAGCCGGTTGAGATGGGAGGGCGAAAGGCCGAGGCTCCTGCCGAAGTCGCGACATCGTTTGAAGGCTCGGTTTTGCACCGCTCACGAAGAGTCTCGCCCCTGAAAGGTGTCTTCACGGGACAAGAACTGTCCCCAGCGGCTTGCTCCACAGAAGCAAATGCGCCACGATGGAAAGGAACCAGCAGACGATAAAGAACACAGGTAACGACGACATGATCTTGATGCGTCTGGGCGGCCGACACTCCGACGAACCGCCTGTCGGATACTGTTCATCCAGCGCTTCGCGACTGCAAATGAGCCAGAGAATACTCACGACTAACCCAATCAGAGACACCATCGCGCGATGAGGATTCGTGTCCGCAGTCCCAAGTGCCGCCACCAGAAAACTGCTCGGAATCAAAAACACTTCCGTAATCTTGACGACATCCGGATCCGACGCGCGGTTCATCTCTGACTGGTTCTCCTTCCGAATCGTTCTTTTCAACCGGCATGAGACTGCTTGCCCACGGCCGAATTCTACTGAATCGGAGCCTCTCGGACAGCAGCAGTTTCCGGGCCCCAATCTCGTCGCAGCCGGCGAAACCGCCGCGCGCAGGCATTGCGATTTTTCCAGTATTTCTCTGCAAATCCAGAACAAGGTGCCATGCACCGCGATGCCAGCCATACCGACCGACTTTGCTCCCAGGTGCCATGCACCGCGAGTTCACTGTGAGTCCGGACGGGACAGCCCGGTGCATGGCACCGATTGCCCCGGCACATGGCACCGATTGCCCCCGGATTGCCGTTCTGCAGGTTACAGGTCGCCTCCAGTCGTTGCGCAGAAACTGCTGAAATGCCGACATCGCAAGGTGTGAACTCGCAGAAAAAATAGCGGCGTTGCTGATTTCGCCGGAATCCGCTCAAGCGGCTGAGGGAAGTTGGCTGTGACGTGACGTTCCGCTGGTTTGGGCTGTTGACCCTTTCCGGGGATCCTGAGACAACGAAGATCTACTCGGTCAATAAATCCGTCTCTGCACAATCCGTGCGGAGCGGTACCTGTCTGTTCTCCTTCCTTTCGATCTCTCGCGGACTGCGATCCTTTCTTCCGCATCTGCAGGAGCACTAGCCATGAAACGTCGATCCCTGAAGCTTGCATTCCTGCTGGCAGGCGGCTTAAGTCTGAGCGCTACGGGCTGCTCGACATCTCTGTTCACGGCGGAAACATGGAAGTCCATGGACCTGAAGCCGGACATGATTGAATACGGAACAGAACAGCGAGCCATCAATTCCTTCACGGAGGCGCTGGCGGAAGACAAGGAAGCCGCTTTCCGGCGGACTGTCTCCACTCGCTTCGAGCAGCAGGCACTGCGTTCAAAAGACTCGTACAAGGATCTTGAAATCCTGAGTCTGCCAAAAGAAAAACTTGAGATCGTGGAAAGCAAGGAGACTGACGACAACAAGCTGGAAGTCGTCGCCAAGCTCAAAGAAGGAACGACCAAGTATCAGTTCATCATCGTTCGCGATTCGGAAAAGCATCGCTGGGTTGTCGATGACGTTCTGCTTCGACAGCAGCGTCGAGGAACACGTGCGACGAAGTCTGCCGTCGAGGTGATGGACCTTCTGATTACGATTCGAGAGTTTATCGACACCTGGCAGTCCGGCGATCGCAACGCGGTGCTTCAGGTCGTTTCAACGGAACTTCGTGAACCGCTTGAATCGCTGCCGGAACCCTGGATGCAGCAGATCATGGCACGCGTTTCGGCCGAGCATGAAGAAGGAATGGCTCGCCGTCCTGAAGCACAGATGAACGATTCTGATGCCGTCGTCAAACTGCCTTCAAAGAATGGTTTTCTGCTGCTGAAAGTCGTCCAGCAGGATGATCAGTGGCTGGTGTCGGATATCGAAGTTCGCCAGCGCAAGGTGGAACATCACCCTGGCTCTATCCTACGCCAGGCACGCGCTCTGAACGCCATCACGTCGTTCCTTGCCGCATACTCAGAAAAAGACATCTCGAAGCTCGAGTCGCTGACGGAACAGACATTCTACGAAGGTGCTCTGAAGGTTGGTGATCTGTCGATGGTTCACCTCCCGGCGGCCAACTACGCTCCGGAAGACTTTGACATCCAGTCGTTCGCAGGACAATTGACCGTCACGATTCCCGAACGTTCGGAAGTCGTCCGGCTGGACCTGACAACTCCTGAGGCCGCCGAAGAGAAGCGTGAAAATCGCATCAAGGGCGAGACTGTCGAATCCAAATTCATCGTGTCCGATGTCACGATTTACAACCGCCAGACTCAGCAGCAGAAAAACCTCCGGTCGGCATTCACGGCTCCGGCACGAGCCATGCTGTTCCTGTCGGCTGTCCAGGGTCGGGAGCTTCCAGTTCTCCGACAAATCTCGACTCAGCGTCTGAACGAATCCGCATGGAGTCACATGCAGCCGGAACTCTTCCGTATCATGGACATCGAAGGTCTGCCGCAGGGCGAACTGACATTGGAACGCAGCACGGCTCGAGGTGATCTCACAGAACTGGAGTTTGCCTCAGTCTCCGGACAAATCTGCAGCGTGATCATGAGGGACGAGAACGGCAGCCTTCTGGTTGATGATGTTGAGTATCCAGGGCGAACGATGGAGATCGCTTCGCTCAAGTCGACGCTGATGCTGACAGCACCTGTCACGGAACTCGCCGGTGCGTGGGGTCGTCAGGACTTTGACGGAGTTCGCCAGCGCTGTTCCACGAAGTTCAACAATCTGGTCTGGGCCAATGTCGTTGAGCTGCCTGGGAATCTGAACCACCTTCCGACCGCTCTGGCCCAGCCAGTTCGCAAGGTCAATGAAGCCGGTGAACTGGCGATGGTGGAACTGGGTGACGATCAGTCGGCCCATGTTACGGTTCATCTGGTTCGGGAAAACACGGCATGGGTTGTTGATGAGATCATTCTGTCTCCGCCCGGTGGTGCAGTGGTTGAACTTCGAAAGGAACTTCGACGGGAAGTGTCGAAGCAAATCCTTGCAAGTCCTTCGGGTGAAATTCGAAAGGCTGGATTCGACCTTGGAACAGATTCCGAAGATCAGGGAGTGATCCAGGCCGTTGAGCGCCGTCCAGCCACTGCGGCACGGGCCGGAAATCTGACACTGCCACCGGGCACTCCGTCCGGTCGAGTCCCGGTGAAGGCACCACAGAAAGGTTCAATGGGAGCTGCCAGCCGCAATGCGATCGATATGACCGAAGAGGACATGGAAATCAATGACGAGATGATGGTTCCGGAAAGTGCGGAGGAATCCGGACTGATCAAATTCGGACCGGCACCGCGCTCGTCACAGCAGACACCATCTTCGAATCTGAAACGAACGCCAAACATGGGTGCTTCGGTACGACCAATGGTCGACCCGACTGTCGAAGATGGAGCCATCCATTTCAACGGCGCCCCGAAGCAAGCGAAGAAGACGCCGGTAGCTGAGACGATTCGGGATGATGAAAAGCCAGAGACGTCTCTGCGAAACGAGGGCATCAACCCTGCTGCGAATCCTGTCGAAATTCCCGAGTAAGGCGTCGCGCGGGATTCATACATCCAGTGAGCGGCCAGACGCATGACGTCCGATGCCGCGTGAACCGGAGGGCTCGCGCTCTTTCGCTACTCCAATTGTCAGCCCATGCCGAGTTCTCGTTCGATACGATCCAGTCGCTGTCGCACAGAATCGAGGGCGTTTTGAAGAATGTCAACCTGTCGCTTCATCTGCTCGAACTGGGAATTCAGACCGAACAGGAGTGATTCGTCAGCACGAGACGATGATGCGGAGGTATTCACAGTGGAACTGCCACCGCCTGTCGAAGCCGAAACCGCAGGGCGAGTGACAGAAGGCTCAGACGTCGTTGTTGTGGCAGGTTCATCGTCCACAAAACTCCCGGCCGCCATCTTCATGTTTTCTTTCGGAAGATAGAACGTGTGGTCAACTTCGACACCACGCCGTTCCAGGGCCCCATTGCTCTGCACAAATCCCTTCTCGGCCAGACTCTGCAAATCGGACTTCAGCTGTTCCTGACTCTCTATTCGAACCATGCGGCTCGCGCGAGTTCGCAGTTCACCTGGCTGCTGACGTCCTCGCAGCAACAGCTCACAGATGATGGCATGCTGTGATTCAGAAAAGTCGAACTTGTGCCGCATGTAGTGACGGTATCTGGCGGAGCGGCCACCATCGGTGAAGACTTCACCAACAAGCCCCATCTGCCGCAGTTGTTCCAGAGCGTCTGCGACTTCGGCTTCTGAGTATTCCGTGACGGGATCTCGATTACTCTTCTGGTTGCAGCCTGTTGTGGCTCCCTTCACCGTCATCGGGTACTGATCCGGAGTTGTGAAGCCCTTCTCCATCAGAGTCCCAAGGACCCGACGCTGCAGTCGAGTGAGCTGCCGAATTGTATTCTTTTCTTCGTCCGACATCGTTCCATCCATTCAGCAATGAATTCCATCAGGGAGCAACGGATGCGAAGTGAACACGAAACGACGTTGAGACTCAAGCGTGCTGCCGCGAGGTCGCCTAATCCCTGGAATCTGCCGGCCTGGTCATCATTCGAAAACATCCCCTCCACGCTCTTGAATCCGGCAGAGGCAACGGCGATGCTGCCTGCACAGAATTGGGTTCGAATGCACAGTTCGACCACAACACCGCACTCGGGTAAACGACATGGGTGTTCGCCGCCCCCAAAAAACAGTCTTGTGCGTCGCTTGCCAGTGTCTGGTACTGACATGTCTATTGATGGCTGCGGGCGTCGGCAACGTTGCTGCACAAGAGGCACAAGGCATAGATGGCCGGAAGTCCGACGGCCCGCACTTCACCACGCATCAACCAACACCGAATGATCTCGCCAGGCAAAGTTCGCAGTCTGTCACCGCGATTGCCACCAGCATGGAAGAAATTCAGTCGGCTCATCGTCGCTGGATTCAGGAGTTCTCCGCGATCCGCATTCAATGGAAAGAATGGCACAAGGCCACACTGCAAATGCAGAACCAGGCCATCCTGCTGAAGTCCGGTCTCGAAGATTCTCCGATGTACTCAACAGCAGAACTCTGCTGGAAACGAAATGCCGGCACGACTCTGATGGAAACTGTCTTCAATGCTCATCGATCATCCAGTCGCATTCTGCTGGGACGCGATGGCCGGATACTCTGGCTGGCATCCACAGCTCCTGATAGTTCAAGTCTGCGATGGACTTCCGTTCAACAGCTTCCCTACATTCTGGATCAGCCAATTCGTGTCTCGCGCGGGACCGTTGGACTCAGAGGATTCTGGGACTTTGCTCTGGGAAGTTTCACACTGCGCGTTGCCGGAGCTGAGGTTGGTGAGACGCAGCTCGTCGATGGTCATGAATGTATCGTCCTTCGAAAGCTGGCTCCGGATTCCACTGTGGCTGAAGAAACATTCTGGCTCGACAGAAATCTCGGCTACCTGCCTCGCCGTTACCTGCGAATTCGAAGCGGTTCAAGATCGGCTCGTGTGGAAGAGTGGAAAGCTGATGACTTCCGGGAGCTGCGGGCGAACTTCTACTTTCCATGGCATGGGTCTGTCCTGCTAAATCGCGAACCAAAGCCCGGTTACGAATGGCAGATCACCAGCGTCGATCTGAATCCAACATTTCCAACGTCTCAGTTTGTTGCACCGTCGGAGCTGGAAGTGACTGCTGCAGACCCGGTGAGTCCTTCTGGTTCACCATCTGACATCACCGTGCAAACTGCCGGTTACCACAGCGCACTCACGGCGCTTGTTGTGTGTGTCTTCACGGCAGTGGTTGCTCGCCTGATTCAGAAACGCTTCTGTCAGCGAACCTGATTGACGATTCGTTTCATCCAGACGCCGTGAATCGATTGAATCTGAAATCTCAGCGATTCATACAACCGAACAGCCGCTGTGTTTGAGCGATCTGCCGTGACGACAAGTACTATGCGTGAATGTTGCTTCAGGCAATTACTCACCAGAGCCTGGATCAGACAGCGTCCAAGACCTCGTTGGCGCATCTCCGGCACAACACCTGCATACTGGAGCCTGACGGTCAGAAATGGATCGATCAAGCCTTCCTCCGACGCCTTTTCGAACGCACAGATTCCCGCTGGCATTGATCGAACTCGCAGCAGAAGTATCTCTGTCCCTGCATTCAGCCACCGCGAAATCATGTCAGATGCCACAGCACGCGGCAGGTTCGGAAGGTCGGAAGAAGCAGAGAGTATATTCTCGAGCAGTTCGTTTATCTCATCGTGAAAACTCGCTTTACCGAGCTGCGCTGGGGAAACAGTTTCAAAGGCGACGTCTGGCCGGTCGACGTACAAACGACTCTCTTCACCCTGCTCTGTCGAATACTCGCAACACCATTCGCCGATGTCTGCGAGACAGGAAAAGTCAAAGAGTGACAATGCACTCTGCAATGCCTGAATCATTTCGTTCTGCGGAGTTTCCGAACAAGGCACCAGGCAACGGAGCCACTGACATCCCATTCTCTCAGCAATCTGTGTGGCCAGCCGGAACAGTTCTTGAAACGCAGCAGCCGCTTCGTCCACGGAGATTCGTCCCAAAGTCACCGGCGTCGTCAGTGCGAGCACGGACTGTGCTTCGAGCCCGTATCCCAGCGCTGCAAGGCCGGGAGTGTCCGTCATTCGCCGAGCAACAATCCCTGGAAACGCATCTCCCATGGACACGCCGGGGAACAGCAAACCCGGGAGGTTCTGAGTCTCCACGACCGTCCAGGAAGGAGTCGCTCCGTTGGATAAACGTGTCGGCGAATCATCCACGCGGGCTTCAGTTCCCAAGCTCTTTTCGAAGAGCTTCCAGTTCCGCTTCGACGTCTGAAGCACGAGATTTTGGTGCTGCGAAATTCTCCGCTGCCGTCGCGGCTGTGCCGGAGAACGCCGTCGATGTGCCGGTGATGTCTTCCAGCTTTCGTAGCGCCTCGGAAAATCTTGCTTCAAGAGCCTTCTGGATGCGGAGCATGTTCTGGCTGGCGGAGTTTGCAGCCTCAAGCTCCGGACGAAGACCAGCAATCAAATCTTCCACTTCCACCTTTCGACGCAGCGATTCCCTTGCGGCATCTTCATCGCCATCACCCAATGCTGCTTTTGCGGCATCTTTCCATTCGGTGATCTGTGATTCGTAATCGGCAATCTCTTTTGTCAGACGGTCCACATTGCGAGTCGACGTCGTCACATTCCGGCGACAGGCGGAAAGACCTTCTCGCATCTCTTCAATAATCTCGTGCAGCGTCTGCTGTGGGTTCACCGCCGAGTTCAGGATTTCGGATAGACTGCAGGTGATGATGTCGGTGAGTCGGCTGAAGTGTGGCATACCGGATACTCGTAAGAATCAGCTGTTTGAAACAAGTTGACAGATCAGTCGCTGTGAGCAACGAACCCGCCTATTCCTCGGATGAATCGTCCTGAAAAATCTCATCGGTGAAACCCCGACACGTCAACAGGTGTCGAAGTTTCTCCTTGGCCAGCCGTAATCGACTCTTGGCCGTCGGAAGTGTAGTCGCCATGGCATCGGCCACCTCGGACAAAGTGAGTGATTCGTAGTGATGCAGGATGAACGTTTGCCGCTGTTCGTCCGGAAGCTCCGTCAGCATCCCCTGAACAGCGGCGGCCACTTCCTTCTGAACAGACTGCTCATGAGCAGAAACCTGTTCTTCCGAAAGCTGCTGCAGAAGATCTGTCTCTTCTTCATCACCCGCGTTCCGAATGACTCGCACGGACTTCAGCAGCACATCATGCACGGCGCGGCGAGAATGATCGATCAGCAGATTGCGGGCAATGCGAAACAGAAAGCCCTTGAAAAGACCTCGAGGAAGATAATCCCAGCTGTTGCGATACAGTCGAAGCAGCGTTTCCTGAACAAGATCTTCCGACAAAAACTCGTCACGCGTGTTTCGCATGAAGAACCCAAACAGCGGCCGCTGCCAGCACTGAACAATCTCCGCGAAGGCGTGCGAGTCACCTTCCTGAAGACGCATCATCCGCTGATCGTCTTCGGAATACTCGACCGGAGCAGTAATGGCTGTCCGACTGGACATGGACCTCAGGGATTCCTGCAACAGATTCAAAAAACGTAGTGGAACTCGCCAGAGTTCCTTCCCGCGGATGTAGTAGAAGTCGCCAGACTTCCCCTCAACATTCTCATCAACGCCATCAAGGCGGGAACGTGGCACCACGGAACTCTGGCGAGTTCCACTACAGCAAACGACCAATCTCTGTGCAGAATAACAGCCCTTGCGCGCGCAAGCGAGGGTGTTCCATTCTCAGATCGTCGTCCGCCTTAATTCTGAGCCTCTTGCCAAAAATCCTCCCCACCCACGCGAAGCGAAGGGAGGAGTCGAGCGAGCGACAGCAAGCTCGGAGGCGGGTCAGGTGCAATGCAGGTCAGGGAATGCCGCATCGCGCCTTTTCGAGCCAAATGTTCAGGGAAACTGCTGCTTTCCATCGATCGCAGGAAATTCTGAAGATCACGTGTCAGAATTCCCCCGGCGGCGTGTTCTGTCACTGACATTAGTTCTCAAACCGGGAGTAAATGATTGAGTGACATTCCGGAGACTCGTGACAGCCTCTTGCTGCGTGCTGCAGATCCTGCAGATCACGATGCCTGGGAACAGTTTGCGAGCATCTACGGACCGGTGGCGTACTGTGTTGCTCGACGAGCAGGATTGCAGGACGCGGATGCTCACGATGTGGCTCAGCAGGTTCTGATTGCTGTCTCGCGAAAACTGTCCGGCTGGCAGCGGCGCGACGATGGCGTTCGGTTTCGTCACTGGCTGTTTCGCATCGCGCGAAACACGACGATCAACATGCTGACTCGGCGACCTAAGGATCAGGCAACCGGCGGCGACATCGATCCTCATCACGCGTCATCGCAACGTGAGGAGGAAATGACGTCGACCATTGAACTGGAATATCGCCGACAGATGTTTCGCCAGGCGGCCGAACAGGTGCGAGCATCCTCGGAAGACTCCACATGGCAAGCCTTCGCTCTCACGATGATCGATGGTGTGTCAATCACGGACGCCGCATCACAGCTCGGATGTTCCGAAGCCGTCGTCTACGCCGCTCGAAGCCGCATCATGCGTCGACTGCGAGACACCGTAAAGAAACTTGAAGATGACTGATGGAATCATGAAACAAGATCTGCCATGAAACGAGCATCCCTTTCCTGCAATCCGGTTCTGCTGGAGCGTTATCTTGCCGAAGTTCTGACTGCGGCTGAAGACGCTGCCGTCGTGGAACATCTCAGCGCATGCTCGGAATGTCGTGAATGCCTGAAGGCGCTGGCCGCAGAACCGACGACATGGGACGAAGCCGTCAACTTCCTGCCGGACCAGCCCTACGATTCCGCGCGGCTGCGATCGTCGTTCACGGGTGACCGACTTTCGGAGTCGACATCACGAAATCGTCTCGAACGAGAAGCCTCGGAAGCTGATGTCGAGGACGAATCAGAACTCACCGATCAGCGCGCAACATCGATCGAAATCTCCGAGGTGCTTCGACAATTGGATCCAACCGATGACCCATCGATGCTGGGACGTCTTGGCGGTTATGAAGTCTCGGGTGTTGTGGGTTCCGGCGGAATGGGAGTTGTCCTGAAGGGTTTCGATCGTTCGCTGGATCGAACGGTAGCGATCAAAGTTCTGGCCCCGCGTCTGGCCAGCAGCGGAGCCGCTCGTCGCCGCTTTGCAAGAGAAGCGCGAGCCGCAGCGACGGTGCTTCATCCGAACGTCATCGTGATTCACGGAGTCTCCAACGACGGAACTCTGCCATTTCTTGTCATGCCGTATCTGCGAGGAGAATCGCTGCAGAGGCGTCTAAATCGACTGGGTCCTCTGGCGACCGAAGAAGTCGTTCGCATTGCTCAGCAGATCGCCGCAGGCCTGTCCGCTGCGCATGGCCAGGGGCTCGTGCATCGGGACATCAAGCCGGCCAATATTCTTCTGGAGGATGGTGTTGATCGAGTCACCATCACGGACTTCGGCCTGGCGCGCGCGGTCGACGATGCCAGCATGACTCGCAGCGGAGTCATCGCGGGAACGCCACAATACATGTCCCCGGAACAGGCTCGAGGCGACAACGTGGATGCTCGCAGCGATCTGTTCAGTCTGGGCAGCGTGATGTACACCATGTGCACGGGTCATCCGCCATTTCGAGCCGAATCGAGCTATGGCATTCTTCGCAAGATCACCGACACCGAACCAAGATCCATTCGCGATCTTCAGCCACAGGTTCCCGAATGGCTGGAACGACTCATCGCGCGACTGCTTTCGAAGAACCCGGAGGAACGCTTTGGCTCAGCCTCCGAACTCGCCGACGTACTGCAGCAATGCATCGCTCACCTACAGCAACCGGCCGTCATGCCATTGCCGGAAGGACTCATGCGGACTCTGCCAGGAAAAGGCCGGAGACTGAGTATAGCTGCAGTCGCCGTCGCAATCGTTGTTCTTGCAATACTCGGGGTTGCCGTGTGGAACACCATTCAAAGTACCCCGTCCATGGAAACCAGTGACGAGATCATTTCCGAGCCACCACTTCCCGAATGGCACGAGATCGACGCACTCTCCGAAACAATCAACAAAGAGCTCACTGAAATGGAACTACAGAACCTATGGGACCTTCCGGGCAAACCAGCGAAGGCCACAACCCGCGACTAAGTACCTGATCAAGGACTTTCACCAAACATTCAAATCTTCTTTAGGGAAAAGCAATGCTAAAATCATTTACAAGCAGGCCCGTTGCTCACCGTCTCTTGCTGGCAAGTGTTGTGATGCTCAGCATTGGACACGGTCAACTCAGGGCGATCCAGGAATCCCCAGTTACTTCGAATTCCGCGCCTTCGGAAGAGTCAGACTCGTCATCAGCGCCAAGTCAAAAGGAACAGAATGACGGTGACAAACCAACGCTGGCAGAACTGATGCAACAACTGCGAGAACAGCAGGCATTCGCCGGTTCTCAAACGATCACTGAACAGATCATCTCCACTTTCTCGTCACACAAATGTCAACAGGCATTTGGGATGAGCATCCCTGGCAACGTTCATATCCTGACGGCTGATTTCGGACCAACGACGAATGCGAACCAGAATTGCCGGATTCAATCGTATGTCGTAGATGGAAGAGTGATTGATGATCTGAGTTCGATTGATGCCGCAAAGAATCTGAGTGTCGTTCGCCCTGGATACTCGCTGCCGATGAGCAACAGTCCGGCATTGCCGTTCATCATGCCCGACAACGCAATGAGCCGGAACATCGCTGAACAGTATGAACTCGCTCCAGAACGATTCAGGCTGGAATGGGAAAACAAGACTGCCCGCGTATATTTCGACTTTCAGAACAAACCAACGAGGTTTTCCGGAATATTGGCGTTTGAGCAGGACTCGGGACAACACTGGGTGCCGGTGCGCCTTGATCTCCATGTGACAGATAACCGACCAAATCACTCTGGCGCTGACATTCTCTGGAAACTTCGAAATCTGGAAGGCAACAACTGGTATTCCAGTTCTTTTCGGCCTGCCGGTATGGTCCGAACCGAATGGGCAATCGGTGACGAAGAGAAGTCGTGGATGGAATCGACATTCCTGGTTGTTGACCGAACTGAGCCAGCGAATAAGGTCAGTAACGATCCACCAGAATCAATGCCCCCGGTAACGGACGGCGATAGGCTTTCCTTTCCCTCAAACCCCGATGAGCTAAAGGCTGACATCTTCCGCCTTCAAACAGAGATCGCCGTTCTGCGACAGCAACTTGGGCCTGACCATCCGAAGATGAAGCAGGCAGAAATTCGCCTGCAGGTGTTTGAAGAGCTCTACGACGAACATCAGAAGCACGCCGCTGCTCAGGCGCAAGCGCAGGAATCCGATCAATTGCTCAGCGTGCTGACGCTGCAGCACATTTCTGCGACCAATGCGGAACGTGTCATTCGTGAATTGTACCCGACTGAACAGTACTCCCTTGCCGCAGACGAACGAACGAACACGCTGATCATCCGTGCGAATGGGGAATTTCGAGAACTCGTGGCAGCTCTGATTGGGAAGCTCGATGAGACTGCGGCTGCAACCGACAGGTCTGAACCAGCAACCTCCACTGTTTCCAAACCGGAACCAAAACCTGCTACCGCAGAATCCGTGGCACAGTTGAAGCAGCAGGCTTCGGACCTCGATCAGAATGTTCAGAAATTCGCCTCAGACGTGAAGAGCCATCTCCAATCCGGCAAGAGCACTGCGGAGGAGATTGAAACGCTGAAACGCCAACTCCGTGATGCGGTCACACAGAATTTCGACGTACGCCAGCAACTCAAGCGAGCGGAACTCCAGCTCATGGAAGCAAGGCTCAAGCAACTCAAACTGTCAATCGAACTCCGAGAGCAACTGGCAACCAAGATGATCGATCGACGAGTGGAAGAGTTGCTGCCCGACGACGCCTCGACGCTGCTTCAACCGCCAACGTCTTTTAACGTAGAGTGCTACTCGTTCGACGCCGGCTTTGAAGCTGAACTGAAAAGCCTGTTTTCCACCTGCCATGGCTCAGCAAAGCTGCTCGATCTATTTATGGAGGCTTTGGTTCGCGAGGGAAAATGCCTGAAAGTCGCCGGGGGGACCTTTGTTTGCAGTACGTCCGATGAGCAGAGACTGGCACTCGCTGACTCAGGATATTTGGGTTCTCAACCACTGATTTTGTCGATGCGGTGCGGAGAGGTCTTGGGGAATCGTTGTGTGACGGTGCACGTTGATGACAATTCCAGCCACCAGAAATTCACGTTCCGCCTTCCGTTATTTGGCACATTTGCAAACGGTTTCTCATCTGTTGCCTCGGGTGGACGAAAATGGTGCTTCGTCGTGGTGTCGCGGTGATGACCGAAGAACTACACCCGGGCCTCACGACCCCGGCAGAGGTTATGCCGGCCCTCCGGGCCTAAGACAAAATGCCGAGTTCCCAACATGGTTCATCATGGAGCCGGAACTGCAAATCGCCGGGTTGTGACACTTCTTTCGTTCATGATTGGGGATGCTCCAGGGCAATCTCAGGGTCAAGTACCGGGCACCGGCAACTCGTAACTGTTCATCTTTGCAATTTGGGACCTTTGACGCCATCTCCCCAGAATGATCAGTGTTTTCGCAGTCACGGAAACGATGAAGAGTGCTGTTTGCAGGGGAAACAGGCTGCCGATGCGGGAACAGGAATGTCCGGATGCATATCGCCTGGCGGCATTCCACGTCATATCAAACGACTCGCCCAATCTGGCCGACGCCGTGAGAAATCCTGGCAGTCGTTGACGGACGTCTTTGGAATAGTCAAACACATCGTCAATGATCTGACACTGCATCACAATTCTGAAAAGCAGACTAAGATCATGATCGGCATGAGTGGCCTTGAGGCACTGTTCCAGCGAGCCGCATTCGAGCGAGAGCAGTGCCAGGAATGTCAGATTCAGGCCAACGATGTTCTCTCGATATCGCAGGGTATCTTCTGACTGCAGGTGATCGCGAAATGCCACTGGTCGCTTCAGTTCAAGCTGCTGAATTGAACGCAGGTAGTCGTTGGCGGTGTGCCCAAGCCTGGCGTTCTCGAGACTGCCCTGCAGTTTTCTGAATTCCGCTGGACAGAACCTTTTGCCATCCATCGCCGCGTTCAGGCAGGCACCAAAATCCAGAAACAGTGCGAGATTACTGATGCAGCGTTTCGACAGTCCCCGAGCATTCCTCAGCGAAAAAACAAGATCGAATGCGATGATGCACAGTACTCGAAGTGGCGTTCCTGGATTAGCCGCAAAGAACAGCGGCAGGCCTCGCAGAATACAGCGGAATGCAACCCACGATGATGAAAGTCGAGTACGAACTTTGAAATCCGTCGATGAGCTTTCGGAACGCAAAGAGGTCATGAGTCGGTCCTTCTCCCTCGGCGTTCAGGGCATATCGATCATTGGTGAGTGTGGAGCGTGGTTGCGAACATCGATACACGGCCGATGCAACTTCAGGCCGGTTCAGACATAACACAGCACAACTTCGCGAGGGCACTGCCAGCGAACAGGGATCAGATCACTGACTCCTCTGCTCACCACAAGTGTTGTTGAACCGTATCGGTGTGTCAAATAGCAGTAGGGGTAGAAAATGGCGCCGGGGTAGAGCTTGTCTCGGAATTCAAACGCCACAACCTGACAACCATGGAGGTGTCCGGCGAGCACGAGATCGTAGCCGGATTTCCTGGCCGTCCTCCATATCCGAGGATTGTGTGCACAGAGTATCTTCACATCCCTGCTGGTCATGAATGGCGCTGGAGCCTCAGGGCCGGTAATCGCGATGGTTCGTCCATCATGAGCAATCATCTCTGTGTCTTCATGAATCCACTTACCGCCAGCAAGGACGATCGCGTCGCGTACAAGAGGCAGCCCCACATGGCTGTCGTGGTTGCCACCAACCGCGAAGATCGGAGAGATCCTGCAAAGACAATCGACGAGTTCGCTCAGTTTCGGCAACTCAGAAGCTTGATCGACAAGGTCACCTCCCAGCAGGACCGCGTGAGGTGCTGCTTGCCGGGCAGCGGCGGTGATCTGATCTGCAAGCCCTTGTGAACGCCGCCGTCGCAAATGAATGTCGCTCACGTAGAGAATGCGACAAGCGTTTGGTTCTTCTGAAAGACGCTCTTCACGAACAAGCAAAGCCCGCTGGAGTCCGATCTCGAGTGGTCCGGAATTCAAGGCAGACTCTCCCGTCGAGCCGTCGTATTCAAATTGAACTGCGGTTCTGTATTACACCAGATCACAATAGCCCTCAGCAATCATCACCAAGTCCTCCATCCGCTTCAGAACATCCTCAGTCACTACAGAAAGCGTCCTCTCTTCGTATCGACGACGGACCCATGTCAGTGGACTCAGCATGACCGTGGTCATGTCGAGTGCTTCAAGGAGTTGGCGTTCTTCCAGGTTCAGTCCGCGATGGTTTGCGAAGAGATCCAGTGCTTCGGCGACCTGTCGGTTTCCACTTCCATACCAGCTTCGAAACAAGCGAGTCACATCGAAGGCGACGTGGTCACAATCCATGGCGGCCCAGTCGATCAGGCCGGTCAACGTGTCTCCAGCAAACAGGACATGCGGCCTCCAAAGATCTCGAATGACCGGCTGAAGTGAGAACGCAATTTCGGCCACGCGCGAAAGCCGGGATCTCAGTTCTGGCAACTTTCTCCGCAGCGATTCCAGATAGCGAACCGACAGCTGGCCAAAGGTCTGATTCTGATCCTGCGAAGCGCCCACTTCCAATTCTCTCAGCTTCTCACTGGTCAGTTCCGACGCCAGCAAAACTCGACGGCGAACTCCGCGGGAAGAATCACGACGACACTGGATCCAGGGAAGCTCTGGGCTTCGTTCGCTGTAACGCTTCATCGCATCATGCAGGTCATTCAATCGGCGCAGAGTTTCCTGCAGTTGTGATGATGATGGGTCGCCGGTCAGACAATGGCCGGGCATCCAGGATTCCATCATCCACGCTCGACCGTCTTCAACGCAGACGAGACCGTTGATCGAGTACTTCGTCCCGGCAGATTGGCCCGTGATCAGCCGACGCACAGGAAGAGCCGGAGCGGGGACAAACTCCAGCCCCTGTTCTCGAAGCCACAGCTGCAGCCTGCCAATCGCGTTGAATCGTCGAATGATGTCCGCATCATCCGGAAACTGACGAAGTGCCCAGCAGCGACCATCACCGTCAACAATCTTCCAGACCGGAGTCCCGCTGAATCCCCCCGAAGCAGGTTCGGTGCGAACCGGCGTGATGCCGAACATGGAGACTTCGGGAGGGTTCAACATGAGGCTCTTGAAGCGACTTCAAAACATGATGTGGACTTTGACCTGAAACACCAAATAGCGGAACGGCGCAAGCCGTCCGGTGAATACATGCCGCACACTCACCGGATGGCTTGCGCCATGCCGCTATATCAACAACACCCAACACACACCCTACTCCCCCTTCAGCGCCTGCAATGCGGCTCGCTCTGGTCGAGCTTTATAAAAGGGGTCCAGCGGGTAGCAGCCACTCACCATTCCGTTTCGCGGCGCGGTGGTGCAGTCGCTGAAGGTGCGACAGATTTTCTTTCGAGTCATCTCTCGCCCTGCCAGCGAATCTGCCGGAAGCTCGGGATACGAAAGCACCATGCGGCCGAGTCCAATCGAGTCCGCCATGCCGGTTCGCACAACGGCCTGGCCAACGGCCGGCAACCACTCCTGAAGATATGAATAGCCAGAACCCACAACGATCAGATCGGGAACCAGCTGCTTCAGTGTCGCTGTTGCTTTGATCTGCCGATGAACACCGACCAGCGGATCCTCGGGCGGCTGATACCCGTCACTCGGAGGAAACAACGCGGGTCGCTGGATGTGAGGATTGTAATAGGGGCTTCCACACGTGGTGCAGACGAGATCAATCCCGAGCGTCTTCAGCAGCGAGAGAAACTGCTGAGGCTCCGAGAAGTCAATGCCCTGCCCTGTGCCGTCTCCGCCAAACGCATATCGATATTGATCGCTGCTGACCGGAACACCAGTCCTCTCCTCCGAAGGACCAGGCTGAAACGGGACATAGTCAAACACGCTGACTCGCACACCAATCCCCAGCCCCGGCGCTTCCGCACGAACACCGGCAGTGATCTCGCGAAGAAAGCGCGTCCGATTCTCGAACGAACCGCCGTACAAGCCGGGCCGATCAAACGCGGACAGCATTTCATGTCCGAGATAGCCGTGACAGTGCTTCACGTCCACCCAGCGAAAGCCCGCCTTCAGGGCTCGCTTTGCGGCCTGCACAAAGTCGTCGATCAATCGTTTGAGATCATCGTCCGACAGTAGACAATCATCGGACGTCACACCGAAACGTCCGTCCAGAAGAGGATGACGATAGGCAACCCGCGGTTCCATGCGTCGCTTGTCGGAAGGTCGAGCAAAGCGGCCGGAATGAGTCAGTTGAAGGCCGACGCAAAGATCGTCCGTCGTTCCGAAATGCTGTCGATGAGTCTCCTCAAGCAAGGTTCGAAGGGACTCAATTTCTCCCAGAGTCTGATCGTTGATCATCAGCTGGTTCGGATTCGCACGTCCATCCGGCCGCACGGCCACGGCTTCACAGCCCCACATCAGCTTCGCACCGCTCAGACCGAAATTCTGCCAGCGGCGGCGAGTTAGCTCCGAGGGACGTCCGTCAGTTGTTCCGTCCCAACCCTCCATCGGCAAGATGCACCAGCGATTACCAATCGGGCCACAGACAGAAGCCAGCGGCTGCGCCAAAACAGAGTCGGCGCCGGAGCCAACGACCGCATCAAAGGGAAGATCGAGCTGAAGTTCATCCAGCCGTGCCTGAAACTGCTCGGCCGTTTTGAAAGTTGAGATTCGAGGATATGCCATCAGACGGTGCCTGGAGTCATTGAGTTTCGTGAGGCATTGAACGACATTAAGCCAACCAATTGATAAATAGCGGAAGGGCGCGAGCCCTCCGGTTGCGATCAATTGAAGTTTAGCGAACCGGCGCGAGCCCTCCGGTTGTGATCAATTGAAGTTTTGCGAAACGGCGCGAACCCTCCGGTTACCACACCGACACCGGACGGCTCGCGCCGTGCCGCTATCTGAACATGACAACCGGGTGCCTCGTGCCATGCCGCTCACTGGACATGAATTTCGTGCGATGCCGAAGCCCGCAGGGTAATGATTCCAACCGCTAAGGAAAACTCGTCACGTTTTTTCGTGAACTCGCATCCATCAAACATGCCTGCTGAAAATTCCAGCAGACGACAGAGGAAGCCATGATTGTTGAACCTTCTCCCGTGAAGACTCATCAGATGATCCGTGATGCTCGCCGTCGCGGTCTGACGATCGGCTGCGTGCCAACTATGGGAGCTTTGCATGATGGCCACGTCAGCCTGATCCGCCGAGCGAAGTCTGAGTGTGAGTTTGTGGTGGCCACGATCTTCGTCAATCCAACTCAGTTCGGGCCCAACGAAGATTTCTCGAAGTACCCTCGAACGCTCGAATCCGATCTTCAGATGTGTCGCGATGCCGGAGCATCCCTGGTCTTTACTCCGCAGACGACCGACATGTATTCGCCGGATGCCGAGACGATCGTGCGAGTCACAAGGCTCAGCACTGTTCTGGAAGGTGCTCATCGGCCGGGGCATTTTGATGGTGTCACGACCGTGGTCAGCAAACTGTTTCTGATTACCGATCCCGACAAAGCGTACTTCGGCCAAAAGGACTTTCAGCAGCAGCTGATCATTCGTCGCATGGTCACAGACCTGAACTTTCCCGTTGAGATCGTGACGTGCCCCATTATTCGTGAGCCGGACGGACTGGCAATGAGCAGCCGCAATCGTTACCTGTCACCGGAAGAACGTCGCACGGCCGCTCAGCTGTATCAGGCGCTCCTGCTGGGGGAAAAGCTGGCAAAGGAAACACAGCTGGAGCCCGCGGAAATCTCTTCTCACATGCATCAGCACCTCGAATCCGCCGGCGGAATTCAGGTCCAGTACGCAATACTCGCAAACACCAGTTCGCTCGAACCACTCACCTCGCGCGCTGGACATTCTCAGGCGGTTGGCCTGATCGCCGCGCGAGTCGGCACAACGCGTCTGATCGACAACCTGATCGTCTCGTTGTAACGCGCTGTTCACAGTGTAGAACGACTGTCCCAGTCGTTTGCGTTTCGGTGCTTTGGCATTTCGTGTCGGAAAAACATGACCCGCGCACAGCCGGCTCATCCCGCTGAAGCCACCAGGCAACGCGATTGTGGTCTATTCACATCAGCATTCAACGAATGTTGACGATCGGCAACATCGCTTCGACGGACGTTCAGAAGCATTTTGTCTGGCGAACAAATCGAGAGCCGCAAAAAGACTGCGAATTGCGCAATTGTCGGCTCGCATAGCTCACAAATTGGCAACGAGTCCAGAAAAGGCATTTGTTTTGCGAAATGAGAGTGACCTGGTGTCAGACTCTCTGCTCTTCACAAAACGGTGTCCCGTGAAACTCGCTTACCTCACCGAAGTTGCCGCTCTGCTTGCTGCTCATGGACGTCTGTTCGTAGAACAGCCCGGGGAAGTCCCGGCTCAGACGATCGGAGACTATTACATCCTGAGTCGCAATCGCTTCAATCGCTGGATGCGAGACCTGAACGATCTGGAACAGGGCCTGAGCATCCGTGATCCTCTGCACCTGATCGGCGTGATGCCGGCTCGCCCTGCGACTCGGACTCTTGCAGAGCAAGTCCTGATCAACGAAATGGTCGCCCGTATCTGGACGATCCTGCTTCTGGCTCGCGACCGCTACAACGGCGTCGATCGCATTCACGCTCTGGCTCACAATGTCTTCCTTGGCCATCTTTCTGTTCGGCACAAAGCACTGAGCGTTGTTCTGACGGACGATCGCCTGCAACAGGGAGATCTGGTTGCAATTGATAAGCTCCGCAAGTCCACCGAACGATGGACCGACCTGCTCTGCTGTCCACTGATGTCCGAATACAACCTGTGGCAGTACGCGTTCCATGAAGACACAGCTCGCGAGCTGTATCGCGACCGAGTCGACCAGCAGTCGATCGATTTCCGAAGCCGCGCCTGGGTCCTGATTCTGTCCGGACTGCGTCACACGTTTCAGGAAAAAGACGCGCTCGGCTGCCCCGTGCACGATGACGATCGTCGTCTGATTCGCCTGATGCTGAACAGCTTCCCGGAAGAGTCTCCCGAGATGACCTTCTGGATGAGTTCCCGAGTCCGCGAAGCGCGACGGTGTTCGTGAGAACGGGGGTGAAGGGAAGAACGCGCTGCCTTAGAGCTGGAAGCTCGACACAACCCTTGCCGGGGCCGTGAGGCCCCGGTAGCGTTGCAACAGCAGACAAGGCCCGGAGGGCCGACACACTTAAGTGTCAGTCGAACACGTATCTCAGGTCAAACTCGACCTCATGTTTCCTCAGCAACTGAAGGTATTCATCTTCGAACGACTTCCGTCGATGGTGCTGCATTTGCCGTTCGATGTAGCGATCGACCGAGTCTTTCCCTGACTGGCTCACGGTAAACGCACCAAATCCATCCTGCCACGAGAACTTCTTCAATGAGGAATTCGTGTCATTGATGTGTTTGCTGGAGTTGCTCTTGAGAGTTCCGACAAAATCTGAAACAGCCAGCTTTGCAGGAATGCGGACCAGTAGGTGGACATGGTCATAGTGGCCACCGACGCGAAGCGCGAATCCCTCCAGGTTCGTGGAAATGCCCGCAAGGTAGGCAAAGACGTGTTCTCGAAAGCCATCAATCCAAACAGGCTGCCGCTTTCGAGTGCTGAAGACGATGTGATAAAGCAGTTGGTGATGTCGACTCATGTTGAGAACTCCAGTTGTGTCGGCCCTCCGGGCCTTGCTCCTTTTGGTAATGCACCACCGGGGCCTGACGACCCCGGCAAGGGTTCTGCCAGCCCTCCGGGCCTAAGACTAGGTGACGCTAGTGTAATAACCCTAAACCACAGGAGCGATACAGTCAACCGGTCGACTCAACTCGAAAAAACTCGACACAACCTTTGCTGAACCATCAGCAACCAGAAAGCCCAACAAAAAAAGCCCCTGTCGGAACAGGGGCTTGCAGGATCAGGTTGTCGTTCAGAGCAT
>VFQT010000392.1_pt1 | contig 65556 bp, 62 predicted proteins | sample 3512381 | NCBI WGS metagenome assembly VFQT01 (sample SAMN10412376, study PRJNA504923) | tailings metagenome | isolation source: Relicate 2 Philex TSF3 active mining site | place: Philippines: Tuba, Benguet | collected 2017-08-29
CCCGGTCGACGAGGGGAGGCGTTGCAGCATGACCAGGCGGTTCGAAGGGAAGCGCGCCATCGTCACCGGTGGCGGGCACGGTATCGGGGCGGCGATCGCACGACGGCTGGCCGGCGAAGGTGCGGCGGTGCTCGTCTGCGACATCCACCGCGAGCACGCGGAGGCGATCGCCTCCGAAATCGGCGGCGACGGCGGAACAGCGATCGGCTTTGCCGCCGACGTGCGCGTTCGCACGGATGTCGAGAGGGCCGTGGACAAGGCGATGAGCGGGCTCGGCGGGCTCGATGTCATCGTCAACGCCGCAGGCATCATGGATCGCATGCCGTTCCTGGAGGCGACCGACGAGCACTGGCGGCGTGTCCTCGATACCAATCTCTACGGCACGTTCCTGTTCGGCCAGATCGGCGCGCGCGCCATGATCGCGCAGGGTCACGGCGGCACGATCGTCAACATCGCGTCGACCTCGGGCGTGTTCGGCGGACAGGGCCGCGCAGCCTACGGGGCCAGCAAGGCCGGCGTGATCAATCTCACGCAGACGATGGCGATCGAACTGGCGCCTCACGACATCCTCGTCAACGCCGTCGTTCCCGGACCGACCAAGACGCGGCCCGAGCAGGGCGCCACGATCGGCCCGAGCGTCGCGGCGCGCATGCCGCTCAAACGCTTCGGCCGGCCGGAGGAGATCGCGGCTGTCGCGGCGTTCCTGGCCTCGGGCGAGGCGAGCTTCACCACCGGACACATCGTCGGGGCCGACGGCGGTTTTACCATCGCCGGCATCCTGGAAGGCTGAACTTTTCTTTTCGCGACAGGGAAAATAACGACAATGCAAGAGCGCAACATGGGAGGCTCCGGCCTCCGCATCTCCGAGGTCGGCGTCGGCTGCAACAACTTCGGCGGCCGCATCGACACGAAGGAGACGGGCCGCGTCATCGACAAGGCGATCGACCTCGGCATCACGTTCTTCGACACCGCCGACATGTACTCGAACCGTGGCGGCTCGGAGACCGCCATGGGCGAGGTGCTCAAGGGCGGCAAGCGCCACAAGATCGTGCTCGCCACCAAGTGCGGCATGCAGATGGACGACGCGGGCAAGCTCAAGGGCGCGTCCCGCCGCTACATCATGAGCGCGGTCGAAGGCAGCCTGAAACGCCTGCAGACGGATTACATCGACCTCTATCAGGTGCATCAGGTCGACCCCCTGACGCCGATGGAGGAGACACTCCGCGCGCTCGACGATCTCGTGCGCGCGGGCAAGGTGCGCTACATCGGCCTCTCCAATCATCCGGCATGGATGGTGGTGGAGGCGCAGGAAACGGCGAAGCGCTGCGGCCTCAATTCGTTCGTGTCGTGCCAGGACGAGTACAGTCTGCTGATCCGAGATGCGGACCGCGAGTTGATGCCGATGATGGCGAAGTACCAGCTCGGCCTGCTGCCCTACTTCCCGCTCGCCTGTGGCCTGCTGACGGGCAAGTACTCGCGCACCAACATGCCGGCCGGCGCGCGCCTTACCGAGACGAAGCGGTGGGCCGACAAGTATCTCAACGAGCGCAACTGGCGCGTGACGGAAGAGCTGTCCGAGTTCGCGAAGAAGCGCGGCCATTCGCTGCTCGACCTTGCCTTCTCCTGGCTGCTGGCACGTCCGAACGTAGCGAGCGTGATCGCGGGCGCGACGAGCCCCGAGCAGATCGAGGCCAACGTCAAGGCCGCCTCCTGGAAGCTCACGGCAGAGGACATGGCCGAGATCGACAGGATCACGGGGGCCTGATTCCCGCCCGCACCCGCTCCTGCCGCAAGCAGGGGCGGGTGCGGGCGCTCCCTCGTTCGCCCTGCGACCGTCCCCCGAGGAGAGACATGAATGACGCTCAAGCCCCGCATCGCGTTGGTCGGCTTAGGGATGGCGGTAACGCCGCACGCGCGCGGGCTGGTCGATCTCGTGAACGACGGCAAAGCCGATGTCGTTGCCGCATTCGCGCCCAGCGCCGAGCGTCGCGCGCGCTTTGCGCGTGAGTTTCCGTTCCAAGCGGCGGACGATCTCAATGCCATCTTCGCGGATGCGTCCATCGACGCCGTGGGCATCCTGACGCCCCCCAACACCCATCTCGATCTCGTGCGCCGCGCCGCAGTGGCCGGGAAACACATCCTGCTGGAAAAGCCGCTGGAGATTTCGACGGCGCGCTCCGAGGAGCTGGTGCGTGTTGCCGAGGACGCGGGCGTGACGATGGCGGTGATGCTTCAGCATCGTTTCCGGCCGGCTGGAGAGCGGCTGCGCGAGATCCTGGCCAGCGGCGCGCTCGGGGACATCGTCAACTGCTCGACGTCGATCCGGTTGTGGCGCCCGCAGAGCTACTACGACGAGCCCGGGCGCGGCACGAAGGCGCGCGACGGCGGCGGCGTGCTGCTGACGCAAGGCATCCACACGCTGGACCTGATGCTGTCGCTCGCCGGCCCCATCTTGGAGGTGGCGGGTTTCGCGCAGACCTCACCCGTGCATCGCATGGAGACGGAGGACATGGTGGCGGCGGCAGTGCGCTTCGCCAACGGCGCGATCGGCGTCATCGAGGCGACGACGGCGGCCTATCCGGGCTTCGCCGAGCGTATCGATATCGCGGGTACGAAAGGCTCGGCCAGTCTGGCGGGCACGTCACTCGGCGTGACGCTGTTGGATGGAACGCGCGAGGACATGGTGCCTGACGGATCAGCCGGCGGTACGGGCGCCGATCCGATGGCCTTTCCGCACGATTATCACCGCGCCGTCTGGGCCGACTTCATCGATGCTATCGCCGCAGGCCGCGCTCCTCGCGTCACAGGGCGCGAGGCGCTGCGCGTCCACCGGCTAATAGACGCGCTCCTGGTGTCAGGCGCGACGGGAATGCCCGCCCAGGTCGCGCAATAGCACGTGGCTCATGCCGGCGCCCACCGCCTCGGCCACAACGGCCAAGACTTGACATGCCAAGCATTGACGAGCGGCGGAAACATCGCAGCAAAGATGATGGCGACCGAGAAGAGGCACCAGATCGCGGGCGCCTCGTTAGGGTCGCGCGTCAACAATCCCGCAAGGATCGGTCCGGCCAGACCGTGGAATATGGTGAAACGCCAGGACCCATAAAGAATCGGCACGATATAGGCCGCCAGCACATATGTCGGAAGTCCGAAGTTCGCGCCCACGAGGTCGTCGAACCAGCTCATAAGGCCGTTGTAGGGCACGTCCCAGGCAATGTGCCATTCGCCCCACCGCAGACAGAGTTGCTTGCCGCATAACGTCTCGCCGGGACGGCATTGACCGGCCCACTCCCATGGCAGGAGTTGCAGAAGCATGACGAGCGTGGCGAAGATGCAGACGCCGTAGGCCCCTCGCCTCACGTTCACGCGAATGTCTCGTGGGATGAACGAGAGCGCCAATGCGTTGATGAAGAACGGCTGGAACGCGATGTGCAGGTAAGACAGCAGCGTCACCGTGGCGTTGCCCGGCGTGCCGCACTGGCCGACGACGAAATACCCCGCCGCCTGCAAGCCTTCCATGAAGGCGAAGTAGCCGAGCGTCAACGGGAGCGCCTTCGGAACGTCGCGGCGAGCGGTCCAAACCGCACCCGCCGTCCCCACCGCCACCATGCCAGCCGATACCCCGAGGCTCCAGCACATGCGCGTCCCTTTCGCCCTCGACGCCCAGCAGGGCAGGTGCCCTGCTGCCCGGCGCCAATGTCATCGTGAGGATTGGTGGAACGCGAACCTCGGATCTCTGCCAACCCTATCCCGGCGCTCAGCCGAACGCCGGACCGAACTTGTTCGAACGCGGGAAGCCCTTGGGGGCGAGCTTGCCAGCCTGGGCGCGTTCGCCCACCCACTCCGTCAGATCACCCCACGACAGCGTGAATGTGCGGCTCGCGCTGTCGAGCCACGTCAGGCCGTCCGCCTTCTTGAATACGCGCACGTCCGAGAGATTGCCGTCCTTGAAGCGCTGCAGGAAGACCCCCTTACCACGCGTCATCTCGTTGACGTCGGCCAGCGGGAAGACCAGCATCTTCCGGTTCTCGCCGATGGTTGCGACGTGATCGCCAAAAGCCGGCACGCAGACGCATGCCTCGATCGGGGCCTCCACGTTCAGCACCTGCTTGCCCTTTCGGGTCGACGCGATCACTTCGTCCTCGGGCACGACGAATCCATGGCCCGAGGTCGCTGCCACGACCAACTTGCGGCCGGGCTCGTGCACCATGATCTCGACGAAGTCGTTGTTCTCCTCGAGATCGACCATCAATCGCACCGGTTCACCGTGACCGCGGCCACCGGGAAGCTGGCTCGCTTCCAGAGTGAAGAACTTCCCGTTCGTGGCGAACAGGATGACCTTGTCGGTCGTCGACGCCTTGACCGCGCGCTTGAGCCCGTCGCCCTGCTTGAAGTCGAGCTTGGAAAGATCGTCCTGATGTCCCTTGAGGGCGCGGATCCAACCCTTCTCGGACAGGATGATGGTGATCGGCTCCTTTTCGATGAGCGCCTGCTCGATGTCGATGTCGATCGCGGGGGCATCGGCGAGTTCGGTGCGGCGGCGGCCGAGCACGGTCTTCTTCGACCAAGTCTCGCGCGTGCGCTTCACCTCCTCGGCGATCCTGTCCCACTGCTCGCTTTCGTTCTCGATCAGCGAGCGCAGGTTCCGCTGCTCCTCGGAAAGCTTTTCGTGCTCGGCGCGGATCTCAATCTCTTCGAGCCGCGACAGCGAGCGCAAGCGCAGGTTCAGGATCGCCTCAGCCTGCACATCCGAGAGCTTGAACGCGGCCATCAGCTTGGCCTTGGGCTCGTCCTCGAAGCGGATGATCCGGATGACCTCGTCGATGTTGAGGTAGGCGATCAGGAAACCGTCGAGCACCTCGAGGCGGTGTGCGATCTTCTCCAGCCGGTATTGGCTGCGCCGGACCAGGACGTCCTGGCGATGGTGCAACCAGTGCTTGAGCACCTCACGCAACGACAGCACGGCAGGAATCTGGCCCGCCGTCAGCACGTTCATGTTGAGGCCGAAACGGATCTCTAGCTCGGTGAGTTTGAACAGGCTTTCCATCAGCACGAGCGCGTCCACCGTGCGCGTGCGCGGCTCGAGGACGAGACGGACGGTCTCGGCGGATTCGTCGCGCATGTCGCCGAGCAGCGGCAGCTTCTTGTCCTGGATGAGTTCCGCGATCTTCTCGACGAGGCGGCTCTTCTGGACCTGGTAGGGGATTTCGGTGACGACGATCTGATAGCCGCCGCGCCCAGTCTCCTCCTTGTGCCACTTGGCGCGCACGCGGAAGCTGCCGCGGCCCGTCTTGTAGGCCTCGATCATGCTCTCGCGCGGCTCGACCAGGATGCCACCCGTCGGGAAATCGGGACCCTGGATGAAATCGAGGAGCTTGTCCTCGCTGGCGTTGGGAAACTTGATGAGATGGAGGGCCGCCGCGCACAACTCGTCGACGTTGTGCGGGGGGATATTGGTCGCCATGCCGACGGCGATGCCCGAGGCACCGTTCGCCAAGAGGTTCGGGAAGGCCGCCGGCAGAACCACCGGCTCCTCCTCGCGGCCATCGTAGTTGGGCCGGAAGTCGACGGCGTTGTCGTCGATGCCTTCGAGGAGAGCCTGCGCCACGGACGTGAGACGGGCTTCGGTATAGCGGTCGGCAGCCGGGTTATCGCCATCGATATTGCCGAAATTGCCTTGGCCGTCGATCAGCGGATAGCGAACCGCGAAGTCCTGGGCGAGGCGCACGAGGGCGTCGTAGATCGCCTGGTTGCCGTGGGGGTGATAGTCGCCCATCGTCTCGCCGACGATCTTGGCGCATTTGATGAAGCCGCTGTCGGGGGACAGGCCCAGTTCGCGCATCGCGTATACGATGCGTCGGTGCACGGGCTTCAAGCCGTCGCGCACGTCGGGCAGCGCACGGTCCATGATGGTCTTGAGCGCATACGCGAGGTAGCGCTCCTCGAGTGCCGTCTTCAGCGGCACGGGCTCGATCGGGCCACTGCCCGGCAGAATCGGTCTGTCGCTCATAAGGCCCGATTAGCGCGTTGCCGATGCATACTTCAAGCCCGGCATCGTCGCCGTGGTCTCCATTTCCCGCGCGTGGGGTCGCGCCGCTACAGGTCTCCGACGGACAAGGCCCGCCCCGGATACCGGAGCGGGCCCTCGCAATCGCGCTTTCGATCAATCAGTTACGGGACGAGAACGATCGAGCCCGTGGTCTTCCTCGACTCAAGATCGCGATGCGCCTGGGCGGCATCCTTCAAGGCGTAGGTATGATTGACCTCGATCTTCACGATGCCCTTGGAGACGACGTCGATGACGTCGTTGGCCGTCGCGACGAGATCGGCGCGGCTCGCGGTATAGGCGGCCAGCGACGGACGCGTCATGTAGAGCGAGCCCTTCGCCGCGAGGATGCCGGCATTGAAGGCCTCGATCGGACCGGACGCATTGCCGAACGTGACGAAAAGGCCGAGCGGCTTCAGGCAGTCGAGCGATGACGGGAACGTGTCCTTACCGATGGAATCGTAAACCACGTCGCACAGCTTGCCGCCCGTGATCTCCTTCACCCGCGCGACGAAGTCCTCCTTCTTGTAGTCGATGCAATGGGCGGCGCCGTGGTCGAGGGCCAGCTTGCACTTCTCGGGACCGCCCGCCGTGCCGATGAGCGTGCCGCCGAGATGCTTCACCCACTGGCAAGCGATCAGGCCGACGCCGCCGGCGGCCGCGTGCCACAGGCAGGTCGTGCCCGGACCGACCTTGTAGGTGCGGCGAATGAGGTACTGCACGGTCATGCCCTGCAGCATCATGGACGCGGCCGTCTTGTAGTCGATGCTGTCGGGAATCTTCACGACACGATCGGCCGCGATGAGGCGCTCCGATGCATAGCCGCCCGCGGGACCGGCATAGGCGACGCGATCGCCCACCTTGAGATCGGTGACGCCTGCGCCGACGGCCATGACCTCACCGGCTCCCTCCATGCCCGGGATGAAGGGGCTCGTGGGCTGAGGATAAAGGCCGGTGCGCAGGTAGACGTCGATGTAATTGACGCCGATCGCATGCTGTTTGAGTTTGATCTGGCCTTGGCCAGGGGCGCCGACTTCGACGCTCTCGTACTGCATCGCATCGGGTCCGCCGACCTTGTGGACCTGAATTGCATGAGCCATCAGAATTCTCCCAATACGGACGTTTCCAACGAAGTCCCTTGTTGCGCGGCCGTCACTGGCTGTGGCAAAGCGGCACCGGCCGTGCTTCAGCACGCAGAGTCGCGTCGGAAAGCGGCAGGGCAGAGGCTGCCACAGGGCCGCCACGGGATGGTTCTATGGCGTCCACAGCGGCAGAACAAGAGGCCGTCGAGACCGACCGAGGGGGCATGCAGCTATCGCCATCATCAACGGCGCGGACCTTGCGCCGCACCGTTTCCGTGCTCGTCATCGGCCTCGGTGGATGCTCGACGACACAGGAAAGTCTCTCCGCCGGCCCTGTCGGGGGCAGCACGACATGTGTCGACGACAGCCGGCATTGCATCGACCAGCGTCAGGCCGCCTTGCGCGCCATGATTGCAGACAAGCAGCGCACGTGGGTCCGGCACCCGGCCTCGCCAGCGACCTATGCCGCAGGCGTTCGCCTTTTCGCGTTCAAGATCAAGAAGAAAGAACTGACCTGCGAGGAGTTGACCCTGGGTTTCAAGGAAGCGAGCGCGGGTCCCGGCATCTTGCGCGGCAGCGGTGGCCGGGGGTTGTCCACCGCCCAGATCGCTCGCGGCACCATGCTGGCTGCGGAGGTGGAGCGGGAACTCGGCACGGAGCGGCGGCGGCGTTGTCGCGCCTGAGCTGTGACGCCGCCGCACTTGACGGGACCGCGAGCGGACACATGTAGAGGGAGCACTTTTATCGTCCCGGCCGTGCCCGCCCTCGCGCGTTCACAAACTGCGTAGACCGAAATCGCCGAACGGATGACCTCTTCGCCCTCACCCATGGAACCCGATCAATGACCCTCGAAGCGTACGCCGATGCCGTCATCGCGTTCGTGAAGGCCCATCAGGCATGGGCTGCGCCCATCGTCTTTCTGCTCGCGTTCGGCGAATCGATGGCCTTCGTCTCACTGGTCCTGCCGTTCTGGGGGATGCTCGTCGCCATCGGCACGGTCATGGGGGCGACCGGCAGTGTGGATTTCTGGCTCGTCATGGCCGCCGCAGCCGTGGGGGCAGCGGTCGGGGATTGGGTTTCGTTCTGGCTCGGCTACCACTACCACGAGCAGATCGCGCGCATGTGGCCATTGCGTAACTACCCGGAGTTGCTCCCTGCCGGGCACCGGTTCTTCGAGCGATGGGGGGCCTGGGCCGTCGTTCTCGGGCGCTTCAGCGGTCCGCTACGTGCGTCTGTCCCGATCGTGGCAGGGGCCGTTCGCATGCCGAGCCTCCTCTTCCAAATCGCGAATTGGTCTTCGGCTTTCCTGTGGGCGTTCGCTCTCATGATGCTCGGCGACAGTCTCGGGCAGACGTGGAAGCTCCTGTCGCAGAAGCTCGGCCTCAATTGACGGCGCTTCGAGCCGCGGGGGCGTTCACATGAGCTTCGACGCGATCAAAGCCACGGTCCTCGATGCCGTGCACCGTCATATCGGGCTGGCTGAGCCGGCCGTCATGGCCATGGGCTTCATCGAGGGCATTCCGGTTCTGTCGCTGCTCGTGCCCTCGAGCGCACTCTTCCTGGGGATCGGCGCGGCCCATGCCACGTCGGGCGGCCAGTTCTGGCACCTGTGGCTTCTCGCCTCTGCCGGCGCAATCGCGAGCGATCTCGTGATGTACGCCATCGGCCGGATCTACAAGAGTCATACGTTGCGCTTCTGGCCGTTGTCCAAACATCCGGAATGGTGGCACAAGGGGCACGACGTCCTGATCCGCTGGGGCGCAGTTGCCGTGCTCGGCGGCAAGTTCATGGGGCCATTCCGTCCCGCGATCCCGACCGTCTCGGGCGTGTTGATGATGCCGCTCTGGAAGTTCGTGCCGGCAAGCTTCATTTCCTCACTCATCTGGGCCGGCGTGTTCCTGGGGCCGGGCTACGGTCTGAAGTGGTTGGTGGATTGACCCGGTGATGCCACGCATGGCGTGCGGACCGGTTCGGCTTCACGGGGTACGAGGCCGCCGCTGGTGCGTCGGCCACGGGCGGTCTCCGGCGTGTGCCTGCCCTCCGCCGTTTCCATCCTGCGCCGCTATCCCCGTGACACAGCGTCAGAAAGGTGGCATGCACCTGCACGTTGTCGGTGGGTAGACGGGGCCCGCGAGGCTTCGCCATTTCCGGGTCGCGTCATGCTTTCGCTTGTGCGGCAAGCGAAAACTCAATAGATGCTGGCTTCAGGATTACGACAACTCGAGGACTGATCACATGGCCCAGGCACCTGGCGCGCGCTCTTTGCGCAACATCGAGAAGCGCAAGAAGAAGGCGAAGCGCGCTGCTCCGCGCAAAGAGACCGCCATCATCAGCGGCAACACGATCGGCGCGCGCACGCGGCTGAAGAAGCTCGCGGGCAAGAGGCTGGCAGCGAAGGTCAAGGCTGCAGCTGCATCCTGATCGCGCAGTTTGCCATCGCATCGTGCGAAGGCCGCCATCCGTGCGGCCTTTTTTTTTGACTACGCTGCCGGCAGCGGAGCGGGATGTCACGTCGCCCGCATGCCGATGCGCCCCCAGCCCGGCAACTTCAGAGCCGGGCGTATCACATCGACGCCCAGGACTAGCCCCAAGACATTGATCTCGACGCCTTCGACGACACCGAGGCTCACGCCGAAAAGGCCGCCGATGGACAGTTGAAGTCCTGTGTCACTGGGCGTCGTGCCCACGTAGACCGGCCAATGCACGAAATCCTTGCCGATGGCAGTCGGTAGCAAAGCGGGTGACAACTCGGGCACCGCACGCGCGATGGTCGCCACGAAGGTGTTGGAGTTCGGTCCCGGCCATATGACGTAGCTCCCACGCGCACTATGGGGATAGTGCGCGACGGCTTCGAGCACGCGCGGGATGATGCGCTCCGCCGTGGCGTCGCGCAGCGTCAGCAGGACGCGCGGCGTGTCGCTGTACCAGCGCCCATCGGCAGCGTAGGCGTTGCGGCGCACCGGTGTGCCCCACCCCACCACCTCGAAGCGCATGTAGGCGCGCGCATTGCGCGGTTTCACGACAATCCACGTGTGATGCGCGAAGATCCCTTTCCAACGGCCGGTCCGCCCTGCAAGGACGTGCACGACAGGTTCGGGAACGCTCGTTGCGTCAGGAAGGATCCCGGCCGAAGACCAATCGGCCTCGGCCCACGAACGGGGATGGTCCTGGGCCAACCACCATGCGGCGTGGGTCGCAAGTCCCAGCAGATAGAACGCGATGAGAATGCGGAATACGCGTCGCATCATCCTGACCGTTTCGGGGCGTCGCTCGCCACCCGGGCCACAGGTGCTGTCAGGAAAACGTCAGCGCGATGGCGATGTCCCTGCCATAGCGGGCTTCCATGACGTCACCGGCCTCCGCGAGCAACATACCCGTTGCCGTGCCGGTGCTCACGAGAGCACCGGCCGCCAGCCCATCGCCCCACTTCGAACGTTCGTTGGCAAGCCAGACGAGGGGTTCCAAGGGATGTCCCATGACGTCCGAACCGTGCCCCTCGCGGCGGACGCGCCCGTTGACGGTCAGTGTCACGGGCATATCCGCGAGATCGCGCGTGCGCCAATTCGTGATCTCCGACCCCAGTATGTAGCGGCCGGACGCCGCGCCATCGGCGAGAATGGCGGGGATCGGCGGCAACTCGTCTCGCGGAAAACGGCATTCGGCGACCTCCATGCCTGCATGCACGGAGGCTACGGCGTCGGCGACCTCGTCGCGCGTATAGGGCGTCGGACGCGCCGGCAGGGCGTCCCCCAAACGGAAAAAGAACTCACACTCGATCAGGGGCTCGAGAAGTTCCGCGTGCGCGAGGACCGCTGGTGGAGACATCAGGAAATGGGCGTAGGTGCGGCCGTAGATCGGCTCTGTCGTGCGCAGCCGCTGCTGCATGACCGGTGTCGTCGCCGCGATCTTCCAGCCGAGCGGAGCCCACCCGAGGCTTTCGGCCACCTTGGCGTTGACGCGGTAGCCGTCGGCACTCGTGGCCGGCACCAACTCGGGCGGCAAGCCGCGGATCTGGCGACGCTCGCGGCGGGCGGCAACGAGCATGGCTGCGAGCCGATCGGCTGGCGTCCCGATCATGGCTGTCCCAGGGGGGCGAAGATGGCGGCAACGTCGATGACGAGGCCCGGCGGATCGAGCGACAGCGTGCCCTCGCTCCGGATGCGCGTTTCCAGCGTCGTGCCGTCCTTGCGCTTGTGGTGAGTGACCGTGCGTCCATCGGGGTCGACGATCAGATAGTGCTGCACGGAGGGTACCTCGAAATAGCCCTGCAGCTTCACCGTGACGTCGATCTGCGCTGTCGAGGGCGACAGCACCTCGACGACGATCACCGGATTGGGGATTTCGAGGCTGTCGTCCCTCGGCTCGGGCAGCGGCGCCACGAGCACGTCGGGCTCGAAGGCGCGGCTGGCGGTGATCCGCACGGTCGGCCCCTCCGGAACGACGTAGTAAGGCAACTGCGCCCGCGACAGCGCGTACCGCAACGCATCGAAAACATTCAGTTTCGCGCGCGAATGCGCCCACCGCTGCGACTGCTGCATCACCACCACCCCGTCGATCAACTCGTACTTGCCGCTCACCTGGGCGGACGACCACGCCAGGAACTCGTCGACGGTCATGCGCTGCGTCGGCAGGACGATGGTCATCTGGGCCGGTCCCTTGTTCAGATCCCCAGCTTGGCCTTGAGAATGTCGTTGACGGCCTGCGGGTTGGCCTTGCCGCCGGACGCCTTCATCACCTGGCCCACGAACCAGCCGAGCATGGTGGGCTTTGCCTTCACCTGCTCGACCTTGTCGGGGTTCCTTGCGATGATCTCGTCCACGGCCTTCTCGATGGCGCCCGTATCGGTCACCTGCTTCAGGCCGCGTTTCTCAACGATTTCTGCGGGCTCACCGCCCTCCGTCCAGACGATCTCGAAAAGGTCCTTGGCGATCTTGCCCGAGATCGTGCCGGCCTGGATGAGCCCGACGATGGACCCAAGCTGCGGCGCCGAGACCGGCGACGCGGCGATGTCCTTGCCTTCCTTGTTGAGGCGGCCGAACAGCTCGTTGATCACCCAGTTGGCGGCGAGCTTGCCGTCGCGCCCCTGGGCGACCGCCTCGAAATAGTCCGCGCTCTCGCGCTCGGCGACGAGGACGCCTGCATCGTAGGCGGACAGCCCGTAGTCCTTCATGAAGCGGGCGCGTTTCTCGTCCGGCAACTCCGGCAGATGCCGGGCCAGATCGTCGACGTAGGCCTGCTCCAGCTCCAGCGGCAGGAGGTCGGGATCGGGGAAGTAGCGGTAGTCGTGCGCCTCCTCCTTGGAGCGCATCGAGCGCGTCTCGCCCTTGCCCGGATCGAAGAGACGCGTTTCCTGGTCGATCTTGCCGCCGTCCTCGAGAATGCCGATCTGGCGGCGGGCTTCCGTCTCCACGGCCTGGCCGATGAAGCGGATCGAATTGACGTTCTTGATCTCGCAACGCGTGCCGAAGGGTTCGCCGGGCTTGCGCACCGACACGTTGACGTCGGCGCGCAGGTTACCCTTTTCCATGTCGCCGTCGCAGGTGCCGAGGTAGCGCAGGATGGTGCGCAGCTTCGTCACGTAGGCCTGCGCCTGTCTGGCGGAGCGCAGGTCGGGCTTCGATACGATCTCCATCAGCGCCACGCCGGAGCGGTTGAGATCGACGTAGGAGTAGTCCGGATGCTGGTCGTGGATCGACTTGCCCGCGTCCTGCTCGAGATGCAGCCGCTCGATGCCGACAGTCATCGTCTCGCCGTCGACGTCGATCTCGACCACGCCCTCACCGACGATGGGTTGCTTGTACTGGCTGATCTGGTAGCCCTGCGGCAGGTCCGGATAGAAGTAGTTCTTGCGGTCGAAGACACTTTTCAGATTGATCCCGGCCTTGAGCCCGAGGCCGGTGCGGATCGCCTGCCGCACGCACTCCTCGTTGATCACGGGCAGCATGCCGGGCATGGCCGCATCGACGAGCGATACGTGGCTGTTGGGGGCAGCGCCGAACTCCGTGGAGCTGCCGGAAAAAAGCTTTGCTTTGGAAGCGACCTGGGCGTGGACCTCCATGCCCACGACGACCTCCCAGTCGCCCGTGGCCCCCCTGATCAGGTTGTCCGCTGCCGCCTTCTTGCTCTTGTCGCTCATGCGCTTCTATCCCGGCACTGGTGGATCGGGGCCGGTCGCGCCGTGCCCCCTCCTGGTCCTTGGGCGTCGTCCCGCCCCTTCTGGAGCGGGGTCTGACGGCTTTTTCGCCGGAAATCAAGCCTTCGGCAGCATGGCGAAGCCCTTGCCATGCGTCGAGACGCTTTCGCCCCACCGCCCCTTCTCGACGGCATGGATGAAATCCTGCACCACGGCGTTGAATCCGGCCGGCTCCTCGAGGTTGATGCCGTGTCCCGTCCGCGGGAACACCATCAGGCCGCAGCGGGGGATGGTGCGCTTCATGAACAGCGACACTTCGAGAGTTGCATCATCCTCGTCGCCACAGACGATCAACACGGGATCCGTGACGGCCTTGAGCTCCGCCTCTCGCTCGAACATCGGCGCACGGCGCGACTGGACACCGCGCATGGTGAGCGCGCGGCCTTGGGAGGCGCCCTCGACGAACTGTCGGTAGAACTCCGCGAAGCCACGCGGGTCCTTGATGCGCAATTGCTGACGCGACGGCGCGTTGAGATAGCGCTCGCCCAGCGCGGCCATGCCCTTCGTCTCGATCAGCTCCGCGACGCCGATCGCCTCGGCGGCGAAGCGCTTCTTTTCCTCCGGATCGCGCGTCGCCCCGCTACCGGCGCCCGCCGCCGTGATGGACAGCCCCTTGCCGGGGTGCCGGATGGCGAACTCGAGCGCGGCGGTCGCGCCCATCGACAGCCCGACGACGTGCGCCTTGGCGAGACCGAGCCCCTTGATGATGTCCGCGATGTCGTCGGCGGCGCGGGCCTGGCTGTAGGACTCGGCGTTCTCGGGCACGTCCGATGGCGGCCAGCCGCGCGCCTGGTAAGTGATCGTGCGGTAGCGGCGGGAGAAGTAGCGCATCTGCGTCTCCCAGGAGAGGTGATGGCCGCCGAACTCGTGCACGAAGACGATCGGATCGCCCTCGCCGGCCTCCTCGTAATAGAGTTTCACACCGTCACTGGTCGTGATGTGGGACATTGGGGGAATTCTCCTTGCCTCTTCTTCGGTCGCGGACCGGCCGAGAGCGGGCCCGCCGCCACGCGTCCTGACCGGACCGGGGCGCCGATTGCCCGGCGGTCCGGCCCGATCCGAGAATGCGCTGGCCTATTTCTTGCCGACGACGGTGACAGCCCCGCCCGTCGCCGTGCGGCCGCCGTCCACGACGTACTGGGCGCCGGTGATGCCGGAGGCATAGCCGGAGCACAGGAACAGCACGGTGTTGGCGATCTCGTCCGCCGAACAGAAGCGGCCGAGTGGAATGGCGGCAGCGTACTTCTTGCGCACGGCATCGGCGTCGGCGGGATCGACCTGCTCGGTCACCGAGGCGATCATGCGCGTGTCGACCGGGCCCGGGCACACCGCATTGATGCGGATGCCGTAGCCCGCGACTTCGCCCGAAACCGACTTGGTGATGCCTAGCACGGCGTGCTTGGAGGCGACGTAGACCGCCATGTTCGGCGTGCCCATGATGCCGGCGATGGAGCCCGTATTGACGATGGCACCCGACCTTTGCGCGATCATGTGCGGCAGCACGTGGCGCAGCCCCAGGAACACACCCTTGACGTTGACGGCGATCACCTGATCCCAGTCCGCCTCGTCATATTCGGCGATGGGCTTCAGTTTGCCCTCAATGCCTGCGTTGTTGAAGAAGCAGTCGATGCGGCCATAGGTATCCATCGCGGCTTTGACATAGGCCGCGACATCGGCCGACTTCGTGACATCGGCTGCCACGGGGATAGCATTGCCGCCCTGCTGTTCGATGGCACCCGCCGCCGCCCTGGCGCCCGCAGCGTCGCGATCCACGAGCACGACCTTGGCACCGTGCTGCGCAAAGCCCATGGCGGCCGCTCGGCCGATGCCGTTGGCCGCGCCCGTAACGATCGCGACCTTGTCCTTGAAATCCATGCGTGTCCTCCTTGTGATCCGGTTCTTCTCGGCAGCCAGGATGCGCCGGAAGGCGACCAATGCTCAAGTCGCTTCGCGACGACGCGTCAGCGCGGCCACCTGCCGGCGAACGGCGCGCGCAGAGCGCGCTCGAGGAGTTCCAGCCGGTCTTGCCCGTAGAACATGTCACCGTCGACGAAGTAGGTGGGAGAACCGAAGACGGAACGGGCGATCGCCTCTTCGGTATTCGCCTTGAATTGCGCTTGGACATCGGACTCGCACGCTCTGGCGAGCAGCGCGCCTGCGTCATGGCCGGCACGCGTTGCAATCCCCGCGAGCGTCTCGGGATCGGCATGATCCGCATCGTCGCGCCAATGCGCCTCGAGGATCGCGTGGGCCAGATTGCCCGGATCGAGCCCGGCTGCCGCGGCGGCGATGATCATGCCGCTCGACAGGGACAGATCGTTGTCGTGATGCGTCGGGCGATGGGCGATGACGGGGGCACCGCGAAACTGCGACCAGCGCTCGATCTCGCGCCCGAAGAAATAGGCGCGATGGGCCGGCGAGAACCCGCTGAAACCCGCCCCCCTGGCGGCACGCAGCACTGGGCCGAAGTCGAACGGCCTGTGGACGATGCGGCGTCCGGCCGCGCGCGCGATTTCCATGAACCGCGCCGAGCCCAGATACGCAAAAGCCGAGTGGGTGGAATAGAAGTACTCGATGTAGGGTGTCATGATCGTGCCTTCGGTCCGCGTGAATGATCATCCTCGTGGCGGCGAGAGTTGCACCGGCGCCGGACTGTCGCCAAGCCCGAAGGCTGCTGCAGGACCTTTCCAAGTGCTCGTTGAGAGCCCTCCCGCCTTGGAAATACCCCACGCGCACCACGCTTCATCCGAAGTGCGGCCAAGCTCCGTTGCTATCCGAGAGACAGCAATTTTTTCGATCATGGGAGCTTTTCGATGTCCGTGCGCTTCGGCCGTCCCACGTTTGCATCAGGCCTTTTTGCCAAGGGCCTTACGGCCATAGCCGTGCTCACCGGAAGCGCTGCCGCCGAGCCCCAACGACACATCTCGGGCCCTTTGCAGCACGGCAACCTTTCCATTTTCCTCCTCCATGGCAGGTCTGCACCGGGTCCCGTGCCGCTGACGCTGCAGGAAGCGCTCACATCGGGGACGGTCGAGGTGCTCGAAACCGGCAAAGTGAGCGAGCTCAAAATCCGCAACACCGGCGACAAACCGGTTTTCGTACAGATGGGCGACATCGTGAAGGGCGGGCGGCAGGATCGGGTCCTCACTCTCAGCATGCTGCTGGAACCGAAGTCGGGCGATGTGCCGGTCGGGGCCTACTGCGTGGAGCAGGGGCGTTGGTCGGCACGTGGCAAGGAAGATGCGCGCCGCTTCGCGTTGTCCGAAGCCATGATGCCCTCGCGAGAGGCGAAGGTGGCGCTGGCGCGCACGCATGCCGCCAACGACACTGCGGCATCCGCCCTGCGACCGACGCCGCCACCGCGCGTCGACAGCCTCGTCTCGGCGGACCTTGCAACGAACGTCGCGCGCGAGCAGCGCCGCGTCAACGCCCAGCGTCACGGCAGCGACGGGCAAGGCGAGGTTTGGCGCAGCGTGGCCAAGGTGCAGCGCGAGCTGTCGGCGAACCTGACGACGTCCGTGACCTCGAAAAGCTCGCGCACGAGCCTTCAGCTCTCACTCGAGAACGAGGCCCTGAAAACGGCGCAAGCTGAATTCCTCGCCGCACTCGAGCCGGCTGGCCTGCGGGAGGACGACGTCGTCGGCATCGTGGTGGCGGTCGGCAGCAAGATCTCGACGGCCGATCTCTATCCCTCCAACGGCCTGTTCCGGAAGATGTGGCCGAAGATCGTTCGTGCCGCCGTGACGGAGGCGCTTGCCGCCGGGCCAGCGGGGGGCCGCTCCACACCCGAGGCATCGAAGGTGCCGGACATCGCCGCCGTCGCGGCGTTCCTAGCCGCCGCCGAGGCGGGAAAGGCGCACGCCCGCGTCGTCGGCAGCGTCGTCCGACTGGAGACGCGGGACGCCGATACGGCGAGGCGGGTGGAGGCACGAAGCGTCAAGGGCGATTTGTTGCATATGAACTTCGTGGCGAAGTAACCTGGACTGGGTCCTGCGGCAAAATTAGCGGGAGCGCCTTCGCAGCACGCTTGTCGCGACGGAATTTGCGGCTATAAGACCTGCAAAGGGCTCTGGCCTCGTGGCCGGGGCCCTTTTATGCGTTGATGGCGACCCGGTTGGGCCGTCGGCAAGGGACCGGCAAACCAGCCGGAGGAACGAATGGCAAACGTTGTTGTGGTGGGCGCCCAATGGGGCGACGAGGGCAAAGGCAAGATCGTCGATTGGCTGTCGGAGCGCGCCGATATCGTGGTGCGGTTCCAGGGCGGCCATAACGCGGGCCATACGCTCGTCATCAACGGCGTGACCTACAAGCTCGCACTGCTGCCGTCGGGGATCGTGCGCGGCGGCAAGCTTTCCATCATCGGCAACGGCGTGGTCGTCGATCCCTGGCATCTGGCCAACGAGATCGAGGCGATCCGCGCGCAAGGCGTCACGGTCGGTCCCGACAATCTCAAGCTCGCCGAGAATGCAACGCTGATCCTGCCGCTGCACAGGGAACTCGATCAGCTGCGCGAAGCGTCGGCGGGCGGGCAGAAGATCGGCACGACCGGCCGAGGCATCGGGCCGGCCTACGAAGACAAGGTGGGACGCCGGGCGATCCGGGCGCAGGACCTGCGCAATCTGCACAACCTCGGCCCCAAGATCGACCGTCTGCTCGTGCATCACAACGCGCTGCGCGCCGGGCTCGGCCAACCGCAGATCTCGAAAGATCAGCTCATCGCCGACCTGACGGCGATCGCGCCGAAGATCATTCCGTACATCGATTGCACGTGGGAGGTGCTCGATCAGGCCCGGCGGGCGGGCAAGCGCATCCTGTTCGAGGGCGCGCAGGGCGCCTTGCTCGATGTCGATCACGGCACCTATCCTTTCGTCACGTCCTCGAACACGGTCGCGGCGCAGGCTGCTGCCGGGTCCGGCATCGGGCCGCGCGCCATCGGCACGATCCTCGGTCTCGCCAAGGCCTACACGACGCGGGTCGGCTCGGGTCCCTTCCCTACGGAGCTGCTCGACGCCAACGGCGAGCCCGACGAGATCGGACGTCTGCTCGGCGAACGCGGCAAGGAATTCGGCGTCAACACGGGCCGGCGGCGCCGGTGCGGCTGGTTCGATGCGGTTCTGGTGCGGCAGGTGGCGAAGGTCTCCGGTATCGATGGCATCGCGCTGACCAAGCTCGACATCCTCGACCCGTTGAAAGAGATCAAGATCTGCGTCGGCTACGAGCTCGACGGCGAGCGGATCGAACGTCTGCCCGCTGGCATGAACCAGCAGGCGCGCGTCAAGCCGATCTACGAGACGCTGGAGGGGTGGAACGCGTCTACGGCGGGCAAGCGCTCATGGGCGGACCTGCCGGCGCAGGCGATCAAGTACGTCAAGCGCATCGAAGAGCTGATCGAGTGCCCGGTCACCCTGCTTTCGACCAGTCCGGAGCGCGACGACACGATTCTGATGAAGGATCCCTTCGAGGACTGAAGCGCGAGTGTGGCGTCAGCCCGCGATGCGGTCCATGGCCTCGGCGAGCGCGACGTCGCGCGCGGTGAGGCCACCAGCGTCGTGGGTGCTGAGCGTCACCTCGACCCGGTTCCAGACGTTGCGCCATTCGGGGTGATGATCGAGCTTCTCGGCGACGAGCGCCACGCGCGTCATGAACCCGAAGGCTGCGCTGAAATCGGCAAACGTGAAAGTTCGCTCGATGGCGTCCCGCCCAGCGACCATGGACCAGGCGGGCAGCTTCGCCAGCGCCGTGGCGCGCTCGGTATCTGTCAGACGCTTCCCCATTCGTGCCTCCTCTTCGATGCGACGTTGCCGAGCCGTCGCGCACTCACGCCTCCCATAACCAAGCCGCACCGCGAACGCCCGAAGCATCGCCCCAGCGTGGCGGCAGGATCTTTACGGCCGGCGCAGCATCATCGGCGAATATGTAACGCAACATCAGGCGCGGCAGATCCACGTAGAGATGCGCCATCCGCGACAGCCCCCCGCCGAGCACGATCACGTCAGGGTCGACGAGGTTGACGACGTGCGCAAGACCGCGCGCCAGACGGCTCGCATGACGCGCCAGCGTCGCGGCAGCGGCGGGATCGCCGGCTTGCGCCGCCACGGCGATCGTTTCGGCCGTCTCCGCGCGCCCGGTCGCCCGCAAATGATCCGCCGCCAGGGCGGGACCGGATACCCAGGCCTCCATGCATCCATGCAAGCCGCACCAGCAGTTAGGTCCGGGATGCTCGCTCGCCTCCGCCCATGGCAGAGGGTTGTGGCCCCACTCGCCGCCGATACCGCGCGGACCGTCGAGCAGCCGGCCGTCGACCACGATGCCGCTGCCGCATCCGGTCCCCAGGATGACGCCGAGCACGGTGCGATCGCCGGCTCCGGCGCCATCGCGGGCTTCGGACACGGCGAAGCAGTTGGCATCGTTGGCCAGTCTCACGGAGCGTCCGAGTGCCGCCTCGAGGTCGGGCCCCAGGGTCCGGCCGTTGAGCCAGGTCGAGTTGGCGTTCTGCACGCGGTGCGTTCTGGGTACGATCGAGCCGGGCATACCTACGCCGACGGAACCGGTCCCGCCGGCAGCCGTCTCCAACCGGGTCACGAGGCCGGCGATGGCCATCAGCGTGCCAGCATAATCCTCACGCGGGGTCGCAACGCGCTCACGCGCGCGGATTGCCCCGTCACCAGCCAGCGCCACGCCCTCGATCTTCGTGCCGCCGAGGTCGATACCGATGCGCAAGCGCCCCGTGCCCCGGTCAGCGACTCTCATGTGCTGTCCCACGGCGAGCCCCCGCTCAACACCTGATAGGCTTTCTGCGGGTCGGTCGGGTCGATGCCGGCAGTGGTGGTGAAGACCAGAAGCGCCGACTCGTCCTCGAGGAGATGGCCCAGTACAGCCGCCAGCACTTCACGAGATCCCGCGCGCCGCCGCAGGTCGTCGGGTCCGAGGCCGGTCCCTCCCATGAAGCGGACGAGACGCGTGGCATCCTCCGCCAGGAACGCGAGGCCTCGCGATGCCAGCGTCTCAGCCTCGTCGACCGACATTCCCGAGCCGCGTGCTCCATTCCGTCGCATGCAGAATCCTCCAGCCAGAAACCGGCAAGCCGCCGCATATTAAACAGTTGGTTAGTGTTTTCGAGCAGACTTGCGTTCATCCGCTCCCTCGAATCGTGAACGCGCATCGGGGGACCCCCGAGTGAGCGCCACACCATGACATACCAGGAAAACTCGCGGGCATTCGAAGGCCGGCCTCTCGAGAGTGACGGGCACGCAAAATCCGTACTCATCGTGGAGGACAACGAGCTCAACATGAAGCTCTTCCGCGACCTGCTGGAGGCGCATGGCTATGCGACGATCGAGACCCGCAACGGCCTCGATGCGCTGGGTTTGGCTCGCGAGCATCACCCGGACCTCATCATCATGGACATCCAACTCCCCGAGGTGTCCGGGCTCGAGGTCACGAAGTGGCTCAAGGACGACGACGAACTTTGCGACATTCCCGTCATCGCGGTGACTGCCTTCGCGATGAAAGGTGACGAAGAGCGCATCCGCAGGGGCGGCTGCGAAGCCTACATCGCCAAGCCGATTTCGATCGGATTCTTCATCGATACCGTGCGTCGCTTCATCGGCGACGCATAATGCCAAGTCCCGTATCTGCGGAAGAGACAAGATGACCGCCCGCGTACTCGTCGTCGACGATATCATGGCCAACGTGAAGCTGCTGGAGGCGCGCCTTTCGGCAGAATATTTCGATATCCTGACGGCCTATAGCGGCCCCGAGGCGCTGGAGGTGCTCTCCAAGGAAAGTGCCGACGTGGTGCTGCTCGATGTGATGATGCCGGGCATGGACGGCTTCGAGGTCTGCCGGCGCATCAAGCAGAACCCCAAGCTGTCGCATGTCCCGGTGATCATGGTCACCGCGCTCGACCAGCCTTCCGACAAGGTACATGGCCTGGAGGCCGGTGCCGACGATTTCCTCACCAAGCCGGTCGACGACATCGCGCTCATCACGCGGGTCAAGAACCTCGCTCGGTTGAAGGTACTTTCCGACGAGTTGATCTCGCGCGCATCCACAACGCAGGGACTGGGCCTTGCTGGCGCGGGTTCGCCGGAATGGGCCAAAGCCACCGTGTCGGGCAACGTACTCGTGGTCGAGGATCATCCGCGCTCGGGCCAGCGCCTCGCCGATGCGCTGGGAAAGGTGCACTCCGTCACCATAGAACGTGATCCTCAAGCCGCGCTGTTGCGCCTCACGCAGCCCTTCGATGTGCTGGTGGTGAGCCTGTCGCTGGCAAACGCCGATGGACTTCGGCTGTGCTCGCAGGTGCGCTCGATGGACCGTACCCGCCATCTGCCCATCATCATCCTGGTGGAGCCGGGCGACGAGGCGCGGCTGCTGCGCGGTTTGGACATGGGCGTCAACGATTACCTGCTGCGCCCGATCGACCGCAACGAATTGCTCGCTCGCGTGCGCACGCAGATCAAGCGGAAGCGGCATGCCGACCTGCTGCGGGCCCAGCTCGATCAGGGCATGGAAATGGCGATCACGGACGCGCTCACGGGCCTGCATAACCGGCGTTACATGGAGAGCCATCTGTCCACGCTCGTATCGCAAGCGGTGAAGACAGGCCGGCCGTTGTCGGTGCTGATCGCGGACATCGACTTTTTCAAATCGGTCAACGACACCTACGGTCACGACGTCGGCGATGCGGTCCTGCGCGAATTCGCTGCCCGCTTCCGCCGTAATACGCGCGGCATCGATCTCGCCTGTCGCATGGGTGGGGAGGAATTCGTGGTGATCATGCCGGACACGGATCTGGTGCGTGCGCTGCAGGTGGGCGAGCGGCTCCGGGCCTGTATCGCGGCCGATCCCTTCCAGCTCAAGGGCAACACGCAGCTTCGCGTGACCGCCAGCGTGGGCATTTCCACCCTCGAGAGCCGCAACGATACCCCGGACACCTTGTTCAAGCGCGCCGACAAGGCGCTGTACTCTGCAAAGCGCGACGGTCGCAATCGCGTCGTTTCCGACGCGGCGTGAGAAACCGCGCGGCCGCCGGGCCTCAGTCGAGCGGACAGCGCATGCAGCCATGAATTCGCCACCGTCCCCTCGGACAGTGCTGGATGTACGCTGAGCGCTGACGCCAGGGGCAACGCCGCACGATCACGTCGAGCCGCTCCCGCTCTAGACCGGAGGTGGACGGAAGATCGCCATTGCTGCGTGCCGGAATGTCTGGCAGAATGACGCAGCTGGCATTCTACTGGAAGTTGTTAGCCATTTGTGCTTGACTTGTGTCAACTCCTGATCCCTGGGCTCGATGGGAAAGCCGCATCTCTCATCTATCTCAGGGTGCCGTCGATCGTAGCAACTGAAACGTGAACCCGTTTTTATGCTGCGCAAGATCGTCGGTTACCAAGCGGACGACCAACGCCCTCTTTGGCTCTCTGCTTGGTTGCACGGCCGGTCCTGAGACTACTCGGTCAACTTACCCCGCTGCCGAGACAAGTTTCGGGACCGGCCCACTCGCCGATCGTCATTCAACCGTGTGCTCAGGTTCGGCCGCTAGAATTTAGCGCCATATCGCCTGACCACATCTCTCGCGGTCGGCGGGGTCTGCTCTGAAACAATTTATTTCTACGGATTCTCGGCAGCACGTGTAATTCCGTGCTGCGCTGCAGTCCGATCCAAGAAAATGCACGTTACTTGATCTTGGTTTCCTTGAAATCCACATGCTTACGCGCGATGGGGTCGTACTTCTTGAAGGTGATCTTCTCTGTTGACGTACGCGGATTCTTCTTCGTCACATAGAAGAAGCCGGTTCCGGCCGTGCTCAGGAGCTTGATTTTCTGTGTTACTGGCTTCGCCATCGTTGATGTACCGATCTAGGGTCTAGCAGAATTGTTGAAAGCTCAAATTAGCTTCCAGCGTTGCGAAGTCAAGCAATGCTTGAGGTTCAAGGTGCCGAAATCAGCTCTCGCCGGAAGGTACCATTTCTATTGTAGTAATACGGTACCGGGGCCGGCACCGTGCCGATCCGCCCGAGCTTCAAGCGATCGCCCAGATCTTCCAGGATCACCCGTGTTATCGGCGGAAGATCGAGGTTGCGCGCTTCGTCGAGTGGCATCCACACCAAGTCAGACAGCTCGTCCTGGGGCGGATCGCACCGCTTGGCGATGATGGCCGCATCGACACCGAAGAAGCGCGTGTCGAAGCGGCGCGGCCGTCCCGGTGGGGTGATGGCGCGCGCGAAGAACGTGATCGGGGCGAGCCGGGGCGCCAGCCCCTGATCGAAGAAACTCTGCCAGGATGGATCTTTCGGCCGCTTGCCGCCGGTCATTGGGGCACCGATGAGGATCCCCGCCTCTTCGAAGGTCTCGCGCACGGCCGCGAGCGCCAACGCACGGGCCCGGGACGCGCTCTGGCGTCCCTTCATATCGACCAGAAGCTTTGCAACCTCTGCCTCGCCCAGTTCGTCGCTCGCGGGAACGCTGGCGTCTGACTTGTCGACCCGCCCGCCGGGGAACACGTACTTGCCGGGCATGAACTTCATGTCCATGCGCCGCTTTCCCAGAAGCACCTTGGGGACACCCGCCGCGCTATCGACGAGGATCAGCGTCGCGGCATCCCGCGGCTTCATCGGAGGGTGGCCCGGCTGGGGCCGACCTGATGGCAAAGGTACGGTCATGAGGGGCGCGCCGGTCTCGCTAGGCTCGAGGTGGGATTGGCGAAGCCGGCATCGGCTCCGGTTCAGGCGCATCCGCGCGACCGCCGAAGCCGTGCATGCGATAGGCCCACTGCAGACCGACGAGCATCCCCTTGATGCGCGGCAGCAGCAGCAGGCTCATGATCGCGGTGGCAGGCAGCCAGATCGCGAGTTGCAGCCAGTAGGGCGGTGCGAACGACTGCTCCATAGACAGGAGGCCGCCCACGACGACATGGCCGACGATCACCATGGTGAAGTACGCCGGCGCATCGTCGGCGCGCTGATGGTGCAACGCTTCGCCACAATGCTGGCAGCTCTCGTTCACCTTCAGGAATGACTTGTAGAGATCGCCCTCACCGCACGCGGGGCATTTGTGCTGCGCGCCATGGCGCACCGCGCGCATCACATCGCGCTGGCCGGACGCGGACGGCGCAATCGGCGTGGTTGAGGTGCTGTATGTCATATCTAACCTCTAGACGAGCCTGGGACGCCGTCAAGCGGCGCAGGGCGGTGGCGTATCCCACCTGGTGCATAACGCACATGAGAATTCGCAAGAGGCAATGCGTCAACGACGCCCGTACGTGCGTCGCTTGGCCCTCAACCCTCGATGCCTGCGCGCCCCTCCGCTCCCCATCGGCATGCCTTCCGAGAGCAGTTCGAAGCGCATGGCGCCGGCGGCGGGAACCGCCTCGACGAGACGCACCTCGACCTGGTCGCCGAGCCGAAAGCCGAGCCCGGTCCGGTCGCCGACGAGGGCATGGCGCTCCTCGTCGTGGCGCCAGTAGTCACCACCGATGCTGGCTGCGGGCACGAAGCCGTCCGCCCCCGTGCCCTTCAATCGCACGAAAAGACCCGAGCGAGTTACGCCGGAGACACGTGCCGGGAAATCCGCGCCGACGCGGTCGGCGAGGTAGGCGGCGAGCAGCCGGTCAGAGGTTTCCCGTTCTGCGGCCATGGCGCGGCGCTCGGTCTCCGAAATCCCCCGCGCCACGACGGACAGCCGACCGTCGCCCTCCTTGGGAAGGCCATCCTCACCCAAGCGCAGCGCGCGGATCAGCGCGCGATGCACGAGCAGGTCTGCATAGCGGCGGATCGGCGAAGTGAAATGCGCGTAGCGCTGCAGGTTGAGACCGAAGTGACCGATATTCTGTGTGTTGTACTCCGCCTGCGCCTGTGCGCGGAGCACGACCTCGCTGACGAGATCGGCGACGGGCAGCGTCTTCGCGCGCATCAGGACGCGATTGAAGTCCGCGGGCTTGAGGCCTTCGCCCTTGGGGATCGACAGGTCGAGAGAGGCCAGGAAATCCCGCAGCGCGGCAAGCTTCTCCTTCCCCGGCCGGTCGTGGATTCGATAGACGACGGGCGTGCGGTTCTGTTCCAGGGTCTCGGCGGCGGCGACATTGGCCTGGATCATCATCTCCTCGATGAGCCGGTGTGCATCGAGCCGTTCAGGCACGATGACGTCGCGGACGCGGCCATGCTCGTCCATCAGGATCTTGCGCTCGGGCAGATCGAGGTCGAGCGGTTCGCGCTCGGCCCGCCCTTTCAAAAGGCAGCGATAGGCAGCCCACAGCGGCTGCAGCACGGACTCGAGCAACGGCCCGCACTTCTCCGACACGGCGGTGCCGTCGATGGCGGCCTGCGCCTCCTGATAGCTGAGCTTGGCGGCCGACCGCATGAGGGCGCGATGAAAGGTGTGACGCCGCTTGCGGCCGTTGGCATCGAAAATCATCTCGACCGCGAGGCAGGGGCGCGCCTCGCCTTCGCGCAAGGAACACAGATCGTTGGAGATACGCTCGGGCAGCATCGGCACGACGCGGTCCGGGAAATAGACGGAGTTTCCACGCAACTCCGCCTCCCGGTCGAGGCGCGTACCCGGGCGCACGTAATGGGCGACATCAGCGATGGCGACGGTCACGACGAAGCCACCGGGATTGCGGGTGTCGGTGTCCGGCCGTGCGTGCACGGCATCGTCATGGTCGCGGGCGTCGATGGGGTCGATCGTAATGAGCGGCAACCCGGTGAGATCGAGGCGCCCGCCGGGCTCGAGTGCGGGCAGTGCCGCCACCTCGCGCAGCACCACGTCGGGAAAAACATCGGGGATGCCGTGGGCATGCACGGCGATCAGACTGATCTGGCGCTGATCGGACGGATTGCCCAGGACCTCGGCCACCCGCGCTTCGGGCAGGCCGCGGCCGTGGCGCGACAGGATGTCGAATCGCACGAGGTCGCCATCCTTCGCCTCGCCCTCGCTGCCTGCCGGCACCGGCCACGTCTTCATCTCCCGGCGATTGATGGGGTCGATGCTTCCGCCACCCTTCGCACGTTCCCGAAAAATGCCGAGAAGCCTGATCTTTTCGCGCGGCAACTTCTTGATGGGCTCGGCGCGGTGCCGATAACCGCTTTCGTCGTCGTCCAGCGGTGCGATGCGGGCGAGAATACGATCGCCGGGCCCCAGACCACCCTCCATCGCCGCCATGCGATCGCTGCGCAGGGGTACGAGCACGCGGGGGGGGGGACCCTCGTCCGGCATCCAGCCGACGGGGACTGCCACGAGATCGCCTTCCGCGTCGCGGTCCACGATCTCGAGCACACCGACGGGCTTCAGACGCCCGGGCCGCTTCATCGCCTTCCGCGAGCCCGTCAGCGCGCCGTCTCGAGACATCTCGCCGAGAAGTGCCTTGAGACCGACGCGATCGTCACCCCTGATACCGAAGGCGCGGGCGATCTCACGCTTGCCGACCTTTTCGTCGGCGCTCTCGATGAACTCGAGGATCTGCTCGCGCGTGGGCAGGCCACGGGGTTCGCCCTTGGCGGGCGGGCTCGACTTGACCTTGGGCGTGCGCGTTTTCGTCTTTTTCACCATATCCGCTGCCTAGCAGAGTTCCGCACGGGTTCACAGCGGATTGCGGTGATTCGGCCCATTCCCGCTCAGGCGGGCTCGTTTCCCAATTCCACGACCTGCCCAGGCCGCATGGCCGGAAAGCGCTCGGGCGGTATGCCCAGAGCCGCCAACGCGGCGGCCAAGTCCTTCGGCGGCTGGTCGTGCGGTTCCGTCGTCAGCTGGAACGTGCCCCAGTGATGGCCGAGCGCCATATGCGCGCCGCACAACTGCAGCGCGCGAACCGCCTCTTGCGGGTTCATGTGCTGGTCGCGCATGAACCAGCGCGGCTCGTAGGCACCGATGGGCAACAGCGCCACGTCGATCGCCGGATGCCGTTCGCGCACCCTGACGAACGTTCGTCCATCGCCGAAGCCGGTATCGCCGATCGCGTAGACCTTGCGATGGGGTGTCGCGACGACGAAGCTCGCCCAAAGCGCATGACGACGATCGAGGACGCCGCGCGCAGACCAGTGCTCGCTGGGCTCGGCATGCGCCAGGATCCCGCCGGGCAGGTTCGCTGTCTGGTGCCAGTCGATCGCGGTGGCCTCGATGCCGGGAATGCCATCGCGCATGATCGTATCGTTGCCAAGCGGCGTCACGATCAGCGGCCGGTCTCGCTGCCACAGGCGGGCCAGCGTCGCGATGTCCAGGTGATCGTAGTGGTTGTGGGTGACGAGTACCGCGTCGATTCTCGGCAGCGCATCGAAGGCGAGCCCCGGCGGATTGGCCCGGCGAGGGCCGAAACGGTTGTAGGGGCCCGCACGGTCCGACCATTGCGGATCGACGAGAATATTGCGTCCAGCCGTCTGGATCAGCCAGCTCGCATGGCCGATGAACGATAGACGCAGCCGGGAACCCTCGACACGGGGCGGCGGCGCGTCGCGGAATGGGCTTGGAAACTCGGCCGGCCATTTGCTCCATGTCTCGCGGGCATAGAGTCGCCAGAGCGTTTGGACCCGCTTGGGCGCCCGCCGTCCCGGGCTGAAGAAGTGCTCGCCATCGAAATGATCGCTGACGGGCCCCGCGTAGTAGGCGTTACCGCGGCGCGCCCCGGCGAAAGCAACGCCACCGGAAGCTGCCGCCGCGAGGGCGAGCATGCGCTTCATGGCCTTACGGCGTGTCGTCATACGATCTCTCATTCGGCGTCTGGCGCACCCTCAGGCGGCCTGTCTGGTCGATTTCGCACGATATCGGGACGCAGCACCGATCCCGCAACCCTCTCACCCGGCGAACGGAGACCCGGACGCATTGAAGCTGCAGCCGATTTGTGCTTGAGATCATTCAATTGTGACGAACCGGAAGCGATCCATGAGCCGTATCCCCGATTTCACGAAAATCGCCCTCGATGCCGCCCCGGCGAAGGTGGCCGTGTCCAACACGGCCGGCCTCGACACCATGGCCATGGAGACGCCTGAAGGCATCACGCTGAAGCGGGTCTATACGGCCGACGATCTCGCCGGCCTCGACTTCGTCGATGGTCTGCCGGGCATTGCGCCCTACCTGCGCGGCCCCTATCCCGCCATGTACGTCACGCAGCCCTGGACCATTCGGCAGTATGCGGGCTTCTCGACCGCCGAAGACTCCAACGCCTTCTACCGCCGCAACATCGCGGCGGGCCAGAAAGGTCTGTCGGTCGCCTTCGACCTCGCGACACACCGCGGCTACGACAGCGATCATCCCCGCGTGAAGGGCGATGTGGGCATGGCGGGCGTCGCGATCGATTCCATCTACGACATGCGCACGCTGTTCGACGGAATCGACCTGTCGCAGATGTCCGTGTCCATGACCATGAACGGTGCGGTGTTGCCGGTCATGGCACTGTTCATCGTGGCGGGCGAGGAACAGGGCGTTCCCCCGCAGAAGCTCTCCGGGACCATCCAGAACGACATTCTCAAGGAGTTCATGGTCCGCAACACGTACATCTATCCGCCCGATCCCTCGATGCGGATCATCTCGGACATCTTCTCCTACACCTCGGCGAACATGCCGAAATTCAACTCGATCTCGATTTCCGGCTATCACATGCAGGAAGCCGGGGCGACGGCCGACCTGGAACTCGCCTACACGCTTGCCGACGGGGTGGAATATGTGCGCGCGGGTGTGAAGGCCGGGCTCGACGTGGACAAGTTCGCGCCGCGACTGTCGTTCTTCTGGGCGATCGGCACCAACTTCTTCATGGAAGTCGCCAAGATGCGGGCCGCACGCCTTCTTTGGGCGAAGCTGCTGAAGACGGAGTTCGACCCGAAGGATGCCCGTTCGCTGTCGCTGCGCACGCATTGCCAGACGTCAGGCTGGTCGCTGACCGCGTAGGACGTCTTCAACAACGTGACGCGGACATGCATCGAGGCGATGGCGCCGACGCAGGGGCATACCCAGTCGCTGCACACGAACGCGCTCGACGAGGCTATCGCGCTGCCGACCGACTTCTCCGCCCGCATCGCCCGGAACACTCAGCTCTTCCTGCAACAGGAGAGCGGCACAACGCGGACCGTCGATCCGTGGGGCGGCAGCTTCTACGTGGAGCGGTTGACGCACGATCTCGCCGCCAAGGCCTGGGAACACATCCAGGAGGTCGAAGCGCTCGGCGGCATGGCGAAGGCGATCGCCGCCGGCATCCCAAAGATGCGCATCGAGGAAGCTGCCGCGCGCACCCAGGCCCGCATCGACAGCGGCCGTCAGACTATCGTCGGCGTCAACAAGTACCGCGTCGAGAACGAGGCGCAAATCGACATTCTCAAGGTCGACAACGCGCGCGTGCGCGAGAGCCAGATCGCCAAGCTGCAGCGCCTGCGGGGGGAACGCAGCGAGGCCGACGTGAAAGCCGCTCTCACCGCCCTGACCGAGGGCGCGCGAGGCAACGGCAACCTGCTCGATCTCGCGGTCAAGGCTGCCCGGGCCAAAGCCACCGTGGGCGAGATTTCCGACGCGTTGGAAGCCGTCTACGGGCGCCACCGCGCCGAGATCCGCTCCGTTTCGGGCGTCTACAGATCGGAAGCAACCGCCATGTCGAAAGAGCTCTCGCGGGTGCAGGCACTGGTCAGCGCCTTCGAGGCGAACGACGGCCGCCGCCCCCGCATCCTGATCGCCAAGATCGGCCAGGACGGGCACGACCGCGGACAGAAGGTGATCGCCACGGCGTTCGCGGATCTGGGATTCGATGTCGACATCGGACCTCTGTTCTCCACGCCGGAGGAAGTCGCCCGGCAGGCCGTCGAGAACGACGTGCACATCGTGGGCGTGTCGTCGCTGGCGGCTGGCCATCTGACGCTGGTACCGGAACTGCGTGCCGCGCTCGAGGCGCAAGGGCGCGGCGACATCATGATCGTGGTGGGCGGAGTCATCCCCCCCGGCGATTACGACACGCTCTTCCAGGCGGGGGCCAAGGCCGTCTTCGGTCCTGGTACGAACATCGCCTTGGCGGCTGTCGATCTCATCGAGAAGCTCAACGCACTGTTGGGTTATCACGGCGCAGAAGCAGCCGAGTAGCGTGGCGATCAGGTGATCCGGCAGCGGTCGCGCATCTACCGCACCTGCGCTGCTGCCGCCTTCTCGGACATCGAGCGGCACTGCTACGATCCTCCGACCGGCCTCCGGAATTCCCAAGAGGGGCCGGATCTGGGAGGAAGCATCATGTCCCTAAGACGTGCGCTGCGCGCTGCAGCCGTGTTGACTGCGCTTGCTCTACCCGGTGCCCAGGCGGCCGCCCAAGGCAATGCCTGGCCCACCAAGTCGATCCGGGTGATCGTGAATTTCGGTCCGGGCGGTTCGGCCGACAACACCATGCGCCCGTTCGCCGAAAGACTTACGAAGACCCTCGGGCAACAGGTGGTGATCGAGAACCGGGGCGGTGCCTCGGGTGCCCTCGGCCTAGAAGCACTCATGAAATCGGCTCCGGACGGCCATACGTTCGGCGTCACGCCCTCGCTCAGCGTCGTCATCCTGCCGCATCTGCGAAAGACGCCGTACGACCCCCTCAAAGATCTGGTGCCGGTCGTCAACATGACCTCGGGCACATTGTTGTTCGCCGTGCATCCGAGCATCCCGGCGAACTCGGTGCAGGAGTTTGCAGCGCATGCGAAAGCCAACCCCGGCAAGGTCTCCTGGGGGACCGCCGGCGTCGGGTCGTATGGCCACCTGCTGTGCGAGGCGTTCAAACTGCAGGTCGGCGCGGACATCCTGCACGTGCCGTATCGCGGCGGTGGGGAATCCCTGGCCGACTTCCTCGCGGGCGTGCATCAGGTTCACGCCGACCCGAACACGCTGCCACACGTGTCGGCCGGTAAGGCCAAGCTGCTCGCGGTCAGCGACCGCCAGCGCCACCCGCTATTTCCGAACGTGCCGTTGCTCAAGGAAATCTACCCCGAACTCGACTACGTGGTCTGGTTCGCCATGTATGCGCCGGTCGGGACGCCCGCGGATGCGATCGCCAAGATGAATGCCGCGGTCAATAAGATCATCGCGGAGGATCAGTCCCTCAAGCAGCAGTTGCTCAAGACCGCGCTCGCCCCGCTCGGTGGCCCCCCGGGCGAACTCGCGGCCCTGACGAAGTCGGATTTCGAGCGCTATCGTGCCTTGACCACGAAACTCAAGCTCAAGACGGATTGAGCCGCCACAGAGGGTGCCGTGACGCGGCCGCGCCACGTCACGGTGCACTCAATGCGTTTCCTTCGTGTCGTGTGCGGTATAGCTCAGCCGGTCGACGTAGGCGATGCCGATGGCGGACAGGATGAAAGTCACGTGGATGATCGTCTGCCACATGACACCGGCCTCCGTGAACTTCGCCCCCTCCACGCCGAGGCTCCCCGCCTCGATGAAGGTCTTGAGCAAATGGATCGAGGAGATGCCGATGATCGCCATCGCCAGCTTGATCTTTAGCACGCTGGCGTTGACGTGATCGAGCCATTCGGGCTGATCGGGATGACCTTCGAGGCGAAGGCGCGAAACGAACGTCTCGTAGCCGCCGACGATCACCATCACCAGCAGGTTCAGATCATAACCACGTCGATGAGGGCCAGCACGACCAACATGATCTGCTGCTCGCTGAACGTCGTGGCATGCATGATGAGATGCCAAAGCTCCTTCAGGAACAGAACGACGTAGACAAGCTGAGCGACGATCAAGCCGAGGTAGAGAGGCACCTGCAGCCAGCGCGATCCGAAGATGAGCGCGGCCAGAACACGGTGAGCCGGACGATCGGTAGGGTTCGTCATGATGCGACAGATCCATGAGTAGGCCGCCGCGAACGTGCACCTGCACGGCGGCAGACGACAGACCGAGTTTCAAGCGGCCAGCCGATAGCATTTCGCCGTGTCACGGAGAAGCGGCTGGAGCGTCGCTTTCGCAAATAAGCTCCAGCCACCGGACAGCTGGCCGGATGGCCGGCAAGTCTCTCGTCACTTGTCGCGCGGGGCCTGGCCGCGCTTCGCCCTGCGCGCATCCCCGATCGCGAGCAGCCGCTCTCGATCCTCGGGGCGTACACGGTTGTAGCGTTCGCGCCACTCCGGGTCGTCCTTCCACTCGAACGGCGCGCGCACAGTCGTGCGTGGGCGTCCAGCCGCTTCGAGTTGCGTCAAGGCAAGGGCGGTGATGGCTCCCTGCATCTCCCTGTTCCAGGGATGCCCACAAGGATTTCCAAGCGGGAAGTCGGAAAACAAGAAGCGGGGCACGCCGCAGTGCTCGACGATATCTCGGCCGGAGCCGATCACCACCGTCGGGATGCCGTTTTCTTCCAGATACCGGGCGACCAGACTCACGGTCTGGTGACACACCGGTCAGAGCGCGGTGAGGATCGCGGCGTCCGCGCCGTCCTCCTTCAGCCGCTTCAGGATTTCGGGCGCATCCTTGGTCAGCGTCTTGGAATGGCTGTAGTCAGTCGGTGCGCCATGGAAACGCTGAGCCAGACCACCGACGAGACCGGCCACGACATGGCCTTTCATGGCATCGATGGGCAGGAACGTCTCACGGTCGTCCGTATGCGTTGCCTCGCGGTCCCAGGCGACGTCGGTATCGAAAGACGCCGGCGGGGCATCGACGTCGCCCGACCACACGTGCTTGCGGTTGTGCGCGTCCCGGTTGGACAGGTCGGGCGGACCGGCCGTCGTGATCAGTGCAATGCGCGCCTCGGCCAGTGGCTTCGACAGGCGTGTGAAAGGCACCGTATCGAAATGGGCCCAGACGTAGTCGTTGTCGTAGCCGAGCGCACGGTAGTAATTCCGCGTCCGCTCCATGTAGGGAACCGGCTTCCCCGTCCCGGTTTCGCTCATGCTCGCGTTCTTCTCCTGCTTTCGTGCGGACCTCCGTGGCCCTCATTTCTTCGCCTTGACGCGCCCCTGCACGGGAAGCTTCGGCGGCTTGGCCGGCTTCTCTGGGCCCCATACGCGACTGTAGTAGCTGTCAGCAAGGTGCAGCGCGGCGATCGGATTATGCCCGAGAACGCGGTCCTTGGCGACGAGGACGGTCGTCAGGCCTTTCGCATACTTGAAGAACAGACTGTCGTGTCCGATGCACAGCCCCATGACGATGTTGAACTCCGAACCGCGCTCGTTCAGCATTTCGGCCTGTGCGACAGGGTTGCACAGCGCCTCGAAATTCCCCGGACGGATCTTTTCGCTGTCCTTCAGGCCCAGTTCTTCCTTCGGGATGTTGCCGTTCTTGCAAGCCACGGAGATCACCTCGAAGCCGTGGCTCTCGAGGATGCCGCTCATGACGTAGGCCTGATCGACGAAGCTGATGCAGTTGGCGATGCCGATCTTCTTGTAACCCATCTTCTTGGCGAACTGGACGATCTCCTCGACGCGGGTCCATTTGCAATAGCCCTCCGCTTCGACGCGGGCCGATTCCAGGGAGACTTTCAGAGTCTCCGGATCGTCGTAGAACCCGCGTGCCGTCACTTGAACATCGGCTGCGACCTTGCTCGGACAGAAGCCCGGTCCCTCGCTCTCGGCCTCGCCGCGGCGGCATGCACGTACGGTGGAGGGACAATAGGCGCACGATGGATCATCGTATTTCATGGAGCGTATCCTCGAATTCGCGGTGTCTGACGGCGCAATGAATGCCGCCCTTGTCCGGACTTATGCGGGATTGTTGGCGAATCGCAGGGAACGCGCTTGATCTAGGTCACGCGTCGGCCGGGGCCGGTTCTGCCGCCCGATATGGGCTTCCAAATGCGAAATGCCCCCGCCATTCGGTCGCTGCGACCGGACGACGAGGGCATACCGTTCGAAGTGTTGTCAGCTTACTTGCAGAGCGTTGCCTGCATCTTGCAAGAATAACCGAGGCCGCCAGGGCCGCACTTCTGCTTCACTTTGCTCACCCGGTAGCCGGGGGCTGTTCCGATCTTTGCACCCGAAGCCATGAAGCTCGCCCAGGAGCCCCAGTCGGTGGCTTGCAGGACGGCTTCCCAGGCTTGGAACAGGGCGCCGTCCTTCGTCGTGTTGGTGCCGGTGGCCGCCTTGTTGACGCATGTGCGGTCCCCCTTCTTCGCCGCAAACGCATCGGGCGTGACGACGAGCGAGAGCGCTGCAGCAGCACCGACGATCGTCAGAGTCCGCATCACCTTGGTCATAAGCGCGAGCCTTCCGTTCTGAATGGGAATCACCGGGGAATGCTTGCCCGACCGCTCCGCTCGAATCCAGCCGTGCCGGCGCGTCCTACCGGGCAATCCACCACAATTTCCAAGCGGCGTTACAAGGATGCCGCACGCAGGTCGGTGAAAGAGATTTCGACAAGGCCCAGCGGTCCGAAATCGGCGATCGCGCGGTCGCCGGGTTGAACGGCGTCGAGCCCGGTGCAGGTCCCGGTGGATACGATCTCGCCGGAGCGGAGCCCGCGGCCTTTTCCGGAGAGCTTGTTTGCCGCCCACACCAACACGTTCATGGGATCTCCCAGCGCACGGGCGCCCGTGCCGCTTCCCCGCGGCGCACCGGCGATGGTCATCGTTACGGGATGGGACGGCAAATCGAGAGTCCGCCAGTCCTGCGTCCAGGCGCCGGCCACGAAGCCGATGTTGACGCCGCCGTCAGCCGTGGTGAGCAATCGGCCTTTTCCGGCCAGCCCGCCGGCGAAACGCGTTCCCACGACCTCGATGGCACCGGCCACCGCAGCGACAGCAGCCGCCACCTCCTCGCGTGTATAAGGCGTCTCGCGGGGCGGCAAATCGGCTGCGAGCTTGAACGCGAACTCCCCCTCGACAGCCGGCATGTGTGCGGGACTGACCGGCACGACGGCAGGGCTCGTCCAGGCATACGGCGCGAGCATGGGCGCGGCGCCAGGCTCGGTCGTGCCAAGCATGCGCTGTGCCTCGATGCTGGTCGACCCGACCTTGAAGCCGATGATCGCGGCCCCGGACAGCGCCGTCATCTCCGCCTGCACCGCGTAGGCCTCGTCCAGCGTCCCGGGCAGGATGACCGAGGCCGCATCGACCACGTCCCCCGTGCGGCGGGCTTCCCAAAGTCGCGCAGCCAGTGTCGGTTCAGCCATTGCCCTTCTCCCTGGCGCTCGTCGTCAGATGATGGCGTGGCGCACCTTTGCCGAGATCCACTCGCTCACCACGACCGTGCCGATGATGACGAGAATGATCAACGAGACGCGAGTCCACGACAGGTTCGTTATGGCGGCATTCAGCTGCAAACCGATGCCGCCGGCTCCCACGAGCCCCAGTACGGTCGACTCGCGAATGTTGATGTCCCACCGGAATACGGAGATGCCCGCGAAGGCCGGAAGGATCTGCGGCACGATCCCGTAGCTCATGACTTGCGCGCCGCTGGCGCCCGTCGCCCGCACCGCTTCGACCTGCGTCTCGTCGATTTCCTCGATCGCCTCGTAGAGGAGTTTGGCGCAGAACCCGATGGAGCGGAAGGCGATGGCGATGATGCCCGCGAGCACGCCGGGGCCCACGATCGTCACCAGCATCAGAGCCCAGATCAGGCCATTGATGGAGCGCGAGGAGACGATGACGAAGAGTGCGATCGGGCGCACGAAGACCGCGCTCGGCGTAGTATTCCGGGCCGCACAGAAGGCGATCGGCACGGCCATCACCACCGCCAGTGCCGTGCCCAGAGTGGCGATGCTGATCGTATCCCAGATCGGCCGCCACAACTCGCCGAGATAGATCCAGTCGGGCGGTACCATGCGCCGGCCGAGATCGCCCGCCTGTGACGGGGCGTCGTAGACGAAATCCCAGATCGTCAACTCGGAGATCTTGTGCCAGCAGTAGACGAAGAGCGATGCCCCCACCAACCATGCGGCCCAGACCGCGAGCTCTGCCTTCGTCGTGCGGCGCGACCAGACGCGATGGCCGTCTTTATCCACGACCGCCATCACTGCACCCACTTGCGCAAATGCCCGGACGAATACTCGACGACCATGACGATCCCTATGATGATCAGAAGGATCGCAGCCGCGGAGTCGAACTCGTAACGATCGAAGGCGGTATTCAGCGTCGCGCCGATGCCGCCGCCGCCGACGATGCCGACCACCGCAGACTCCCGGAAATTGATGTCGAGGCGATAGAGACCCAATCCGATCATGCGCGGCATCACTTGCGGCTGCACACCGTAGTTGATCCACTGCAGCCAGCTTGCTCCTGTCGCGCGCACGGCCTCGGCCTGGGTCGGGTCCATGTCTTCGATATCCTCGGCCAGCAGCTTGCCGTAGAAGCCGATGGTGGCGAGGGACAGGGTCATGAACCCAGCGAACGGCCCGAAGCCGAACAGCTTCACGAGGAAGATCGCCAGGATCACCTCTTGGAAGGATCGCGAAACCGCCAGGATCGCGCGGCAGACATAGTAGATGGGGGCGGGCGCGATATTGCGCGCCGCTCCGACACCGATCGGGATCGAGAGCAGGATGCCGATCACGGTCGATGTGACGGTCATCCAGAGGCTTTCGAGGATGCCCTCGTATATTTCATCCCAGCGAGTCACAAAGTCCGGCGGGAAGAACGCGGCCAGGAACTGTCGTCCGCGCGGCAAACCTTCCCAGACGCGGCCCCAGTTGACCTCGAGCTTGCCCAGCGCCACCTCCACGTAGAGCGCCGCGCCGAGCCACAGCCCCCAGCGCAGCAACGGATTGGATATGAAAGGCTTGCGACGCCAAACGCGTGGCGATGCAGGCGTCGGCGTCGTGGAGCTCGCCGCCGTCATGTGCGTCGCTCGAGATCGTCACGATGCACGGGCGCATGTAACCGATGGGCGGCGGGCGCATCCGCTTGCGCCGACGCCTCCGCGTCCTCGTCGTCGACCTTGCGGATGGTCGCGGACCAGTCTTCCTCGCCGTAGATCTGGGTGAGCACATCCGGGGTCATGCCGTCGGCCCTGCCGTCGTAGACGATCTCACCGAGTCTCAGGCCGACGATACGCTCGGCGAACATCTGCGCCAGCATGACGTCATGGATGTTGATGATCGCCGACAGCTTGCGTTCCGCGCACAGCTCGCAGATCAGCCGCATGATCTGGCGTGAGGTTTTGGGATCGAGCGAGGCCGTCGGCTCGTCCACCAGCAGCACGTCCGGATTCTGGATCAGCGCGCGGCAGATACCGACGCGCTGACGCTGGCCGCCGGAAAGTTCATCGGCTCGCTTGTCGACCATGTGATCGAGCCCCACGCGAGCCAGCAGCCGGAAGGCCTCGTCGATATCCGATTGCGGAAAACGCCGGCGCCAACTGCGCCAGAAGCCGACGTAGCCGAGACGGCCGGAGAGGACGTTCTCCATGACCGAAAGCCGCTCGACGAGGGCATATTCCTGAAAGATCATGCCCATGCGCCGGCGCGCCTTGCGCAGGTCGGATTGGCCGAGGGTCGTCAGATCCACGCCATTCAGCTCGATCGTACCGCTCGTCGGTTCGACCAGACGATTGATGCAGCGGATGAGCGTGGACTTTCCGGCGCCGGATGGCCCGATCAGGGCCATGACTTGGCCGTCGGGTACTTCCAGATCAGTGCCCTTGAGGGCCAGATCGCCGGTCCTGTAGCGCTTCACCAGCTTCGTGATGCGAAGCATGGTCCCCCCGATTCCCCGTCGACATGGATCGCGCGGCACGTCCCGGGCGGCCGGCGCCCGCCAAGGAGCGCTGATCCACCTGGTCGGGCCTTCTTACTTGCAGGTGTACTTGACGCCGTTCGCGGCGTCGATCTTGCGGATGACGTTCCAGTCCTTCTTGAACGTGATCGGGATGAACTTGTCTTCCTTCTTGAACTCCTTCTTGAGATCGGAGCCTTCCCAATCGAAGGAGAAGAATGCTTCCTTGATCTTGGCGGCGAGCGCTGGATCGAGGTTGTGGGCATGTCCGTAGCCGGTCGTCGGGAACGTCTCGGACTTGTAGATGGAGCGGATCTTGGCAGCGTCGACCACCTTGCGGTCGATCATGCGCTTCATCACCGAGTTGGCGATGGCGGCGGCGTCATAGTCCTTGTTGGCGACGCCCAACACCGAGTTGTCGTGCTTGCCGGAGAAGGCCGGCTCGAAGTCCGTCTTGGCCTCGAGGCCGAAATCGGCCTTCAGGATCGCAGACGGAGCCTTGAAGCCGGAGTTCGACGTGGGAGACGTGAAGGCGATCTTCTTGCCCTTCAGATCCTTCGGCGACTGGGCCGCACTGTCGGCGGGAACGATGATTTCCATCTCGTAGCCGAACGATCCGTCCTTTGCGGCCATCATCGCGAACGGCACGAAGCCCGCGCAATTGACCGCGATCGGATTGCCGCCGGTGTTGACGCCGGCTACGTGCAGACGCCCCGAGCGCATGGCCTCGAGCTGCGCGGCGTTGGACTGCACGGGGAAGAAGACGACACGTTTGCCCGTGGTTTTCTCCATGTGCTTGATGAAGCCCGACCACACCTTCTGATAGACGGCGGGATCCTCCACGGGCGTATAGGAGAAGATCAAAGTCGAGGGATTGACGAGCTTGGCCTTGTCGGTCGGTGCGTCCGCCACGAGATCGCCGTCGCGATCGCAATAGGCTTTATCGAGTGTGCCTCGCGGACAATCCTGAGCCCGCGCCGTGATCGAAGCGGTTCCCGCCAGGAGCGCTGCCGCACAGACGGCGGCCAGAAAACGTGACGGCTTGACGTTCATTGTCTCGGTTCTCCTCCCGTTTCCCGCGCATGGCGGACCGACCCGTTTGCCTGCGGTTGTCAGTCAAGAGAACCGACCTTGGCAAGCGCAATCTTGCGACGGACGGGCACGCCGTGGAGCTCCGATCGGACGTTCACCGCCGGTCAGGGGCGTATGCGGCGGCGGCATGGATCTGGCCAACGCGCCTGGCCCGCCGGAAACGTCACGAGAAAAGTGTCAGGCCGCGCCGCCACCGCCGACGAACCCCGATCCCGACTTGTGCGGGTTGTTCATGAAGAACAGGATCGGTATGCACACCGCGATCGAGACGGCGAGGAGCTGGAAATCCGCGATGTAGGCGAGAAGTTTGCCCTGGCGCGCAACGAGGCGCTCCAGAGTCGCGAGGCCGGTGGTTTCCGTGAAACTCCAGGCATCGGGCAGCGTGATATGCCGGAAAACGGGATTGAAGGGTGTCACGTGCTCGGTCAGCCCAGCCCTGTAGCCCTGTGATCCCCACACCAGATACGTGGAGAAGATGCCGATTCCGATGCTGCGGCCGATGTTGTTGAGCAGCGAATAGAACGAGGTCCCCGCATCTCGTTGCTCGGGCGGCAGCGTCGTGAACGCGACGGCATTGAGCGGCACCATGAAGCCTGCGAACGACAGCCCCTGAATGAAATTATTGACGACGATGCTGGTGCGATCGATGTCCTCGGTGAACGTGGAAAGCTGCCACATGGTCGCTGCGATCATGAGCATCGCCAAGGCGATCACCTTGCGCGGATCGACATGACGGATGACCCTGCCGATGAAGAAAGACCCCACCATGGTGCCCGCGCCGCGCGGAGCCAGGATGAATCCCGCGTCGAGCACGGTGTAACCGCCCATTTCCTGAACGAACGGCGGCAAGAGAATGAGGCTGCCGAACAGGAGCACACCGAAGAGGGTGCGCAGAACCGTGCCACCGAGGTAGTTGCGATCCTTGAAGATCAGAGGATCGATGAACGGGGTCTCGGTGGTCAGTGAATTGACGACGAACAACCAGAAGGCCGCCGCGCCGACGAGAGCCAGCGTGACGACGAGAGGCGAGGAGAACCATGCCAGCCGCTCGCCACGGTCGAGGATGAACTGCAGGGCCGCGATGCTGACGCCGAGCGTGACGAAGCCGAAATAATTGAACTTTCGCCTGGGCCGCTGAGCCCCACGCGGCAGCAGAAACGCCACCATGACGAACGCGAGCACGCCGACGGGCAAATTAAGGAAAAAGGCCCAACGCCAATCGAGGTACTCCGTCACATAGCCGCCGATGGTGGGACCGAACACGGGACCGAACATGACACCGACGCCCCACCAGGCCATCGCTGTTCCGAAGTCCTCCCGCGGGTAGATCGAGAGCAACGACGACATCGCCAGCGGCAGAAGTGCCGCGCCGAAAAACCCCTGCATCGCGCGATAGAAGAGGATCTCGTTCAACGAGTGCGACATGCCGCACATCAGAGCGAATGTCGTGAAACCGACGATGGCGATCAGGATCAGCGGTTTGCGGCCGAACGTGGCGCCCAGTGCCCCCCAGAGCGGGGTCATCACCGAGAGCGTGATGAGATAGGAGGTCAGCACCCAGGCGATCTGGTCCTGCGTCGCGGATAACGCGCCTTGCATCTGGCGCAGCGCAATCGACACGATCGTGGTGTCGAAGACCTGGACGAGCGGCGCCAGGATCAGCGCCACCGTGACCAGCCGCAGCCGTCCTCCGCGAAGCTGCGGCTGGGCGTCGGCAGAAGCGGCCGCTGCGCTCATTGCCCGCTCGCGGCTTGCCGGGTTTGCTGCATCGCCCCATCTCTCCCGAGCAGCCTCTGCACCCAGCGCGGCAGCTGCCGCTTGTGCTCCGTGTCGATCGAAACGACCACGCTCATGCCGGCGCGCAAGGCAGGGCGCTTCTCCGATGCCGCGAGACGGAGACGAACGGGAAGCCGCTGCACCACCTTCACCCAGTTGCCCGTCGCATTCTGCGGCGGCAGCACGGCGAACTCGGCCCCCGTCGCGGAACTGATGCTCGCGACCTGCGCGACGAGATCATGATCGGGGTAGGTGTCGACATGCACTGACGCGCCTTGCCCAACCTTGACGTGGGTGAGGTCGGTTTCCTTGAAATTCGCCTGGATCCATACCTCGTCGTCGCTGACGAGGCTGAAAACCACTTTGCCTGCTGCCACGTGCTCGCCCGGCTGGAGCTCGAAATTCGTCACCACTCCGGACGCCGGCGCTCGGATCTTCGTCCGCTCGAGGTCGAGCGCTGCCTGATCGCGCAGTGCCTTGGCCTCGCGCACGGAAGGATGGGCCGCCGTGGCCGCCGCGGGATCACCGCCGAGCTTGGCCAGAACCTCCGCGATCTCCTGCTTTATGATGCCGATCTGGTCGCGGGCATTGCGCAGGTTCTTCTCGGCCGTATCCATGCCCGATTGCGAAACGACGCCTTTGCTGGTCAATCTCTGCTGGCGATCGTGCATTTGCAGGTTGAACGCCTCGTCTCCTTCGGCAAGCTTGAGACGCGCCGTCTTCTGGTTGTAGAGCGCGCGGAGCGCTTCCACATCGCGCGTGGCAGCCGCCAGCTGCGCCTCCGCCCTGTCGAGCGCGATGCGATAGGGGGCAGGATCGATCTCGAAGAGCAAGGCGCCCTTCCCGACTTTCTGATCCATGACCACGCCGAGGCGAGCGACCCGCCCCGAGATTTCCGGACTGATCGCGATCTTGTCCGCTTTCACGTAGGCGTTGTCGGTCGTCACGTAGCGGCCACCCAGGAGGTAGATGTAGCCCCCGATCGCGGCGACCACCAGCGGACCCAGCAGCGCGATCAGCAGCGTCGGCAGTAGCCGGCCTCGGGGTGCAAAGCCGATGGCGCGCAGTGCGCGGACAAACCCGCCGTCGGGCTTTGCAGCCATGGGGACCTTGTTGCTTTCGTCTGTCGTGGCCTTCTGCATGAAGCGCGACTCATTCCCCGCCTGCGGCGCGCTGCGGGATCGGAGACCTCGAAGCCTCCTCTGCCTCGAGGGCCTGCATGTTCGCCTTGATCTTCAACAGCGTGTCGATCAGCTTGTCGGCATCGGACTTCGACACGTCTTGCAGTGCCTCGCGCCGCGTGGCTTCCGACATTTCGCGTAAACGGTCGAGCACCGGCTTGACCTCGTCCTTGAGATAGAGATTCCACGCCCGACGGTCCGCCGGATCCGCGCGGCGCTCCACGAAACCTTTCGCCACGAGGCGGTCGACGTGGCGTCCGAGCGTGATCGTCTCGATCTCCAGGATGCCCGCCAGCGCCGTCTGCGTGATGCCCTCGCGCCGTCGCAACTGCGCCAGCACGCGCCACTGCGCACGGGTCAGGCCAAGCTCACTCGCGCGCTGGTCGAAGCGCTCGCGCACGAGGCGCGACACATCCGCCAGTAGAAATCCGAGAGAGCGCTGGAGATATGGATCGACCGTCATGTCAGGCATCATAGTAAGCTCGCCTATTATTAAGCAAGCTCATTACAAGCTCTGGCATGCAAATCGTGCGGATATGATGCCGGCCCAAGCAAAAAGGGGAGCCGGACGGGCTCCCCTCGTTCGTCGTTTCGGACGCTCGGCAGCGCTCGTCCATTAACCCGCGCGCGACACTTGCGCTTTGGCTGGGGCACCGGCTACGGCAGCACCGGGCGGGCTTAGCAGCGAGTCCCAGCTCTCGTGCAGTCGCCGGAGGTTATGGCGCGCCACCTCTGCATACTCGGTTGCCCCTTGCGCCTCGAAAACTTCGAGCGCGGGTACGAGGGCGCCAGCGGCCGCCACCCAGTTGCGGCGCTTGTCGCGCAACTCGCCGATACGCACGAGAGCAGAGCCCAGGTTCATCTGCGCGATGGCCCACTTCATGGCGTCTGTCTCGTGCGAGAAGGCACCCAGCGCTGCTTCGTATGCCGCGATGGCCTTATCGAGATTGCCAGCCGCGTCGGCACTCTTCTGCCCGAGCGCGGCGTATGCGTTGCCGAGATTGAGTTGCAGCAGCGCCCACCTGCCGGTGGCCACCTCGCGGACGGTCGCCTGTAGCGCAGCCTGGAACGCCACCACGGCCTCCTCCAACCGCGCGACACCATCCGGCCCGTCGCCAAGCCCCAGGAGCGCCATGCCGAGATTCATCTGCGTCTGTGCCATCTGACCGGTCGGATCATCCTTCGGCAGATATGCGATGACGCGCTGGAATACCTCTGCCGCCTCGACGAGCAGTTCGACCCCGCCGTCCTTTTCCTCGAGCCCCAGCAATACGTTGCCGAGGCCGGTCAGCGCAGCGATCCGGTCGGCGGTATGGCGAGGTCCCGAAAGATCCTCCATCACGTCGCGAAAGGCGTCGGCGGCCTCGCGCAGGACGGGGCTCGACTGATCGCGCTCGCCGATACTCGCGAGCGCCTGCGCCAGCCTGAGCTGCGCGGACGTCCACACATTCGCGGCCGAACGCTTGTCGATCAACGACAGGCCGCGTCGGTAGGCGGCGATCGCATCCTTGAGCCGGGCCGTCCCGCCATCGCGTGTGCCAGCCAGGGCCAGCGCGTTGGCAAGACCTATGCTCGCTTCGCCCAACCCCTTCTGGTCGGGCAAGTCGGAGGCTTGGCGCACGATCGTGCTGTAGGCCGAAATGGCGTCGGCGAGGGCCTGCACGTTCCGAGATTGCGTCGCCCGCTGGTAGAGCGCATCGGCGCGCTGCAGATTGTACTTCCATGCGTTGGTACGGTCAGCGGACGGGAGAACGAGGGCGGCCTCGCCGAAGAGATCGGCGGCCGTCCCGAAATCGCGGTTCGCCAGGGCCAGTTCCGCCAGGCGTGCGGTCGCCCGCGCTTCTTCCGCCATCTGTCCGCGGATCGCGGCGACTTCTTCGGCCAGACGCTCCTCGGTACGGTGGCGGCTCTCGCGGATCTCGCGCCTGATCTGCCGCAGGGCGTCGGCGGCGGCCTCGAAGTCGCCATCGCCCAGAGCAGCCGCCGCGCGCGCCTTCAGGCGTCGCGTCTCGGCGAGATCGTTTGACGGGCGGGAGAGCTGCGCCTTGGCATCGCCCAGCCATTTGCACAGTCCTTCGAGGCGCTCGAGCATCCTCTCGGCGGGGACGCCCTGGCCGACGAGCAGCGTGAGCACCCGGGAAATGGCCTTTTCACTCAAGCCGAACTGCTCGCGCAGGCCCGTGAGATACAACGGCCCGCCGGCCTCGGCGATCAGGCCGGCGACGCCGGCGGGGAGGGACGCAACCAAGCCCGCTTCGCCGGATGCGGCCGGCACAGCGCCATCGTCGGCCTGAGACACTGCGAACGCGCGGAGCGCCGCCTCGAATCGCGCGATGCTTTCGGCATCGCGGAGCAGGTGCGCGTAGGCGCGCTCGATCAGGAATGTCGCCGTACCGCCGGTGAGGCTGGACAACTCGGTGGCGCCGAACCGGCCCGCCTCGGCCATGATGCTGGCCGCGATCCGGCGCGCGGCGGGCTCTCCTGGCGCTTCGGTCTCGGCCGCGCGGACTTCTCGGATGCACTCCGTCAACACCGCCGCGGACGGGGGCGCGAGACGGATCACACTCGCGACCGAGATCGCCTGCCGCTCGAGGGCGGCCTGCGCCACGCCGCGCGTCTCGTCGCTGATCCAGATTTCGCGCGCCAAGCCGTCGACGACGGTTTCCAGAGCGTCTGGATCTCCGGCACTACCCAGCCAGTGGACGAAGGCCTTGGCCTGCTCTACGTCGCCAAGCTGAAGCCGCGCGTCCAGGGCGGGGGCCAATGAAAGCCCGGCTGTGCCAACCAACTCGGCAAGCGCCTCGAACAAAGCCATAGTTCGCCCCCTCACAACCCAACAATCGGAATCATTCAGGAACTATGCTGAGTCTCGCGGCCACGTGAATGCCTCGCAGATCTTTTTCTGTGAAACACTGCGGGTTTTGCACACGCGCCGATAGCGACGCACGAGAATCGCGGAGGCCCGCCCCCGTCGCGCGGCCCGCTCGAGACTTTCAAACAGATTTTCCGATATCGGGCAGAAGCCCGTAATGCGGCGGCAGCCCCGCCCCGGCGATGTGAGGCGAGGCGGAAGCGCAACAGCACGCGGCGCGCCGGATCAGCGCGCCATGCGAGCTTCGTAGGCCTTGATGTCGGCCTCGTAGCCCATGGTCATCGCGATTTCGTCGACACCCTGCACCAGACAGTCCTTGCGGAAGCTGTCGATGATGAAGCCGTCCACCTTGCCATCGGGCCCACGCACCGTCTGGTTCGGCAGGTCGACCGTGATTTCAGCTCCCGGCAACTCCATCAGAAAGCGCAGCAGCTCGTTGATCCGAGGTTCAGGGAGCACGATCGGCAGGACGCCGTTCTGGAAGCAGTTGTTGAAGAAGATGTCGCCGAATGACGGCGCGATGAACGCCTTGAAGCCGTTGTCTTTCAACACCGTCACGGCCATCTCGCGGCTCGAGCCACAGGCGAAGTTGCGCGCGGCCACGACGATGCCGGCGTTGGCGTACTCCGGCTTGTTCATCACGAACTCGGGCCGGGGCGTGCCGTTGTCGTTGTAGCGGACGTCACGGAAGAGGTGCGGACGCATGTCGTTGCGGTTCAAGGAGAGGAACCGGGCCGGGATGATCTGGTCCGTATCGACGTTGGCCTGATTGATGGGGACGGCAACCGCCGTCAGCGTGGTGAAGGGCTCGCGAGCTACGGCCACGGGCGTCGTCATTGCAAATCTCCTCAGGCCAGTAGACGGCGGACGTCGGTGAACTGGCCGGTGACGGCGGCAGCGGCGGCCATCGCGGGGCTGACGAGGTGCGTGCGAACGCCCTTGCCCTGCCGGCCGACGAAATTGCGATTGGAAGTGGATGCGATGCGCTCCTGCGGACGGCCGATCTCGCCGTTCATGCCGAGGCACATAGAGCATCCCGATTCGCGCCACTCGAAGCCCGCGTCCTTGAAGATGCGGTCGAGCCCTTCGCTCTCGGCCTGCTCCTTGACGAGCCCGGAGCCCGGCACGATCCAGCTGGGGACGACGGCCTGCCGCCCCTTCACGACCGCCGCGGCCGCGCGCAGATCCTCGATGCGGCTGTTGGTGCACGAGCCGATGAAGACGCGATCCACCTTGATGTCGGAAATCGGTGTGCCCGGCGTCAGCCCCATGTAGGCGAGCGAGCGGGACAGCGCCTCGCGCTTGACCCCATCGGCCGCGCTGTCGGGATCGGGAACCACCCCGGACACCGGCGCCGCGTCCTCGGGACTCGTACCATACGTCACCATCGGCGCGATGTCGGGACCAACCAACGTCACTTCCCGGTCGAACGTCGCGTTGTCGTCGGTCGGCAGCGCCTTCCAGGCGGCGAGCGCCCTGTCCCAATCGGCACCCTTCGGTGCGTAGGGACGGCCCGCAAGGTCGGCGAAGGTCTTCTCGTCGGGGGCGACCATGCCCGCGCGCGCTCCGCCTTCGATCGACATGTTGCAGAGCGTCAAGCGGCCTTCCATCGAGAGCTGGCGGATGCCGCTGCCGGCGTACTCATAGACGTAGCCGGTGCCACCGGCCGCGCCCAACTTGGCGATGATGGCCAGGATGACGTCCTTGCCGGTGACGCCGTTGCCCAAGGCGCCGTCGATGTTGATACGCATCGTCTTCGGCTTCTTCTGCCACAGCGTCTGCGTGGCCATGACGTGCATGACCTCGGACTGACCGACGCCGAAGGCGAGACAGCCGAGCGCACCATGTGTGGAAGTGTGGCTGTCGCCGCATACCAGTGTCACGCCCGGCAGCGTGATACCCTGCTCAGGCCCCACGACGTGCACGATGCCGTTCCGCTTGTCGCCGATGTCGAACACGGTGACGCCGGTGTCGCGGCCATTGATCGAGAGCGCGGTGACCATGCGGCGGCCGTTGGGGTCCTTGATCGCGGCCTTGTCGCGCGTGTCGGTGGGCATGTAGTGGTCGGGCGTGCCGAACGACAGATCAGGGCGGCGAAATGCGAGCCCGCGCTGCTTCAACCGCTCGAAGGCGAAATAGGAGCCATCGTGGATCAGGTGGCGATCGATATAGAGCAGCGTGTAGCCGTCCGGCCGGTCGACCACCACATGGCGGCGCCAAATCTTCTCGAACAACGTCAGTGGCTGGGCAGCCTCGGCCATATCGCAACCTCCTCGCTGCAGTCAGTCTTCGATCCCGAGCAGGTGGCGCTCGGCCGAAGGCGCGCGAACTCTAGGCGGGGTGCGAAGCCGCGACAAGTGCCCGACGGCAGGTTGACCTTCTGAAATGCAACGAGGGGGCGCATGGCACCCCCTCGCAGCATGTTGCCGGTCCGACGATAGAGGAATCAGGGCGCCTCGTTGGAAAAGATGATGGTTCCGGAGGCCGCGAACATGCCGCCGACGCCGTGGCACACGGAGATCTTCGCGCCGGGAATCTGCGCCGGTGCGATGCCGCGCATCTGCCGCACGCTCTCTTGCAGCGCGTACATGCCGTACATGCCGGAATGCATGTAGGAGAGCCCGCCGCCGTTGGTGTTGCAGGGCAACTTGCCGCCGGGCGCGGTGTGCCGCTCTCCGATGAAGGCTGCCGCCTCGCCGCGCTTGCAGAATCCAAGATCCTCGAGCCCATAGAGCGGCAGATGCGCGAAGGCATCGTAGATCATGAGATGATCGACGTCGGAATGCGTGATGCCGGCCTCCTCGAACGCCTTCTTGCCCGAGACGCGGAAGGCCTTGGACGATGTGAAGTCCTCCATCTGCGAGATCATCGGGCCTTCCACGCTCTCACCCGTGCCGAGGATGTATACGGGCTTGGTGGGGAAGTCCTTCGCACGCTCGGCGCTGGTCAGGATCAAGGCGCCGCCCCCGTCCGTGACGAGGCAGCACATCAGGATGCGGAACGGATAGGCGATCATGCGCGAGTTCAGCACGTCGTCCACCGTGATCGGATCCTTGAACGTCGCGCGGGGGTTCTTCGCGGCCCATTCGCGCTGCACGACGGCGACCATCGCAAGCTGTTCCTGCGTGATGCCGTAGGTCTTCAGGTAGCGCAGCACGGGAATCGTGAACATAGTGGGCGGCCCGAAGACGCCGTAGGGCACCTCGAACTGGCCGGCAAGACTATCGGGATAGGGGGGACGCGGCGTCGGCGCGACACGGCTCTTGCCGGACTCGCCATGTGTGATGAGCACGGTCTTGCACAGGCCCTCGTTGATGGCGGCGGCCGCGTGGCGAACGTGCAGCATGAACGAACAGCCACCCACGGCCGTTCCGTCGGCCCACGTCGGCGTGATGCCGAGGTATTGAGCGAGCGCCTGCGGCACCTCGCCCGCGGTTGCGATACCGTCGATGTCGGACGGTTTCAGGCCGCAATCCTTCATCGCGTTGAGGGCTGCGTCGGCGTGAAGCTGGATCTGCGACATGCCGGGAATACGGCCGAGCTCGGTCGTCTCCGCGGCGCCGACGACGGCGACTGATTTCTGCTTCATGTGTTTCTCCATGGCGCTTCGGTGGCCCACCAGGCAACCGCGCGGGCTCTTACTTTCCGGCCGGCTTGAACATCGGCAGCGAGATGTCGTCGTTCTGCTTCTCGAACGTGACCTCCAGATCCATATCGAGTTGCAGCGCCTCGGGCGTCTGCGGGCAGCCGACGATATTGGTCATCATGCGCGGACCCTCGGCCAGCTCGACCACGGCGATGGCGTAGCCGGGATCGAAGCCCGGCGCGGGGCGCGCGTGGATCACGTAGGAGTAGAGCTTGGCCTTGCCGGACGCCTTCACGACCTTAACCGAGCGCGATCCGCACTTCGGACAGAACGGGCGCGGCGGGAAGTACGTCTTGGAGCAGTCGTCGCACGTTTGCAGACGCAGTTCTCCAGCCTTGCAGCCGTCCCAGTAATGCTGGGTTTCCGGCGTCGGCTTGGGCAGCGGTCGTTTTCCTTCGGCCACGGTCGTCTCCTCTCCTTGCGGCTCTCGCCTTCGTAATGAGCTGCATTGTCGCGCGGGCGGGGGGGAACATGCAAACGCAATGCACGGCGTCATGCCGGCGAGGCGTCCACGGAGCATATGCAGAGCAAGCGACTTCGATTGCACGCACCGCCGGGATGGCTACTCTCGGACGAGCAGCAGGAGGGCGACGCCATGGCAACGGCACCGCGCACGCGAGGAACGAGGCCCATCATCGTCGTCGGCGGTGGCATCGGCGGGACGGCGGCAGCCCTGGCCCTTTCCCGGCGTGGCCGCCGTGTCGTGGTTCTGGAACAAGCCGAGGATCTCACGGAAGTGGGCGCGGGCATCCAGATGCCGCCCAACGCCTTCAAGGCCTTCGCGGCACTCGGTGTCCTCGATGCCGTGCAACGCATCGCGGCCTACCCCGAACGGCTCGTGCTCGGCGACATGCCGAGCGGGCGGGCCGTCTACCAGACGCCCATCGACGACGCATTCGTGAACCGCTTCGGCTTCCGCTATGCGCTGATGCACCGCGGCGACCTGTTGCAGATCCTCGTGGATGCGGCTCGTGCGAGCGAACTCATCACACTCGAGACGAAGGCCCGCGTCGTCTCGTTCGCGGATCACGGCGATCGCGTCGCGGTCGCGACGGAAGACGGGCGCGACTTCGAGGGCGACGCAATGATCGCCGCCGACGGTCTGTGGTCGCGGACGCGCGCAACGCTCTTCGGCGACGAGCCGCCACGCACGGACGGCTACGTGGTGTGCCGGGGCGTGGTGCCGGTCGACCGCGTGCCGCCGTCACTTTATTCCCAGACCGTGACGATGTGGGGCGGGCCGGAACTCGATCTCTTCCACTATCCACTGCGCCGCGGCGAGATCTACAACATCGGTGCGAGTTTCAGGGATGCGAGCCTCGTGCCCGGCTCGGAGCCGCCGGCGGTCACGCGGGAACTGCTGGCACAGCGCTTCGCAAAAGCCGCACCGCAGATCCGCGAGTTGCTGCCCTATATCGACCTGACGCGATCCTGGGTGCTCTACGACCGGCCTCCACTGCCACACTGGTGCGCGGGACGCGTTGCGCTGCTCGGCGACGCGGCCCACCCCACCACCATCTACATCTCGCAAGGCGCGTGCATGGCGCTCGAGGATGCCGTCGTCATCGCGCATTGCCTGGACGGCACGAACGATATCGCGGCCGCGTTCCGCAATTACGAGAAGAGGCGCGTTCTACGAGCAGCGCGCATCCAACTCACCTCGCATCAGTTCGGGGAGATCTATCATGCGGTCGGCGTCAACCGTGAGTTGCGCAATCATTTGCTGGCGGGGTTACGGCCCGAGGCGCTGTGCGATACGCTCGCCTGGGTCTTCGGTCCCGCCGGGGCCGATTGCGTGACGACAGCGGCCACGGTGGCCTGAGCGTGAACGCGGCCATGGGATCATCGGAACGGCAATGACGGAGCACGGATGACAACGGACGACACGCCCCCCGACTCCGGCGTCGCCATCGGGATCGACATCGGTGGCACGTTCACGGACGTCGTGTGTGCGACCCCGGCAGGAACGCACATCCTCAAGGTGCCGACGACACGCGACGACCCCGGCCGTGCGGTGCTGACCGCGCTCGGCCTGATCGAGGATCGCTTCGGCATCGCGCCCGCCTCCATCACGAGCTTCATGCACGGCACGACCATCGCGACCAACGCGGTGCTGGAGCGCAAGGGGGCGCGCGTCGGGCTCATCACCACGAAGGGCTTTCGCGACATCCTGGAGATCGGCCGGCAAATCCGCCGCCAGATGTACGATCTCAACCTGAGGCCCGAGACGCCAGGCTGGCTGGCGCCGGGGGCGCGCCGCGTGGAGGTCAGCGAGCGCATCGACGCGAAGGGTGCGGTGCTCCTGCCGCTCGACACGGCGTCGCTCGAAGCCGCCGTAGCGAAGCTGAGATTGGAAGGCGTCGAGGCGGTCGCCGTCGCGCTTCTGTTTTCTTTCCTGGCGCCCGAGCACGAGCGTCTCGTGCGCGCCGCGCTCGAAGCGGCGATGCCCGGCGTTCCCGTATCCATCTCGAGCGACGTCGACCCGGTCTTTCGTGAGTACGAGCGCACGGTGGTGACCGCGTTCGACGCCTATGTGAAGCCTGTCGTCGGGCGCTATCTCGCCCACCTCGATCGCGACCTCGCGAAGGCCGGCGTTGCGGCACCGTTGCAGATCATGCAGTCGCGCGGCGGGCTGGCCGGCGGCGAGGTTGCCCGGCAACGCCCGGTGCGCCTCTTTCTTTCCGGGCCGGCGGCAGGCGCCATCGGCGCGCAGGCGGCCGGTCGCGATGCGGGGCTCGACAATCTCATCACCATCGACGTCGGCGGCACGTCGAGCGACATCGCACTGATCGACCGGGGCCGCGTCCTCGTGAAGGCGGAGACGGACATCGCCGGCTATCAGGTGCGCGTGCCGATGCTGGACGTGACGACACTGGGCGCCGGCGGCGGTTCGATCGCCTGGATCGACGGCGGTGGGGGCCTGCGGGTCGGACCGCAGTCGGCCGGTGCCGACCCTGGACCTGCCTGCTATGGTCGTGGCGGCACGCAAGCGACCGTGACCGATGCCTCCATCGTGCTCGGCCTGCTCGATCCCACTTATTTCGCGGGCGGCAGCCTGAAGCTCGATCCGGCACTTTCCTTCCGCGCCATTGAGGAGCGGGTCGCCAAGCCGCTGGGCCTCAGCGTCGAAGCGGCGGCACTCGGCATCCATCGCATCGCGAATGCGCACATGGCGGACGGCATCCGTCTCGTGTCCATCAACCGCGGCTACGATCCCCGCGAATTCGTACTCGTGCCACTGGGCGGGGCGGGCGGCCTGCACGCGGTGCCGCTGGCTCTCGAACTCGGCATCGACCGCATCCTCGTGCCGCAGTATCCGGGTGTGCTGGCGGCGGCGGGGCTGCTCGCCGCGCCTATCGAGCACGAGATGTCCGGTGCTTTCCTGACCCCCATCGCCGAGGCGCAGATCTCCGATATCGCCGAGGCGCTTGCAGCGCTCGACCAGCGCGCGGAGGCGCTGATGCAGGCGGAGCGCATCGCAGGACTGGCGCGCGAGCGACTGACGCTCGCCGATGTCGGCTACATGGGCCAGAGCCACTACATCGAGGTGCCCATCGACCTCGCCCAGCGCGAACCGCTCGATGCGCTCTATCGTGCGTTCGAGGCCGCGCACGAGCGGCTCAACGGGCACAAGACCGGCGCACCGGCCAAGATCGTCAACCTGCGCGTCGTGCATCGCGCGCACCGGCCGCCCGCAGGCCGCGCCACCGAGCCGCCGGACACGCCGGGCCGCGCCGAGAAGGGGAGCCGCGCCGTACTTTTCCCCGGTGAGACCACCCGTCTGGATGCGACGATCCTCGATAGGCCGCTGATCGCGGCGGGCGAACGCATTTACGGCCCTGCCATCATCGAGCAGGCGGACAGTACGACGCTGCTGCCGCCGGGCTGGATCGCCGAGGTGACGGGCGGAATGGGCCTTCTTCTGAAGCGGAGCGCACGATGACGACGAGCCATTCAACGCATGCGGTCGATGTTTCCGCAGAACGCTTCGATCCGATCACGCTCGAGGTGATCCGGCATCGGCTCGACAAGATCGCCGAGGAGATGCAAGCGACGCTGCTGAAGTCGTCGTGCTCGCCTATCGTCAAGGAGGGGCTCGACGCTTCGGCCAGCCTGTTCACCCTGGATGGCACGACGCTGGCACAATCCTGCGCCATCGCCATCCATTTGGGCACATTGATCCCCGCGGTCGCTGCCATCCGCGCCAAGTTCCCGGTGGATCAGATGCGCGAGGGCGATATTTACATCCTCAACGACCCGTACTGCGGCGGCACGCACTTGCCCGACTTTGCCGTGGTCATGCCGGTGTTCTCGGACGGCCGACCGATCGCGCTGGCCGCCACGATGACGCATCACCAGGACGTCGGGGGCAAGACGGCTGGGTCGGTGCCCACGGATTCGACGGAGATCTTCCAGGAGGGCATCCGCATCCCTCCGGTGGCATGGGCCCGGGCCGGCGTGTTCGACGAGACGCTGACGGCGGTTCTGCGCCAGAACGTGCGGATTCCCGACATCTTCATGGGCGACCTGCATGCCCAGGTCGCCGCCTGCAAGATCGCGGCGATGCGGCTGCGGGAGGCTGCAGGCAAGTTCGGCCACAACGCTTTGCTGACCTCGTTCTCCGTGCTGCTCGACCGGGCGGAAACGATGACGCGGGCCGCGTTGCGCAAGCTGGCTCCCGGCACTTATCGCGCCGTCGATTTCCTCGACAACGACGGCATCGACCTCGATACCCGGATCCGTATCGAGGTCGCCGCGACGGTCGGCGACGGCTCGATCCATTTCGACCTGACGGGATCGAGCCCGCAGGTGAAGGGCCCGATCAACTGCGTGCCATCCGGTAGTCTCGCCGCGGCGTGCTTTGCCGTTCGCGCCGTGACCGATCCCGCCATTCCAAGCAATGGCGGCTGTTTCCGGCCGATCACCCTGACCCTGCCGGAAGGCTCGATCGTGAACCCACGCGAACCCGCACCTGTCAACGCGCGCACGGCGACCATCAAACGCATCACCAATACGATGTTGAAAGCGCTCGCGGGCGTGGCTCCCGAGCGCGTCCCCGCGCCCAACTCGGGAGAACTGCTCGTGATGGCGTGGGGCGGGCAGCGCCGAAACGGCCAGTCGTTCGTCACCGGCGAACTGCTGGCCGGCGGGGCGGGCGCCGGAAACGGCTTCGACGGCGTCGACGCCATCGAGACGGACGCCACGAACTGCATGAACCTGCCGGTGGAGGCGATGGAGCTCGACGCGCCGATCCGCGTCAACCGGTGGGAGCTCGTCACGGGTTCCGGCGGCGACGGCCAGTTCCGCGGCGGGCGCGGGCAACTCAAGGAATACGAGGTGCTCGACGATGTCGCGGGCACGATGTCGTACTCCCATCGCGGCGAGCGGCACTTCGTGGCAGCGGACGGACTTGCCGGCGGCAAGCCCGGCGCGCTCGCCCGCTCCTGGATCACGCGCGCCGACGGCCGCGAGGAGGTCATTCCCTCCAAGACCGTGACGCGGCTGGCGCCGGGCGACCGGGTCGTCATCACGACAGCGGGCGGTGGCGGCTACGGGGCACCGGAACTGCGCGGCACCGAGGCGCGTCGGCGCGATGTGGCCGACGGTAAAGTTGCATCATCCACAGACAGCGGCGGCTGATTCCAACTCAGACGCCACGCAGGGTCGTGCCGGAAGTGCTGCTCGTGCTTCTCGTGCCGCTACTGCGCGGCTTTGGCGCGGGCAGCCGGCGGCTGGGCGGCGCCGGGTAGCGACCAGAGGGTCTGCGCGCCGGCGTCTCCTCCCATGAACGTCGTGGGGAGGTTGCCGCCCCAACGCTCGATCTTCTTGTATTCGATGACCTGGGGGTTCTTGGCGAGCACCTCGCCCAGCAGACGCACCGCTTCCGCCTGCGCCTCGCCCTGCACCTTGATCTCGTAGGCGCGGCCGTCGGCGCGCGCCTTGTCGGCATCGCGTTGCGCCATTGCCGTCTGCGTCACCTGCGTCGTCGTGAGCTTCTGACGCTCCAGGACGAAGCGCTCGGTCTCGGCCTGCTCCCGTGCCACCTGCTTGTCGCGGATCGCTTTGGTATATTCCGGCGGGAAGCCGATATTCACCACCGAGAAGCCGGTGATCTGGATATCGTCGGGCATGCGGGCGGCGAACGCCTGCTGCGAGCGGTCGCGGTATTCCGTGCGCTTCCTCAAGAGATCGTTGACCGTGTAGGCGCTGGTCACGCCCTTCACCGCATCGTTGAGGCGGGGCTGGATGATCCGCTGCTCGAATTGCGCGAGGGAGCCGAACTGGATGTAGAGATCCTGGACATTGTTGCGCTTCACCAGCCAGTTGACGGTCACCTCGATCGGTAGCTCGAGCGGGTCCTGCGAAGCGGCCGAGAGGACCTTCGAGAAGGCGCGCTCGCGCACCTCCATCTCCTCGACCGTATCGGCGTAGGGGATCTTCACGTGCAAGCCCGGATCGACCACCCGGATGACGTTACCGAACCGCTTCACGATGCCGACGTGGCCGGCGTCGATACGGAAGATGCCGAGCCAAACGACCGACGCGGCGATCACGGCGATGAGGATCGGCACCGAAAGGAGCGCCTTGAGGGCGGATCCGGACGAGGACGGAGGAGACGGCAATTTCGCGTTCATTGCGAGCCCTTTCCAGAGAGCAATCCGGGCATCGGTTGCCAAGGCGGCGCAGACCGCCGGACCTGAGGCGCAACACGGCGGGCCGATACCGAGAAATAACGAAACGATCGCATCAGAGTGGCGTCAAAGTGTTACTCAATTCGTGAATACTATCCCAGTTCGGCAAGGAGTTTCGAGAATATGAAGGCCGCTGGCAATTCAGGGGGCCCATCCGGGGGAACGTCCGCGCTCTACGCCGCCTTGCGAAGCCGCTCCGGCCGCCAATCGATGGGAGCCTTGCCGATATAGCCCAGTCCAGGCGCGCCCGGGATGCCGTCGATCCGGGTCGGATCGAGGCTCCATTTTCCGGCAAGCCACATGACATGCGCCTCCGTGGGCGGGAGGATCAGTTCGTCTGCGGCAACGCCTTTGCGTCCGCGCGGCTCGGAGAAGCGCAGGCCCATCGCCTTTTCTTCCTTGGACGGCTTACCCCGGTTCCAGATCACGCCTTCGTCGCCGATCGCGAAAGCACGCACGATCTTCCCCTCGAGAACACGGGCCCATCCGAAGAAATCGAGGTCGGGATACGCAAGGAAATATTGCACCTCGATGAAATGCCGGCCGAGTTCCAGAATTATCGGTGAGCACTTGTCGGCGAACTGACGGCCGAGCGGTTGCGGCAGGGCGAGGCCGACCACCATCACCCAGCCGTTCACGGGCTCGGAAACGAAGATCCGATCCTCACCGTACTTGGCGCTGTAGACGGTACCCAGTCCCGTGTTCCAATTGCAGCGCTCCACCTGCTCCAGTCCCAGCACACCGATGACGGTTTCCGGCAGTCGGGTGCGAACGGCCAGCCACGACATGCCGTAGCCGAAGGGGCGGGGACGGTCGGGCCGCGCATCGAAGACGAGTTGCTTAGGCGCCATGCCGGGAACGAGCACGAACGCGATCGCCGCGATCGTGACGACAACCATCACTCCTGTCACGACAATCCCCAGCAACGCGCCGCGTCTCCTCGATGGCAATCCCGTAAGAATAGCTATCGCCTCGAAAGGGGCGCCTACAAGCCTCCCGGGCGGTGATCTGGGGATATCGCCCGCCGGGCACACTGCGCGGCAGGCCCGCATTCGCGGCTTGCAATTCGTGTCGGGCTCGGGTTTATATACCCGTAATCCGCGCTCGGGGATCGGCCCCGCTTGTGCACATCGCGCTTCGAGTGACCATGCCCTTCCATGCATCGTCAGCTCTGACCGAGATCGGGAGGCTCCTGCCGCCCGGCTCGCGTGCGCGCGGCCTTACCCTCCTCCTTACAAGCCCCTGAGCCGATCGAGGTTCCGGAGCGACCGGGACTGGCGCTCAGGGGGATGAGATCACGAGCTGACCAACACCAGCCAGCTCTCGAGGGATGCTGGCCCGCACGAGAAAGACCGTTCCATGACCGAATCCGCGACCACCAAGCCCGCCGTCGAGCCCCGTAGCGAAACCGATCGCGTTCTGATTTTCGACACCACCTTGCGCGACGGCGAACAGTCGCCGGGCGCCGCCATGACGCTCGAGGACAAGTTGAAGGTGGCGGCGATCCTCGACGAGATGGGCGTCGACATCATCGAGGCAGGCTTTCCGATTTCCTCCAACGGCGACTTCGAGGCGGTCTGCGAGATCTCGAAGATCGTCAAGAACGCCGTCGTCTGCGGCCTCTCCCGCTCGAGCTTCGCCGACATCGACCGCGCCGGCGAGGCCGTGAAATTCGCCAAGCGTCCGCGCATTCACACCTTCATCTCCACGAGCCCCGTGCATCGCAAGTGGAAGCTGCAGATGGACGCCGAGCAGGTGATCGAGGCCGTCGGCGCCAGCGTCGCGCGCGCACGGACCTACACCGACAACGTCGAGTGGAGCGCCGAAGACGCGACGCGCACCGAACTCGACGTGCTCCGCCGCTGCTGCGAGATTGCGATCAAGCAGGGCGCGACGACGATCAACATTCCCGACACCGTCGGTTACTCGGTTCCGGAAGAATATTACGAGCTGATCAAGACGCTGCGCGAGACGGTGCCGGGCGGCGACAGGGTCGTCTGGTCGACGCACTGCCACAACGATCTGGGCATGGCGGTCGCCAACTCGCTGGCGGGCGTGCGGGCCGGCGCACGTCAGATCGAGTGCACCATCAACGGTCTGGGTGAACGCGCCGGCAATGCCGCGCTGGAAGAGATCGTGATGGCGCTGCAGGTGCGGCGCGACGTGCTGCCCTACTGGACGAACGTGGATTCGACCAAGTTCACACGCGCCTCGAAGTTGGTCGCCGCCGTCTCGGCTTTCCCCGTGCAGTACAACAAGGCGGTTGTCGGCAGGAATGCTTTCGCGCACGAGAGCGGTATCCATCAGGATGGCATGCTCAAGAACGTCGAGACCTACGAGATCATGAAGCCGGAGTCGGTCGGCCTGTCCAAGTCCACGCTCTCGTTGGGCAAGTTGTCTGGCCGTGCCGCGTTCCGGGACAAGCTGAAGCAGCTGGGCTACGAATTGGGCGACAACGCCTTCCAGGACGCGTTCCGCCGCTTCAAGGATCTGGCCGACAAGAAGAAGCTGGTGTTCGACGAGGACATCGAGGCGCTGGTCGACCAGGAGGTCGCAAGCCAGTACGACCGCATCAAGGTGACGGCCCTCGACGTCCACGCCGGAACGGGCGGTCCCCAGACCGCCAAGATCACGTTGGAGATCGACGGCCAGCCGACGACGCGCGAGGCGACGGGTGACGGTCCGGTCGACGCCATCTTCAAGGCCATCAAGGCGATCGTGCCGCACGAAGCGACCTTGCCGCTCTATCAGGTGATGGCGGTGACCGAGGGCACGGATGCCCAGGCAGAGGTCATGGTGCGCCTGGAAGAGAACGGCAAGCAGGTGACCGGCCGCGGCGCGGACACCGACACGATGGTCGCCTCGGCCCGCGCCTACGTGGCGGCGCTCAACAAGCTCGTCATGAAGCGCATGCGCGGGCCCAACGCCCAGGCCATGACGGCCTGACCGGACGGCACGCGCAGGCCAGTCCCGGCACGCGCAATCGATCTTCACGCAGGACGGCGTCGCGACAGCGGCGCCGTCCTTTTCATTATGGAACAATGCTCGTCTCTCCCGGGGCACGATCGTCCGCCGACGTCTCATCGCACGGGATTGAAACTGAAATTCGGTATCGTTTTGCCAAATCCCCGGCGCTTCACCATACTTTCACGCAAAATATGATTACGGCACGCGACTTGCTATCTCCGCTAGGCCGCCCTCAGCCTGCGGAAGGAATGCATTCCGGCACGCGGAGGACGGCGAGAAGGGGCAAGTATCGACATGTTGCAGGGTGTAACCGGCGTTTTTTCGGACGATATCGCCATTGACCTGGGGACCGCGAACACGCTGGTCCACGTGGTGGGGCGCGGCGTGATCATCGACGAGCCGTCCGTCGTCGCGATCCGCTCGCGGAATGGCTCGCGCGAGGTGCTCGCCGTCGGGCGAAAAGCCAAACTGATGCTGGGGAGGACCCCAGAGTCCATCGAAACGATCCGTCCGCTGCGCGACGGCGTGATCGCGGATTTCATCGCCACAGAGGAAATGCTGCGGCAATTCATCAAGCGGGCGAAATCGATCCTCGGCTTCAGACGGCCGCGCATCCTCGTCTGCGTGCCCGCAGGCGCGACCCCCGTGGAGCGGCGTGCCGTCTACGAAACGGCGATGCAGGCCGGAGCCCGCAAGGCCTACCTGATCGAGGAACCGGTGGCCGCGTCGCTGGGGGCCGGCCTGTCCATAGACGAGCCTGCGGCTTCCATGGTCGTCGACATCGGCGGCGGCACCACCGACATCGCGGTGCTGTCCCTGGGCGACGTGGTGCAAGCCCGTTCGCTGCGCTGCGCCGGCAACACGATGGACGACGCCATCATCCGCTACGTCCGGCGTAAGCATCAGCTCCTGATCGGAGCGGCGAATGCCGAGCGCATCAAGATCGAAGCGGGAACTGCGGCCTTGCAGCCGAACGGCCGCACGGCGGAGGTGCGTATCCGCGGGCGCGATTTGCGCCAGGGCAAGCCGAAGATGGCCGTGCTCGGCCCTCAGGACATCGCGGAGGCGCTGCAGGGGCCGATCGAGGAGATCGCCGAGTTCGTGCAACGCGCGATCGAGGATCTACCGCCGGAAGTGTCGAACGATATCTGTGAGCGAGGCGTGTCGCTCTCAGGCGGTGGCGCTCTTCTCGACAAGATCGACAGCGAGCTGGAGCGACGCGTGGGCGTCAAATTCATCGTCCCGGACAGCCCGATGCAGTGTGTCGTCAAGGGCACCGCCCTCGTTCTGCAATCGATGTCCGAGCGGGAGCATCTCCTGATCAAGCCGTGACAGCGCTGCGGCACGCCGCATCGGCCGCCGCAACCGCTCCCTGCCACCCAGCAGTCCAGGCGACGACATGAGGATACTCAGACAGGACGTCTTCCAACGCCCCGTCCGCGGCCAAACACAGCGCCGGCGGGGCGGAGCGACCGTGTTCATCCTCGCGCTGCTCGGGCTCGGGCTGCTCGTGCTCTCGCGCATCGATCATCCGCTCGTCCGCCGGGGGCGCATGGCCGTTGCGGAGGTCGCCGCGCCGGCCCTGCAAGCGGTCGCCGTTCCTTTGCGCCCCGTCCACGCGCTCGTCGACCGGATCGCGGCGCAGACGGCGACCAGCCGGGACGTCGAGCGCCTGACGGACGAAAATCGCCGCCTGCGCGTCTGGGAAGCGCGCGCACACGAGCTGGAGCGCAGGCTTGCGGATCTGGGCGCACTAGCCCGCGTCGTCGACGAGCCGAACCTGAGGTTCGTCACGGCGCGTGTCATAGCCGATGCGGTGGGCCCCTTCGCGCGCAGCGTGCTCATCAACGGCGGCCGCGATCACGGTATCAAACCTGGATACCCGGTGATCAGCAGCGACGGTTTCGTGGGCCGCGTTCTGGAGGCCGGCGCACGGGCCTCCAGGGTGCTGCTGATCACGGACATCAACAGCCGGATTCCCGTGCTCGTCGGCGCCCATGGCATCCGCGGCATTCTCGTGGGAACCAACGGGTCCGAGGCCCGGCTCGAACACATGCCGGAGCGGGCCCGGATCGCCACGGGTGACGAGGTCGTGACGTCGGGTACGGGCGGGCTGTTGCCCGGCGGATTGCGTCTCGGCTCCGTCAGCGCCGCCGACCGACGCGAGGTGAGACCGCACGGCAAGCTCGACGCGCTCCAGCACGTCAGCGTCTTGTTCTACGACGCGCCGTCCACCGAGCTTGCCGCCGAGACGCCGCAGCGCCACCCCGCGCCCGGCGCCGTCGACAAGCCTGCCCGTCATTGAGGGGAGCCTTGCCCGGATGCCCGCTTTCCCAGCTCTTTTCGCCCCCCTCTCGGTTCTCCTCTTGCTGCTGACCGGCATGACGCCGCTCGGCCTTTCCGGCGACATCCGGTTCCTGCCGCCAGGGCTGGTGCTTGCCGCAATTTACTTCTGGTCGGTCCGCGACGCGCGCAGCATGCCCTATTGGCTGATTTTTCTGTTCGGCCTCGCCGTCGACATCGTCAGCTACGGCCCGCTCGGCTATTGGGCGGTAGTCTATGTCACCGGGATCTACGTCGCTCGTTGGCTACCGGGGCCGGCGGAAGAAAGCCATGGCGCAATCCGGGGCTGGTTGGGGATGGCCGTTGTCGCGACAATCACGTCCGTCGTGGCGTGGCTTCTGGCGTCCGGCTACTTCATGCAAGCGATCCCCGCCGCGCCGTTCGTCAAATCGACGGCGGCGCTGATCATCCTCTATCCGTTTCTGGCATGGGCTCTATCCGTTGTCGCTCGCGCCACGCAGGAGCGGCGGGCGCTCAATCTCGAGCGGCGGGGCTGACGCAAATGTTTTCCAGCGACGACGAGGATGCCCCGGAACGGCGGCGGTTCACGCGCCGGGCACTCGTGCTCGGCGGCGCCCAGCTCGGCACTCTGGGTTTGGTCGGCGCGCAGCTCTACAGGTTGCAGGTTCTCGAAAGCGCACGCTACGTGCCACTCGCCGAAGAGAACCGGCTCAACGTCCAGCTCGTTGCGCCTCAGCGAGGCCGTATCCTCGACCGCTCCGGCGTCGTTCTGGCCGAGAACGAGGACACCTACAGGGCCGTGCTGATCCCGGCGTTGACGCGCGACGTCCGCGCGACCGTGGCTCTGTTCGCCCGGATCGTTCCCATCGGACCGGATCAGCAGGCACGCATCCTGGCGCGGGTCCGGCGACAAGCGCCGAACGTACCGGTCGTTCTGGCGGGGAAACTCGATTTCGAGGATATCGCGCGCATCAACCTCTTCGCACCCCAGCTGCCGGGCGTTCGTACCGAAGTCGGCAGCCGGCGGCTCTACCGCCACGGCATGGCGATGGCACACGTCGTCGGCTACGTCGGCAGCGTCGAACGACGCGGGCTCGACGACGATCCGGTCCTCCGCCTGCCGGGCCTCCGGATCGGCAAGTCCGGCATCGAACTGGGCATGGACGACCGCCTCCGCGGCCGCCCCGGCCACGTGAGGCAGGAGGTCGACGCGCGCGGCCGCATCGTGCGGGAACTCGAGAACCATCGCCCTCAGCGTGGCGGCGACGTGATGTTGACGATCGACACGACGCTGCAGGCCCGCGTCCTCGACCGCATGTCGCAGGAAAAAAGCGCGGCGCTCGTCGCGCTGGACGTGACCAACGGCGAAGTTCTCGTGATGGCCTCGGTGCCGCAATTCGACAACGCCGTGTTCACCGATCCCGATGCGGGCCGCGAGTTGCGGCGACTACGGACGACACAGCTCAATCCCATGGTCAACCGGGCGATCCGAGGCACCTATCCGCCCGGCTCCACGTTCAAGATGGTCGTCGCGCTGGCCGCGCTCGAACGCGGGGTCGTGTCTCTTCGCGAGCGGATCACCTGCGACGGTCATTTCGAACTCGCCAACCACACCTATCGCTGCTGGAACAGACACGGGCATGGCGCGAGCGACCTGCACAAGGCGCTCAAGGAGAGCTGCGATGTCTATTTCTACGAGCTGGCGCGCCGGACGGGCATCAACGCGATCTCCGCCATGGCGCGGCGGCTCGGCCTCGGCCAGACGTTCGCATGTGGCATCGGCCTCCAGAAGGCCGGCGTCATTCCCGATCCGGACTGGAAGCGGCTGCGGCTCGGGCGGGGCTGGCTGGGCGGGGACACGATCCTGACGGGCGTCGGACAGGGCTACGTGCTCTCCACGCCACTGCAGCTCGCGGTCATGACAGCACGGATCGCCACCGGGCTCGCGGTCGAGCCGCAACTGATCCGCGACGTGCCGTCTGTCGCCCCTGCGCCCGCCTTCGCCCCCACCGGCATCGCCGGCGAATGGCTGGAAGCGGTTCGGCGCGGCATGTTCGCGGTCGTCAACGAGCCGGGTGGCACAGGGCATCGTGCTCGGATCGCCGACGGCACGGCGCGGCTCTCGGGCAAAACCGGTACGTCACAAGTGAGCCGCCAGTCGACCATGCGGCCCATGCACGAACTCGCATGGGAGAAGCGCGACCACGCCTTGTTCGTAGCATTCGCGCCCACATCGCAGCCGCGCTACGCCATAGCCGCAGTCGTCGAGCACGGGGGCAACGGCGGCACGACGGCGGCGCCACTCGTGCGCGAGGTCATGGAAGAACTCCTGTCCAGCGAGCCGGAAAATCGGCCGGTCCAGCACAACAACGAGGAGCCCTCGCGCGGCGCCAACGAGGGAAGGCAGGGCTAGAGCGATGACACAACCGCCGGGTTTCCAGGAGCCGGCCTCGATCGGCCGCAAGCTCGCGAGCGTCAACTGGATGCTGATCGCGCTCGTCGCGCTGATCGCGGCCTTCGGGGTCGTGTCGCTCTACTCGGTGGCGCGCGGCTCGTTCTCGCCCTTCGCCGAACGTCATGCCTTGCGCGCCATGCTCGGCCTTGCCGTCGTCCTCGCCATGGCCCTGGTCCCGCTTCGGTTCTGGCTGGCGCTGGCCTATCCGTCCTATCTCATCGTGCTCCTTGCCCTTGCGCTGGTGCCGCTCGTGGGTACCGAGGTCATGGGCGCCAAGCGCTGGCTGCGCTTTGCCGGCATCAGCCTGCAGCCTTCCGAGATCATGAAGGTGACGCTTGTTCTGGCGCTCGCGCGATACTACCAGTGGCTCGATTCCCGACATGTCTCACGGCCGCAGTGGGTGCTGGTACCCTGCCTGATGATCGCGGCGCCGGTCCTCCTGGTCCTGCAACAACCAGACCTGGGAACGGCGGTGCTGTTCGCCGCGGTCGGCTTCGCGCTCATGTTCTTGTCGGGCGTCAGTCCGCTCTATTTCATCGGTAGCGCGGGACTGGGTGCAGCACTGGCGCCCCTCCTATGGGACAGGCTGTACGCCTACCAGAGGCAACGCATTCTCGTGTTCCTCGATCCCGAGCTCGATCCGCTGGGCAGCGGCTATCACGTCCTGCAATCCAAGATCGCGCTCGGCTCGGGCGGCCTCACCGGCAAAGGCTATCTGAACGGCACACAAGGCCAGCTCAACTTCCTGCCCGAGAAGGAGACGGATTTCATCTTCACGATGCTGGGCGAAGAGTGGGGTTTCATCGGCGCCGTGACCCTGATCGGCCTCTACGCCCTGCTCGTGGTCATGCTGCTCGCCATGGCGTTGGCATGCCGGTCGGCGTTCGCACGCTGCCTCAACGCCGGCGCGGCGCTCATCGTGTTCGTCTATGCGGGCGTCAACATCTCGATGGTGATGGGCTTGGCCCCCGTGGTCGGCGTTCCCCTGCCGCTCGTGTCTTACGGTGGCACGGCCATGACTGCGATTTTCGCCGCACTCGGCATCGCCATGTGTGCCTACGTCAACCGCAGCGAGCGGCTCCGGCGGGACGACTTGCGCGGTCTTCTCGGGTCGTGACGCGCCGAAGTCGCGGAGGCAGGGGCGCGGCCGACGGCAGCGTTCGCGCGGTGTGACCTGGGGTCTCGAAAATCATCGTCACAACCCTATGGACAGGCGCCGTCACGTAGGGTATTCACAGCTCCAGATCGGGGCCGGGCGGCCCCGTTTGCTTCTGGTGGATCGGGCGCGTAGCTCAGTTGGTAGAGCAGCTGACTCTTAATCAGCGGGTCCAAGGTTCGAATCCTTGCGCGCCCACCAAGTAAATAAAGGTTCGTTCCGGACACATCGGTTACGGTTTATTCCCGAGACATGGGTAACACATTGCGGACCCCGAAGGGGTTTGCAACGGGCTCGAGGCGGCAGGTTTCGTCGTCGAAGAATCCGAGATCGTAGTGCATGAAGCTGACCAGCCAGATGCGGTCGGCGACCTCCTTCACTCCGACGCTCTGGCCGGCAAAGACCTGGCTGACGTTGACCTTGAGCTTCCCGATACAGATGCGCCCGCATGTGGTGATCGTCACTGTGCGGTCGTGCAGGGGATAGTCGAGATCGGGCAGGCCGCGATAGGGACGGCCGGAGGGCCGATAGAGATCGGCTGGCGTCTGCATGCCGATCCCCTGATGGGGCCGCTCGCGATTGAATCGATCGACGAAGGCATCGAACTTGTCCTGCTGCTGCAGGAAGTTGTCGCCGGCGGGGCGGGTCGCTTCCTTCTTCAAAGTGAGATGCATGCGCTCATGGCGACCGTTCTGCTGCGGGCATCCCGGCTCGATGCGCTCGATGTTGATGCCGAGCCTCAGCCACCACACCGAGAGCTTCGACAGATTGAACAGGCTGTTGGGGCTTGCGAAGGGCACGCCGTTGTCGGTTCGGATGCTGTCGGGAAGACCGAAGTCTTTGAAGGCGCGCTCGAAGACGGTGAAGGCGAAGCGCTCCTTGGTGGTCGGGAGAGCATCGCAGGCGATCACGAAGCGGGAGGCGTAGTCGGTGATCGTGAGAGGATAGCAGTAGCGTCTGTCGGCGAGCATGAACTCGCCCTTGTAGTCGGCACACCAGAGCTGGTTGGGCTGCTCGACGTGATGGCGCTCGGTACCCGTGGCCCTGGTGCGGCGGCGCTTCGGCCCGTGCGGGACGAGGCCGTTGCGGTCGAGGACTGCGTGCACGGTGGAGATCGCGGGTGTGTGGACGTCCGGATAGAGGCGGCGCAAGCGCTCGCGGATCTTCGGCGCTCCCCATCCCGGATAGTCCTGTTTGATCGTGAGGATGAGGCTTTCGATCTGGAAGGGCAGCTGATTGGCCTGGCGATAGGGTCGCCGCGACCGGTCAGTGAGGCCTTCCAGACCAGTCTCCTTGTAGCGGTTGAAGATCTTGTGGCCGGTCTTGCGCGAGATGCCGAACTCCCGGCAGAGGGCCGCCATGGCCTCACCGTCGAGCCGGCGGGCGACGAAACGAAGACGCTCGTCTTCCACGTTACACTCCTTCCACGGCACCGATGCATCCTCCGCAAAGGGCCGAAAGTGTAACCGATGTGTCCGGAACGAAGTGCAACCCCTGTCTCGGGAAGGTCAT